>PVMK01128123.1_pt1 | contig 53554 bp, 56 predicted proteins | sample 1853481 | NCBI WGS metagenome assembly PVMK01 (sample SAMN08533507, study PRJNA380276) | Marine sediment metagenome, whole genome shotgun sequencing project.
CTGCTCGTAAGCGAAAGAAAAAATCATGATTTTGATAACCGGAGCCGCTGGCAAGACGGGGCGTGCTGTCATCCAAGCTTTGAAGGCCAAGGGGCGGTTTATAAAAGCTCTAGTCTATCACCAGGATCAAGAGCTTATACTGAGAAAACTGGGCGTTCAAGATATTATTGTTGGTGATATGCGTTCGCATTTGATAGTGGATGAAGCATTGCGTGGCGTACGCGCCATCTATCACATTTGCCCCAACATGCACCCAGATGAAGTGCAGATAGGCGGTACAGTAATCAAGGCCGCAAGTTCTGCCGGTGTAGAGAGATTTATATATCACTCTGTTTTGCACCCTCAGATTGAATCCATGCCGCATCACTGGCATAAATTGCGTGTTGAGGAAATGCTATGTGAATCTGGCTTGTCGTGGACTATATTACAACCGGCTGCTTATATGCAAAATATCTTAACGCAGTGGGATCAAATTGTTGACCAAGGTATTTATGCAGTTCCTTACGCTCTTGACAAACGTTTGAGCATTGTTGATTTAATGGATGTAGCCGCTGTTGCAGCGATTGTTGCGAGTGAAAGAGGGCACGAATACGCCATTTATGAACTTTGCGGACCAGAACTTCTTTCACCATATGAGATTGCGGCAAAACTTGGACAGAAACTGGAACTTGAGATAAAGGGTATAGCGTTGTCCATTGATCTGTGGGAGCAAAAGGCACGGAATGCCGGATTGAGTACTTACGCCATAGGCACTTTGGTAAAAATGTTCCGGTACTATAAACTACATGAATTCCGGGGCAATCCACAAGTTTTAGGTTGGCTGCTAGGTCGTTCTGCTGAAACGTTTGAAGGATTTCTTGATCGTGTATTCCCTGAATATGGAAGTAACTCGCAGCGCGATCGGTGATTCACTGTCTTTTCCCGCTGAGTAAGTATATTAAACTGTTTCTCGATAGACACCAAATTTTGGCAGGCGCTCGGGGATTACCTTTGCTATTCGATCGCTACCTGGGCTGAGCAGATAATACTCGCCGTTGCGATGCAGAATCGTGATACGCCTCTTGAGAGTACTGAAGTGAGAACGTAATTGCTCAGAGCGGATTGCATAGCTTTCTAACTCACGCATCCATTTGGAGAATAAATCATCATAGGTTCGTATGAATTCCTGGCGATACTCTGCTGTTACCATCCCCAGGTTGCTGATAACCCAACAAGTGTGCTCAAATTCCCACTCATAGGCTAGTCCTATAAAACGGTAATCCGATGTGATATACGGGAAGAAAGGAAATTGACGGCAGCTTAGCGCACGATAAGCTCGTTGACAGTGTTGCGGACCTAAACAAGCCATTAGCAGCATCGAATCAGGAGTTTCAGCTTCTAAAACAGCCGGGTTTTCTGGATTGGAAGAGCATTCATCTCCTCGCCAGGGATGCCACAAGTCAGTTTCCGCGCGCAAATAAGTCCACTCATCCTTGTATGCAGCAGGTACAGCTTGACAGATATCGCAGCAAAATGGCTTGAAATTAGGATTGTGCGGTTCACATTTTGTACCGCAATCTATAACTGTGATTGGCGCATTGAAGAGCTGGTAAGCAACGTGAAAATCGAGGTATTGTAGTCGATCTTTCATGGTTCTTCCAAAGAATGATTTTACTGCGCTTTGATTACAATGTTTAGAGCTGAGTGCATGATAAAAAAGACTACTAGATGGCTGATGTAGTCTGTTTTATGAAATGCCTCAGAGATGCGCTGGCTACGGCGTCAGGGTGGGGAACTCGCAATCTAGCTGATTACTGTATGATGCTAAATGCCGCCAATCGGCACGCATAAGTACTGGGCTGATATTGGTGTGCAAATGGGGTGCCAAAGTTGTAATAAAAGTGACCATGTTTTCAGCACTTATGGTCAGTGACGTGGTGCTGCATAGCTTTTGTATCAGTTCAGCCTGAGCTTGAATGGCTGTTAATGCATCCTCTTCCCAGGTTGTTAATGCCCCAATATTGCTGATCTTATACTGCGGGTCTGGACTACCTAAAAAAGCCGCGATTTCCAGAATCGCGCTTTGATTGAAAAGTACATAATCACCATGCCAGAGAATGCCAAGATCGCGAATTTGCTGCAAAGTTGAGGGTTCGGGCAACCCATCTGCGGTTAGTTGGAATTCGCTCGCAATTTGCCGATTCCATTCTTTATGTTGTAAATGAATCGATGGATACACAGGCATAAATGTGATGCTGTCATCATCGGGGTATATGACAAAATACCAAATGCTAACCAAGCGCGGCACGGGCTTCGTGCTATCATCAACGGTTATGATCATGGCGTTGTGAGGCATTTGCTTCCCGGCTGTGATTGAGGGCGAAATCATTGGGGTGATAACTAAATTCTCTTTTTGTGGATTTGTGGATGATTGTGTTTGTTGGGATACGATCACCACGGGGTATTCTTGAGAATTGGGGTCTGCCGCAAAACCCCAGTGCAATCCTAACTGCATACCCAAACTCAGAAAAATGGCAAAGCTCAAAGTTATTAGCACGGCGCGCAATAATTTCATAGGAATTTATCTAATGTTTAGGTGATATCGGGATTACCTGGCGATAGGGTGAAACTGATCGTATGCTGTTTAATTTCTTCAGCGATGAGTTGGACAATACTGTCAAAAGCTGGGCAGATTGTGGCATTCTGCTGAATTAATGTTTCTGATGAAGATGTATATAAGCCATTAAAAAATGCGGCGCTGATATATAGTTGCGCGCGCATCAAGCGGAAAACATTGTTGTACCAGTCACCGGCGAGGGCCATCATGGGGGAGGATGCGAGCAGTAAGATCAGTGTTAGGATGATGGCAAAATAATGCTTAAGATGCATGAGATTTATCCGAAGAAATTGAAAGCTCCTAAGACAAATCCCAACGATAATCCTAAGGCTGCGTATACAAAAGATGGGATGATTAGTTGGTTAAATAATTTGCTGTGAATGAAAGCATAGATGCGCGGTATTGTATATCGCAAGGTTGGCGATGTGCTCAAAAACAAGATGGTGAGATGCCAAAAGTTCAATTCCAAGCTATGCAGCACTAATTTTGCGTTCATCCCATTTCTCCATCAATTCTTACCGAGAAGTTGTCATTTTTATGATTTTTCCCTTGGCAGTAGCGACGACACGCACATTTCGGCGAATCTTTTTTCCTCCAGGACCTATTGCCAGAGTTTTGTAAATTAGCAAGTAGGTTGGATTATTTTTGCCCTGAATGGATTGTTGCTGAACCTTGGGCTTGACATGCGCAACTTCGGGAAATCGCTGCGACACTTTTTTGTTGATCGCACGAACAGTTTTTGTATCCACAATAATGAAACCTTATATTACCCTGCGAATCGGCTTTTACGGCGCAAAAAGGCAGGGATATCTAGATTAGCCGCACCGAGTGGAAAGTTGTGTGGTGCGGTTTCAATTTCTTTTTTAGGTGCAAGGTTGGGGGTGAACACAGGGATGGGCTGGTTGCGAATCCTTCCTGTTTCGGCCAGCGCTTCCTCTAAGGTGGGCGCCCCTAATCCCGTCACAATTAAAATGACTTGCACACGGTCACCCATATGTTTGTTTTCGGTCGTTCCCATTACAATTTCGGTGTCTACATTGGACTGGTTTTGTAAGAAAATCAAGGCGTTGCTGATCTCCATTAGGGACATCTCATCGCTGGCAGTAAAGTTGGCAATCACACCAGCTGCATTGTTTAAAGAGACCGTTTCTAAAAGGGGATGATCCAAGGCTTGTTGCAGCGCTTTGAGTGCTTTTTCTTCACCGCTGCCATTTCCAATCGCCATCAGAGCTCCACCGCCTAATTCCATCATCCGACGAATATGCGCGAAATCGACATTAATTAACCCTGGCTCTGTAACTAGCTCCGTTATGCCTTGAACAGCCTGTCGAAGTACATCATCAGCTAAGCGAAAAGCAGTGTCGATGGGTAAATCTTTGGGTGCTAAGTAAAGCAATCGATCATTCGGGATGGTGACTAGCGTGTTGGCGTGTTTTTGTAGTTGAATTAATCCTTTGTTGGCATTTTGTTGACGACGTCCCATTTCGAAACTAAAAGGCGTTGTTACCACTGCAATTGTAACAATACCAAGTGTTCGGGCTAGTTTTGCCACTACGGAAATAGCACCGGTACCTGTGCCGCCGCCCATACCTGCGGTCAAAAAGATCATGTCAGCCCCTTGCATTGCCATGCTTAATGCTTCATGGCTTTCTTGGGCTGCTTTCTCGCCAATAGAAGGTCTACCGCCGGCACCTAACCCCCGGGTTAGTTTCGGACCCAGTTGAATCTTAATTGGGGCATTGCTGCGAATCAAAGATTGTTGGTCAGTATTGGCGACCATGAAATCTACACCGTTGATGTCCAGAGCCATCATGCGGTCCACGGCATTACTGCCCCCGCCCCCTAAACCAAGCACTTTGATAACAGGTTGGTGGGGAGGTCGCAGGTTCTGTTCAACCTTGATAGGTGATCTGGGTAGTAAGTTCATGTTGTTTCTCCAACAAGGTTTTTTTTGCCGAACTAAATTCTGGAATCTTTAATGGATGAATGCAATAGGTGGCGTATTTGATTTGCAGACTATCGCCCCAAACGATATTATCCAGGAAGGGCACTAGCTAATCTTGATGCAAGAGTTGTGCCGTCTCCCTCAATGTGTTCGACAATTGCACCCGTACTTCGCAGTTTCTGCAACCCGTTTTCAGGGAAATCGCAGGCGTTGCCAATTACTGTTACGCGTCGAGCATGGGCTGCTTCTTGAAGCGAAAAACCAACTGTGGGTTGATATTTTTTTACGAAGGGTTGAATAACTTCGAGATGAAAATCAGCGACTCCCCAATCGTATGACGGAAGCAATAAATAATGGGAAAATGCATAACCTGCTCTTGAAACAGGAGGATTTTTTTGTACTTGATCTTTTCGAGCTGCAAGATATGGCTTTGCGAGAGGGTGAATATCACCCTCGGTACCGAACCAAGCCTGAAGATCGAAAGCCGTTCCAAGCACTTCATCTGGGAGTGCTTCAAGTCCCTCAATATCGTCTCCGTCACACAAATGCGCAAGATCGATATTTTGTGGATCCGGCTGATTTACGCCAATCCCAAAAAGAAATATTCGTGGAGCGAAGGGCAGAATAGCGCTGCCAATGGCTTTATACCAATCAAAAAGACGCGCACCACGTTGATCTTGTTGATCTGGTGAGGTGTAATATGGACGCGCTTCAGGCCAGCGCTCGGGTCCACCCGCACCCCAGTTGAGAGGATGGTCCTTACTTTGGGCATAAGCGCCGATAATTAAATCTTCGAGTAAGCTTTGATGGCCGCGGCGTAGCATGCCTTGCAGAGCCGCGCGAAGAAATGCTGTATCCCAATAATCTCCGCCAGGTTCTAAAGGCGGGAAAATTGGGATTAATCCAGCTTGGGTGCACATATTAGCTAATGGTAAGAAAATATCCAAAAATCGCTCTACCAAATCCGCTTGTGCCCAAGCAGTATTTTTCCAAACCGTGCCTAAATTGGGACGATCAAAGAGAGCGACATATTTTCCTCCCCAGCGGTGATAGGTTTTTATCAGCAGCTGAATATTACCTTTTGGCGGGAGCTGGTCGGGTGGCATCTTGAAATGCAGCACAGGCTGAATATTCGCGTCGATTAAATCGCATATAAAATGCTCCGGCAGCGCATAGTGTAGAGGCGCTTCAAGAACAAGCCATTTTGCGCGCATTTTGCGTAATGCCGGCAACCATGTGTTGAGGTCGCTCTTGCGGTAATGCTGGGTATCATGAAAGTAGTGAAAGCCGATTTTTGTCATAGTAGTTTTGATTGGTTTGTGCGTTGATTTTTGGTCGGATCCATGCATTAAACGAAAGGCATAAGCCAACCAACTAAGTAGCTGATCAACTAGATGCAAGAGCTATGCCAAGCTCTGCATGCTATAATCCAGAGCATGATTCTTGTGACTGGTGGCACGGGTTTTATTGGTCAAGCTTTAATTCAACACCTTGTTGATGCTGGTCATCAAGTACGCACCTTGATTCGACCTTCCCCCGTTCGCCGCGTTTACCGACCGGTGTTCCAGTAGAGGTTGCTGTAACTAGCCTGCTCGATGAGCGTGGTGTACGTGCCGCGATGGTAGGTGTCGATACCGTATATCATCTGGCTGGTGTGGAGCGCCGTGGTGCCAAAGCAGATTTGATGGAAACCGATATCAGGGGTACGCGTTCTATTGTGCATGCCGCGCAGAATGCAGCAGTTAAGCGAATTTTTTATATCAGTCACTTGGGTGCTGAGCGTGCGTCTGCTTATCCTGTGCTTAAAGCGAAAGCCATCGCGGAGGCACATATCCGTCGTAGTGGTATTGATTTCACGATATTGCGCACTGCGATGGTTTTTGGACCTGGCGATGGATTTACAACTGGAATAGCGCAGTTGTTGGAGGCGCTGCCTTTTGGTATTCTCATGCCAGGAGATGGCGATGTACGTATTCAGCCATTGTGGATCAATGATTTGGTTACCTGTTTAGTTTGGGGATTGGACGACGAAGATACGCGCAATCAAATATACGATCTTGGCGGTCCGGAATATCTGTCTTTTCGCGAAATACTAGAGATCATCATGGCGGAGCTAGGATTAAAGCGTGCCATGATTGCCGTCTCGCCACCATATTTACGCGCCATGACCGTTTTTTTCGAGTACCTGCTTCCAATGCCTCCTGTTTCTGTGTACTGGCTGGATTATTTTGCAACCAACCGTACTTGTGCGCTAGATACTATCCCACGAGTATTTAATCTGTTGCCGGCGCGTTTTTCTCAACGCTTGGATTTCCTGCAAGCCCAAAACTGGCGGCGAGTATTCTGGCGATCTGTTTTGGGGAGGTAATTAGCCTTGTCCAATTAGGTGTTTTATGGAATACTTTTTGCCTGTGATCCGCGTAGCCAAATAATTTTTTTATCTTTCCTCATTCGAAGAAATACTATGACATCTATTCCCCTTCGCATCCTGGAAACATCTGAAGAAATGCGCGCCGTTGAACGAGTACAATTGGCTGTTTGGCCGGGTGATGAAATTGAAATTGTCCCCGCTCATTTATTGCTCGCGATAGCCCATAACGGCGGCACAGTGATTGGCGCTTTTGACCCAACGGCAGACACTGAAGATCCTCAAATGATTGGCTTTGTCTATGGCTTTCCCGGCATTGCTGAAACTGATCAAGGCTATAAATGGAAGCTCTATTCGCATCAAATGGGGATACTGCCCGCTTACCATAACCGCGGTTTAGGATTTGCCTTAAAGCACGCCCAATGGCAGTTTGCGCGTCAGCAAGGTTACGGCCTCATCACCTGGACCTATGATCCCTTGCTTAGCCATAATGCTTTTCTTAACATTGTCAAATTAGGTGTGGTTTGCAACGTATATGTTCGCGAGTACTATGGCGAATTGCGCGACGGCCTAAACATTGGTTTCCCCACAGATCGATTGCACGCAACTTGGTGGATTAAAACACCCCGCGTTGAACGCCGAATGAATGGTCAACGGCAAGCTCCTTTAAATTTATCGCATTATGAACCATCAGGCGCTGAAATCATCACTTTTGGGGATCAACTATCCAGAACGCCACCTCGGCTTGTTTTGCTAGAAATACCGGCTGATTTCAAGCGCTCAAAAGCAAAGACGCTGAATCCGCAATTGCATGGCGTCTGCATGCCCGCAGCGCGCTAGAAATCCTTTTTGAGAAAGGATACTTAATTACCGATTTCTTTGTCGAGCCCGGGAAGCCGCGGCGCTGTTTCTACGTTCTCAGCTATGGCGAGAGCACAATTTAACCTTTTGCCCATGAAAATTGAACAGATAAACCTCCATCACCTACGAATGCCACTTGTATCGCCATTTGAAACTTCATTTGGGCGCATTATCACGCGTGACAGTATCCTGCTCGAAATTTTTGCAGAAGGTCTAATAGGGATTGGTGAGTGCGTTGCTGATCGCGATCCGGGCTATGCTTATGAAACCAGCGGTACAGCCTGGCATATATTGAAAGATTTTTTGATCCCTGCGTTGTTGGGGCATGATGTTCACGATGCAATTGATTTGCTGCAGATAGTTCTGGGCATCAAAGGGCATGCTATGGCAAAAGCTGGTTTGGAAATGGCTTTTTGGGATTTACTTGGCAAGAAAACAGGACACTCACTGCGCGATCTTTTGGGTGGTACACGTAATCGCGTGCCAGTAGGTGTTTCCATTGGATTGCAGGAATCTCATGAAAAGTTAGTGGCCACCGTAGAAGATTATCTGGCATTGGGTTACCAGCGCGTTAAAATCAAAATCAAACCTGGTCGTGATGTCGACGATACCCTCGCGGTTCGGAGTGCCTTCCCTGATTTGCCTCTGCAAGTTGACGCCAATTCGGCATTTACGTTGGAGAGCGCTGAAGCTTTAATCCCGCTTGATGACCTTAATCTATTGCTAATCGAGCAGCCATTGGCTGAAGATGATCTTTGGGATCACAGTCGTTTGCAGCGCAAGTTCCGCACGCCGCTTTGTCTTGATGAGAGCATCATTTCACCACGCCATGCTCGCCAGGCACTAGAGATGGATGCTTGCCGTATAGTGAATATCAAAGTGGGGCGAGTAGGTGGCATCAGCCAGGGAGTCGCGATTCATGATCTATGTCAGGCTCAGGATACCCCCGTTTGGTGCGGTGGCATGTTAGAAACTGGCGTTGGGCGAGCAGCCAATTTGGCGCTGGCCTCACTACCCAATTTTAAACTGCCAGGCGACATTTCGGCAACAGACCGTTATTACGAGCGAGATATTACCGAGCAGTGCTTTACCCTTAATTCCGATAGTACCATCTCTGTCCCAGATTCTCCTGGGTTGGGCGTATCGTTAGATGCCAAGGCAATAGCCAAATTTTCATTAAGAAATTTGCGCTTGAAATAAAAATCTAAACAAAAAATAATTTCCGAAATTGACACGGATTTGAATTAAACAACACGCTACGAACAAATAATCCCTAAAATGTAGGCGTAATCTCAGACCGATTAAGGAAAAACTTGATGATTATCCACGATATTTCACTGACCATCACGCCGGATATGCCCACATGGCCGGGCGATCCCCATCCAAAATTGACATCACTGGCAAGAGTTTCTGATGGCGAATTAGCCAATGTAACCCATTTGTCGCTTAGCGCTCATACAGGTACTCATATAGATGCTCCTTGGCATTTTCTGGCCAATGGTGCCAGGTTAGAATCCATCCCTCTTGAAACATTAATTGGCCCTGTTTATGTGATTGAAATTCCTCAAGTTGCGATCATTACTGCCAATGATTTGCGATCAGCTGAGGTTCCAACTGGTGCGCAGCGCGTGCTTTTAAAAACGCGTAATGGTGATTTTTGGGAGCGTGGGGAAAACACGTTTCAGACTGAATATGTGGCCATTGCACCGGATGCAGCAGCATGGCTTGTTGAACGCGGTATACAATTAGTTGGGATCGATTACCTTTCCGTGGCACCTTTTAACGATCCACAGCCCACTCATCAGATTTTGTTGCGAGCGGGAATTGTCATCGTAGAGGGGCTTAATTTATCGCAAGTTACAACGGGTCAGTACACGCTTTATTGCCTGCCGCTAAAATTTGATGGCATTGATGGTGCACCGGCGCGAGCTATTTTGATCGAAGAATAATTACCAATGATCGTGCTTTAGTGATTAGTGACGCAGTCCCATTTTATTTTACTTTGAGTATCTTTTTACGAAACAGTCTCTATTTCTGTGGGGGAGATTGCTACACTCAGCTGTGCCGCGTTCGCAATGAAATCATAATCATCTAGGCTCTAACTTAGCGATAAATATTACACGCAATATTTAAGTTTCTAAGAAATGTAAAATTCACATGGCAAGCCGTCAATAACCCCATAGGTAGGCTGTGAAGATTCTGAAGCGCGGACTGATTTTGTTGTCAAAGTAGGGGAAACAATCTCTGCAATTGCTCGCAGACACTGTGGCAAAGTGCATAAAAGAAGTGGTTGATAATACGCAATCAGAATCTTGGTGCGCTTTGCGAAAACCCAGGTGTGAAATTCTTGTAAAAAATTTTCAATTCCAAACTTAAATAAAGAAAGCATCCATCTATAAGCTCAAGATACCAGCCCGCTGAAAACAACCACGCTACAATTTGTAGTTCGCAATCCGCCAATTGGATTAGCCCAAAATAGAAAAAATCTGCCGCAAATGTAGCCGGTCATGCTGCGCGATAATGCTGATAATTTCTTGCAACTGTGTGGGACCTAAAATCGTGTGTTGCACCTGCCGTTGCCAATCTTTGGTTGAAAAACTATCAATAATATTGATAGTTTCGATACGAGCAGATAAATAATCGCCTAACGCTTGAGGTCCATTTTGTTGCTGATAATTACGTTGTTTAGCCCAGGGGTCGCTATCAATTCCTGTTATAAAGGGGTTATTTTCTGTGAGCACTTGATGCAAACGGGGGATGTTAATTTCGCGTTCGACATCGCGTAAATGGCAAATGATCTCCGTTAAGCTCCAGGCATCATCTTGTGGGCGGTGCAGCCATACCTCGGGCAGAAGTTCGCGCAACAGGCTATCAACTGCTGCGGATATGCCGCGCAGCATCGCGGTCAGTGCGCTGGGTGTAGAAAGCTGGGGGTGCAAGATTTGTTTGGGAACAGAATCCAACCATGGTATGACATCGTCAAGCGTCCCAGAAGAGCATCGCGCGGGATCTGTTGCGGTAACATCAAGGTTTTGATCGCTAATCCAAAAAGTAGCTAATCCTAAGCTGCCCGCGCCTTGAATATCATGCACGGTATCATTCCCGATCATTACAACTGGGCCGCGCGGCCATCCTAACTTTGCCAAGAACTCAGCGAAATATGCAGGATTGGGTTTAGCAAAATGAAAATTTTCGTAAGAAGAAATTAAACTGTAAGAATAATCTTCTACGGGTAAATCTGCCCAAGCCAATCGTTGCGTTATTGCGATTAGCGGGAAGAGCGGGTTGGTGGCAACACCGATGGTGTAACCGCGCTGAAAGGCTGTATTAATTAATTTAACAGCATTGGGTCGAGATTGGGTAATGCTCTTTATTTTAGGAAAATCATGTAAATAAAATTGATCAATTGGCGCGCGCATTTCTGATTCAGTAACGCCAAGTTTCGGATAAAAAGCGCGGTCAAATGTTTCTTTTAGTGTGCGGTCGGGAAGTGTGTTTTCGAACATTTTTTGTGTTGCAGAGAGCAAAGTTTGCGCTGTCAATTCAGGTTCGATGCGATCGCGCAAGAATTTTCCCAAACCCCCAACATAGGCAGGGACGAAGATGTCCATGCTGTTGGTTAATAATGTGTCATCTAGATCAATCAGCAGGGTTAATGTCATCGGGTTCCCCCATGAGGATGGGTGGCAGTGTGTAGCACTGTCCGCAGCCAATATGCGGTTCGGGAATCGTTTTTTCTGTCTTGGTGCAAAATGCGCTGATACGAACTTGAGGTTTTAGCACCAACAATGGTCGAAAAGTTTCGGCTTGCAAGCGCATATGTTGGCAGCCATTGGCTTGTAAAATGCCCGGAACGGGGCATATTCGGCAAAGATCAGGCTGCCAGCTGCCAGGACCAGGCAGCAAGCGGCATTCCTCGCGGTTGCGGCCACGATAATAATCGCCATAAAAATATTGACACTCTTTTCCATAGGGATTTTGCATAAGCGGGATTATAGCATGGAAGAAAAAAGTCCCGCTCAAGAGGAGAGGGACTTTAGGCATTTAATTAATATTATCTGCAGTTAAACTCTGGTGACATATGTTCCTGTACGCGTATCTACGCGGATGACATCGCCGACATTCACAAATGCTGGAACATCAACCTCAACACCGGTTTCAGTTGTTACTTTTTTTGTCACGCCAGTGGCTGTATCGCCGCGCACCGATGCCTCAGCTTGCACAACTTCTAAATCTATTGTGATTGGTAATTCGATATCCAACGGCTCATTGCCGTAAAAAGTTATTTTTACTTCCATCTCATCTTTGAGATATTGGACAGCATCCCCCAGTACCTCGCCGTTCAGGGCTGACTGCTCATAAGTTTCTAAATCCATAAAGTGGTAGAACTCGCCATCGCTATACAAATATTGCACGTTATGATGATCTAAGCGTACATCCTGGATTTTTTCACTGGAACTGAAGGTTTTGTCAATTGTGGCGCCCGAACGAAGGTTACGAGCCTTCACCCGAATTGTTGCTTTGCCGCGCCCAGGTTTGTGGTGGGTATATTCTAAAACTTTAAAAAGATTATTGTCCAATTCAAAGGTTACGCCTTTGCGCAGCGCGTTTACATCAATCATCTTCGTCCTCGTAATCAATAATTCCGAAAGGATTTAAAAATTTCACAGGGATTATAGCGCAGGGCAATATGCGTGACAAGAGTAAGCCGCCTATGGTAAACTTTTCTAAGAAATTTTTACGCTCCCATGGAGGCAAAAATGGTCGAGGATGATCGACACCATATTATTTATGTTGAAGATGATGCAGATATGGTTGAATTGGTTAAGTTGATTCTTGAGCGGAAAGGCTATCATGTTGAAGGAGCCAAAAACGGGCGTGATGGCTTAGAAATCATAAAAAGAGAATTACCAGATTTAGTGTTGCTTGATCTTATGATGCCAGATATTGATGGTTGGAATGTTTTCCAACAATTGCGTGGTAATGAGGACACAAAAGATATCCCTGTAATTGTGATTACGGCTAAAGCTCAAAGTATCGATCGTGTGTTTGGTTTGCATATTGCTAAAGCAAACGATTATATTGCCAAGCCGTTCAAACCGCAGGAATTGGTTGACAGTGTTGCCAAGGTCTTAGGTGCTTCTGCTGCCTAGTACCAGCATCGATGACGTTGTAATAAAAAATAAGGGATGACTTCTGGGAAAACATCTTATAGTCGTCCCTTTTGCTTAGGAAAGACAGCATGGTTGTTCTCAATATTACTAACTTAAGCCATTCACTGCCTGAGCCAATTCATGCGCGCTATTGTGTTTCTTTTTTGTGCCGTTTACGTGGGTTGACTTTTAGGCGATCACTTAACCCTCAAGAAGCTCTGTTATTGGTTCAACCTCGTGAAAATCGATTGGACGCGGCTATTCACATGCTTTTTGTGCCAATGGATTTAGCCGTTGTATGGATAAATGAAAACAAAGTTGTTGTTGATGTTCAACGAGCTCGCCGTTGGCGACCTTTTTATATCCCAGCTCAACCCGCGCGCTATATATTAGAATTGTCCGAGTCTTGGCTATCATCTTTTTGTATAGGAGACCAATTGGATTTTGATGAAAAGCAAATATCTTAGTCTTATTTTTGCTGTTGTTTGTTTGTTGCCCATGGCATCTGCTCACGCACAGGATGGGCAATCTGACGAACCAGTTTATATTGTGCAACCAGGAGATTCGCTTTGGGCAATTGCTCAGCAATTTGGCGTTTCTATTGATGCCCTCGCGGCAAAAAACCAGATGAGTAAGCAAAGTCAATTATCCATAGGCGCACGATTGATCATTCCCGGGTTGGAAGGTATATCTGGTATCTTGGTGACGGATTCAGTTAATTATGGCGAGAGCTTGGAGAGTTTGAGCCGACGTTATGGAGTTTCACCAACCAATTTATCGATCCTAAATCGCTATACCAGCCCGGATGAAGTTTATGCTGGTTCAAGTTTAATTATCCCTTTTATTGGCGATGATGATGTAACTCCTGTCGGAGGTCGTGCTACTTTAAAAGTAGGTCAATCTTTGCTGGAATTAGCTATTGCCCATGGGATCAGTCCCTGGACCTTGATTACAGCGAATCATCTTGAAAACTCCTGGAGTGTTATCCCAGGTGAGACACTCTATTACCCTGATTCAGAAAAGCGTGGACCTGGAGCTTTACCCGAAAATGTGGTCTCTGTGGATGTTGGCCCTAGCCCGTTAGTGCAAGGTCAAACCATGGTTGTGAAGATTGAAGCTGTCCCAGGGGCTACTTTAACGGGTTCATTTAATGGTTTGCCGCTCAATTTTTTCCAAGTTAATAATGGTAAATATGTAGCGTTGCAGGGTATTCATGCCATGTTAGATCCTGGTTATTATGATTTAGCTATTTTTGGAAACCTGACGGAAGATATGCCGATAGTTTTTTCGCAGAAGGTTTACATTCGTGATGGTGCATACCCTTATGATCCTCCCCTTGTGGTTAATAGTGAAACAATAGATAATGAGACCAATGCATTTGAAAATCAAGCTTGGTTTGATGCAGTTGCACCGTTGACTGCTGAAAAGAGTTGGGATGGTGTTTTTCTAAGTCCGGTACCATCGATTTTTAGCGAATGTTTCCCTTCATTATTTGGCAATAGGCGTTCCTATAATGATGGAGGCTATTATTTCTTTCATACCGGATTAGATTTTTGCGGGCATGTAGGCGTAGAAATCTATGCGCCGGCAGCAGGTAAAATTGTTTTTGCCGAATCGACAGTTGTAAGAGGTAACGCAACTATTATTGACCACGGTTGGGGGGTTTTCTCCGCTTACGCCCATCAAGATCAGATGTTTGTTGCCGTTGGAGATCAAGTTAAGGCAGGCCAACTCATCGGCTATGTTGGGGCTACAGGGCGTGTTACTGGTCCGCATTTACATTGGGAAATCTTGGTTGGTGGCGTTCAGGTCAATCCACAGCAATGGATGCAGATGGTTTATCCGTAAAATTAATGCCTTAATTAAAAAGATGCACCCGTTATAAATGTCTGCATCTTTTCTATGCGGTTGCTTATTCTTCGGAAAATTCCATTCCTTCGTATTCGCCAGAGAAATACTTAGCAATTACATCGCGTGCATCTTGAATCTTAGATTTGGGTACCATAATTTCGACTTCCCCCAATTGACTGATGGTAATACCAATCGCTTTGCCAGCGCTTTCTTGCATTAACATGACGGGGATTTCTTGGGCTTCTAATAAGCCTCGCATCAGTTCGGCTTGTAGTTCGCCACTGACAATTGTGACTACTATCCAATTAAGTTGTGACATTTGCTCCTCCTCGGTTTTCCTTATTGAAACCTACAAATGGTAGCCCTATACTTGTACCATCGTCAGGGTAGAGTATAATAGCTGGTGGGCAAAATCGCAATTCGCTGGTTTGCCAACTGTTTATTTTATTGACGGTTCAAAGGGTAGATGAGGCTCTATATGGTTATTGCTTCCATAGCAACACTAGAAAATTCATGGGACGATTTTCAACTTCAAGATGATGATATTGAATTCCTTTATGCGTATTTGCTGGAAATAGAAACGCCGCTAACTCCTAGTGAGATAATCGAGGTGTTGGTAGAAGATCGTTTGGAGCGAGAACGTAAAAAAGTAGAGATGAAACGCTTATCTGGCGGCGATATATATTTACCAATAGATAAATATACCATAGGTCAAACCGTAGTTTTCCCATCGCTAAATTGGCGCCAGGCTGAAGTGATCGGTCTGCGCCCTGGGAATAATCCGGATCTGGGCGATTTCACAGTTGTGCTAGTGCGCTTCGAGAACAATGAAGAACGTGAATATGCTTCGGATCTTGAAAATCATGACTTAAATGAGCCCCCTGCAAGCTCGGATGATGAGGCAACTGCAGGACAGATAATTTTAGATACTTACGGCGATTTATTACTAATCGGTCTTGAGCACGGCTTGCTCGAAAACCCAGATTTTGTTTGTATTGCTGGGCGTTGGTTTCCACGCGCGTTACTGGTTGATATTAACGCCGGGCATTTGAATTTAGCAGAAGCTCTTTTGGATATTGCTGGTGGTGGACCTTTGCCAACATTAAATTTATTGGAACAGTTAGATTTGCCGGTTAATGAAAACCCTAAACTGGTTGAGTTTTCTCTTGATCTTGCATTGCAAGAAGATGAACGCTTTGACGAAATTGGCCCTGCTGGAAAAGTGTTGTGGTACTTGAAACGCTTAGAGCCAGAGGGTGTTAATAAGATGCCGATATTCTTGCAGCACAACAAGATAGATTATGACCGCAATAATCTTACAACCGATATGTTGGCGCTAGAAATTCAACTAGGCGATGAACTTTCAGAATCGGTAGAGGGCAATCCCGTAAAAGCAAAAGACGTTGCTGTAAGTCTGTTATTTCCTCACTGGCGGGCTGGCACACTGCCGCTAACACCTCTGGTGCGACCCTTTTTCCCTACTTCGTATAGAACTTCACGTATTCGTTTTATGCTTGTTGATGGAGATAGTGGTGAAAAATTTCCAGGATGGGTTGTTCGAAATGGGGGCTACATTTTCGGTCTAGATGAGTGGTATCGCCAACGTAAATTAATGCCGGGGAGCATTGTGCGCATCCAGCATGGAAAACAACCTGGCGAGGTCGTCATTAAAGCTGATTCTAAGCGCTCTCGCCGAGATTGGGTACGTACTGTTTTGGTAGGCTCCGACGGTGGTATCGTTTTCGCAACCTTGAAACAATTTGTTGCTGCAGCTTATGACGAACGCATGGGTATTTTTGTACCTGAGTTAGAATCCTTGGATGTGGTATGGAAAAAAAATCAAACCAATGGACCCCCTTTCGAGCGTACTGTTGCGAATGTAGCTAGGGAGTTAACTAAACTCAACCCCCAAGGTCACGTGCATATTGCGGAATTATATGCTGCCGTAAATTTGGTGCGCAGATGTCCTCCTGGGCAGCTCATGGCATTGTTAGCTTCCAGACCGTGGTATGTCCATGTAGGGGATTTACATTTCCGCTTTGACGACTCTGCAAGTTGATCAATCTGTGATCTGATCATTGTTGTAAAGCTATTAATTAAATCTCGCAGTGTGCTGTTGATATATGATGATAGTCTATATTTAGTGCTGAATTTAATGATGCCATCAAGCACCGTCAGCTGAGATTTTGAGAGTTTATCCTCGTTATCAGCCAGGCACCACTGGATAAAAGATTAATTGGTGTGTACAGGAGTTCTTCAGTGACGAAAGTAAAACGTTATAGTTTGGTCAGACCCACGATTGATACCCCTTTTCATATTGATTATGATTGGTGGGGACAGCATGACCGGGATTGGCGAATTCATCTGCACAGCTCTTTATGTAATGATCATCAAGAAACCTTTTCCGTTATAAAAGCAGACATGAAGGTTGACTGGGTAGATCCAGAAACAGCAGAGGTTCAACAAGTTGATGGATTGCAGCACATACTAATCAGCCATTGTGCGAAGCTGGATGACTTTATCACCGAGCGGACGACGTTAGTTGAAGCTGTTTTTCGAGTTTTCCTAGCCAATGGAAATTTGCATTTGTCATCTGTTGATTTGAGCGAACGCCTAAATCGTCCGGCGACAACTATATTGCGCACAATATCGGGAATACGTGTTTTTAAGGGCATTCGGCCTTGCCCAGAATGTTGATTTATATTGCCTCAGCAGCTCAATGGATTGAGCACTGGCCTGCAAAGGCGATACGCGTGCGTTGTTGTTCGCGGGGAGCATAGCCCCCGAAAAGAGTAGAGAGAGAAAAAGAGAAATATGCCCCTATTCGGGGAAATTTTCAATGATCGAGGGCATAACTCTAAGAATATCAAAAATAATGATATTGGGTTTTGAAATTTTATGTCCTGCTATTTATTATTCCAAGTTACCATGATAACGATATAAACACAATTTAACCTAAAACAGGGGCGCTTCGTGATTAACGGCTCGATTTGTCGAAAAGGTCTCAGGTGTATGGGGGTGTTGCCATGCAAAAGGCGGATGACTTATACAGTAATTTAGTGAACGGTTACGCTGTTCCTCCGAGCAATTTCACAGGAGGTCGTAATAAATATGGACGTGAAACACATTGGTTTCTTGCATCCTGGGGAAATGGGGGTATCGCTTGCTGCCACGGCCCAGAATACCGGTCATTCCGCGTATTGGGTGGGAGAGAGTCGCAGTCCAGACACCTACGCGCGTGCTGCAAAGAATAAGCTTATTGAATTACAGACTATCGATGAAATGTGCCAACGATGCTCATTGATCATCAGTGTGTGTCCTCCTCACGCAGCAGTTGATGTAGCTAAACAGGTCCTGTCACATCATTTTAAGGGCATATATGCTGATGTTAATGCCATTTCGCCAAATCGTGCGAAACAGATTGGACAATTAATGATGGATGCTAATGTGGAGTTTGTTGATGGAGGAATTATAGGTGGTCCTGCTTGGAAATCAAACAGCACATGGCTTTATTTGTCAGGTCTCGCAGGTGCCCATGTTGCCGCCTGTTTTTCCAGTGGTCCATTAGTTACCGAGGTCATTGGTGACGAAATTGGCAAAGCATCGGCATTGAAGATGTGTTTCGCGGCCAAGACCAAGGGCGCGACTGCGCTATTATGTGCTATTGTTGCAGCCGCGGAGCAGCTTGGTGTTCGAAAAGAGCTCGAAAAGCAGTGGTCTCGTTATGGCTCAGATGATGTGCAAAACAATCTCGCCCAAGTCAGTCGCGTCACATCAAAAGCGTGGCGTTTTTCGGGAGAAATGGAAGAAATTGCATTGACATTGGAATCGTCTGGGCTTCCTGGTGGTTTCCACCTTGCTGCGAGCGATATTTACCAGCGTATTGCCAAGTTCAAAGGCGCTGATCCATTGCCCAATGTGGAAGATGTCATCGAAGCTTTGCTATATCCAGATGGTAAGGAATAGGCGTTATAAGCCTGATGTGTCCTTGGCTCAAATTCACTTACTTATTCTTAAAACAGAGAGAAAGCAGTGCCATTGACTGCGATAGTTATTTCGCGAGAGATATTCAGAGCAATTAACGCCGGGGCTCAAAAGCCTTGCTTGCTCAGGGACTTCACGGTTCTGCTGTTTTTAGGCAGTTTCTAAAATTCGAGCCCCCTGTGCTCCTTTGGATATTTATTGCATAAGTATTATGCGCAGCAACATTACTTACTATTGATTTTTTATTGCATGGATAAAAAGTGGCTCAGGGATCCATTTGTATTTGGATGGAAGCTTGTAAATATTGATCGAGGAAAATCCCAGACTTGCAAGAATACTGTGCCATTCCTCAGATGTTCGAATATGGGGTAAAGCCGATGCTTCTGCCCAGGCTCTTGCTGCGTTTTCAGTTATAAGAAAATATGAAAAAGCGGCTGCCATCAAGATTGTCCGAATCACAGGTAATCGCCAAATTTTTGAGCCGCCTACATCGGCTATTGAAATTCGACCGCCAAATTTTAAAATACGTTCCATTTCAGATAGCAGCAAATCGACATCCATGTGGTGTACGGCTAGCCCACAAATAACCATATCAAATGACAGTTGGTTGAACGGCATTTTCATTGCATCGCCGCATGTAAGTCTGATCAACGATGTTGAATTGTTTTCTTCTATCTTTTTCTTGCCTCGTCTTAGCATGGCCTCCGTGATGTCCAACCCAATAATTTGGAGCCCGTTCTTCTCGTCTTCCGTCAGTTTCAGAGGGATAACAGCCGTACCTGTCGCCACATCAAGGACTACATCGTGCTCATTGATGGGGGTTTGGTTTATTAAGAGGTTAATAAATCCTTCATAACTCCAGCCCCAGAACTTTTGCAGTTCTTTATCGACAACCCCCTCGTAGCGAGGGGCAAGTTCTGTAAAGGCATCGATGATGGTTTCTTGTTCATTCATGGTTCATCCTTGCTAGATAATTAAAAAAAGATCAGGTTTCTGCCCGAATTTTTCGGCTGGTATACTGTTGAATGAGCTTGATGTAACAGTGCACTATGATTAAATATTGTAGCGCCAACACTGAACGTGACAAGTAGCGGATCGCTATTCCTTGCTATTCTAGGCGTGTGATTCAAATTATAGGTTGAACCGCACTTTCTGATTTTAGCGCAAAACCTTTTCGATTACATCCTTGGCAACCGGTAAAAAGTGGCTGGAAAAATATATTTACCAACATGTTTACTAATTGTTATTGGTAATATACCACCCAAAAAAACATCTGTTGTTAATCTGAATTATAATCAATAAGTTGCAATATTAATGCCAATGTTAGTCAGTACCTGGCAAAAGACTATCGCAATATTCAAATCCAAGAACGCATTCCCTAACAACTAATATTTCATGGTTCGGGATGCAATCGCTCATCTTAAGGTGCGGCTTCTTTTGGATAAAGCTCAATTACGAGTAGCATCAAAGTGTCGCGCAAAGAAAATAGGGAGCTATTTTGGGAATATCACCTCGTGAACACGTAAACCACGCATGTTGGCAACTCGTATGAAGCCATTGGCGACCTGCTCTTCCTGAGATGTGTTGTCGGCAGCTTCCTGGGTCAGCGACCTGATGGAACTCAGGCACTGATTGATTGAGGTTGCAATGGGTATGGTATTTTTTCGTCATCATAACCTGAAATTTCTTATAAAATCTGACAGTTATACTATTTTTTATCGCTCGCCATTGAACTGACCGCAATTTTGCAGAACTATCCGAATATTTATCCGATGCAAACTCATTGATCGCGTTATCAATAGAGAATTTCATGATAGCAATCTCGGATATACCGAGATTGCCCCTTGATCTACTTCTGATTCCTAAAATAGAACACGTGTGCTATAATAGTGGGAAATGAACCACTGCAATCGCCCAAAGATGGTACTCGTTCCTCCAAAAAAAATAATGAATACCATCTTTTATTACAACCAGATTTTAGTGTTAAAATAGTAAAAATTCTTGCTTTAAAATGGGAGATCGTAGAGCAAAAGAGATCAAGGTTGCACTAATATTAGACTTTAATCCAAACCTGATTAATGCATGTTCGTGACGAGATACATAAGTGCAAAGATGGTATAATCCACACGCATATTTGCGATAAGCTATTCGCCCATCTTGCGGTTAAAGTGAATTGAACCTGTACTTTTAGTTCCAGAAAAAGCATAAAAATAGCGCTTTTTTTACGGATGTATGAATTTATTATTCCGAGCGTAGACCATAAACCTCGAATTATCGTCTAACGCGAAACGCATAGAATGTAGACTCTAATCCTGCTTCCCGCAGCACAGGACTAGGATCTAAACTATGCCCCTGTAGCTCAATGGATAGAGCACCGGCCTTCTAAGCCGATGGTTGTGCGTTCGAGTCGCACCGGGGGTACTTTTGCAATTTTTAAGTGAAAATATCCTTTTTTGAGATGAGTTGGGTGCTTTGGATGATTAAAAAAAATTCGACTAAATCATTGACGCGGCAAATGCTGTACCAGAGTAAATTGACTGCTGGATTGGAGCAATTTTATGAAAACTATTGTTGACACGGTGGATTTTCAGTCTTCAAAACGAAGCGACCCCCACGATAAAAATTATCAGATTGCGCATACTCATTTTCATGTCAATAATTCATCCCAGCATTGGTGCCCTCCTACCGACGTATACGAACTTGAAGAAGCTGTAATTGTAAGGGTAGAAATTGCAGGTATGCAGGATGCAGAAATTAAAATCTCCTTAGATCGCGAATTCCTGACTATCCAGGGCATACGTCCCGATCACCCTGAACAGCGTGCCTATCATCAAATGGAAATTCGCTTCGGGGAATTTAAAACTCAGGTGAACTTGCATTGGACTATCGATTCAACACAGATTGATGCTGAATATCAGGATGGTTTTTTACGTTTAACCTTGCCTAAAGCCAAACCTCACCGTATTGAGATTGGAGAATAATTACTTATGCCCGCATCCCGGTGGAATTCGAACCTGATGGAATTGCTTTCTTGGTTTGATGGTGACGATTTAAGTTTTAACGATCTCATCTTTGGTCCTATAATGACAAGAGTTGATCCTGAGGATGAGTCGGCAGATGAAAAGTCGCAAGAATCAGATCAACCGCAAATTCCTGATGAGCTGCCTGTTTTACCGTTGCGTGGCTTGGTTGTTTACCCTGAAACAGCAGTGCCTCTAACTATTGGTCAGCCGCGCTCCATACGCTTGATTGATCATGTCATATCTCAGGATCAGCGCCTGATTGTCTTAGTGGCCTCACGCGATCCGGAACTGGAAGCACCCAATCCAGAAGACCTGTATCACGTGGGTACAGTGGCAACCGTTCATCGCATGCTGCGAGCACCTGATGGCACGATTCGACTTTTGGTACAGGGTATGAGCCGATGCGAGATAGGTGAGTTTACCCAAGACGAACCCTACCTCCAGGCCAAAATCACCTTAATTCCTGAAATCATTGAAGATGGCCTTGAAATTGAAGCCTTAGCGAGAAATGCCCGTGATCAATTTGGCCGTATTGCTGATATGATCCCCTCGGTGCCACGTGAACTGGTCGAATCGGTTTTGGCGCTGGACAACCCGCTTCAAACTGTATATACAATTGCGAATTTCCAAAGGATCGAGCTTGATGATGCACAATTACTTTTAGAGCTTGATTCTACCGAAGCTAAGCTGCATAAATTAGTTTCTTTACTTGTGCGCGAAGCCGAAGTTCTGGAAATCGGTCAAAAAATTCAAAAAGAAGCCCGGTCTGAAATTGAAAAAGTACAACGTGAGTATTATTTGCGTGAGCAGCTAAAAGCCATTCAACGCGAATTAGGTGAAGGCGACGAGCAAACTGCAGATATCGAAGAATTCCGAAAAAAAATTGATGAAGCCAAAATGTCTGATGAAGCAGAAAAGCAAGCACGCCGCGAACTTGATCGCATGGAGCGCTTACCTGCCGCGGCTGCAGAATATGGTGTTATTCGGACTTACTTAGATTGGTTGGTCTCGCTTCCCTGGTCCTTATTTACCGAAGATAATTTAGAAATTGCCCACGCTCGTCACATATTGGAAGAAGATCATTACGGACTTGAAGATGTTAAAGAGCGCATATTAGAATTCTTGGCTGTGCGCAAATTGCGACAATTGCGCACTAATGAATTCGATAAAGATGACGATGATGTCTACGAAGATGAAATCCGGCGTTTGCGCGAAGGTGTTATCCTGTGTTTTGTGGGTCCTCCGGGTGTAGGGAAAACATCGTTAGGGCGATCTATTGCGCGTTCATTAGATCGCAAGTTCATCCGTACATCGCTCGGTGGGATGCGTGATGAAGCAGAGATTCGTGGTCATCGTCGCACATATATTGGCGCGTTGCCTGGTCGTATCTTACAATCTCTGCGGCGTGCAGAATCGCATAATCCTGTTTTCATGCTTGATGAGATCGATAAATTAAGTCGAGGATTTCAAGGAGACCCCGCATCAGCGCTGTTAGAAGTTTTGGACCCCGAGCAAAATAACGAGTTCCGCGATCACTATTTAGAAGTAGCTTTCGATCTTTCAAATGTTATGTTTATCACCACGGCAAATCGACTAGATACAATTCCTAAACCGTTGCTTGATCGAATGGAAGTCATCCACCTTTCCGGGTATACAGAAAGCGAGAAGATAGAAATCGCTAAATTGTACCTGATTCCGCGTCAGCTGCGTGAGAATAGCTTACGTGAGAGCGAAATTTCCTTCTCGATAGAATCTCTGCAAGAGATCGTTCGATATTACACCCGAGAGGCCGGTGTTCGTAATTTAGAGCGAGAAATTGGGTCTGTTTGTCGTAAAGTGGCCACTCGTGTTGCAGAAGACAAATTTGAAGACTCAATTGAGGTAGATGCTGAGATAGTACAAGAATATTTGGGGCGTCCCAAGTTCTATGATCTCGAAGATATTGCTGCACGCACATCTTTACCTGGTGTGGCTACAGGCCTAGCATGGACACCTGTAGGTGGTGATGTGTTATTCATTGAGACTACACAAATGCCGGGGAGCAAAGGCTTCCAAATGACAGGGTCTTTGGGCAATGTTATGCAAGAATCTGCCAAGGCAGCTTTATCGTATGTGCGCTCTCAAGCCGAGCAGCTGAATCTTGATAAAACATTTTTCAATGATGTCGATATTCATGTCCATGTGCCTGCCGGGGCTCAACCAAAAGACGGTCCTTCAGCAGGAGTGACCATAGCTACAGCTATTGTCTCATTGATTTCTGGCCGCCCGGTCCGCTCTGATGTTGCTATGACAGGAGAGATCACCTTACGAGGTAAGGTGATGAGAGTTGGCGGAATTAAAGAAAAAGTGCTGGCTGCGCATCGAGCTCGGTTATCAACTGTATTGCTGCCAAAACGAAACGAAGCTGATTTGGAAGATTTGCCTGATGAAGTTCGCGAGGCGCTAAACTTTGTTTTCTTAGATACGGTACAAGATGCTTTAGATGTTGCCTTAGAGCCCGCTCCTAAACCGGTTTTGGATGGTAATTCAGAAACAACAACCTGAGTTATGGAATGGAATAATAGAGTCAATGAATTGGATTTGTTGTCAGGCAATTAGTCTTCAATGGAGATAGGTTTGGCTAAAGTAATGCTTGTTGATGATGATATTAATACGGTTCATTTACAAAAAACTTTATTGGAGTTGGAGGGTTTTGATATTTGTCTTTTTTCTGAGGGTGATGATTATTTACATATTCTTTCTCAGGAGCAGCCAGATGCTGTGCTTATGGATGTCTATTTAGAGAATTACAAACTTAATGGCCTTGCTCTTTTGGATCAAACTCGAAAACATCCGGAGTTTAAACATATTAAGATCATTATGTCTTCAGGGATAAATTTTCAAAAACAGAGCAAGCAGCAGGGGGCAGATGGATTTTTGCAAAAGCCATATATGCCCGAAGAATTAATTATCTTATTGAAAGAAATGTTATTGTAGTGAAAGATTGTTGTGAGATGATGCTTAATGTCTAATCTTGATCAAGATCGGCCCGGTTTATCACCATTAGCAATCACTCGCAATATCATTGAGAGTTCATAGTGAACAAAAGACGATTTCGTACCACCATGAAGTGGTACACAATGGATTTGCATTTACACACACCGGCTTCAAGCGACTATCAACAGTCTGATGTCAGTTATTTAGAAATACTTCGGCAAGCAGAAGCTCGAGATTTAGATATGATCGCGTTTACCGATCATAATACTGTGGCGGGGTATCGCCGCATGATGGAAGAAATTCAACAGTTAGAAATGTTGATGGAATTGGACCGTCTTTTACCTGAAGAGGAAAGTCGGCTTAATGAGTACCAACGTTTGATCAAACGTATAATGGTGTTGCCGGGATTTGAATTTACTGCAACTTTTGGTTTTCATATACTGGCGATTTTTTCTCCAGATACACCTGTGCGTGAAATTGAGCATATTCTGCTAAACCTTAATATTCCCGCAGACCAACTAGATAAAGGTTCTGCTGCGGTAGGTGCCAGTGCTGATGTTTTAGCTGCTTACGAGAAAATAAAAGCTGCTGGAGGTTTGGCAATAGCAGCGCATGCTAATTCAACCAATGGTGTAGCAATGCGCGGTTTTCGCTTTGGTGGTCAAACTAAAATCGCGTATACACAGGATAAAAATTTAAGTGCCTTAGAAGTGACCGATCTCGATCGCAAGGGACGCCACTCAACATCCGCGTTTTTTAGCGGCTCGAAACCAGAGTATTCCCGGCGTATGCATTGCATCCAAGGCTCTGACGCCCATCGACTTGTCGCAGATTCTCAACGGCATAAAAATTTAGGTGTTGGAGATAGGTCCACCGATGTGCGTTTACCAGAAGTCACCTTTCAAGCATTGGTGGCCCTTTTTGAAGGTAATGATTTTGCTCGCACGCGCCCTCACCGCACTAAAACGGAACCAGCATTCGATTTTATTCAAGCTGCCGTTGATGAAGGTGCCAATATTGTGCAAGATTTTCACGAAAGTATGACCGTACGGGGCGGGCAAACTCTATGCCATCATAGCAGATGTCTGTGCTTTTGCTAATACCAATGGCGGCACGTTGTACATTGGCATGCGCGCTAACCATCAGAAGAAGAGTAGTGATACAAAACCTCTCAAGCAGCAAGATGTTGATCGTTTTGTAAAAGAGATCAGCGATCGCATTAGCCCTCCTCTGACCTGTAGCTTAGATTTGCAAATATTCAAAGGCAAATCGATTATTCGAATTCTAATACCAGTTGGCGATGATCCACCTTATGCTGTAGATGAGAGCAAAATATATCTGCGCACTGAAGCCGAAACTGGTATGGCTGTGCGTGATGAAATTGTTGAGATGGTAATGCGAGGACAGCGCGATCAGTTAGCGCTGAAGGTGCCAACCCAGTTGGATGCGGCCATTGTTAAAACTGAAGAGCTTGAACCAGCACATAGCGTTATTGTCGCGCCGCGCACCGGAGTTGAGATTGTCGCAGTAGAAGAAAGACAAGGTGTTCATTATTACACTGTACGCGATCTCCGCAATGGCAATATGGTCAAGAATGTCACCAAAAAATCAGCCCGTCATCTGTGGCAATACGCCCTAACTCAACACAAGAAATTGACTGATAATCCCAAGGGAGATGAAATTAAATGGCAGGGTGATTTGGGGTTTATCAAGCGCCAGGATCGAGGCAACTATTCTCGTTACGACTTAGTACAACGCGATGCAGAGGGAAATCAACGCTACTATTTTGGTGTTACCGATGACGGTATCCACGGTGTCTGGAAGCACTTAGTAGGGATTGATGAAGAACTTTCATGAACTTGCGCATAGGCATCCTAACTGTTTCTGACCGGTCATCTCAAGGCATTCGACCAGACACTTCTGGACCAGCTTTGCAAGATGCCGTAGTTGCGCTCGGGTGGAAAGTCTTGAACAGGGATATCATTCCTGATGAGTTGCTCATACTCAAGAAAACTTTGACCGAATGGGCCGATTCCGGCCAATTAGATGTAATATTAACCACTGGGGGTACAGGGTTCGCTCCCAGGGATATTACCCCCGAGGCAACACTAGCTATCATAACGTGTTTAGCACCGGGTTTGGCAGAAGCTATGCGTGCTGCTAGCCTGAAAATAACACCTCACGCTATGCTATCACGCGCCGTTGCGGGTATTCGAGGTTCTACTTTGATTGTTAATTTACCGGGGAGCCCAATAGCTGCTCTAGAAAACTTGGAAGTCATTGTGCCCGTTCTGCCTCATGCCGCACAATTATTGCAGCAAAATGCTGATGCGGAAAAGGGGCATCAACTTCTTCATGAAAGATAATCTAGATTGAGTCCCATTTCCTTTCGATGCGAAATCACAATTAACCCCTAAATCAAAGTGTTCTCATTGGCGTCATTGGCTGTTCGATGTTTTAGAAATAATATTTTTATCGTTAGTTTTATTTCTGATCATCGATATTCTCACAACCCGTATTGAGATTGAATCAGAATGCATTACCCCCAGGTCACCGAGTTATGGTCAGCAAGTTGTCTTACTGGGTGGATATGCCATTTCGGGGCGATATACTTGTATTTTATCCGCCCTTTGATTCCCCTGAACCGAATATAAAGCGTGTGATTGGTTTTGCCTGGCGATGAAGTGTCTATCAACGCAGATGGTGTTATTGTAAATGGCATACAACTATCGGAGTATTACGTGCCATCCGATTCGCTTATTTATGAGCCCGATTTTTGTATTGCTTCCACTGGTGCGCTTTTTATGATGGGAGATAACCGAGATAATTCATCCGATTCTCGGGTGTGGGAATTAATTCCAGTGGAAAATATCATCGGAAAAGCAGTTTATATATACTGGCCTCCTAGTCGTTGGGGCGCGTTCAGCTGCTAAGTTTTGGCAACTACGTCTCATTAGAGTCCATCTTGGAAACGAGGACACCGTCCTCAGCGATGCAATCTCAATGAGTGCTCATAAATTGAGTTTAGCTGAACATTAAAGAAGATGAAATTTATATACGCGTTAATTTGGTAACAATGCGTTATTGGTGCTTTAGAGACAACCTTACGAGATCATTAGGATTTTTATATATTTTTATGCTAAAATGAATACAGATTCGGGGACACTCAAATAATAAAATTTGACTTTGTGGAGGGTCAAAATAATGGATAAAGAAAAAATGTTGGGCTTGATGCGTTTTTGGCTATTTGGCACGTTCGTGATAGTTTTTTCTGCAGTAGCTATATTTGCAGGCGGTCCTCTCGGTTTAGGATTAGGTATTTTCAGTATATCTGAATTTTGGCTGGCAATGGCGATTGCTGCAGTATTGTGTGTGGTTTGGTACTTTATCTATAAGGGTTATCTCGATAAGAAATAAATAATTCATAATCAGCCTATTGCCCCAGGATCTTAATAGCGAAACCTTTCCAAGGTTTCGCTATTTTTTTATTCAAAATTGACGAAATTTAATGAGAACTCAATCAATTTCTGCCAAGACTTTACGTGCGATTATTAGGCGTTGGATTTCGCTGGTGCCCTCACCGATGGTCATCAAGCGGGCATCACGGTACATACGCTCCACGGGATATTCCCGACTGTATCCATATCCCCCGTGAATTTGTATGGCGTTGCGGGTAACCCGTTCAGCCATTTCAGTAGCGAAGAGTTTTCCCATAGCTCCAGCCTTAGTGAATGGTTTACCTTGATCTTTGAGCCAAGCTGCATAGTATAGCATCAGGCGTGCCGCGTGGATTTCTGTGGCAGCATCGGCAATCATCCATTGAATGGCTTGACGGCTGCTAATTGGTTTGCCAAAAGTTTCACGTTGTTTTGCATAGCGAACAGATTCTTCTAAAGCGGCCTGCGCGATTCCCACTGAGAGGCTGCCAATGCTAATTCGGCCTCCATCAAGAATTTGTAAGGTTTGGATCAGCCCATGCCCGATTTTTCCTAGAAGATTATTTTTTGGTACGCGTAAATTTTCATAAGTGATTGTGTGGGTATGTGTGCCCCCTAAACCCATTTTTTTCTCAGGTGGGGCAACATACAGTCCGGGAGCATCTGAGGGGACAATCACCAAACTCATTGAGCGAGAACCTGACCCAGGATCAGTTTTTACTAAAGTTACAATATAGTCGGAATCCCCAGCATTAGTAATCCACGTTTTGGTGCCATTAATAACCCAAGAATCGCCCTCAAGTACAGCTTTAGTTTGGATATTTTGCAAATCTGATCCAGCACCGGGTTCAGTTAGCGCCAATGCGCTTAGTCCGTTATCTCCGGTAACAGCTTTAGGTAAAAAATGTTCCTTCTGTTCTATTGTTCCGAAAAGAGAGATGGGGGCACAGCCCAAGCCGTTATGCGCTGCGATGGTTAGCGCTGTACCACCGTCACCCCAACCTAATTCTTCAATTGCTATGGCAGCGCTGATTGCATCGACACCGGTGCCGCCATATGTTTCGGATACATTAAGCCCCAGCAATCCAACGGCACCCATTTTCCGGATCGCGGTCCAATTAAGTTGGTTGATCTCGTCAATCTCGGCGGCTTTTGGTTTAACCTCTTTAGCAACAAAATTGTGCACAGCATTACGCCACATTCGTTGTTCTTCGGTAAGTTTGAAATCCATTGAATTGCTCCTATAAAGAAGGCACTATTAAATGTTTTATTCTGCGCTGGATACTTTTCAGCTCGCTATGTGAGTTCTAAGCTTTGGCAAAAACTGTCCCCGCAGGGGCAAAATTCAGAAATACCTTATTTATTGTGGCGGGGATAGGAATTTTGAAGATTATGCTGTATTGCTAGTGAGATTTTTATCATCGCTGTAGTACATTTTTATTTACTATCAATTGATGTTTGTGTAAATTATAACTTATCACTGGTGTTTCATTCGATAAGATGATTGGGATTTTTAGACCAGTGCCATGGCCAATCGGATAAAGATTATCATTACACGCATGCTTTGCTGTTAGAAACTATAGAAATATTTATAAGGAGCTAGATATTTTGGATCTGGCATCTCTCCCGATGATGAAGAAAATTTTATGGAAATTTTTGTTGTGAATGTGGATTATGCGAATTAAAAAGACCGAACTTGACAGTCGAAGATGAGGCATAGTTTTTTCTTTGTGAGCTCATATTTACACCGGTAGATAGTGGTTTTTCACAGCAATAACAATTTGTTATTTAGATTGCCGTTATATCCAAATAACACTGAGAGACTACCGCACCAGTTTATCCACACAAAAATGTGACTGCCCTGAATTTGGATCTGAAGTCTCACCAAGCAAAAACACGCCAATATCTTAAGAGGCGTGCTTTTGTTTGATTGTGTTATCAAGATGGTTGGTGAACTAAGGGAGTTAAGTATTTTCTTCGCCGGGAGACGGATCGGTTTGTAAAATAGGATTGTTCTCCTCCGTAACTTTTGGGTACTTGCTAGCTGGGTCAACCTGAGCAATATCTTCTAATGCTAAAATACCGTTTCGCGTTTGATTGAGTAATTGTTCTAATTCGATCTCCATGCGGGAGAGAATTTGGATTACGTATTTATCAGCATCTCGCTGAGTTTGTTCGGCATCAATATGTGCTTGATAGCGTATATTGTCTGCGTGGGCCTTCGCAGCAATCACAATGGCGTCTTTTTCTATCAGCTGTTTGCTTTTCTCGCGGGCTAAAGACAATGTACGGGTGGATTCTTCTTGGGCCTGAGCAAGTATCCGTTCGTGATGCGCCAATACTTGACGCGCTTTTTTGACCTCCTCGGGGACCGTCACTCGCATTTGGTCGATGATATCCAATGTGCGGTCTTCATCCACAATGACATTATGTGTGAAGGGTATAGGACGGCTTTCGTTGAAAAGTTCTTCCAATCGGTCAATAAGATGTAAGATGTCCATGGAGCTTCTCCCTCAGAGGTGCTAAATAGAAATTCGTCATGGTCCATGAGTTAGAAAATTAAAATTAAGATTACACGGAACCAAGACATTCGTCAAGTAAGGTTGATTGTATTTAGTCCCGTAGCGATGAAGTGGGTACGATGTCTTGAGCTGCGCCTAATTCTCGGAAACGGGATTTTAGAGCAGATTCTACATACGCTGGAACCATGCTGCTAACATCACCATTCAGGGAAGCAATTTCCCGTACAGTTGCGCCGGATAAAAAAGTATGCTGCTCGTGTGTTATTAGTGCAATGACTTCAATATCGGGTGATAGGCGGTGATTGGCTAATGCCATACGGAACTCGTACTCAAAATCGGAAAATACACGTAGTCCGCGCACTACCACCTGTGCATCTATCTCATGGCAGAATTTAACCGTTAATCCACTATAGCCCAAAACGGTGATATTGCTACTGTTTTTAAAGGCTTTTTGGGCAAAACCAATACGCTCTTCAGGGAGGAAGAGCAGGTTTTTTAGCGGGCGGTCGTATACTGCAACAATTAATTCGTCGAATAAGCGAGCACTCCGACGGGCAATATCGATATGCCCATAGTGAATGGGGTCAAAAGTTCCAGGAAAAATGGCTCGAATCATAAGATTTCAGTTTAACTGATATCGCTGCTATTCAATTGCCAGAAGCGATTTAACCGCTGTTCAAGGGATTGATGTTCCGATAGCGTGAGATTGGGATCTCTGTGATAAATAGCTTGAGCATGGCGGCGGGCTTTTTCAATTAAGTCTAAATTTGTTAAGTCAGCCATTTGCAGTTCAGAAAATCCCGATTGGCGAGTGCCTAAAAATTGACCTGGGCCGCGCTGATCTAAATCACGTTCAGCTAATACGAAACCATCATTGGTCTCAGACATGGCTTGTAGGCGTTCGTTTTCAATGGCGTCTGATTTGCTGGGAAGGTGCACGCACCAGGAAGTGCTACCCCCGCGCCCTACACGACCGCGAAATTGATGCAATTGTGCTAGCCCAAAACGATGGGCACCTTCAATCAGCATCACGGTAGCATTAGGGACATCTACACCAACTTCAACCACAGAAGTTGATACCAAAATATGATACTCGCCGACATGGAATTTTCCCATTACAGCTTCTTTTTCAGCAGGTGAGAGACGTCCATGCAGTAAGCCTAATTTGAGGTTGGGGAAGACATCTTTTTGCAGACGGGCATGTTCCTCAATGGCGGCTTTTTCTTCGCTTTTATCGCTTTGCTCAACAAGAGGATAGATAATGAAAGCCTGATGCCCAGATTCCACCTGACGCCGGATGAGATTATAGGTAAGCTCACGTTCTTGAGGGTAACGCACAAGGGTTTCGACGGATTGCCGGCCAGGAGGCATTTCGTCGATGACCGAAAGATCCAAATCGCCATATACAGTCAGTGCTAACGAGCGCGGAATGGGCGTAGCTGTCATGACCAAAATATGTGGATTATCTCCCTTAGCACGCAATAAGGCGCGTTGATTGACGCCAAACCGGTGCTGTTCATCAATAACCGCCAATTGTAAATTGGCAAAAGTCACCGGTCCTTCGATAAGGGCATGAGTTCCTAAAACGATCTTGATTTTCCCGGATGCTAGACCAGAGCGAATTTCTTCTTTCTCGCTTTCGTTGGTTGCACCGATCATGAGGCGGATTTCTTCGGGTGCTAGGTTGCTGCTCTCCAAAGCGAGCAGTGTTAAGAAGTTTTTATAATGTTGATCAGCCAAAATACTCGTGGGCGCCATTATAGCGGTTTGCGCGCCGTGCTGCGAGATGATGGCAGCGGCTAATGCAGCAACAACGGTTTTTCCAGAACCAACATCGCCTTGGATGAGCCGATTCATTGGGTGCCCTGATGCTAAATCCTTGCGTATTTCGGTCAGCGTGTTTTGCTGCGCGGCCGTTAGGGTGTAAGGTAAGCGCGCAAGCAAGGCGCTGAATAGAGCCGGTGAGATTTCAAAGGCGCGCGCACGACGTTCTTGCCAGATCTTCTTTTGTTGCAATACACCGAGTTGTAGCAGTAAAATTTCATCAAATGCTAATCGGTGCTGGGCAAGCTCAAGTTTTTTCCAAGAATCCGGGTAGTGAATTTGCTGCAAAGCAATCGATAAATCCATCACCTCAGCACTTTCTCGTAATGACAGCGGCAGTGGATCTGAAACTTTGTCCGCCCATTGCTGCACCACATCTTCCATTCTTAGGCGTAGCCAATTTTGTGAAATCTTCGCGGTGAGTGGATAGACAGGCGTTATTCCCTTGGCGATCAAATGCTTGCGCTCAATGGGTGACCACTCCGGGTTGTTAACCGTCAATCGGCCCAAATAATGATCGATATTTCCGGAGAGACTGATCTGTGTTTTTTCTTTGAGTTTGTTAATAATCCATGGCTGGTTAAACCAGGTAATTTTTAGCGCGCCGCTTCCATCGCTGATGATAGCCTCCACGAGCTGGGTACGGCCACTCTTGATGGAGCGTTTGTAGATTGATTGTACCGTGCCAATAACGGTAACCTTGTCCCCATATAACAGCTGGTTGATGGGCTTTAGTTTTGAATAATCTACATATCGCTTAGGGAAATGATAGAGCATATCTCCCAAGGATTGGATTTTTAGTTGTTTGAGTTTTTCAGCATAACTTGGACCGATTTTATCGAGTGTTGTGACGTTGGCATTTAAGTCGGCAATTATTTTCGGGTTGGGTTTGGAAAGCTTCTTTGAGGGTAATTTGTGCTTTGAAGGAGCTGTATCTATCTTTGGGGGTAGTTTTTGTGTGTCGGGAAGAGATTGTGTCGATGATGGGTCCTGCCTTTGGGTTGGCTGTAGATCATCATCAAGTGCACCTGCACCTAATTCGCGCTGAATACGTTTCCAAAGCCCAGCAAGGACCTCTTTCCTAGAATTCGGGCTTAAATTATGATAATCTCGCAAGCGCACGATAACGGCTTGGACGATGGCTTCAGGAATTTTGTCTGCACGCGCATCTGCAGTCCAATGCGTAAGCATACTTTCTAGCCCACCAATGATCGCGTCGTTATTGTATTGTTTTTTCGCTTCAAGACGAAGGTAATTTCTGAGTTTAGTGATTGATGGTTTCATTGGCTAGTATTGTACCAGTTCGCGGGTATGTCGAGTAGTTTGAGATAGATGCAAAGGAAGAACACCAGAAATTCCTAAGCCATCAGAGTCAACATGAACGCTGAGAACCAGAGAAATATCGACGATCATGACTACTAAAGATAGTGCTAATAGAATATCGAGGCATTGCTGTTTTACATCAGTTTCAGCGTTGCAATCTAATATCGAGAGCGATACTATTTAACGCGGCTTGTGCCGCCGCTCAAATCTGTTAGCAGATGTCAATCGAAAGGGAGTGATTTTCGTAGGACGAATTTTCATAGCAGGAAAATGCTGATAAATGAGATAGCGTGAAATGTCTACGCCATCTTGTAGGCTATGCCTTTTAATTACAAAAAACGCGAGAATTAGGCGGATCGCGTATCGTGCGACAAGAGCCCGCGGAATGCCGGCTGTTTTAACGGTGACGATGGCAAGGTGCAAAATTTTCCTTGCAATAATAATTAACCCAGACAAAATGCCCGGATGGAGGTGCAAGGTCTGAGACAATTATTAATGAATTTTAGCTTGCCAAGATTTTCGCTGGTCTACTCAACAGATAAGATAAATTGGTAGTGAGGCTGCCCGCCATCTTGTACTTCGACTTCTTGGTCGGGGTAGGTAGTACGGATGACGTCAACAATGTGGTTAACTTTTTGTTTGTCTATGTCTACACCGTAGAATAACGTAATAAGCTCAAAATCTTCTGTGCCAATTTTTTCTAGCAACTCCAGGCAAGCTGTTTCAAGGCTATCGGTTGAGAGTACTAATATTCCATTGTGCAAGGCGATGATTTCGCCTTCTTGCACATTTACGCCGTCGATTTCTACGCTGCGGGTTGCAGTGGTTACTTCGCCAGTTTCTACATCTTCAAGTGCGGATTGCATATTGGTAACAACCTTGTCAAAATCGCCATCAGGTACAAAATTAAGCAGCGCGGACAGCCCTTGTGGTACAGTGCGACTCGGGATCACGACTGTTCTTTTCACGGTAACCTCAGCCGCGGCTTGAGAAGCCATAAATATATTTTTATTATTTGGAAGGATGATAATTTTATCGGTGGGGAGATTTTCGAAAGATGCGAGCATTTCTTGCGTGCTGGGATTCATGGTTTGTCCGCCTTCAATCACAGCACTGACGCCAAGGCTGGCAAAAATGCGTGCAATGCCAGGGCCTGGAGAAACGGCGACTAAGGCAATTTCTCCAGGAGTCAGGGGAGCAAGTTTCAGCTGTTGTCTTTTTCGTTCGTTTTCGATTTCGTCCATTTGCGCGATCAAGTTTTCAATATGCACTTTCGTGATCGTACCAATCGACATAGTGTAATCGATGGGTTCATAGCGTTTTTCGGTGGGTACGTGAATATGCATACGATACATGCCATCGCCTTCACCAATTTGGATTGATGTGCCCATCTCTTCGAGATCGCTGTAAAAGCCCTCTAACTCTAATGGTTTATGAGGACGAAAATCTACTACAATTTCGTAGTCTTGCCCAGGCTCAACCTCCTGCATGGCCTGATCCAAATTGAGTGATGCCAGAGGTTTTACACTAATGGTGGCCGTATCTAGTTGTAATCCCTGGGAATAGCGTAACATACCTTCAAAAATGAAGAAAAGTCCTTTGCCGCCAGAATCCACAACCCCGGCTTCTTTGAGCACATTCAGCAATTCCGGAGTCCGCTTGACCGATTCATCAGCCTCTCTTACAGCGTGTTCGAGGATGGCAAAAGGGTCGTCGGTTTCGGCTAATAATGCTTGTGCTGCTGTAGCCATATCTTTACATACAGTCAGGATGGTGCCTTCCACAGGGCGTACAACGCCTTTGTAAGCTGTTTCTTGCGCTAAATCAAACGCGTTGACCAGTGCAGCGCCATCTAAAATTTCAATACCGTCAAGAGCACGGGAAAAGCCGCGCCAAATTTGCGAGAGGATCACCCCCGAATTTCCTCGTGCGCCCATCAGCGCGCCATGGGCGAAGTCGTGGGCCATTTCACCGACATGTTTTTCCGGAGAATCGGCGATTTCGTCGTAAGCCGATTGCATGGTGAGTACCATATTCGTGCCGGTATCACCATCAGGGACAGGAAATACGTTTAATGCGTTAACGATTTCTTGGTTGGTTCGAAGCCAAGCCAGGCCGGCAGATGTTAGTTTCTTGAGCGCAATGCCATTGATAGGACCTTGGGGTACAATGGTGTTGTCAATGATATGTTCAGATTGTGGGGGGGGTGAGCTCATGAAAAAAGACTCCTAATAAATTTGTGCTCTAAGACAGAGGCCAGATGCCAATAATAACTCAAATCATAGCATACAGTTTCTGAATGAAATAAGGGGATTAATCGTTTGGATCGCTAATTCTCAAACCTTGAATATGGACATTGATTTCATTGAGCGGGAGACCGAGCGCTTTTTCAACTTGGAAACGTACGGTGTTGGCTACACTGTTTGCAACCGATTTTATTCGGGTGCCATATTCAACAATGATATATATATCTATATTAATATTCTCGTCGATATATTCAACTTCGACACCGTGTGTGGGATCTTTAACGAGCATTTGGGCCAGACCGTCAACGATATTTTTTGAAGCCATACCGACTACGCCATAAGAACTCAGTGCTGATTGATACGCGATCGTAGCAATGGCTTGCGGAGAAACATGGATGCTTCCGATGGGTGTAGTTTCATTTGTCATTTCGTGCCTCGCTTGCTTGTAAGGGGTAATATTATGTGGTAGTATTGTCCGGCTTGGCGATGATAATAAGTGTTTAGAGAGGAACAAGAAATATGGCGATTTGTGAAAGTTGTGGAAAAAAGACGACATTCGGACGCAGTATTCCGTGGTCAAAGAAAACGACACTGCGTAAGTTCAAACCAAATTTGCAGAAAGTGTCGGTTTATGTAGATGGTCGGAAAGTGCGCAAAACTTTGTGCACACGCTGTATTCGTACAAGCGTAAAAACAGCATAACTACCTAATAAATTGATTGGTTTATTCTGGGTTTTGACGAGCGATACCACTCATCAAAACCCAGAATTATTTTAAGGTTTATAATTATTGGAAAGGAACGATAATACAATATATGTGATAAAGATCGAGAGTATGATAACCGGGGGATAATGAGTTGACAAGGGCGTTGTTAGAGCGTCACGGTGTAATAAACCCACAACCAAAATGGCACTAAGCCGCCGATCAATAAGAACGCAAGCAAGCCTAATAAGATGCTGCCCCAGTCGAGATCAAGAGGATCCCGGATGATAGTTTGGCTGGCATTAGTTGATGGATGAGATCTTGCGATTTTGGGTTGCTGGGTAGATGTTGTTTCGATCGGTGATTTTTCAGAAATATGTGTTGCTGGAGATCCAAATGTGATCAGAATCCGGCCTAATTGGTCGGCTGTGCGATAGCGTGCAGAAGGCTGTTTGGCCAGTACTTTGAGAATGATGCGTTCAAATTCAGGGGAAATTTCAGGGTTGAATTGGCGGGGCGGCCGAGGATTAACATTTCGATGTAAACGTGCCAATTCTACAACCTGATCTGAGATAAAGGGCGTTTTCCCGGTAAGCATTTCATAGAGTATCACACCCAAACTATAAACATCAGAAGCGGGCGAGGGAGAATGCCCTGACGCTTGTTCGGGAGAGAAATATTGGGGTGATCCCCATATAACATCCGAGCGCTCACGAGGATTAATTGAAGCTAAAGCGCGAGCGATACCAAAATCAGTAACTTTGAGACGTTTGTCGGGAGAGACTAACATATTCTGGGGCTTGACATCACAGTGTACAAGGCCGGCTCGATGTGCATAACCAATACCAGCACATGCCTGGATGATAAGATGTACGCATGATGCAGGAGAAAAACGACCACGATTTTGAATCAATTCTTTTAGTGATATCCCAGGCATATATTCCATCACAATAAATAGATATCCCTGATCAATGCCAAAATCGTGTACGGTAACAATATTTGGATGCGATAGATTGGCTGCGGCTTTTGCCTCTTGCCGGAATCGTTCTCGAAATGCAGGATCTTTAGAAAAATCATCGCGTAATACTTTGATTGCTACTGTCCTCTCCAGCATGAGATCACGCGCTTTATAAACAACGGACATACCGCCGCTTCCGAGTTGTTCTTTAAGCTGATAGCGTTCATTCAAAAGGCTGGGTTCTGACATCTTTTGCGCACCTTTTCTCCTTAGGGTAGAATTGTACCATTCTAGTATCTATAAAAATAAAAATGGGTCTCAAAAAAATCCTGGTAAGAATGATCAAATTGCGGTGCTATGCCAAATGCCTACATAGTTTTTAACCCTACCGCTGGACGTTTCCCATCTCAGTTATTGACTGAGCGTGCTGCCAACGTGCTTCGCGAGCGTGGATGGCAAGTGCAGTTGAAGCGTACAAAGGGCGGTGCTCATATTGCTCAGATAGCGCGTCAGGCTGCTCAGGAGGGGTTAGATGCATTGTTTATTGCCGGTGGGGATGGTTCTGTCAATTGTGCTGTTAGCGGGCTCCATGGCAGCGCTACAGCTTTAGGCGTATTACCAGCAGGTACAGCCAATGTTTGGGCGAAAGAGTTGGGTCAGCATGGTTTCACTTGGACACGGTGGATGGCGCTTGAAGAGAGTGCCAAAAACTTAGCATATGCCCCCATACGAAGGGTGGATGTTGGCTTTTATAATAATCATCCTTTTTTGCTTTGGGCCGGAGTAGGATTAGATGCCTTCATTGTGCATCAAAGCGAGCCGCGCAGTCGCTTTGAAAAGCAGTTCGCCTTAGCGCCTTATGTTGCCAGGACTTTACGTCATGCTGTCTCTTGGAAGGGATTCAATTTAAATATTAAAACTGATGACACAGAAGTTGGTGGTCGCTACTTAATGGCTGTTGTGAGTAATATTCACCTGTATGCTGGCGGATTCGCGAGAATTTCACGGCATGCACGTTTAAATGATGGCGTTATGGATCTTTGGCTATTTGAGGGAGGTACTTTTCTCGAAACATTGACTGTTGCAAGAGATCTGTTATCCGGACGTCACGAACAATCAAGTCAAACAAGCTGCATCCCTTTCAGATCGTTGCAGTTCTCATCGGACGGTCCAATACATGTGCAATTAGATGGCGAACCCGTGGAAGGGGAAGCCGTTGCGACAATTGAAGTGAGAAAACAAGTTTTGAATATTTTAGTTCCAGATTGCGCCCCGAATGACCTTTTTGAGGAAACAACACGATGCGGTGGAAAATAATGAAATTGGGGAATGTGATATATGGTTGGATCGCCTTTGGATCATTAATAGGAGCGGGCCTAATACTTTTATTGGGATTGGCGCTTCTATGGATGCGTCCATCACGCACGTCAGTTGAAGTAGTCCCGGCAATCCTGACATTGATTCCGCTGCCAACCGCCACGCTAATACCGCCAACGGCTGTGATACCAGAAGTTACGCCAACACCTGATACTCTATCTCCTGGTGTGCTTGGTATAGGCGCTTATGCACAAGTTGTTGGCACCAATGGCGATGGACTGCGCTTGCGAGTTGGCGCTGGGTTGGACCAGGATCAGCGATTCTTAGGATTGGATGGAGAAGTATTTCTCGTTATTGATGGCCCTCGAGAGGTAGATGGATATATTTGGTATTATTTATCGGCCCCTTATGATAAAGCGCGCAAAGGCTGGGCTGTGACAAAATTTTTGGAAGTTGTTGAAAGCCCATAATCAAGTATAGTTTAATAAGAATAATCTCAGAATTGCAAAGTGATTTTGAGCAATTATTGCAATAAACTGCGTTTGGCTTGGTGCTGATGAGAGAAGAGTCTTATGCTATGCGGGTGGAGATTCATCAGAGTGAAAAATATGAAATTGATATAATATTGGTTAAATGGAAATTGTTTCGAGATAATAATTTTGCATTAAGGAAGATTTAATAAATTGCTAATCATATATGAGGAATAAAGATGAAATTTAGACCCACAGGCATTAATGTTGAAGAAAAAGATCGCAATATGACGATTACCTGGGATGATGGTCACATTAGTGTCTACAGTTTTACCTTGCTACGTAATGGCTGCCCATGTGCAGAATGTCGCGGCGGCCACGAGAATATGGGGTCAGACCCTGACCCCGAGGTCTTTAATATGCCGCCTGAAAATACTCCCCGCACAAATCTTGCCGATATTGAAGCAGTAGGTAGTTATGCATTGACGCCATACTGGGAGGATGGTCACCAATATGGTATCTATAATTGGGATTATCTTAGAAAGTTGTGCTCGTGTTCTGAATGTCGATTAGCATAAGCTAGCGATAAACATAAAAAGGCCGAGCGATTACGCTTGGCCTTTTTCGATAAAAATTAATCAGTCAAGTTCAGGTGCCTACTAATTGGATTGCTGCTAGAAGTTTACGACTATAAATGATCGCGTAAGTTATGCTCAACCGCATAAGCTGCGGCTTCTGCACGATTACTGACATTCAATTTCGAGAGGATGCTGCTGACATAATTGCGCACCGTGCCTTCGCCTAAATAGAGTTCCTTGGCAATTTCTCGATTGGTCTTTCCCCCAGATACAAGAATTAAAACGTGTCTCTCTTGCTGCGTTAAATCTGAGAATGCAGAGGCTTCTTCTTCTTTGGCAGCCCGTCGTACTTCTTGGAAAATACGCTGTGTCACAGCGGGGTCTAGCAATGCCTCACCGCGCCCAATTGCTTCAATGGCGCGCACAAGATCTTCCCCGCCAATTTGCTTGAGCACATACCCGGCAGCCCCGGCTCGGATTGAAGAAAAGAGCATTTCATCTTCAGCGTAAGAGGTCAGCATAATAACCTGTGTGTCAGGGTAGTCTTCAGTAATTTTCTCACAGGCATCAATACCTGAACCGCCAGGCAAGCGAATATCCATTACGACAACATCAGGTGAGTGTTGCTCAACAAGCTGGAGAGCTTCACGTGCTGTACCGGTCTCAGCAACTACCTCAAACTTGGGGTGACGGTCTAATAAGGCTTTTAAGCCCAATCGTACAACTTCGTGGTCATCTACCAATAGAATACGTTGTTTCGACATAGATATTTATCGCTCCTTCGTGGAAAGAGTATAGCCTAGAGTTTTTAGACTGACAAGAGTTTTTAAATCGTTGTGTTAGATTGGTGCGATATAGTAAAACACTCAAAAATCGCGTCTGAAATCTACAAATCGGTAACCAATTCCGCGCTCAGTGAGGATATATTTGGGCGTGCTAGGATCATCTTCAATTTTTTTCCGTAGATAGTTTACATACAGGCGTACATAATGCGGTTCGTCGCGGTATTCATAGCCCCATACTTTGGTAAGGATTTGTTCGTGGGTGAGCACCCAGCCCGCGTTTTGAACTAAGTGATAGAGTAAGCGGTATTCTGTGGGACGAAGCTGAATAAGCTTTCCTTTGAGCCACACCTCTCGACGGCTGAAATCCAATTTTAAGTTGTCGTCAACATGGATGATACTAGCTGTGCTGCCCTCTAGTGATGAAATGCGTCGCATCACAGCGCGTACACGGCTGACAAGTTCACGCGGACTAAAAGGCTTTGTGACATAGTCATCGGCGCCCAACTCTAAACCACGCACCCGATCATCTTCCTCTCCTTTGGCGGTCAACATAATTACGGGTACAGAGCTAAATTCACGGATTTTCTCTAACACTTGAAAGCCATCAATATCTGGCATCATCACATCTAGCAAAATTAGATCAGGCAACGCGTTGCGAACTTGGTCGAGGGCTTCTTTTCCATTGTATGCAGAAATCACCTGAAAACCATCGTGTTCTAGGTTAAGGCGAATAAAACGCACCATTCGTTTTTCATCATCTACAATGAGAATGCGGTGTCCTTGGCTACGATTAATTGTCATTATTTATTACTCTCTCACAAATCCGAAAATTTGGTCTTCTTGCATGTTAGACAATACTTCAACAAAGGTTATTTGGCTGATCGGCCAGAAAACGGTATCAACACCTGGTTGAATGTAGTGCAATTCACGCCCATCACGGAATCGAGGATTAATTATTTTTAACATGGTATCCCCGGGTTTTGGCATCTCATCTAATTCACCTAAGACAGGATCAGCATTGATAATATGTAAGATGACTTCAATAGCCATGTTTGTACTCCATGTTACTCTTGGATAAAAACTTGTACTTTGAGAGTTCCTAGGGTGAGGATATCTCCGTGTTTTATTTTATTTTCAGTATGTGCTGCAATTCTGTGGCCGTTCAAGCGGGTGCCGTTGGCCGATCCTAAATCTCTCACAGTAAACCCAGATTGATCCATTTTGATGTATACGTGTGTTCGTGATACTCCTGCTGTGTAAGCGTCGTAAGGGGTGAGATCAATATCAGGAATGTTTGTTTGCCCTTCTGAATTGCGACCAATAACAAATTCTTTTTTATCGGCGGTTGGGATGATTTCACCCGTATCTACCAAATGCAGGGATAAGCTTTCGGTCAATGTGTCGGATGGCGGCGCGGGAAAGAGTATTTGCCCACTAAGGCTCCGATCTATATGAGTTTGATCCGTTGAGGTCAAGTCGGCCGTATCAGATATTTTGGCACCACATAGGCTGCAATATTTTGCGCGATCATTTTCTTGGTGGAGACAACTCGGACATGTTCTCAAGGCATGTTGACCATAATAGCGGAAATATTGTCAGGACCGCCGGCTGCATTAGCCCTATCTACCATTGCTTGACAAGTTTGTTGAGGAGAAAGCGAGCGTTGGATAATTTCAGAAATTTCTTGTTCTGTAATAACACCCCAAAGCCCATCCGAGCAAATCATCAGAGAGCCGGTTCCAGGCGCTGACGTTGTAATGATTTCAGGGTCAAATGATTCTCCTTGTCCCAAGGCGCGATAAAGTACGTTTCGCCTTGGATGTACTGCTGCCTCAGCAGGTGTTATTTGTCCTAATTCTACTAATCTGCTTACGAAAGAGTGATCCTTTGTTAGCGCTTTCAGGGTTCCGTCACTTGATATTGAGTACGCTCGGCTGTCACCAACGTGGGCTATTGCCATTTGAGTGTCCATGATGATGACAGTTGTTAATGTTGTGCCGCCCCCCGGTGCATTTTGTAAAATGGTCTTGTGCGCTTCTTGAACACCCTTTACTAAGATTTCTTGTAATGACCCGGATAATGGCTGGGTATTAATTTCAAATAGTTTGCTGAAGATATTTTTTGTAATATGCTCTACCATAGTCAGGATTGCAATTTCGCTTGCAATTTCTCCATATTGATGTCCACCCATTCCGTCGGCAATAATATAAACTCCAAATGGAATATTACCCTTATTGCTGACGAGTGTTGTTGTTAGGGTAAATAAGGCATCTTCATTATGGTCGCGCTGGCGGCCAACAGATTGCGCAGAACCTGCTATGAGTTGAGGCAACAGGCCTTCTTGTCCGTTATTCTTATAGTTTTTCGATAATGGGGATAGAACAAAATCCGACAGCGGCTGTGTGACCTCACCAGCGCCTGATAGATGATCTTTTTCAGACTTGGACGATGAATTAGATGATTCACCGCTTGGTTTTGCGAATTTTTCGATTATTGATTTCCAAAATCTACCCACGAATTTTCACTCCTGTTTTGAGGTAATTGACAAGATGTTTTATCGCCTAGATTGGCAATGCATATATATTTTTATCGGTTGAACCAATATATAGAACATCATCAAGTATGGTGGGTGTTCCAGTAATGGCCCCGCCGGTTTCATATTTCCATCGTAATTGCCCTGATTGGCTATCCAAACAGTAAAGTTTTCCGTCAACGCTACCACAATACAAAGCTCCATTATAAATCACGGGTGAGCTTGAGACTTGATTTGCGGTTTTGTATTGCCAAACCTTTTTTTTCGATTGAAGATCAATACAGTAGATATTCCCATCCGCTGAGCCAATAAAGGCATGTTCACCCGTGATTGCCGGTGTTGAGATAGTGCCACGATCCATGCGGAAGCGCCAGAGTGATTTGCCTGTTTTGGCATTGAGTGCGTAAAAAATAGAATCTAGAGCCCCGAAATAGATAATATTATTTTGTAAACGAGCTGAGGATGTGATCGCTCTTCTTGCATTTGAGCGCCATAATATCTGCCCTCGAAAATTGATGCAGAAGAAATCGCCGTTCTGAGTGCCGAAATAGATAGCTTCTTCATTTACTAATGGCGTAGATTGGATTGGTGCCCCGGCATTGAATTTGACAGCTCCACGACCAGATTTTGCATTTACAATATGCAGGTGGTTGTCATCTGACCCGATAAAAATATGATTATCGCTAATTGTTGGCGAAGACCGTACAGGACCACCAGTGTAGTAAGTCCACACGACACCCCCAGTGTGTTCTGAAATGGCATGTAAACGGTGGTCTTCAGAGCCTATAAAAATGTTGTCAGAGTGAAAGTTTGGCGTGCTGACAATGCCGCCATCTGTAAGATATTTCCAATTGAATGTTCCAGTTTCTGCATTGATCGCGTATAAGTTGTTATCATATGTGCCAACGTAGATGTTACCATTGTAATATTTTGCGGAAGCGCGAATTTCATCTTGACATTTAAATATCCACACAGGTTCAATGGTAAAAGCTTGCTGAATTTCCGATGAGGCGCGTGGGCGGTAGGTATTGGCAGCAGTTCGAGCTAATGGTAGTAATGCTGCCTTCATGGCAGCCGCGTTGGGAAAGCGATCCTCAGTGTTATATTGCAGCGCGGTATTAACGATATTTTCTAGTTCGATGGAAACTTCAGGATTGAATTGACGGATGGGGCGCTCTGCAAAAGTGAAGGGTGGTTCATTGCGAGGATCAACGCCCGATAACATGTGGTGAAGTGTTGCTCCTAAGGCATAAATATCAACTAATGGAGAAGACTCACCGCGGTATTGTTCTGGTGGAGAATACCCCTCGGTACCAATTATCGTGCCTTTATGTCCAGTTTGAAATTCTTTGGCAATTCCAAAATCTACCAAAGCAACGCGTTGGTCAGGAGTGATGATAATGTTTGCGGGTTTGATATCACGAAAAATAATGGGATCGGGTTCCTGTTTGTGTAAATGTTCAAGCACACCACAAAGTTCAATTGCCCAATTAATTACTTGCTCAACAGGGAATAACTCCTGGATTTTATCGAGAATTTTCTCAATATTTTCCCCTTGAATGAATTCCATCACCAAGTAGGAGCGCATACCTAGGGTAAAGTAGTCATAGATTTTTGGAATGGCACGATGATTTAAACTTGCGATAATATTAGCTTCACGCACGAAATTTTCAACCAATACATCATGATGAGCGTTATCTGAAACCTGAGCAATAATTTCTTTAACCGCAACATATTTCGCAACACGAAAGCGTAAGTCACGAGCTCGATATACAGCACCCATGCCGCCAACACCTAATACGCTATCTATTTGATAGCGTTTTTCAAGTATGGTACCAGATTGTAGTTGCTGCCCACCATCTTCCTTGTCGATAAGCGCAAGATCACGGGTTTCAGCTGGGGTACCGGATGGATTATTTACTGTACTCATAAGGTTATAATTGATGGAATTAGCTGAAGTAAATACCTTATTTGTTTAGATTTGTACATAGATTTTCCGTAATTATAGTCATCATTTCTTGGAATTGCAAATATTATGCTTATAATTGGTAGAACGAGATAGCGTTTTTTTCTGGCACCATCCCTTTCCAGTTCTTAATATTTTTTTTATGCAATTATGATTATTAGTTAACGGAAATCCTGTGGATGTTTAGGCTTATTATCCAATATAAGTTCGATTCGCATATTAACATCGCTGGTAATTTTTTCGACGACATCCATGGCTTTCATATTCTCAACAACTTGCTCAACCTTGGATGCGCCAGTGATGGTGGAACTGATATTCGGATTTATTAGTGTCCAAGCGAGTGCAAGTTGTGCCATTGAGCAGCCCAATTCTTCGGCAATTGAAATCAGTTTTGCGATTTTATCAATGTGTAATTGCGCCTCATCATCTTCAAAATGGCTTCTCAGCCATTCGTAGCCCTCAAGCGAGGCACGGGTATCTTTGGGATTGGCTAGGTTATATTTGCCAGTTAAAAGTCCGCTGGCTAAGGGACTCCAAATGGTTGTACCCAGGCCAATTTCTTCGTAGAGGTGATCGTACTCTACCTCCACTCGTTCGCGGTGAAACATGTGATATTGCGGCTGTTCCATAAGAGGAGGAATTAAATGTTCTTGGCGAGCAATGCCATAGGCTTTCATGATTTCTTGCGCGCTCCATTCGCTTGTCCCCCAATAGAATGCTTTGCCCTGATGGATAATATAGTTCATAGCCCGAACAGTTTCTTCAATCGGTGTATGATAGTCGGGCCGGTGCGCAAAGAGCAAATCAACATAATCCATTTGTAATCGGGCAAGGGAAGCATCGACACCTTCAACAATGTGCTTACGCGAAAGACCACGGTCGTTGGGACCTTCTCCGCCCCAGAAAATCTTGGTAGAAATGACAAGGTCGGAACGATTCCAGCCAGCTTTCCTAATTACATCGCCCATCATAGTTTCCGCTTGACCACCGGCATAAACTTCTGCAGTGTCAAAGAAATTAACACCGGCTTCGTAGGCGGCTTCCATCATGCCAAAAGCCCTTTCTTGATCAATTTGATCGCCAAAAGTAACCCATGATCCAAAAGAGAGCGCCGAAACTTGCAAACCTGATTTCCCTAAATATCGATATTCCATTATAGTTTTTCCCTTAATTATTGTTCCAATCTGATGAGATATGATTTGACAGTATTGCACGGGAATATATCCAGTCTTATCGCGTGCTGCTCATTTGATTCTTTTCCGAATTTTCTCAATTCCTTTTTTGGCAAGTTGTGATGTGGCTGCCACTAAAAGGGGGTAGGATTTCTGCTGATAATCTACATTAGGCTGTAAGGGGAAGACGTCAGCGCGATCCATGTTTAGGATGATGCCGCCCGCCTCCTCAACAACAATCCACCCTGCTGCTAAATCCCAAATTTTTGGTGTCGTAATAAATGCAAGGATAGAGCTTCCTCTGGCCACACTGCAAATATCGTATGCCGCAGAGCCTAAGATACGGGTTTTATAAGGAATATCAATATGGTAACGTTTGTGAGCTCGCGAGCAGCAAGAGAAGAACGTATTGGGCATAGATAAATCGGGCGTCTTGATCTTTAAAGGTTGACCATTAAAAAAAGCGCCCCGGCCGCGTTGCGCTGTGAAAAGCTCATTCAGCAATGGAAAGAAAAGTGCGGCAGTTTCGGGCTGATTATCTACGATGCGGGCAATAGAAACACCCCAATAGTGCAATCCCAAGCTAAAGTTGGTCGTGCCATCTAGGGGATCAATAATCCAAACAGCGGATTTTTTTGCAGGGTAGATTGTGCCTGCTTCCTCACTTAAAATGCAATCTCCAGGGTAGGATTTTTTAATTGTATTTTGAAGGTAACAATCGGCAGCTAGGTCCGCTTCAGTAACAACGGTGCGGTCAGATTTGAGATTGGCTGAAATGCCGGTTGGTCGATAATACTGGCGCAGCACCTCGCCAGTATCTTGGGCAAGTTGGGTGGCAAATTGCAGAGGATCCATACCTTGCAGAGTATAACATGAGGCAGAAGTTACTGCGCAGCAGAGTAATCAGCGTATATTCCAGCGTGTGGGAGAATTAATGGAAATGCGACAGGATGCTCAAAAGTGGGCACAAATTCAATGGCAAAATACGATAAGCTGATATCAGTTTAGTGGATGATTTTCTCTGGATAATTTACTTACTAGCGGATATTGTTGCAACTACTGAAAAATAGGGAAGTTGAGCTGAAATGCAGCATCTCAAGATTGTCGCTGTTATTACTTCGCCGACTCCCGGGAAAACAGCGGTATGCCGAAACTGAAATATCAGCTAGATATAAAAAAGACAACTAAAGTAAAACGGTTGCCTTTTTTTCCATATGGCTGTATTATCAGTTTTGTAAAAATTCTTCAACTGCTTGATCGATGGTGAGCTCTTCTGCAAGAATGGAAGTCCCATAGCGGCTTCCATACCTTGCAGAGTATAACATGAGGCAGAAGTTACTGCGCAGCAGAGTAATCAGCGTATATTCCAGCGTGTGGGAGATTTAATGGGAATGAGACAGGATGCTCAAAAGTGAGCACAAATTCAATGGCGAAATACAAGCAGCCGGTATCAGTTTTTTAAAAATTCTTTAACTGCTTGATCGATGGTGAGCTCTTCTGCAAGAATGGGAGTCCCATAGCGGCATGTCCAGGTGTAGAGTTGAGATATGCCAAAGGTTAACTCTTGTAAGATCAGCTTAGCTAAAGGTCCACCATGTTCCAAGAAACCCATTTCATGAAAATCGTGTTTGGCACCATCTATATCATAGTCAATGCGCATAATTTCGGCCATCCGCCTGCCGTTGATTAAAGTAAGTTGGGCGTAACCGGTGTGGGTGTCGTGGTCAAATGGCAAGCCAACGGAGCCTGTATTAACGATTAAAGTGTTGTCTATTTTGCGGATCAATGGCCTATGGGTGTGGCCGACAACAAGAATTGCGGGCGCGGGCATGATCCTTTTCCGGATTGTATCATCATCTATTTCTGGGTAGATTCCCATTCGGTTGCCTTGCATAGAAGCATGGACAACACGAAATTCACTGGTGTCTGGCAGTGTTAGGGATAGTATTTCGGGCATCTTTATTAAATCACCGATGTCTTCGTTAAGCTGCAGATAAGTAAAGTGCACAGGGCGAAAAAGCTCAAATAGAGGTCCACTTTGTGGTGCATCCGGAGCAGAGCGAGCGATAACGTAATCTTCATGGTTTCCGCGAATAACTCGCCAACCTGCCGATAGCTGTTTTCGTTGCACAAAACGCAGACAATCTAGCGAACGTGGGCCGCGGTTTACGATATCGCCTGCTACGTAGACGAAATCTGGTCGCCACTCTTCGATATGTTCAGAAACGGCTTGAAGAGCGCGATAATTGGCGTGAATATCAGCAAGAACAGCTATCTTCATGTGGTTGCGCTAAGATGTGGACCGGACTAATTCAATATAATCTTGAGTGATGACAAGTTCTGTGGATGCGCCTAAGAATTCGATTAGTTTATTTGCTAATTTAGCTTTGTTGTCGGCATCCCCTCGGCCCCACGTACGGCTCTTTACTTCTAAGAAAGTGCCTAGGTCGGGCTGCTCAACGCGGTCGATATTGATATAAAATTCTGTGCCTTGGAAAAGTACGCGCCAACGCAGACGGTCTTTTTCAATATAAGTTTCTCGGCTGGGATTGAAATATTCGCGATAGAAACGCAGGCTGTGCTTGGCTTCTGCAAGATAGCGACTGCGTGAAAGCAGCACACCGCTGGGGAAATGGCGTTCCGATGCTTGGCCGATAAGGGTCAAGCGATAACGCACGTTGATCACTTGACCTTTTTCGATGAAAGCATCTTCTCGGTAACGTAATAATCCTTGCACAGGGTCCTCAAATTGGAAATAAGTATCGTATTCATGATAGTGGCGAGTTGCTAAAATTTCAATATCTTGGTGTTCGAGTGCATCTATTATCGTTTGAGAATCAGTAATTTTGACTTTTGTTTGCACTTCAAAACTTTCTTGCTGCATCGCGCCACCAATTGCAACCAGTTTTGAGAGTATCGATTTTTCGCGCTCAATCAAAAAGGCATCGATACGTTGCGTATAGTCATCGACCTGAGCTAGCAATTCAGCTTCATTCAGTGTAAGTAAATTGCGGTCGCGCATTAACCAGACGCCATTTACCATCACGTCGGTCACATCCGTTGATTTCGATGCATAGACAATATCTCCGTATATACCATCAGGATCGCGAAGGAAGCGAGGTGTGTTGTGAAGTGGATTGATATCTATAAGGATTAGGTCAGCTCGTTTATTAGTCTCAATGGATCCCGTAATGTCGCCCATATGGATGGCTTTTGCGCCGATGCTGGTGCCCATAGCTAGCGCTGTTTTTGCTGGGACCGTAGTAGGATCGCCTGTGGAGCCTTTCGCAAGTAATGCTGCCAGACGGATTTCTTCAAACATATCTAGATCATTGTTGGATGATGGTCCATCAGTTCCAATAGCCACATTGATTCCGATTTCAAGCATTTTACTGATAGGAGCGATACCCGAAGCAAGCTTTAAGTTTGATGTAGGATTGTGCAAAATGCCAACGTTATATTCTTGAAGGATATGCATTTCGCTTTCGTCAATATGAACGCAATGCGCAGCCAGTACTTTGGCATTTAATAGATTGAGTTTTTTGGCATAAGGAACAACGGGCATACCGTGTTCGCTATTGGAGTTTTCAACCTCGGAAGCGGTTTCGGCAATATGCGTGTGCAAAGGTACATCAAATTCAAGCGCTAGGGCTGTCGCTTCCTGAAGAATAGCATCGGTACAGGTATAGGGCGCATGGGGAGCTACAGCGGGAATGATTAATGGATGACCTTTCCAACGTTCGATGAAACCGCGCGTATAATTAAGTGCTTCCTCATAGGATTGAGCATCTGGCGTTGGAAATTTAAGGATTGTTTCTGAACAAATCGCGCGCATGCCGGCATCAGCAGCTGCCTTAGCTACCTCTTCTTCGAAATAATACATATCCGCAAAGGTAGTGACACCGGAGCGAATAGATTCAATACAAGCCAACGACGTACCAAGGTAGACAAATTCCGGAGTTACAAATTCTCGCTCAACAGGCATTAAATAACCCATTAACCAAACATCTAGTCGTAGATCGTCGGCAATACCTCGCATGAGTGTCATGGCATGGTGAGTGTGCGCATTGATCAACCCGGGCATGAGCACTTTACCTTCACAATCGATGGTTTCTTTTGCTTGAAGATTTTTAGTAATTTTATCGGCTGATCCAACCGCGAAAATATTTGGTCCGTGGATAGCGACAGCACCATTTTCATACAAATGAAATTCTTCATCCATTGTTAGAACGATTGCATTCGTTAGAATCAAGTCAATGACAATTTGAGACATGAATTACCTTCTTTCAGGTGTTATTTGAGGACTACATAATTGTTCAAGCATATGCTTCCTAACGTGTGACCATATATTAAGCAGCCCTTCGGAGAGATAAGGCAGTGTTACTGGAAGACACGCCAGTTCGATAACCATTGGATTACAGGTGAAAAAGTTAAGAGACAAGCTAATTTTCTGAGTGTTTTCTGTGCCTTCGTGGTGATTAGATCCGCTCAAAATAACCAGGTTGTTTAAGTGCAAACTCTGACTACAATTTTCGAATTAGATCTAAACTCAAGTTGACAGCCCATAAAGGAGCTAGTTTGGGTGGACCTCCATACGTGCGAATGACCTGACGCTCTTCATCGGGAGTCATCAGTGCTATATGCAGGGTTTGTTTTGTCTTACCTGGCATTAAGATGATACCAAGGCCGGCTTGTGCCCCATGAGTTTGGCAAAACTCCCGTACAACCCCGGCTAAATCCTCAGGAATGGGTGAGTTGGTTAACATTTCACCGCCAGCAAATGGACCATTAGCATTGGCCAGTCGGCGGATTAAACGTCCACCAAGATTGGCCTCAACAACGCACAGTTCCCAACCGTACGATGAAAGCACATCAAGCGCGACTCCTTCAAGTGTATCTTCGTCGGCACCGTAAACCCAGGCTCGCAGGCGTCTCCGCAGCTGACGCTCAACCGTTTGAATCAAAGCATCAGCTTGATCATCTGTGTCGGCTTTTGCAGTTATGCGCACATCGACTTGGCCGGCGTGGGCGGCTAAACCTACCGTTGGATTGGACAGGCGTTCTAAGTCATCAATGCGCTCATCAATTTTCGATTCGCCTACTCCTGAGGTGTGTAATACTCTGGATTTAATCACTCCTGTGAGGCCAAATCGCTTTTTGAGGTAAGGCAGCACTTCTGTTTGCATGATGTGCTCCATCTCTCGTGGTACGCCAGGGAGTGAAATGATGGCGTGTTTTTCCGTAATGCCAATAAATGCTGGTGCCGTACCGACGGTATTTTCTATGGCCAAAGCACCTTGTGGTACAAAGGCTTGACGTTTATTGTTTTCCGTTGGGGTGCGTCCGTGACGTTGAAAGCGTTCTTGTATTTGCTCCCATAGTTCTGGGCGAAATTCTATTTCTACGTTTAGGGCATGGGCGACAGCCTCACGAGCTGGATCGTCAACCGTGGGACCCAAACCACCCGTCGTAATGATAATTTCTGAGCGCGTCATAGCCTCTCGAATGATTTCAGCAATGCGTTCAACATTGTCACCTATCGTAGATGTGCGATATAAATCCATGCCCTCATCACGCAAGGCTCTTGCAATATAGCGCGTGTTGGTATCAATGATTTCGCCAAGTAAAAGTTCGGTGCCAATAGTAATAATTTCCGCAGCAGGCATATCATAATCCGTATTGGTTACAAGATTTATGTATCAGGTCTAACCGTAAAACTCGCTAAGCGGTCAGACGACGTTATATTCGTGCAGTAATCGTCCTTGCTCAAAACGAGCTAAGTCGAGCATCGAGACATCAACGGTATGAGCGCTTCCATCCAAGATGATTTCGCTCATCAATTTACCGCTGATAGGTCCGTGCATAAAGCCATGGCCTGAAAATCCTGTGACGACGTAAAACCCCTCTACGGGAGTTATTCCATAGATGGGGTGGGCATCGGGGGTGTTTTCATATAAACCGGCCAACCTAGAGGCTAATCCGGCACTTTCCAGCATGGGCAATCGAGCAATCGCTGCCTCCATATGAGCCAATTCCCAGTTGGGGTCGATGTGCTGATTGAATCCTGGTTCTTCGTAGGCGTTTGACATCCCTGTCAATAGTCCGTCGCCCTCTCGATGGAAGTACAAAGATTGTGCAAAGTCTATCACAAAGGGAAAATTTTGGGGGAGTGTTGGGAGAGAAGTTGTTGTCAACCACTGACGGCGAAGTGGAGTCACTGGTAGGGGAACGTGCGCCATTTGGCTGATCAAGCTGGACCACGGCCCGGTGGCATTTACAGCAATGGGAGTTGATACATTGCCCGCGGAGGTTTGTATACCAGTAATTTTTCCGTTTTCCACGAGGATATCTGTAACCTGCACATTGTTGAAGGCATTGACAGCTAAACGTTTTGCAGCTGCAATGTAGCCCATTACCACGCCGTTGGGGTCGACCGTGCCATCTTTGACATGGTTGGTGCCTGCGATAACGTCATCAAGATTCATCATCGGCAGTCGACGCCGAATTTCATCACCGGTCAGCCACTCGGTTTCAACGCCCATACTGCGCTGCAAATCCACATTGCGTTTGAAAATGTCAACTTCTTCATCCTTCGTAAGCAAAAATAAATATCCCCAAGAATGGTAATCAATTTCTTGATCGATTTCTTCCTTAAAGCGTTCGAGCATAGGTAAACTAGCTTGCGATAATTGGATATTGACTGCTGTAGAAAATTGGTAGCGCACACCTCCTGCGCACCTCCCGGTAGCTCCCTGCCCAAATAATTCTTCTTTTTCAAGAAGCAGGATATTCTTTATGCCGCGTTTAGCGAGATGGTAGGCGGTACTAGCACCCATAACACCTCCACCAATAATTACAATATTCGCGGTTTTGGGTAGTGTGGTCATGTTGAGCTCCTTTGCAATCTTACACTACGAGAGCGAAAAATCTCGGATAGATAATATTAGAATACTACGTTTTGTCC
>PVMK01127634.1_pt1 | contig 53541 bp, 56 predicted proteins | sample 1853481 | NCBI WGS metagenome assembly PVMK01 (sample SAMN08533507, study PRJNA380276) | Marine sediment metagenome, whole genome shotgun sequencing project.
CTGCCCTCAGTACCTCGGCGATGTGAATCGTACTTTCCATGCCCGGACCGCCACTGGCAAGCAACGGCACCAGAGCGATCAGTGGGATCACGGCGAGATCCTGGAACAGCAGCACACCGAAGGCGGCACGGCCGTGGGGAGCGGTCAGCTCCTTCTTCTCGGCGAGCATCTGGAGCACGAAGGCGGTGCTGGACAGGGACAGACCGAATCCCACCACGAATGCCGTGCCCCACTCCAGGGAGAACCAGTGGGCGATTCCGGTGAGCAGCGCGCCGGTGACCAGAACCTGCAGACTCCCCAGCCCGAACACCGACCTTCGCAGAACCCACAGGCGGGAGGGTTGCAGCTCCAATCCGATAATGAACAGAAGAAAGACGACGCCGAGCTCGGCGAACTGCAGGATGTTGTCCACATCGGTGATGAGACGCAGCCCCCAGGGACCGATCAGCACGCCGGCGAAGAGGTAGCCGAGAACCGCGCCGAAGCCGAGCTTGCGGGCGAGGACAACCGCGACGATGGCGGCTGCCAGATAGATGGTTGCATCATGCAGTATCATGTGGACCTGCTCCGTCGTGGGACCGGTGTGGTGACACCGAAATAGAACAACCAGAGGCGTCCAACTTCAGTTGTCGGCATGGAAAGCTTGAGTGTACGACAGGCGCGGCGCCTCGCGCTTGCCCGCGGGGGGCTGCTGAGGCCGGAGCCCACCGGACTTCCGGTTCGGGCGGCGGGGAAAGGTCCGCGTGCCCGGGCCCGGTGCCACAGCATCATCGAGCGATTCGGGTACCTGCAGCTGGATACCGTCTCCGTGGCCGGTGCGCGAACCCATTCCATCGTCCTCGCCTCGCGCCTGGAGAATTTCCGTGCGTGCCTGGGCGAGGAATTGCTGGCGCCCGGCGAGCCCCTGTTCGAGTATCTGGGACACGAGGCCTGCTGGATGCCCATGGCTCTGTATCCTTACTTCGCTTTTCGGCGCCGGGATTTCAAGCTGCATCCCTGGTGGGGCGATCTACTGGGCGAGCACCCGCGGATGGTTGCGCAAATCATGGGGCGGGTGGAACGCGAGGGGGCCTTTCGCTCCGTGGACCTGGAGGGCAGTGGCGGCCAGGGCTGGTGGGATTTCAAGCTTTCGAAACGCATCGCCGAGGCGTTATGGTCCTGCGGGGAACTCGCCATCGCCGGCCGGCGCCACTTTCACAGAACATTCGATCTACCCTGGCGCGTGATCCCCGAGGTTTTTCGCGGCAACGGTGTCGACGACGAGGAAGCCTTCGACATATTGCTGTCGAAGGCCCTGGAAGGACACGGTTGGGCCACCATCGGAACGCTGTCGGCGACCTGGCGCCTGGTCAACTGTCGTGCTCGGGTGGCGGAATCGTTACAGCGCCTGGTGGAAAGCGGCCGAATTGTGCCGTGCACGGTGCACGGAGCCGAACGGGAGTTGTCCGGCTGGGCGCGCCCGGAAGACCTCGACCTCGCCGCGAGACTCGCCAGCGCCAGGCCGCGCCGAGACCGGGGCGTTCTGCTGTCTCCTTTCGATCCGGTTCTGTGGGATCGGGAGCGCGTACGGCTGCTGTTCGATTTCGACCAGGTGCTGGAGATCTACAAGCCGGCCCAGGTACGCCGTTACGGCTACTATTGCCTGCCGGTGCTCGCAGGAGATCGATTGATAGCGCGCGTCGATCTGAAGGCCGAGCGCAAAGCCGGATATTTGCGAGTGCTTTCCTGTCATTACGAGTCGAATGGAGGAAAGGGCGGGGCCGCGCCACGGGAACGGCATGCCGTACACTGCGCGTTGTCGCGCTATGCATCGGCGGTGGGATTGGAGATCGACGCAATCGCGGTGAAAACAGGGATCTGAATGATGACGACGATTGCACGGCTGTGTCTGATTCTGGGTCTGGCGAGCGTAGCGTGCTCGCCGGCGCTCGCGAAGGGAGCAGCCGGTGCCGGCACCTATGCCGCCGATCTGCCTTCGGCCTCGGGCTGCGGACGCCGCCTTCTTCTGGAGCTGTTCACTGACGGTAGCTATGTATTCGTGAAGCGATACTTGTGCAGACCCTGGTCGCCCGCGCAGATGAGAACCGGATCCTGGAAAACCGAGGGTGCGCACATGGTGCTTTCATCCGACGAAGAGAAGATGCGTTTCTCCATGGATGCGGAAGCATTGGACTATATCGGATCCCGATACGGGCAGATGGGACTGCGTCTCAATCGGTTGAAACTGCCGGGGTCCTGACTCTATTCTGTTTCCGCGACCAGGAAGCGCTCATCGAGAAACCGCCCCAACCAGCGATCCGTTTCTGCCGCGAAGCGCGCGTAGCCTTGCAAGTGTTCCTCACGGGGTTGCGCGCCGGGCAGCCCCAGCTTCGGCGAACCGCCTTCTGATTGACACCAGCTGTCGACCATTTCCCGGGTCATCTCCGGGTGGAACTCGATGGCGTAGGTGCAGCCGTCGTAACGAAACGCCTGGCCGGCAAAGTTTTCATTGTGAGCGAGATGCACTACGTCGTCGGGGATCTCGAAGGTTTCCGTGTGCCACTGGTAGAAAACCGTGGGGCTCTCGAGAAAGTCGCCGCCCGACTCCGTGGGCGCCACTTCGTAGTAGCCGATCTCCACCAACCCGTCCTGGTGTTTTCCCACCCGGGCGCCAAGCACCCGTGCGATTTGCTGGCCGCCAAGGCAGATCCCCAGTAACGGTCGGCCCCCGGGGAGCGCGTGCTTCTCAATCCACTCGAGCTCGGCGCGGATGCCGGGCAAGTGGTCGTCGTTGGCGCTCATGGGTCCACCGAATACGATGCTGGCAGCGTATTGTGAAAGATCCGTGGGCAGCGGGTCACCCAGGTTCGGGCAGCGGCGGTCGAGGGAATAGCCGCGCGCCGTCAGGAACTCGCCCACGCGACCCGGCGTGGACTTTTCCTGGTGGACGACGATCAGTACCTTCCGGCTCATGGGTGTGTTCTCGTCAGCGCAGCCGCCACTTTATCCAAAGCCTATCGTTCTGGAAAGCTGGTTTGATGAAGAGTGAGCAATGCGCCACATTCCCTCGATTGGACCCGCTAGATGTTGCCGCGGTTGCGACTTAGAATCCTTCTGCAGAGGGCAACGGCGGCGCCTCCGGAGATTTGAAAGTCGAAGAGACAAGTGACTGATTCCTACGATGTGATCATCATCGGCGGTGGGCTGACCGGCTGTGCCACTGCCTACTTTCTCGCAGCAGGGAATTTCGACGGCTCGGTGCTCGTCGTCGAGCGGGACCCGACCTACGCCAACGCACCATCGGCACGTTCCGCCGGCGGTATCCGACAGCAGTTCTCCACCCCCGAGAACATTCGCATCGGATTGTTCGGTGCCGAATTCGTCAAGAACATCGGTGACTATCTCTCAGTCGATGGAGAGCCGCCGGTGGTCGATTTCAAGGAGCGCGGCTATCTGATCCTGGCGTCACCGGACGACCTTTCACGCATGCAGGACAATCACGCGCTCCAGCGACGGCTGGGCGCGGACATCGCCTACCAGACAAACGACGATTTGACCGCACGCTATCCGTGGCTCGCCACCCGGGGACTCGCCGGCGGCTTCCTGGGACTCTCCAACGAAGGCTGGCTCGACCCTTACTCCTTGCTGCAGGCGTTTCGGCGAAAAGCAATTTCCCTGGGAGTGACGGTCATCACCGACGAAGTCGTCCAAATACGGAGCCGCGACAATCGCGTCAGTGAGTTGGTTCTGCGAAGCCATCGTTCCCTCACCCCCGGTGTGGTATTGAACGCGGCCGGTGCCCGCGACGCCACGGGACTGGCGGCCCAGGTTGGCATTCCGCTGCCCGTGGAACCCCGCAAACGCTGCGCTTTCGTATTCGAGTGCCGGGAGGACATCGGGAGTACCCCGCAGGTGATCCTGCCCAACGGTGTGGCCTTTCGCCATGAGGGGTTGCGCTTTCTTACGGTCGTTGCGCCGCCCCCGGAACGCGACCCGCCGACTACCGATTTCCATATCGACCATGGCCTTTTCGATGACATCATCTGGCCGGCGCTTGCCGAGCGTGTGCCGGCTTTCGAAGCCATCAAGGTCACGAATGCCCACTCCTGCCACTACGACTTCAACACGCTGGACGAGAACGTGATATTGGGGCACGTGCCGGAGGTCGAGAATTTTCTGATTGCCGCCGGCTTCTCGGGACACGGACTCATGCAGTCACCTGCCATAGGACGCGCTCTCAGTGAGCTAATCCAGTTCGGAGAGTATCGCACTCTCGACCTGGCGCGCCTGGGCTACGAGCGTGTGCTCGCCGGCACTCCTTTGCTGGAAACCAACTGTTACTGAAGACTCCGCCGTCATTCCCATTCATGGCGTCGAGTTAATGCCCGGGACACGGGCTGGTAACGACCACATCACTATTATTCCCGCCAGACGTTCGCAGAGTCGACCCGCATCCATCGCGTTCTTGCACAGGAGCCATTCAGTGGCGAAGCATCACAAGCGACTTCTAATCGGCATCTCCGTCGGCATCGCCGTCAGCGCGGTGGCCATCGGGAGCGTGGCAATCAGCAGCCGCACACCGAACGCGGCTTCCGGGGTGACCGATAAGGTGCGGGTCGTCGACGACCGAAAGCTGCCCGAGCAGTGGGCGATCAACGCCGCCTACGGGCGCGGCGCTCTCAGCAATCTCCAAGCGGCCCTTGCCGAGATGGCGAAAGACAACGCCGAAGAGGCGAAAGAGGGTGTCGTCGTAGCGCAATCCTTGCTGGGCAAGATCAAACCCGAATCACCGCACACGGCAGACTTCATTCTGATTCACTCGGAAGTACGTGTGCTCGATGAAACGGACCCCGCCGGTTCCGTGCAGGAGAAATTGGACAGCATCCGCCGTAAGTTCGAAATGACCGATCATGACGCGATTGTCGCCGCGCTCGAGTCATTGGACGTGCCGTTGGCGTACACCCGTGTGGATCTACCATTGACCAGAACCGTCACGCTCGTGAACGAGGTATTGCAAGCACTTAACTCCCAGGATGCTGATCGGGCCCACGACAAGTTGATGGACATTGGGAACGGACTTCGCATCGAAACGGTGCACGTTGGAATAGAAGATTCAGCGACCGATACCAGTAGCGATGAAGACGCCGATTGAGGCAGCGTTCGAAAACCTCGAATACATTGGAGGAGTCATGTTGATCCTAAGCAGGAAAGTGGGTGAGTCCATCCACGTGGGCGACGCCGTGACCGTCACGGTGCTGGGAGTAGCACGGGGCCAGGTCAAGATCGGAATCGATGCCCCAAGAGAGCTCGCCGTGCACCGAGAAGAGATCTACCGGCGCATCCAGGATGAGAAATCTCGTGGCGAGCCCACGAAGGTCGCGTCCAACGAGATCCGCCAGCAATTGATTCGATAACAACAGGGATGGAGAGACGCCATGGAAGGCAATTCAAACTTGCCAGCCGCGCTCACGAGTGGTAGTTGGCACCCAATCTGATTGATATTGCCGTATTAATCAGATCACGATAAATACCTACTGAGGACCTCGAGCTTACTGGAAGATACTGTTTGAACGGATCTGCTTTTCCATGATTTCGTAGACCCGGATGCTCGCAATGAATGGATTGTCCTGAGCGATCTTTTCTGCATCATCAAGGCTCTCGGCATTGATGATCGTGTAGCCCGTGATGGATTCCATCCCCATGGGTAGACCCATGGTTCCGCTATGCGAGATTTCTCGCGCACTGCTGAAATGACCCCCGGGGTCCACGGTCTTGTCTGCGACCGATTCAAACCATTTGCCCCAAGCCGCCATGATCTCCGGGGTGGGCTTTTCGAATCCAAAATGCAGCAACATGAAACGTTTCACTTCGCTCTCTTCGTCTGACTTTTTCTGGACGGGCGGCGGGCCTGCTCAAGAGCCCGAACGGTAAGCCGTAGCTTAGCGACTGTAAAGCCTCGAGCTGAGCGACTGGCCTCGGAGCGGTCAAGCCGAAAGACCCTCGCAAGCCGAACTGTAGGCGTTGTCGAAGATCGCGATCCAGCCCTTGGGACAGCCGTTGTACATCTCTCCCGAATCGCATCAAGGTTCCATATCCAGCAGACCATGGCGCGGGAGGTGGCTTCAGGATCGTGACACACGGGTGCGCGGACGGGAACCGACTACGCCTCGAGCGGAACATTGTCGATGTCGACCGCGAGATTCTCGCTTATTGTTGCTCCAGCGCCCGCAGGCTCTCGCCGAGATCATCCAGCTCTTGGCCGAACCGTGTCCAGTCGCCGGCGGCGGCGGCTTCCCGCAGGGCATCGTAATGGCGCTGCGCGCGCGCGGCCGGGGATGCCGGCAGCGTGTCGGCGCCGGGGGCCGGGAGCGCGCCGGCGGTTTGCGGCGGCGCCGCTGTCCGGGCGAGCGCGCCGGAACGCGATTTGCGCGCGCCGCCGAATATCCGTTCCAGCGCGTCTTCCAGATCGATGCCCATCGCGATGTCGTTGCCGTAGCCGGCAATCACGCGCTTGAGCTCGGGGATGCGCCCGTCCTCGGAGCGTAGATAGAGCGGCTGGACGTAGATTAGCGACTGCTCGATCGGGATCACGAGCAGCGTGCCGCGGATCACGTTCGAGCCGGCACGGTCCCACAGCGTGATCTGCTGGGAGACGATCGGGTCCTGGTTGATACGCCCGACCATCTGCTTCGGACCGTAGATCAAGCGCTGCTTGGGAAAGGCATAGACGACGAGCTGGCCGAGCAGGTCACCGTCGTTGCGCGCCACCATCCAGGCGGAAAGGTTGTCCTTCAGGCGCGGCGTGAACGGCAGCATGAGGATGAACTCGGCCTCCGACTCCTCAGGCAGGCGCATGACCGTGTAATACGGTTCCATGCGCGCGTCGCCGACCTCGGGAACCGACCACTGGTCCTCCTTGTTATAGAAGGTGTTCACGTCGCGCATGTGGTAGGTGGCATACATCTCCGCCTGCACGTTGAAGAAGTCGACTGGATGGCGAAGATGCGCGCGCAGCGAAGCGGCGAGCTCGTCCAGCGGGCCGGATCATGCCCGGGAACACGGCGTTCCAGGCGCGCGCAATCGGCTCCTCGGGATCGACCAGGTAGAAGGTGACGCTGCCGTGATAGGCGTCGATCACGGCCTTGACCGGATTGCGCAGGTAGTTGCCCACCTGCTCGAAATGCTCCGCGTAGGGGAATCGATCGGAAACGGTGTAACCGTCGAATATCCAGAACAGGCGCCCCTCGTCGATGACCATGTAGGGGTCCGCGTCGAACCTCAGGAAGGGCGCGATCTTGTTGATCCGCTGGACGATGTTTCTGTAGATCAACACCCGGGTTTCGGAGGTGAAGTCGTCGGAGAGCAGCATCTTGAGATCGCGGGTGTAGGCGGAGACTAGTAGCCGCCGCCACAGGCTGCCGAGCTCGAGCCCGCCTTTGCCGTCGTAGGTGGAGAAGATGTTCTGGTCGCCCTCGGGATAGTTGAACTCCTGCTGGCGGGTCTTGACGAAGACGTAGTCCTTGGTCACCTCCCCGTAATAGATCTCCGGGCGGCTCACCTCGAGCTCCGGCGCCGTGGAGCGCGGCGGCAGGTCCTGCACATAGAGAACCGGCAGTCCCTGTTCGTTGACACGATTCACCGGACCGACCGTGAGTCCGTAGCCGTGCGTGAAGGTGAGGCGCTCGTTCACCCAGGTGCGGCTCGGCAGCGATTCGTTGTTCAGCTCGCGCGGCGAGAGCATGGTCTGGCGCAGCTCGCCGTTCAGCCGGTAGCGATCGTTGTCCACCGAGACGAAGTCGTAGTAGGTGCGGATCTCCTGGATCTGCGCGAACGTATCGAGCAACGGAGCGTGGTCCCACAACCGCACGTTGTTCACCGTCGCGCGGTTGTTTTCGATGTCGGCCATGGTGAGCTCGTCTTCCTCCTGGAGACGGCGCTCCACGATCTGGTCCAGCGCAAAGGCGCGGTTGGTCGCCTTGATGTGGTGATCGAGATAGGCGCGCTCGCGCTCGAGCTCGTTCGGCGCCACGACGAAGCGTTGCAGCATGGACGCGTAAAATCCGCCCCCGAGCTGGACCACGCCCACCACGACCGCGAGCACGAGGAGCATGCGCCCGCGCGCTTTCGCGACGACCAGCACCAGCGCGACGGCTGCGACGACCGCGGTGCCGGCCTGCACTGCGAGGATCGGGAGCGTGCCATTCACGTCTGCGTAGCCCGGTCCCGTGAACAGGCCCGTCGAGCGGTGCATCAGCTCGAAGCGATCCAGATACAACCCCACGCCCCACAGCAACAGCATGAAGGCACCGAGCACGGCGAGGTGCATCCGGTGGCTCGCGGGCGTGGCGGCGAGCGCGCTCAGCTCGTCCATCGAGGTGCGCGCGCGCTCGGCCTGGAAATACAGGTAGTAGACGATGCCGCTGGAGATTGCGGCGAGCACACCGGTGGACCACAGGAACGCTTGCACCATCGCGTAGAAGGGCAGTGTGAACACGTAGAAGCTCGTGTCGTGCCCGAAAATCGGGTCGGCATCGCCGAAGGGCACCGCGTTCAGATACAGCAGCACGCGCTCCCAGCTGGCGGCGAGCGCGACGCCGGTCAGCACCGCCAGCACCAGGCTCACAATCGCGGCGATCGATACGAGGGAACGCTTGCTGACCAGGTTGCCCAGCCCGGAGCTCAGCATGCCCGGCGTCATGAACCGGCGCGGGTCCCCGAGCTGGCGCGCCGCGTAGGCCAGATTGGCGAAAAGGATGAGGAAGGCGACGGCGATACCGGCCGCGCCGATGAAGATCTTCGCCCACACCACCGTCGTGAAGACCTGCGAGAAGCCCATCATCTCGAACCAGTGGTAGTCGACGATCAACTCGACGAAGAGGGAGCCCCCGTATCCGAATACGAGGACGACGGAAACGAGGATCCAGAATGCGGCGGTCCGTGACATGGGTATGAGGCCCAGTTGATGGGCTATGTGTATGTTTTCGGCGGCGCCCAGGTGGTGCGCTCCAAAGCCCGCATCGTACTCGGTTTCGCCTCGGAGTCTAGGGGGGATAGCCACCCAATTTTGCGTAATCGAGAGTCCATCGTCTCAATTCGGGCCCATGTAATCAGCTGTCATAGTGATCCTCGGATGCTGCCCCGCCACAGTTACCGGCGGATCTCAATATCGATTCTGCTGCCTTTCGGGTCAGGTACAGCGTATTACAGCTCCCAGGATCAGTTTCCCCCACCGCCGCCGGCCCCGCCTGAACCTCCGCCGCCGCGATTTCGCCGATCCAGGCCCATCTGCTCCAGGTCCTGGAATATCCGCTGAGCATTCTCGGTCATAGTGGCCTTGTTTTTCTTGACGAACACCATCAGTCCGCCGGTGTCGGCGGCCGACGTGGCGAGGGCGTTGAAGCGGGGATTCACGCCCACATAATCCACCGAGTGCCCGAGGCCGATGGCACTCTCTCTGATGTAAAGAACCAGCAGCTCTGGACCTTCCAGATAGCCGTTGTTGTTGGCGTTAGCGTCGTAGTATGCGGCAATCGGCTGTGCCGCCTCGTAGATGATGTCGGCCACGGCGATTTTTCGGAAGGGGAGTGCGTTGGTCAGAAACCCCGTCTGTGGCTCGAATCCCTTGAACACATCCCGGAAGGCAAGACGCTTGTCTCCGGGTATGGCGAGATATACGTCTTGCAGGTGTGCCGGCGTAATGTCGCCCACATAGGTCGACGGTCGCTCGATGGTCGTCGTCGAGCCGCATGCGGCGAGCAGCAAACAGCCGAGCATGACGATCGGGATACTGCGACGTTGTGTCGTGTTCATTGAATCACGCATCGATGGTGACCATTTCCCTCGGCGCGCGCCGTGACAGCAGCTCCGCCCCGTCCCGGGTGATGACGATATTTTCTTCGTGAACCAGGATCTTACCTCTACCGTATAGGGCGCTGGGCTCGATGGTCAATACCATGCCGGGTTCCAGCACCGTATGATCCCCCGGCTTGTTGGAAGGCGCTTCGGTGAGGGTTTTACCGAGTCCGTGCCCGAAACGACCGACATTGCCGATCTCTATGCCTGAATCCACGAGAACCTTGGCTTGAGCCGCGAACAGATCGGCGGCGGTGTTGCCTGGTCTCGCTGCGGCCAAGCCTGCGTCGGTGGCGCGATAGAGCACGTCATGAACCCGTCGGACCCGGTCCCCTGCCTTGCCGATGGCGTAGTTTCGGTCAAAATCGCAGAAGTAGCCACCGAAACGTGAGCCCGTGTCGATGAGAAAAACGTCGCCGGATCTCAGCCGTCGCCGGGTTGGGCCGGCGATGATGCTGGTGTAGCCGCCCTTGCCTGAGCCGATTACGGTGTAGGGTGTTTTGTCTGCACCGCGCAGCAGAATATCCGACTGGAACTTGCGCACAAGATCGCTCTCGGTATCGCCGATCTCCAGAAAGTCAGGCAGGGCGTCAAAAGTGTCCGAGGCCAGCCGGCAGATATGCCGGATACGGGCGATCTCCGCCTTCGACTTCACCAGCCGAAGCTCGCGCATCAACGATGAGCCGTCCACCATTCGCACCGGGCGTATCATCCGTCTCAGGCGCAGGAAATCCCCGGCCGGCATTCCCAGGCGCGACTCGGCTCCCAGCTCGACGCCGAGGCGGCCGAATCGGCGCCGGGTGCCGGCAATGACCTTGGTGAGCAGGTCCAGACCTTCGTTCTCGGGACGCGGGGATGGCCAGGTCAGAACGTCTTCCGCCCACGAGGTGGCCAGCCAGTTGCTGAGTCCTATCTCGGGAATGACACTCGAGCCGTGGCCATTTCGGCGCAGCAGGAAGTACCAGGGCCGCGTCGGTGTGTTCCACGCGAACTGCGTCGTGAAGCCGGATAGATATTCGATATTGGTCTCCGAGGTCAGCAACAGCCCGTCCAGACGCTGGCGAGTCATGAGCCTGCAGGCACGCTCGATCCGTTGTTCGAACTCCCGGCGCGTGAATCTACCGGGCTCCGGGTGGTGATCGGCAGGATTCATTGTCATCGCTTCCTCCTTCCAGCGGAAAACATCATAGCGGACAATGCCTGTGCTCGCGTGCAGGGCTCGCGCAAAGCCGCTAGAATTTTGCTTCCGCGCAGCATCGCGCGCCGCCAACCCGGATACCGCCCATGTCTACCACGAAGCTCGCCGCCCTGGTGTTGATCGTTGTCGGAGGCATTCTCCTTTATTTCGGCTACAACGCGTCCGGCTCTGCACTCGAATCGGTGACGGAGACATTGACGGGAAGATACAGCGACCAGACGACGTTATATCTGATCGGTGGCGCAGCTTGTGCCGTGGCGGGTGTGGGATTGCTCCTGTTCGGCAAAAAGTAGCCTGTTAACAGCATCGGAATTTACGCGCGCATCTTATCGGTCACTCTCACCAGCGACGGCAAGACCACCAGGTTGCACAACAGCACCAGCGCGATACCGAGGGTCAATAGCTGGCCCAGGCTCGCGATGCCGGCGTGAGACGAGAAAGCCAGAGTCCCGAAGCTCGCTATCGTCGTCAGTGCGCTCAACAGTACCGCCCGGGCCGTGCCCGTACGCAGTAAATTTCCATCCGGCAGCTCACCTGCGCGTACGCGGTGAACCATGTGAATGCCGCTGTCGATCCCCATTCCCAGCAACAGCGGAATGATGATGACGTTGGCAAAGTTGAACGAGATCCCCAGCACGATAGCGCAGGCGACGGTAAGAATCGTCGCCAGTACCAGCGGCGCCGCCACCAGGGCAGCATCGAGAAGGCTTCGCCATAGGACGGCCAGTATCAGGATGATGACAATGCCCGCGGTGAGCAAGGCTTGTTGCAGGGCCTGGATGACGACGCGCCCAGATTCGATGATCAGCAATCCTTCGCCGAAGGCGTCCGCGTCGACGGACTGCACGGCCGCCACGTACTCTTCCAGCGCCAGTTGATCGTTGAGATTCTCCTCTGGAAACACCTCGATTCGCATGCGTCCGTCCAACCCCGTCATGCGTCGCTTCAGGGCCTCGGGGATACTCTCGAGATCCACCGGGTCAGTCTGCAGCCCCGTCCGGAGCAGGCGCAGCCGCTCGGGCAGTGAGTCGAACAGCACGCCGCGAAGCACTTCGAGGGCGGCCGGATCGTCGCCTCCGGTCGCCAGCTTCGCCCGCAAAAGGCGAAGGGACTCGCGAAGACGGCGGGCAGAATCCGCCAATGTCGGGTCGCGGCTGCTGGCCATGAGAGTGCTCAATGTCTCGTCCAGTGTGTCGATGTCTGCGAGCGCTTGCGGTTGCGTGGTGGCGGTGATGCCGGGCTCTTCATCCAGGGACGGCAGCAGCATGAGCGCGGCTTGGTCGAGAATGTCGAGCTTCGTCTGCTGGTCGTCCGGGACGAAGCTGGAGAGTGTTAACGCGAGCCGAATTCCCGGCAGTTTCTCCAGGCGTGCCGCGGTTTCGCGCGCGCTTTCGAGATCATCGACGATGACATTCACATTCCAGGGGTAGGCGTCACCGTCCTCCAGTATTTCGTTGAATACCTGCACCGAAGTGGTGGACGGATCGCGTACGCGTATGGGATTCGAATCGAAATGGACACCGGGGACCAACCATAGTGCGCCGGCGGCAAGCAAGGCTGTCACTGTCAGTACCATTGGCGCGTGGCGTACAGGCACGGCGAACAAGGATGCGACCCACCCAGGCACCGAGCGGACAGGCCTGATTCTCGAATGGGGAGCGAATTTGGACACCAGGGCCGGCAGGAGTGTGAAGTTGGTGAACAGACCGATAAACATGCCTGTTCCGGCGATCAGCCCCAGCTCCCCTACACCGGTGAAATCCGTCGGCACGAAGGCGTAGAAAGCCACCGCCGTGGTCACGGCGCAGATGACCAGCGAGCCGCCGACCCTGGATGCCGCGCCGCGAAACGCGGCACCGCGGTTCGCGCCTTCCCCCAGGCGATCGCTGAACTGCACGCTGAGGTGAATAGCGAAATCGATGCTCAAACCGATGAACAGCACGCCGAAGGCGATAGACACCAGGTTGAGATGGCCGACGGCGGCGGCCGCGAACCCGGCGGTCCAGACGAGGCCTACGATCAACGTCACCATGGAGCACAAGACCAGGCGCAGGGATCCGAAGCCGATCAGAAGGATGGTGGTTACCAGAGCCAGGGACGCGAGTCCCGCCCAGGTCGCCTGCTCGCGTATGTGCTTCGCCTCTTCGTAGGCCAGGGGGAATGTTCCCGTGGCACGCACGCGGACGTCACCGTTCTGCGCCAATCCCAGCTCCGCCACGACTTCACGCAACCCCAGCAGCGTGTCCTCGGCCGGGCGAATACGACTGAAGTCCACCACCGGCCGAATGAGCAGGAAGCGTCGATACCGCTCTGCGCTGTGCTCTTTGGCATCTAACAGATTTTGCCAGGACAATGGTGTGCGGCGCCCCGCCAGGTAGCCGTCGATGGCACGGCCGACCGAATCGAAGGTCTCGCCGAGCATGGATTGTTCCAGTAGCTCGGACTCCATGGCCTCGCCGGCCTCATGGAGCAGGGTGAACAGCCCGCCGATACTCTGATCCCGCGATAGCCGGGAAAGAAAAGGCTGGGCCAGAGACAGACGATCAACCAGATCCTCGAGCTCGGCAACGCTGAGATAGAGCAGTCCATGCTCATCGAAGAATTTTCCGCCATCCGGCTGGTAGACCCCGGGAAAAAGCTCAGGCTCGCGACCCAGGCGCCGGGCGAGTCTGTTCGCCGTGTCGTGGGCAAGATCCGGTGTCAGCGCATCGACGACGACCACAATCGGGTCGCGCAGCTCGGGAAAGTTCTCGAGATAATCCGTGCGCAGCTTCATCACGCGCAGGTCTTTGGAAAAGACATCGATCTCGCTGGAGTTTATCCCCAGGGTTGCCATGGCGAAGATGCCGAGCCCTGCCGTGGCCACCAGGAACAGTACGACAATGGCTCCAGCCCGGCGTTGGGCACGCGCCACCCACTCGCCCGCCAAGCGGCCGAGATAGGCGTCGATGGAACCTGTCCGCGGTCGGGGGCCGGGTTCGGACGGTTCGGGTGTCATGTGGCTCAAGGCTCGGCGGGTCCTCACGGCGTGATCGGCCGGGAAGCTGCCCGGTGCGCGCGCTGCAGAATATAGAAATCGATGCCCCAAGAATAGCCGACAGGATGTGGTGCCAGACTCGCGGTTTGTTTCAATTGGCTGCCCGAGCTGGCACGATAGCCGCGCGTCAGCGACGACTGGCCTGCGGGCTGAGTTGCACCCGTCATCGGGTGACCCGGAAGAAGCATAAATGCGAGAATCGATGACTACGTTGGTTACAGGCGCCACCGGATTTCTTGGATCCGCCATCACCCGGGCCCTGCTGGACCGGGGCGAGGCGGTCCGTGTGCTGGTGCGGCGCGAAAGCGACCGGCGCAATATCGATAGCTTGGATGTGGAGCTGGCGGAGGGAAACCTCAACGATCCGCAGTCTTTGCGAAATGCCGTGAAGGGCTGCCGGGCCGTCTACCATGCAGCTGCCGACTACCGCCTTTGGGTGAAAGACCCCAAGGAGCTCTACGAGACGAATGTCAGTGGCACCAGGGCGCTGCTGCGCTCGGCGTCCGAGGCCGGAGTCGAGCGTATCGTTTACACCAGCAGTGTTGCCACCCTCGGCCGCGAACCCTCCGGCCGTCCCGCCGACGAGCGGACTCCGGTGACCATCGACGACATGACGGGCCATTACAAGCGTTCCAAGTTTCTGGCCGAGGAGGACGTCAACCGGTTGGTACTCGATGAAAAGATCCCCGTTGTCATCGTCAATCCATCCACCATCATCGGGCCCAGGGACATTCGCCCCACGCCCACCGGGCGTATGGTCGAGGAGGCGGCGCGGGGAAAAATACCGGCCTTCGTCGACACCGGCCTCAACGTCGTGCACGTGCACGACGTGGCCACCGGTCATGTGCAGGCCTTCGAGCACGGGAAAATCGGAGAGCGTTACGTTCTCGGCGGCGATGACATGATGCTTCGTGAAATTCTCGCCGAGATCGCTTCCCTGGTAGGCCGCCGGGCGCCCCGCATTCGTCTACCCCGTGCCGCGGTTCTGCCCGTGGCCTATATCGCGGAGTTTGCCGCGCGCATCCGTGGTTCAGCTGTCGAGCCCCTGGTCACCGTCGATGGAATAAAAATGGCGAAGACGGTGATGTTCTTTTCCTCCGAGAAGGCCAAGAGCGCCATCGGCTACTCGCCGCGCCCGGGGCGGGAGGCATTGGCCGATGCCGTCGAATGGCTGCGCGTCCACAAGTTGTGACCTCGGTCCCGCGCGCCTGAGGTGTTGACACTAAAGTAAACACTCACAGCGACCGAGAGAGAACTAGATCACCTCGTTTTCATCGGGAGCTGTCGTGAGAATCCGGCCAGCCCAACTGACTGCCAGCATTTCTCCTGTACTGAGCGCGTTCGCCCTGTGCGCGCTGCTCGCTGTCGTTCCGACCCGTGCTTTTTCTACCCCGGGGCCTGTTTCCCGTGATGCCGACGGGCTTTCCATCAAGCGACACTTTTTCGTCCTGAACGGTCTTCGCCGGGTGCCGGGACAGTGGGGCGAGCTGTCTGTGCCGGAGAACCGCAATGATCCGCGCAGCAGGCAGATCAATGTGACCTTCGGCCGGTTGCCGGGCGCCGACGATAGCGTGGGCGAAGCAATATTTTTCATCGCCGGTGGCCCCGGTGCCTCCGGCATCGGCTCCTTCGCCGGCAATGCCGAGTGGTTGCTGCCTTTGAGGCGTTTTGGTGATGTGGTGCTGGTGGAACAGCGCGGCACCGGCTTCAGCCGGCCGCGGTTGGATTGTGCGGAACGCTGGGATTTCCCCATCGCGGCGCCGTTGAAACGCAGCCAGCTCATTGAGTCGGCACGCCAGCGCTTCGCCGCCTGCCGGCGCGCCTGGCAGGCCGAGGGCGTCGATCTGGCAGGCTACAACACGGTTGCCTACGCGAAAGATATCGTCGCCGTGGCGGATGCTCTGGGGTACCAGCGTTTCGCCGTCATCGCATTCAGCTACGGTAGCCAGATTGCGCTGGAGCTCCTGCGCTCGCACTCGCAGCGACTATCGAGGGCAGTGTTGTTGGGCGTCATGGGACCATCGGATTCATTGCGAAACCCCCGTGATCACGATGCGGTGCTCGCCAGAGCGGCGGCGCTGCTGAGCGAAGACGCCGCTGCGGCCGTATACCCCGACCTGGTGGCGTCTACTGCCGAAGTCATCGCCATGTTGCGTCGCCATCCCGTCCAGGTGTCGATCGCCGGGGGAGAAGGCGGGGAGGCCGTCGAGTTCGTCCTCGATGAACTCGCCTACAGGCGTCAGATGGTGATCCGATTGGGAATTCGCCGTGAGCTGGCGATTCTGCCGCGCTTCAATCACGCTCTCTTGAGCGGTGAAGATCAGGATTGGATGCGCTCGGAGCTGCTCAACCGATTCCGAGGCCTTCTCTGGATGCGCAAGGGCCCGTTGGCCATGCGCAGCGCCGCCCAGCACTACGCTACTGTGTGTGCCGCCGCCGATCCCACCCCGCGGGCTGACCCGCCCCCGGACTGCCTGCTCGGTCATACTTTCCATCCGGCACTGCCGGAAGCCTGCGACGCGTGGCAGGTACCGAATCTCGGCGACGCTTTTCGCCAACCACCGCGGTCCAGCGTGCCGGTGCTGATGTTCAGCGGTGATCTCGATACCAAGACCCCCATGACCCAGGCGCAGCGCCTGCTGCCTTCCTTGAGCAACGCGCGCCATGTGGTGCTCACCAATGCCGGGCACGATGATCTCCTGGAAATGGACGAGGAGGTTCGCGCACGGGTACACGCATTTTTCGCAGGCCAGGCGGTGAGTGCGTCGCCTATCAACCTCGACCCGATTCACTTCTCCATGCCATCGGACCATGAGCCGCCCTGTAATCAGGAGCATTGCTCCGGGTCGCCGATCTCAGGTCCCTTCGCCGGTCGTGACACCTCCCCCTGACGGTCGACGGCCACTCTAAGAACTTCTTCCAGCCCCGGTTCGGGCGCGCTCGCGGCAGGCATGGCCTGCAGGCCGAGCATTGAACTATCATAGCCAGTCGCGAAACGTCCCACGGAATACCCGACCGTCGCGTGGCGGGATTCTGACAATCGCCACACATCGACCACTATGAAACCGTCTTCCGCCCCCGATGGCGTAACACAGGCCGAGGCGCCGCCCACCGCGCCCGTTCCGGCGCCGTCGTCTTTCACCCGCGCCATGATCCTGGTGACGGTGTCCGTGTCCACGATGCTGTACGCGCTCACCGTCACCATCGTCAATGTCGCCCTGCCCCAGCTCCAGGGTGCGCTTTCCGCCAGTCCCGGACCAGATCGCCTGGGTCGTTACGCTGAACGTCGTTGCCACGGCCGTGGTAACGCCCATGACCGGTTGGCTGGTGGGCCGCCTCGGTGAGCGTCCGTTGATGCTCTGGGCGATCGCCGGCTTCGCCGCCAGCACCTTGCTGTGCGCCACCGCCACGTCGCTGGAGACGCTGCTTATCTTCCGGGTGGCCCAGGGTGCATTCGGCGCACCCATCGTACCGCTGTCGCAATCCATTCTGCTGGTGAACTTCACCGGCAAGGACCGACCCATGGCCCAGGGCTTCTTCGGCATGACCGTGGTAGTGGGGCCCGCCGTGGGTCCGGCATTGGGCGGATATTTTGCCGAGGCTTATGACTGGCGCTGGGTGTTCTATTTGATCGTGCCCATGTGCGCCGTCGCATTCCTGCTGGTAATGAGCTTCATCCGGCCGACCACAAAGGAGCAGTCGGCAAAGCTCGACTGGACAGGCTTTCTGGCGCTGTCGTTTACGATCATCTGTTTGCAGCTTCTCGTCGATCGCGGCGAACGCTTCGACTGGTTCGCGTCGCGGGAAATTATCCTGTATGCCTTTGGAGCGGCACTGGGCTTCTATCTTTTTATCGTGCACACCCTCACCAGTGATACACCGTTTCTGAACCCGGAGTTATTCAAGGACCGCAATTTCTCGGTGGGTATCATGCTGGTCTTCGTCTACGGGATGCTCAACTTCACGCCGATTACCCTCTTACCTCCCATGCTGCACAATTTGAAGGGCTACCCGGATTCCCTCATCGGTGTGCTGTTGGCGATGCGCGGCCTGGGAATGATCGTTGGATTTTTCACCGCCGGACGGTTGGGGTGGCTGGACCCGAGAGTGACGTTCTTCACTGGAATGGTGCTGAACGGAATCAGCGGCCTGCTCATGGCGAACTTCAATGTCAACACCCCCCCGGAAGCCATCGCCACGGCTGCCGTCATTCAGGGGATCGGCAGCGGGCTCATGTGGGTTCCGTTGGTAGTCATGAGCTTCGCCACGCTGAAGGAAAAATTCATGCCCGAAGGCTCGGCAATATTCCATCTCCTGCGAAACTTCGGAACCAGTATCTTCATATCAGTGAGTTTCATGGTGGTGGTGCGTACGTCCACAATCAACTACGCCGAGCTTGCGGAGAATATCAGCCCGTACAAGGAGGCCTTACGCTTTCCGGGGGTTACCGGCGGCTGGGATCCGAGCACGGTCGAAGGGCTCGCGAGGATCGGCAGCGAGGTGGACCGCCAGGCCACGATGATCGGCTACGACAATGCCTTCATCATGTACGCGATAGTATGCTTCGCATCTCTTCCCCTCTTGCTGCTGGTACGCGTAAAGCGCGCATGACAATCACAATGGGAGACCGACAATGAGTTCGCTGGAAAAAATCGCCCTGGTTACCGGGGCCGGATCCGGAATCGGCCGACAGGTGGCAATAGCCCTTTGTGAGGCAGGATACGCGGTGGTGCTGGCGGGGCGCCGCGAGGAGCCGCTGAAGGAAACCGCCGTCTTGGCAGGAGAGTCCGGTTCCCGGACCCTGGTAGTTCCCACCGATGTCAGCGAGCCATCCTCGGTTAGCGCACTTTTCCACCAAACGAGAGAGGAATTCGGTCGCCTGGATCTATTGTTCAACAACGCCGGCGTCAATGCCCCGGCAATCCCTATGGAGGAACTCAGCATCGAGCAGTGGAAAAACGTGGTCGATATCAATTTGACCGGCGTTTTCCTCTGCGCCCAGCAGGCTATCAAGCTGATGAAAAAGCAGAAGCCGAAAGGTGGGCGGATCATCAACAACGGCTCTATCTCGGCCCACGTGCCGCGGCCCAATTCCGCCGCTTACACATCGACCAAGCACGCCGTCACCGGGCTCACCCGATGCATTTCGTTGGATGGACGCAAGCACGACATTGCCTGTGGTCAAATCGACATCGGCAACGCGTTGACGGAGATGGCGCAGAGGATGACCAAGGGTGTCCCCCAGGCAAACGGATCGGTGGAAATCGAGCCGACCATGGACGTGAAAAACGTCGCCAGCGCGGTGGTCTACATGGCAAGCCTTTCCCTGGATGCCAACGTGCAGTTCATGACCATCATGGCCACCGAGATGCCCTTTATCGGGCGCGGCTGAAGCGGCGGCACGGAATTCCGGGCAAGCCCGTGGAGCGCGTTCAATGCATCGTCGTCGGCGCCGGCGTCGTGGGGCTGTCGGTGGCCAGCGCGCTTGCCGGCCGGGGTCGCGAGGTCGTGGTGCTCGAGTCCGAGACCCACATCGGAACCGGCGTGAGCTCGCGCAACTCCGGCGTCATCCATGCCGGGATCTACTACGAGAAAGACAGTCTCAAGGCGCGCTTCTGTGTGCAGGGGAAGCACGCGCTGTACCGATTCTGTGAAGAGCACGGTGTTCCCCACGGGCGCATCGGCAAGCTGATTGTCGCCACCGACGCCGGGCAGCTTCCGGCATTGGAAAAGCTCCGGGAACGCGCACGGGGCAACGGCGTGGACGATCTCGAGTATTTGACACCCGATCAGACAAGGGAGTTGGAACCGCTGGTGCGATGCGCGGGCGCGCTTTTGTCGCCGTCGACGGGGATTGTCGATGCCGACGCGTATATGCTCGCGCTGCAAGGCGAGGCGGAGAATGGCGGCACGGTGGTCGCTCTGGGCACACCCTTCGTGCGCGCGTCGGTGCGTGGCAAGGGGCTGCGCGTCGAGACGGGCGGTGTCGACGCAATGACTCTGGATTGCGATTCGCTGGTGAACTGCGCGGGCCTCGGTACTCAGGCGGTGGCCGGGAACATCGATGGGCTCGCCGCTGAAACCATCCCGCCACTCTATCCGGCCAAGGGTAACTACTTTCAGCTGAACGGACCCAGCCCTTTTCGGCGGCTCATCTATCCCCTGCCCGACGCCGCCTGGCTCGGTGTGCATGTGGGCCTGGATTTGGCCGGGACGCTGCAGATTCGGTCCCGATATGCATTGGGTGGAGGAGCTGGACTACAACGTGGATGAGGCACAATCGCAGGCTTTCTACGCGTCCATTCGCCGTTACTGGCCGGAGCTCCCGGACGGTGCGCTGCAGCCGGATTACACGGGAATCAGGCCGAAGATCTACGCCAAGGGGGAGGCCGCGCGGGATTTCATCATCCAGTGCGCGGACGAGCACGGTGTGACCGGCCTGGTCAACCTTTACGGCATCGAGTCACCCGGGCTCACGTCGGCCATCGCCATTGGCGAGTATGTGGCCCGCCTTATCGCCGCAGAGCCTTGACCCCATGTAGCGGTATTCTGAGGGTGGCAAGAGAATTTCGCGATGGCCCCGGACCCTGGTTTACAATTGCCCACTCCCGTGTGCCCCGAGGGCGGATATGACCAGCAAGAAAAAGATTGCATTCCAGGGCGAGCCAGGCGCTTATTCCCATCTCGCCTGCAACGAGGCCTATCCGGATCTCGAGCCCGTGGCCTGCGAAAGCTTCGAGGATGCCTTCGCCGCCGTCTCGGAGGGCACGGCAGCGCTCGCCATGATACCCATCGAGAACTCTTTGGGCGGGCGCGTCGCCGACATGCACCATCTGCTTCCGGAAGCCAGCCTGTACATTATCAACGAGCACTTTCAGGCGGTTCAGCATTGCCTGCTGGCGCCCGCCGGCGCCACCCTGGAGGGGCTGGCAAAAATCCAGAGCCATACTCAGGCGCTGGCCCAGTGTCGCGGGCTGATTCGGGAGTTGGGCGTGGAAGCCGTGCACGTGGCGGATACCGCCGGCGCCGCGCGCGACGTGGCCGAGCGGGGTGACCCGACCATCGCTGCTATCGCCTCCACGCTGGCAGGCGAGATCTACTCCCTGGAAACCCTGCGCACGCGCATCGAGGATCGGCTCGGTAACACCACGCGCTTCGTAATCATGTCGCGAACCCGGGTCGAACCGGATCCGCGGGATGGCGCCTGCATGACCAGCTTCGTGTTTCAGGTCCGCAGCATCCCCGCAGCGTTGTACAAGGCGCTGGGCGGTTTCGCCACCAACGGCATCAACATCACCAAGCTGGAAAGTTACATCATCGACGCGAGCTTCACCGTGGCGCAGTTCTACGCCGAGATCGAAGGCCACCCGTCCGACACCCACGTGGCCCAGGCCTTCGAAGAGCTGCAGTTTTTCTGCACCAAGATGAAGGTTCTCGGTACCTATCCCCAGCATCCGTTCCGGCTAAGCAATTGCTGAAAGCAGAACCAAGAAAAAGTAGGAGGCTAGGATGAAACATTTATCGATCACAGCCGTAGGACTTCTAATATTGGCAGCAATCTCCGGCCCGGCATACGCTGCAAAAGACTCCGGGCTCGAACATGACTACCGTACTTTCCATTCAAACGGGAAGATCGATTACGGCAACATAGGAGACTCATATACTGCCGACCTGGTCATGTATCTGGCGGGAAACCAATTCATGGTGATGGAAGATCTGATCAAGAACTTCCAATCGAAAAATCCTGACATAAAGTCGATCTATGTGGAAACTATCCCACCTGGTCAGATATTCAAGAAGCAGTTGCTGAAACAGGGCGAGATCAATGGTCAGAAAACTGCCATGAACCCGGATCTGTTCGCCAGCGTGAACATCAATCATCTCAGAAAACTCAACGGTAAAGGCTTGATGGATGAACACATTATCTACATCCATAACAAGCTCGAGCTGATGGTGGCAGAAGGTAATCCCAAATCTATCAAAGGGCCCGAGGATCTGGGGAGAGATGATCTCGTCCAGTCACACCCCAATCCGCTGACCGAAGGAATTTTCAAGTTTTATGGAAGTGAAATGTTGAAAGATCTGGGACTTTATCAAAAAGTTACTGGCGGTAAGAAATGTAAGAGTTGTTGGGCTGTCGAAGGAAAAACCTGGTTTACCTCCAGGCATCACCGTGAAACCCCCTTCCGACTGGAGAACGGCCAGGCGGATGTTGGAATCGTATGGACCACCGAAGTCGCATACGCGAAGAGGCAGAAGCGTCCCATCGATGGCGTCGCGATTCCCGCTCCCTATAACAAGCAAGACAACGTGGCTTATGCGATCGGGCCGATGTTGAATGGACGCAACCCAGGTGCTGCAAAGCGTTTCCTGGACTATCTCGCGACATCAGAGGCGCAGGGTATTTACGCCGGCTATGGATTCCTGCCGGCAAATCGGGACGAGTTGACGCTCAAACCGTTGACAGCCAAGTAAACACAGAAAGACCAGTCGATGCAGTTCGGTTGACCCGCCGCATGTCACTGCTGCGCGGTGACGGTCTGCGATGGGCGGAGTTTCCAACCTGAGTGCAGGGGAAATGAGTGCTCCCAAAAGGCCGTCCACCAGGCAGGTGCCCGCCGAATCGTTAAAAGCACCGGAGACGGATGAAGGTGGCTGAGATCTCCGCGTACAGCGAGGCCACTCTCCTTCCGGGCATCCGCTCGCGCGTGGTCAAGAACATCAACGGCCTCACCATGCACATGCTGGAGGCCGGCTTCCACGGTAGCAACCGGCCCTGTGTGTTGCTTCTCCACGGCTTCCCGGAGTTGGCGTACAGTTGGAGGAAGGTGATGTTACCCATCGCCTCGGCGGGATTTCACGTTGTGGCGCCGGATCAAAGGGGTTACGGGCGCACCACGGGATGGGACGGCGACTACGACGGTGATCTGGGCTCTTTCCGTATTCTCAACCTGGTCGAGGACTCGTTGGCGCTTGTCTCGGCGCTCGGTTACCGTTCCGTGGCAGCCGTGGTGGGGCACGACTTCGGCTCGCCCGTCGCAGCCTACTGTGCACTGGTACGGCCGGACGTGTTTCGCTCCGTAGTGCTGATGAGCGCTCCGTTCGCGGGCCCGCCGGCGCTGTCGTTCGATTCCGTCGCTGATATTCACGCCAAGCTGGCGGCCCTGGATCCTCCGCGCAAGCACTACCAGTGGTACTACTCGACGCGGGAGGCCGACGGCAATATGCGGCACTGTCCCCAGGGCATCCACGCCTTCCTGCGAGATTACTTCCACTACAAGAGTGCGGATTGGAAGCAGAACAGACCATTCCCGCTCGCGGCGTGGACCGCCGACCAGCTGGCTAAGTTGCCCACCTACTACATCATGATGCTGGACAAAGGCATGGCGGAGACCGTGGCGCAGGAGCGGCCGTCGGCGGCCGAGGTAGCCGCGTGCAGGTGGCTCCCCGATAGCGAGCTGGGTGTTTACAGCGCGGAGTACGCCAGGACTGGTTTCCAGGGAGGCCTCCAGTGGTATCGGTGCATGACGGATAGCAAATACGTCGCCGAGCTGCAAAAGTACTGCGGCCGCACTATCCACGTGCCATCATGCTTTATCGCCGGAAAGAGCGATTGGGGCACCTATCAGGTTGCCGGCCATATGGAGAGAATGCAGCGCAGCGCGTGCACGGAAATGTTGAGCTGTCATCTGGTGGAGGGGGCCGGGCACTGGGTCCAGCAAGAGCAGCCGGAAGAAGTGAGCAAGTTGCTTTTGCAGTTTCTGCAACGACAAACTCGACATACCGAGGGTGCCGGGGCCGATACTATTTGACGACACGGCTTCCCATGCGACTGTTGCACTGCCATATGACAAGGGAGCGATAGTGGTGCAGAATTTTTCGAGCGGTCGGTTCGCGAGCCGCTTAAATTGGACGTCTCGCGCAATACGAAACAATAAGCCGAACCAGGAGTACGCAGTCCCGATGGAAACTATCTCAGCAAGGAAACAGTATCAATCCCAAAGAAAAGAAAGTTCCAACTATCGGAGCCTCCTGAACACCGACAGACTGAGGAGAGAAAACAATGGCATACGTAGACTGGATGATCAAAACAAAGCAAATAGGCGCTTGCAGTTGCGACTATGGCTGTCCGTGCGAGTTCATGGCGCCTCCAACACGGCTACCCTGCGAAGGCGTGATGGCGATGGAAATTACCGAGGGTTATTTCGGTGATGTGCGCTTGGACGACTTACGGGTCGCCGGGGCATATCGTTGGCCGGGTCCGGTGCATGAGGGAAACGGAACTTGGTGGAGCGTCATCGACAAGCGTGCCACCGAGGAACAGGTTAACGCACTGTTTACGATACTCGGAGGTCAGGAGCAGGAAGCGACCACCGGATTCGCTATCTATGGATCGACGATAAGCAACGAACCCGATCCCGTGTTCGCCGATATCGAATTCGAATGGGATCTCGAGAATAGAACCGGCCGGTTCGCTGTGGAGAACGTGCTTGGTGCCACCATCGAACCCATAAAGAACCCGGTTACCGGCGCCGATCATCATGCACACATTCACCTACGCGAAGGTTTCGAGTTCCGCGAGGCCGAGATGGCGAGCGCCTCGTTCTGGAGCAAAGGGGCGCTCGATCAGAAGTACGACGGGAAATACACCGCCATGTCATACGTCACCTACGGGCCGCATGGAATCATCGACCAGGAAAGTCACCCTGTGACGAGTGCCTGATCCGGCGATGGCGTTGTCTGAAATCAGGAGCTCGTCGGTACATCTGGATCGTGCAGTCGAGGGACTCCTGCGGCGCGATCGATTCGCCGTTATCGGCGCGTTGATCGTGCTGACATCGCTGGCGTGGGGTTATCTCGTATTGCTCGTCGGCGAAATGGGTATGACGCTGACGGGTGGAATGGAGCAGATGCAGAGCATGATGGCGCTCAGGCCCTGGACCACCCTCGACGCCCTGTTCATGTTCCTGATGTGGGCCGTCATGATGATCGGCATGATGACGCCGAGCGCCACGCCGATGATTCTTTTGTACGCGATGGTTTCGCGTAAGAGGGCGAAGACCGACAGTCCGCTGGTTCCCACCGCAGCATTCTTCGCTGGTTATGTGGCGGTGTGGTCAGCGTTCAGCGCCACTGCTACGGGTGCCCAATGGGGGCTCGAACGTGCCGCGCTGTTGTCACCGATGATGACCAGCACCAGCGCGGTCTTTGCCGGCATGGTGCTAATCGCCGCTGGCCTGTACCAGTGGACCTCTTACAAGAATGCGTGTTTGACGCGCTGCCGTGAGCCTGTTTGGTTTCTATCCCGGATCTGGCGCGACGGCACGGGGGGAGCGTTTCGCATGGGGCTCGTGCACGGCGCCTTCTGTCTCGGCTGTTGCTGGGTGCTGATGGCGCTGCTGTTCGTCGGCGGGGTGATGAATTTGCTCAGCGTCGCCGCAATCACGGTGTTTGTTATGGTGGAGAAGGTGGCGCCTTTCGGGCCGGGGATCGGCCGGGTAGCCGCATTTGGCCTGGTAGCGCTGGGTGTGCTCATGATCGTTGTGGGTAACGGTCACTACTGACAACGCTGAAGCAGAGCACCCATGCTCTCGAGCTGTTCGAGCCTCCCCACCAGCTCGACCAGCTCGTGGGACTTGCCTTCACCGATGACGGGGCTCGCCAGGGTGATGAACTTATTCTCCAGCCGCCGACCCTGATCGCCGAGATCCCGGCTCGGCACGCTGACGTCATCGAACTCGCGGTAGACCACGCCGTCGCTCATGGAGACGATTACCTCGCTGCTGCCGCGCCCGAGTTCGTCGACTCCCACCACCTGGACCCGGTCCCGCAGGCGTACCAGCTCTTCCTCGGTGCAGACGCCATCGCCGAAGCCCGCGATATCCGAGGTGTCTGCGCCGGCCAGCGCCATGGCGCTCAACAGCCGCAGACTGAACTTCGCCTCCAGGCCGGTGCGCGGCTCGTGAATGTTGCACACTTTGAGATTTCTGGTGGGCACACGGATCTCCACCTTGTGGACTCTTCGAGGCTCGATGCCGTGGGCTTTGCGCAACCGCGACAATGCCTCGATGGAAGCGTGGGTGCCGTAGCAGGCCGCGTGGAACTTGAAAAGAATATCACGGCTATGAAAGCGCTCGCCGATCCCCTCCAACGCGCCGGCTGCATCGACCACCGGTGACTGGGTATCGGCGAAACCCTGGCTGCATTCGATGCCGTCCGGGCGTGCGCTGAAGCCGCGCTTGGCGAGCAGGGCCGCGTACTGACCGTTGGCGGCCGCTTTGCCGGCATGCAGCGGCTTGCACATGGTGCCGAACATGGACTTGAGGGCGGCGGCCTGGGTGGCGGCGATGCCCAGCGCCGTGGCGCACGTCTCGGCATCCAGCCCGAGCATGCGCGCTGTGCCGGCGGCCGCGGCAAAGCACCCCAGCGTGCCCGTGGCGTGGTGGCCGCGGGCGTAGTGCGCCTCCGTCACGTACTGACCCACCCGGCAGCCTACCTCGACGCCGGCCACGAAGGCTGTCATCAGATCTCTGCCGTTGCAGGCATCGCGCTCGGCGAGGGCCAGCACCGCGGGTAGCACCGTGACCGTGGGGTGACCGAACAACACGAAGTGCACATCGTCGTAGTCGAGAGCATGGGAGGCCGTGCCGTTGACCAGTGCCGCTTGGGCGATGCTGGTGCGGGTGCCATCTCCGATGAGGGTGGCCTGGGGCGCGCCTCCCTGCTCGAGGGCCTCTTCCCTGACCAGGCGGCCGGCATCTTCCCGTGAGCCTGCGAGTGTGACACCCAGCCAGTCGAGCAGGCAGTGCTTGACCACCGTGCGCACATCCTCGGGAATATCATCGAACTGCAGGTTGCTGCTGTAGCTGGCGAGAGCGCGGCTAAAACCGTCCGTCGCGGAATCCGCCGCCCGAATTTGTTGACTATCCGAACTCATCGTTTGCCTCCGGCATCTGCTTGACCCCATAGTAACCGTTGATATGCCTTTTCTCTAAGGCGCAACAAGCGAAATACTAAGGATAACAATATGAAAGCTGTCGATATCGAATCTGGTAATTTCATTTTCAAAGCGAAGTTGGAACAAGCACTGGCTCCCAATACCTGTGATCGATTTTTGTCACTGTTGCCCTACTCGCAGAAAGTGATCCATGCGCGATGGAGCGGTGAGGCCGTTTGGATCCCTCTGGGTGATTTCGATCTCGGTGTCGGCTTTCGAAAACCACACCTGCCATGGTTCCCGGGGGGACGTATTGTTCTATCCGGGCGGGCACAGCGAAACAGAGTTTCTCTTTGTGTATGGAAGCTCGAGTTTCGCCAGCAAGATGGGGAGTATTGCCGGCAACCATTTTCTTACTCTGGTGGAGGGTCATGAATATCTCCAAGAATTCGGAAAACGGGTGCTCTGGGAAGGTGCTCAGGACATCAGGTTTTCGCTGTCGAATTAGTCTCCATAGGGGAATCGCGCTGGGCAAATGATTCATCACTCTTCGCCATCGCTTCCAGGCTTCGATTTCTTGCGCTCCGCGAACAGCGCGTCCAGGGCGCGCTCCGCCTCATGGTAGCCAAGAATCTCGTAGAGCTGTTCACGTGTCTGCATCCCGTCCGCCACATCCCTTTGCGTACCCGTGGTGCGCAGAGTCTCGTAGACCTTTGGAAGCTGCCTGACTCATGGCGCGAAATGCCGACAGCGGATACAGGAGCATGCGAACCCCCGCGGCCCCCAGCTCATCGCGCCCGAACAATGGTGTCTTGCCGAATTCCGTGATGTTGGCCAGCACCGGTACGCTGAGTTCGGACGTAAAGGCCCGGAACTCATCCAGCGTCGCCAGCGCCTCGGCAAAGATCATGTCGGCGCCGGCCTCCACGTAGTCGTTGGCGCGTGCGATGGCGCGCTCCAGGCCCTCGGCGGCGTAAGAATCCGTGCGCGCCATGATGACGAAGCTGGCATCGTCGCGGGCGTCCGTGGCCGCCTTCAGTCTGTCCTGCATCTCGGCGCTGGATACCAGCTCTTTCCCCGGCCGATGGCCGCAGCGCTTCGCCTGCACCTGATCCTCCAGGTGCAGGCCCGCGGCACCGGCCTTGGCGAGGCGCCGCACCGTGCGCGCGAGTACCAGGGCCGGGCCGAATCCCGTGTCGGCATCCACCAACAACGGCAATGGGCAGGCGTCGGTGATCCGGCGCACATCCTCGGCCACGTCATCGAGGGTTGTCACACCCAGATCGGGCAAGCCGAAAGAGGCATTGGCGACACCGGCGCCGGACAGGTAGATGGCGCGAAAGCCCGCGCGTTGGGCGAGCAGCGCGCAGTAGGCGTTGATGGTGCCGGCGATCTGCAGCGGCCGTTCCGCATCCAGGGCCGCGCGAAAGTGTGTCCCCGCAGACAGTTGGTCAACCCTCATCCGTTCAGCCCCGCATGCGCGCGCCTTGCGGGTCGAGGAGCGCTTCGGTGACGAGACGAGCGGGGCGGCGGCTTCCGAGTATTTCAATCTCGAACGCGGCGTCCTCGCTGGCGAGTGTTCTTGGCACGAGACCGAGCGCTACGCTCTTGTCCACGAAATGGGCGTAGCCGCCGGAGGTGACGAAGCCGACCACTTCATCGTCCTTCCAGATGGGCTCGTCGCCCCACACGTCGGCGTCGTCGGCCTCCACCACGAAGGTGCACAGTGTGCGCTCCGGTGGGTTATCGCGCTCGGCCATGGCGGCATCACGACCGATGAAGTCGTTCCTGGCGAAGTGGATGAAGCGCGCCAGCCCCGTTTCCGCGGCGCTGTAGTCCGGCCGGTACTCCCGCAGCCAGGCGCCGAATGATTTTTCCAGGCGCAGGGACATCATCGCGCGCATGCCGAATGGCCGCAGTCCCAGATCCTGACCGGCCTCTTGCAATGCATCGTAGAGAGCGAGTTGGTAACGGGGAGCAACATAGATTTCGTAGCCGAGATCGCCGGTGTAGCTGACGCGGCACACGAGCGCCGGCACCAGGCCCACATCCAATTCCCGGGCCGACAGGAAGGGCAACGCTGCGTTGGACACATCGCCGATGGTTATTCTGGAGAGTAGCTCCCGCGCCCTCGGCCCCGCGATCTGAAAACCGACGCGGCGCAGGGACATATTGCGAAGTCGGACGCCGGATTTCGGCAGATGCGCCTGGAACCAACGCATGTGAAAGTTCTGCGCGGCGTAGGATGCAGTCAGCTGGTAACGTTCTTCGCCGAGACAGGTGATGGTGAAGTCACCGATGAGCCTGCCCCTGGGACTCAACATGGGCGTCAGGGTCATGCGGCCCGGTGCCGGCACGCGCCCCGCCATGACATACCCGAGCCAACTCGCCGCTTGGGCACCGGTTACCTGGTACTTGCCGAAGTTGTGGATCTCGTTGATGCCGACGGCGGTGCGTACCGCGCGGCACTCTTCGCCCACGGTGGCAAAGGCGTTGGAGCGCCGGAAGGTCGGTGTCTCGAAGGGCTCCTCGCCGGCGGGGGCGAAGTAGTTCACGTGCTCCAGACCGAAGCCCGATCCGAACACCGCGTTGCGCGATTTCCAGGCGCCATAGGCCGGCGTGGTGACCATGGGGCGCGCCGCCGGCAACTCCTCGTTGGGATAGGAGATGGCGAAACGCCGCTGATAGTTCTCCTTCACCTTGGCGCGGGTGTAGGACCGCGTGCAGTAATCGCCGAAGCGTGCCACGTCCATGGCGAACACGTCCCGGGACGGTTCACCCTCCACCATCCATTCGGCCAACGTGAGGCCCACGCCGCCCCCCTGGCTGAAGCCCGCCATGACCGCGCAGGCGCACCAGTAGTTCGCGAGCCCCGGCACCGGCCCCACCAGCGGGTTGCCGTCCGGGGCAAAGGTGAAGGGTCCGTTGATGATGCGCTTGATGCCCGCCGCTTCCAGGCAGGGGTAACGCTCGTGGGCGGTACCGAGCTTGTCCATCATGCGTTCCAGCTTGTCCGGAAGCAGCTCGTGGCCGAAGTCCCAGGGCGTGCCATCCACGGCCCAGTGCTCGCAGGCTTGCTCGTAGACGCCGAGAACCAGTCCGCGTCCTTCCTGGCGCAGATAGCTCTCGCCGGCCGGATCCATCACATGGGGCAGCTCCTGGCCGCGTTCGTAAACCTCAGGAATCGCCTCGGTGACCAGGTACTGGTGCTCCATGGGGTGGCAGGGGATGGTGATGCCCACCATCTCGCCCACTTCCCGGGCCCACAGTCCGGCCGCGTTGACCACGTACTCGGCATTCACGGTGCCCTGCTCGGTGACCACCTGCCAACTGCCGTCGGTCTTTCCATTGAGCTCGAGAACGCGATTGCGGAGCACGATCTCGGCGCCCTGCATGCGAGCCGCTTTGGCATAGGCATGGGTAGTGCCGGAAGGATCCAGATGACCGTCCAGGGGATCGTAAAGCGCGCCGATGATGCCTTCCACATTGGTGATGGGACTCAGCTCGCGGATCTCGCTGGGACCGACGATCTCCGTCTCGAGGCCCATGTAGCGGTGCTTGGCGCGCTCGGCCTTTAAAAAGTCCATGCGGTCCGGGGTGGTGGCGATGGTGAGGCCGCCCACGTGGTGCAGGCCGCAGGACTGATCGCTGATGGCTTCCAGTTCCTTGTAGAGCTGAATGGTGTAGCCCTGCAGCGCCGCCATATTGGTGTCGGCGTTGAGGGTATGGAAGCCGCCCGCCGCATGCCAGGTGGATCCGGAAGTCAGCTCCGATCGCTCGATCAGCAGCACGTCCTTCCAGCCCAGCTTGGTGAGATGGTACAGAACGCTGCAACCGACGACGCCGCCGCCGATGACGGCAACCTGCACATGGGACTTCATGCTACGCGACCCTCCTCAACCCTGGCCGCCAATCCTGCGTGAGGGACAAATTGCAGGTCAAGTCCTGGTGCCGAGAATCGTGTCGATTACCTCCGACAACTCCGGCGCCGGGTCGCAATCCTTGTAGGTCGCCAGGCGCTGGAAGATATCCGCGGCCGCCTGATGGAATCCGCCGGGAAGCCCGGATGCCTCGAAGGTGGCGGCAATCTCGCGCATCTCGCCGGCAAAGCGCCAGGCTTTGAAGGCGTTGTTGCGGGCGCCGGTGGCGCTTCGTGCTTCCAGCCCGGGTTGCGACAGCGACCACTCCTCGAGCAGTGCCGTTTCCACGCCCTCGGCCCGGGCCAGTGCGCGGATGGCGGTGAGCAGCGCCGCCGAACCCTTGGTCCAGGCCGCGTAGCTCATCTTCAGCGCCGACGCGGCGCCCGGGCGCGGGCCGATCACCACCGCCTCCAGCAGGCTTCCCTGGAATGCCGACGCAACGCTGGACGCCCGGGCGCCCGAGAGGTACAAGCGCGTGGTGCCCTGGCGGCGGGCCGGCGGCCCGATGATGCCGCCGTCCACGAACTGTCCCCCGGCAGCTTCGATGGTACCGGCCAGATCACGCGCCGTGGCGCTCGATACGGCATTGGCGTCAACGAAAATCCCCGTGTAACCCGTGCCGAGGACACTTTCTGCCAGGCTCTTGGCGGCCTCAGGTGGGCATACGGAAATGATTACGTCGCTGCGTGCCGCAAGCGCCGCCAGCGTGTGCACATCATCGATCCCCGCCTCATCGGCGCGTCGGCGACTGGCATCGCTGCGACCAGCCGACGCCCAGCACACGCTGGTGCCCGCCGCCCGGGCCGCGGCACCCAAGCTGGCGCCCATCTCCCCCGGGTGCAGCAGGCCGATGCGCTTACTCGTCATGATGGTGTGCCCCTCCCGTCGTCGCGCCCATTTACCGTCGATGAAAGTACTGTAGGACCGGTCAGCCTATGCCGTCGGTTCCCGCGCCGCACACGACGGCGCACAGGTTCTCGCCGGGAGCGGGGCGATAGGCGCCGGTGCGCACCGCCGCCACCGCCGCAGCGGCGCTCAGCTCCACGCCCAAGCCCATTTCGAACCACAGCCAGCGAGCTGCATCGCGCATGTGATCGTCTTCCACCAGCACGATGTCGTCCACGCGCTCAGCCACGATGTCCAGGTTCAGCTGCTCGGTGCGCCGGGGGGCCAGGGTGTTGGCGTCGGTGGTAATGGCATCCAGCTCGATCAGGCGGCCGGCCTCGATGCTGCGCTTGAGCGTCGGCGCGCCGGTGGGCTCAACGCCGATTACCTTGATGTCGGGCTGGCTGCATTTGAGCGCCGTGGCGACGCCGGAGATCAGGCCGCCACCGCCGATGGATACCAGCACCGTGTCCACGGAGGGGAATTGCTTCAGAATTTCCAGCCCCACGGTCCCCTGGCCTGCCATGACCACCGGGTCGGCGAAAGGGTGCACGTAGGTCATGCCGTCACGCTCGGCCGCCTGTTGCGCAGCCCTGTTGGCTTCGTCCCACACGTCGCCCTCGAAGACCACTCGCGCACCCCATCGCTCCAGCTTCTCCACTTTGGAGGCGGGCGTGGACGAAGGCAGATAGACGTGCACGGGGGCGCCGATTCGGCGGCCCGCGTAGGCTACGCCCAGCCCGTGATTGCCGCCGGACGCTGTCACCAGGCCACGCTCACGGGCACCCGTGGGCAGCGTCAGTACCTTGTTGCTGGCGCCTCTGGCCTTGAACGAGCCGCTCACCTGCAAGCATTCCAGCTTCAGTGACAGGGAGGCGTCCTGCACCGCCGGAGAGTGAAAAAATCGCGTGCGCAGGCACGGAGTTCGGCGCACGCTGTCCTTGATGCGCTCGTGGGCCTGCTGGATGTGTTCGAGCTCGAGCATGAAATTACCGTAAGGCCCGACAATCTGGCCTCGCCGCCGATTCGCCGTTACCCTGGCTGCACCATTCTACCGCCATGAAGGAATCCCCATGATTGTCGTTACCAATCGCATCCCGGTCGCGGCCGGTCACGAGATCGATTTCGAGGACCGTTTCCGAAAGCGCGCGCACTTGATCGATCAGGCCCCGGGCTTCGTGCGTAACGAGGTCCACCGCCCCAAGCCCATGCGTTTCGATCACGACAGCGGCGAGTGGCGCGATGACCCGGACACCCAGGGCTACTACGAGGTCAAGACTTGGTGGCGGACCTTCGAGGACTTTGCCGCCTGGGTCAGAAGTCCTGATTTCGCTGAAGCGCACAAAAACCGTCCGCCCAAAGAGATGTTCGCAGGTCCCCAACGAACTGGGCGTCCACGAGGTGTTCCTGAGCACCGACGAGAACCCCTAGCGAGTGTATCCCCCCGAAGGACCCGCTCCTACATAACATATATCAAGCACTTGGCTATTGGGGAGCCTCCCCAATAGCTAAATTCGCGGGCGCAAAACAGAAACAGCCCGCGGCAGTGCGCGGGCGTTTCAGCGAATCGTCAGATGATCGACGGGAGGCTGGTAAGCGCCCCCGTCACAGGGGCCCGAAGAGGGCCCTGGATTGAGCGGTTACGATCCCAGCTTCGATTCAGCGCGGGTTCGTCTCTCAGTGTTGGCTCTGCAGCAAGCGTAGGCCGCCTCGGCGGCATTGAGGGCTTCTGCCGAGAGTCGCGCCGATGCGTTGGCCGCCGAGTCCGCTTTGTGAGCAGCAACCTCGGCTCTGTCAGCGGCGCCCTTGGCTTCCTTGGCTTCGACACGGAGCTTGAAGATCTCGTCATCCGTCGCACAGCCGGTCCCTACCACAATGAACCCCACGGCTATGGTCGTGACCAACAATCGAGCGATGCGTCTGGACATTTTTGTTCCTCCCTAGTCGCGCTTTCGCTGCTGGTTAACAGCGGACAGTAACAGGCGACACGGAATCTGTCCGTGGCGCTGAGTCATCCTTCCCGGCCACCGGGTCTGTCGTCCCACCCGGCCTGGCCGCCCGAACTCGAATAGTAGCGTTGTTTGGGGGCCTATGCGAGGATTTGCTGCACTCCGGCCCACCTGGACCCCGGCCAGGGCCTCTCTTGTACAGCACCTGGGTCCACTGTCCCCGGGGCTGCCTGCCGAGGGATGTCAGTTACCGGCGCTGGGCGTTCTGGCCGAGAATAACGGCGTGATCCCCTGCCTGGAACGCCTGCCACCCCGGCGTTTTGGCTGGATCCTCTCGGGTCCCCGGGCAACCAGCGTAATGTCCAGCTCACCGGCCAGGTGCGTGAGCACGAATTGGTCCGGGTCCGGGGCCGACTCTTGATCCCCGGCAGCCGCGTTCTGCACCGAGAGCATTTGCGTCAGCTGGGCAGGTGAGTGCCGGGTCATGTAGACGGCGCCGGGCGCCAGGCGCGCAAGAGCCAGGCGAGAAAGCTCGGTGGCCGGCCCGGGACTCAGTTCGGTGATCAGATCGAAACGGTGATCGCGCACGTCGCCGAGGAATGCCACCGGGTCCTGCACGTGTACGGTGATCCGCAGGTCGTCGCCGAACACCGGTGGAAGCTTATGGGCTTCATCCCCATCCTGGACCACGACAACCAGGCGGCTGGAGAGGTCCATGCCGTCCACCACCCATGCGCCCATGTCAGCCGCGCCACCACCCAGGCACAGGAACACACCCCCCGGCCGGCACGCGGCCAGCACGCGGGCCAGTTCACCACGGGGTCGTACCCCGGTCGGCTCCCGGTCCTGGTACGAAAAGATTTCGCAAAGACGCAAGTAGGCTGGTGGTGGCTTCGAGGTGAAGCTCCGGGACATGTTTCGCTACTCAGTGCAGGTCGAAGTCGGCAATGACCGGTAGGTGATCGCTGGCAACCTTGGACAGCCGCATTCGGCAGGTACGCGCCGTCAGTGCGCGAATCGGTCCTCGATAGTAAATGCGATCGAGTCCGCCCCTGGGAGAGAAGGAAGGATAGGTGCGAAGCGCGTCATTGTAGCTGTGGCTTTTGTGGGTAACGCACCCGAATTGCAGGATCTCTGTCCAAATCGGATGCAGCAACAACCGCCAATCGTTGAAATCGCCGCCGACGAAGGATGCTTGATGCGGATCGAGGTCGGAGAATTCTTTTGAACGAACCAACAGTCCGATCTGGCGTGCGCGCTCCTGGGCCAATAAACCCAGGTGCAGGTTGAACACGTCGATCCTGTGGGGATGCCCGCGTACTTTCTCTATCTCGATAGTCGTGTGTTGACAGCCCCGGCGTTTGCGCGATCCAATCGTCAGATCGATGTTTCGTTCTCTTAGAATCGGGTGGCGGCTCAGGGTAGCGTTTCCGTAGCGGCCCTTGCGCAGGGACACATTGTGCCCGACCACGAAGTAGGGGAATCCCAGAGCCTCGGCGAGATCGCGGCCCAGATCTCTCTCCCGGGACCGCGGGACACCTTCGTCCACTTCTTGCAGCAACAGCACATCGGGAGCATGGTGATCGGCGATTCTCACTATGCGGTCCGGCCGAAACCGCCGATCGACACCGATTGCGCGATGGATATTGTAGGTCATGATGCGCAGTCGCACCTACCGATCCCTCGCTATCGAGAGACCATCGTTTGGACCTACCGCTGGACGAGAAATGAGGATGGTGCTGGGAACCACAATGCAGAGAATAGCGATAAGAATTGTATCGGTCCACTCGCTCGATACGCTGGCAAGCGGCAGCGATCAAGGATCGTAGTCAGTACTCAGACTCCACATGACCGCTTGGGTTCCCGTCCCGAAAATCATTAAACTGGTCCTTTCAGGGGTGACGAATCCGAACATCGATGGTCTGAGTACTGTACCCATCGGCTCCCCCTGTTGCCTGGCCATTGCCTGGAGTGCAAATGCCGTCTGATCCGACATCCAGAGCGCGTCCCGCGTCCAGGTTTCTCTGGATGGGTATTCTCGCCACTTCCCTGCTGGCGGCCTGTGCTCAGAACGGCAAGGACGGTACTCGCGGCTCCGCGGAGCTGTCCGAGAGCGAGAAGGTTGCGCTCGAGCTCGAACAAACCGTCGGCTTCGTAAACGACCCGGAACTGCTCGCCTACATCGAGAGGATAGGCGGCAGGATCTCAGCCAAGGGCGAGCGTAACGATGTGGATTTCCGGTTTCATATTCTCGATATGCCGATCCCCAATGCATTGGCGTTACCGGAAGGGCAGATATTCGTCTCCAGAGGCGTGTTGGTGCTCGCCAACACGGAAGATGAGGTCGCAGGGATTCTTGCCCACGAAATCGCTCACGTGGAAGAGCACCACGCCGATGAACGCCAGGGCCTCGTCCTGGTCACCTCGCCGATTCGGTGGGGCACCGACATCGCCGGCTGGGCGACGGGCCTGATCATCCCCGGTCTCGGCGACGCGATCTCGGACCTGGGCGAGACGACGACGGGCCTGGTGCTCGCTCCCTACAGCAGGGAGCAGGAGCGCGAGGCGGATCGCATGGGCCAGTCTCTGGCGGCGCTTGCCGGTTATGAGCCCGACGGCCTCGCCAATCTGCTCGAAACCATGGCCAACGCGGAAGCGTTGGACTCGGAAAATGCACACGAGCAGAGTTTCTTCGACTCTCATCCCGCAACCGCGGAGCGCGTTGTGCTCACTCGGGAGCACAGTAGATCTCTGAGTCCCGCGCCACGCCCTGCCTCAGCCAGAGACCGTGCAGGCGTGCTCGCGATGCTGCAGGGGCTGGTCATCGGTGAAGATCCTGGAAAGGGATTCTTCGATGAGAACTGGTTCGTGCACCCGGAGCTTGTCTTCATCATGGCATTTCCGCCGGACTGGGAAGGTATCAACTCCAGCGGCTTCGTCGGCGCAAAGGCACCCAACGAGGAGACCTTCGTCATGTTGGCCCTGGTCGCCGAGGGAACGGATCCGATGGAAGGCGCGAGGGTTGCATCGCAAAAGCTCAATATCGATCTGGTCACCGAGGCAAGGCTCGGGTCCATCAACGGATTGCAGGCGGCCAAGAATCAAGTGCAGCTCAGCCGTGATGAGGGCGAGATTCAGAAGATGGAATTGACGTGGATCGCCTATGACGGGCTCATCTATCAGATCATGGGTGTGGCAGCGCTGGCACACTTCGAGGCGGCGGAGGAACTCATGAGAAAGTCCGCACACAGCTTCCGCCCTCTCAGCGATGAGGAGCGCTCGCAGATACTGGTAACACGGCTGCAGGTCGTCGAGGGCGAGCAGGGCGAGACCATCGCGGAACTCGCCGAGCGCGTCGGGACACCGTGGTCAGCCGACGCCATCGCGGTGGTCAATCGTAAGCCGGTGACCACGCCCCTGGAGGCCGGTGAGCTCCTCAAAGTCGGGATTCAGGATAGCTACGCAAGCCAGCCACGAAGCGCCGGGAAATCGTCATCTGATCCGTGACTGGTCATTCATCGACGTCCCTGACCCTGCGCCGGCCGCGTTTCAAGACGCCTTGACGTTGCTTTCCTTCCAGGCGCCGGCGTCTGGATGCCGCTGTTGGCCGCGTGGCTTTGCGGGGTGTAGGCGCGATGGCGGCTTTGCGCACCAACGCCACCAGCCGCTCCAGCGCATCACGCCGATTCTGCTCCCGGGTACGGTGCCGGCGCGCGTCGATGATCAGCACGCCGTCGCTGGTCAGCCGGCGCCCGGCGAGCCGCTTGAGGCGCTCGCGAACCGGTTCCGGCAGATTCGGCGAGCGCGCTACGTCGAAGCGCAGTTGCACGGCGGTAGCGAGCTTGTTGACGTTTTGGCCCCCGGGCCCCGAGGAGCGGATAAACTGCTCCTGGATTTCGTTTTCGCCCAGGGCGATGTCGTTTGTGACGCGGATCATGATGACTCTGGCGGGCGGGTAGGATACTGGGAATCGCCGACACGTTAATCATAGGGGGCTTTCTAAGTGCCGTCCCCTGAACCCCGAGCATCGCCGACTACAGGCGGTACAATTGCCGATACCAACCACTGAACCCGGGTGCGTCTCACCTCCATGGCAAAGTTTCAGAAATACGCTCTGCGCTTGATTATCGTCGCGGCAATCATCGTGCCGGGAACCATGCTTGCGCGGTACTTGATGAAATCGGCGCCCATTGCCGTGGTGCTGGTGCCCGTGGAGCGCGGCGAGGTTCAGGCCTTGGTGTCCAATACGCGAGCCGGCACGGTGAAGGCCTGTCGCCGCGCCCGTCTGTCCCCCGCCACCGGCGGCCAGGTGGCACGTTTGCTGGTGAGTGAAGGCGACCAGGTGAAACGGGGCCAGATCCTGATGATCATCTGGAATGAGGATCTGGAGGCCCGGGTGCAGCTGGCGGCGAGCGAGGAGCTGGCCGCCAGCGCCCGGGTCCGGGAGGCTTGCTTGAACGCCGAGGTAGCCGAGCGCGAGGCGGAGCGCCAGCAGCGGCTCGGCGCCCGGAAACTGGTCTCGGAAGAAATCGTGGACCGCGCTACCACCGAGGCAAAGGCGCGGCAAGCAGGGTGCCAGGCGGCTCGTGCCGCCAGAGAAGTTGCGCGGGCCAGCACCGACGTGGCCCGCGCGACGCTGGACCGCACTGTGTTGACGGCACCTTTCGACGGCATCGTGGCGGAGGTCAACGCGGAGCTCGGAGAGTACGTGACCCCTTCACCACCCGGCATCCCGACACCGCCCGCGGTGGATCTCATCGACAGCCGATGCCTGTATGTGGCCGCGCCCATCGATGAGGTTGATGCGCCCGCCATTCGCACCGGCATGCCGGCCTGCGTGTCGCTGGATGCCTTCCCGGAGCGGCTTTGCCGGGCGAAGGTTCGGCGCATCGCCCCCTATGTGCTCGATATCGAAAAGCAGGCGCGCACCGTGGAAGTGGAGATCGAGTTCGCAAGCCGGGAGGACAGCTTAGGCCTGCTGCCCGGCTACACTGCCGACGTGGAGGTCATCCTCGAGCAGCGCGATCAGGTGCTGCGCGTGCCCACGGAAACGGTTCTCGAAGATTCACGGGTGCTCGTCTACAGGGACAGTGACGGCACACTGGAATCTCGGCACTTCCAAAGTGGCCTTTCAAACTGGCGTTACACGGAAGTGCTGTCGGGTCTGGAAGAAGGTGAGCGCATCGTGGTATCCGTAGACCGTGAGGGTGTGGAGGCCGGTGTCCAGGTAATCCCCGAGTTCGCGGACGCGGCGCCGGGCGGGTGATACAGTTTCGCCACGCGCAACGCCTGTTCACTGTCGGCGACCAGGTGGTGCGCGCCCTTGATGATATCGATCTCGATATCGCGGCCGGCGAATACGCCGCCATCACCGGTCCTTCCGGTTCGGGAAAATCCACGCTGCTCAACGCCATCGGTCTTCTGGACAGACTGACACACGGCAGTTATCTGCTCGAAGGAACCGATGTTACGCGTCTCAGTGATGATGAGCTCGCGCGCACCCGCCGGGAAATGATCGGCTTCGTATTCCAGTTCTTTCACCTGGTGCCGCGGCTGACCGCCGCACAGAATGTCGAGCTGCCGTTGATTTTGAGCGACGTCCCGCTTGGCGAACGCCGTGAGCGAGTCAGCGAAGTTCTGAAAGCCTACGGGCTCGATGACCGCGCCAACCATCGCCCCAATCAATTGTCCGGCGGTCAACGCCAGCGGGTGGCCATCGCCCGCGCCACGGTAACCAGCCCCCAGGTGATACTTGCCGATGAGCCCACCGGCAATCTCGACCGTGCTTCCGGCTTGGATGTCGTCGAGATTCTGGAAAAGCTCAACCGAGACGGCATCACTCTTCTGGTGGTCACCCACGATCCGGAGCTGGCCACTCGGGCGGCGCGCCAGATCCGCCTGGTCGATGGCAAGATCGTTTCGGACACCGGACCCGGAAAGAGCCAGTGACCACTACGGATGTTCTCAAGTTTGCCGCCGGCAGTGTCCTCGGATACCGCGTGCGCACACTGCTCACGTTGCTGGCCATGGGCATAGGAGTCGCCAGCGTCATCGTGCTGACAGCGCTAGGTGAGGGTGCGCGCCGCTTCGTGACGGGCGAATTCCAGTCCCTGGGCACCCACCTGTTGATCGTGCTGCCGGGCCGTTCCGAAACCACCGGTGGTCCGCCGCCGCTTTTCGGTGAGACGCCCCGGGATTTGACCCTGGACGATGCGTTGGCGTTGGCACACAGTCGTGCCGTTCGTCGTATCGCCCCTATCGCGGTGGGTTCCGCCGGCGTGTCCTATCGTGAGCGTGAGCGTGAGGTGATGATCATCGGCAGCACCGCGGCATTTCTCGACGTTCGCCACTTGAAGATGGCGAGCGGTCGCTTTTTTTCAACCGGCGATCCCCGACGCGCCTCGCCACTATGTGTTCTCGGTGCCAAGCTCAAGCACGAGCTTTTCGGTGCCGGTCCTGCCATCGGCCATTGGGTGCGTATCGGTGACCGCCGCTTTCGCGTCGTCGGCACATTGGCGTCCGAGGGCCGTTCCATCGGCCTCGACCTGCAAGACATCGCCATCGTTCCGGTTGCTGCCGCCCAGGCGTTGTTCGACAGCTATTCGCTCTTTCGTGTGTTGGTGGAAGCACGCAGTGACGAAGCAATTCCGCGGGCAAGAAGAGACATACTGCGCATTATTCGCCAACGACACGAAGGTGAGGACGACGTGACCGTGATCTCCCAAGACGCTGTCGTTGCCACCTTCGACAAGATCTTCACGGCACTCACGCTAACGGTAGTGGGCATCGCCTCCATCAGCCTTGCGGTGGCCGGCATACTGATCATGAATGTGATGCTGGTAGCGGTTTCGCAGCGTACGGCGGAAGTAGGATTGCTGAAGGCGCTTGGCGCGTCGTCCGGTTCAATAATGCGCGTGTTTCTGGCAGAGGCCACGATTCTTTCACTGGTGGGCGCGGCCGTCGGAGTGGCGGTGGGTTACGCCGCGATTCGACTTGTCGACCGAGTCTATCCACTGCTGCCATTGAATATGCCACCGTGGGCCGTGGCCGCCGCGGTCTTCGTTGCGATGACAACGGGCCTGCTGTTCGGTGTTTTGCCGGCGCGGCGTGCAGCGAAGCTCGATCCGGTCGCGGCGCTCGCGGGGAGGTAGAGAGGTGCGCCTGGCGGACATTTCACGTCTGGCGATGGGGGCCGTGATTGCCCATCGCAGCCGGTCGTTGTTGACGTCCCTGGGTATCGCCGTCGGCATCGCTGCGGTGGTTCTTCTTACTTCCATCGGCGAGGGCGTGCACCGATTCGTGCTCCAGGAGTTCAGTCAGTTCGGAACCAATATCATCGCCGTCACGCCGGGCAAGACCGAGACTTTCGGGATTTCGGGAGCTCAAATCAGCAATGTACGGCCATTGTCCCTGGATGATTCCGCGGCTCTGGGGCGTCTGGAACATGTGGTCGCGGTCATGCCCGTCGTGCAGGGAAACGCCCAGGTGGAGTTCGATGGCCGCACCCGTCGCACCATGGTCCTGGGAGTGGGGTCGGACTTGCCGCAGGTCTGGAGCATGAACGTCTCCCTGGGGCGATTCCTCCCGCCGGACGACCAGCGGGCGCCGCGCGCATTCGTCATTCTCGGCGCCAAGGTCCGCAGCGAGCTGTTCGGTGAACGCAATCCCCTCGGTCAGCGGCTGGGCGTTGGCGGCGACCGATACCGGGTCATCGGAGTCATGGAAGCGAAGGGTCAGTTCCTGGGATTCGATCTCGACGACGCCGTGTATGTGCCCGCGGGAAAAGCGCTGGAGCTTTTCAACCGGGAAAGCCTCATGGAGATCGACTTGGTCTACCGAGCAGGCTCGTCCGCCAAAAACGTGCGCGGGGGCATCGAGCGTATCTTGCGTGCGCGCCACGGCACCGACGATTTCACGGTCACCACTCAACAGCAGATGCTCGATGTTCTGGGTTCCGTATTGGACGTTTTGACTTTCGCGGTAGCCGCTCTGGGGGGGATCTCATTGTTCGTGGGGGGCGTCGGCATTCTCACGATAATGACTATCGCCGTGCGTGAGCGGCGCGCCGAGGTCGGCCTGCTGCGTGCCATCGGGGCCCGCCGCGCTCACGTGCTGCAACTGTTCTTGTTCGAGTCGCTGCTACTGTCCGCCGCCGGAGGTCTCGCGGGACTTGCCCTCGGTCTCGGACTCGCAATGACCATCAAGGTCTTCCTGCCGTCATTGCCCGTGCACCCCTCGCTGGAGTACGCATTTCTTGCAGAGTTGCTGGCCGTGCTCATCGGCCTTTTAGCCGGCGTGCTTCCGGCACGCCATGCAGCCCGATTGCAGCCTCTGGATGCCTTGCGCGCGGAGTAGGGACTTACTTGTAGAAAATGTGCAAAATCGGTGCGTACGCCAAGCAGAGATAGAAATGGCGATTTGCCTTCATTAGACTAGGGGGATGGCCGACAATCTCGCACTAACCTACTACTCCGACGTCCTGTGTGTGTGGGCACATATATCGCAATCACGGGTCGACGAAGTCGCAGAACGATTTGCCGATGACGTTTCCATTGATTACAGATTCTGCTCGGTGTTCGGTGATACCGCCCATAAAATTGGAATAGGGTGGGCTGAGCGTGGCGGTTATGCGGGATTTGGAAAACACCTCCGCGAGGCCGTCTCGGCGTTCGACCATATCAAACTCCACCCGGATATCTGGCGACGCAGCAGACCTGCGTCATCCACACCGGCGCACATCCTGATTAAGGCTGTGCAACGGGTGGACAAGCGCCAGTGTGAAGCCGTTATGCGTGGGCTTCGGTTGGCGTTTTTTGAACAATGTCTCGACATCAGCAGGTGGTCGGTCTTGAAGGCCGTCCTGGAGGATGTCGGCGTTTCCGTCAATGACGTTCAAGAGATGATCGATAGCGGGGTGGCCCACGCCGACCTGGAAGCAGATCGCCGTGACCAGCAGATACTGATGGTTCAAGGCAGCCCCACGTTCATCCTCAACGAAGGGCGCCAGAAGCTATACGGAAACGTTGGTTATGGTGTCATCGAAGCAAACATCAAGGAGTTGCTTCGCTCGCCCATGGCCGGTGCGGCGAGTTGGTGTTAGCCGGAATGAAGATTTGGGTAGACGCAGATGCGTGCCCGGTCGTGATCAAGGATATTCTCTTCAGAGCGGCGGAGCGTACCGGGCTGCGGCTCACCCTTGTAGCCAATCAGCCTGTGCGTATACCTGCGTCCCGCCACATAAAGATGCTTCAGGTATCGCCTGGTTTTGATATCGCCGACAATGAGATAGTCAAAAGGCTCGAAGAAGGCGATCTCGTGATTACCAGTGATATTCCGTTGGCGGCAGACGTGATCAAAAAGGGAGGTCATGCGCTCAGTCCTCGCGGCGAGCTGTATTCAGCGGACAGCATAGGCGCCCGTCTCAACATGAGAGATTTTCTGGATACCATGCGGGCCAGCGGAGTGAATACAGGCGGGCCACCGGCGTTGAGCCAGAACGATCGAAAATCTTTCGCGAACCACCTGGACAGGCTATTAGCAAAGCATGCCTGAGATGATACGCCACGCGGTTTTAGTGACGACTGCGATCATGGCATTGTTGTCCATGGATGCACGATCCGACGTTCCCGATGCCGACCGACACGAAGTGCTGCATCTTCTCGATTATTTGCGAAACAGCGATTGTGCGATGGAACGGAACGGAAAAAATTACGACAGTGAAGGCGCCTACTCCCATGTCAAAAGGAAGTATGAGTACTTTCGAGATGAGATTCGAACATCGGAAGACTTCATAGAGTACTCCGCGTCCAAGAGCACTATGAGTGGAAAATACTATCGGGTTTTTTGCAAGGGTGAATCGGCGGTGCTGACGCGGGACTGGTTGCTGGAAGAGCTCCGCAACTATCGCGAGCGGCCCCGTGACTGACAACACCGACGGGCTTCCGGGCGGGCGTATGCGAGAATGGAGCAATCAGGCCGTCGCCACGGTCGAAGCCGATTTCCAACGGTCGGCCGATACTCACCTGATCAAAGTGGAACTTCCTTCCGTGGAAGGGATAGATCTCTATCTGAAAGACGAGTCGACCCATCCCACCGGAAGTTTGAAGCATCGGCTGGCCCGGTCTCTGTTTCTCTACGGGATCTGCAACGGATTGATATCCGAAAATACGACTGTCATCGAGGCATCTTCGGGCAGTACCGCGGTTTCCGAGGCATATTTCGCGAGGCTTCTCGGACTCGCGTTTATTGCTGTCATTCCGAAAAGCACGTCCCAGGAGAAAATCGATCAGATCTGCTTTTACGACGGCAAGTGTCATCTGGTGGATTCTGGTGATCTGTATGGGGAAGCTGCGGCGCTGGCAGAGGAAACAGGTGGGCATTACATGGATCAGTTCACCTTCGCCGAACGTGCTACGGACTGGCGGGGCAATAACAATATCGCCGAGTCCATATTCGCGCAGATGCGGTGTGAACGGTATGCCGAACCAACATGGATCGTGGTCAGCGCCGGAACAGGGGGCACATCGGCGACCATTGGCCGTTACATCAGGTACAAGCGCCTTCAGACCAGACTCTGTGTCGCCGATCCTCAGAATTCGGTGTTCTTCGACTATTTCAACAGCGGCGATCGAACGCTGACCATCGACCAGCCCTCAAATATCGAGGGCATTGGCCGACCAAGAGTGGAGCCTTCCTTTCTTCCGTCCATCGTCGACAGGATGATGAAAGTTCCGGATGAAGCGGCGTACGCCACTATCCGTTTCCTCGAAGGGCTTCTGAACCGTAAATGCGGCGGCTCCACCGGAACGAATGTTTACGCGGCGTTTCAGCTCATTTCCGAGCTCAACAGGCAGGCAAAAACCGGAAGCGTCGTATCCATGATCTGCGACAGTGGAGACCGGTATCTGGAGACATACTACAACGATGACTGGTTGAATCGGAACGGATTCGACCTGACGCGCTATAGAGAAAAGTTGGAAGTTTTCTACGATTCCGGAACCATGCTGGACTGAAGATCTTCGTGAACGAAGCCGGGCCTTTGCGAATCGTTTCCTCAGTGAACCGTTACTGCATCTGGATCTGAATCAAATTTCAGAACTAAACGCGTCGGCGGTGCTGCGCCGCGCTTGCGGCGGGGCGAATTTCCACGACTGAGAATCATGCTCCCATTCCGGCTCGGATGGACCGATGTCGCGCGACTACACTTACGGGATCCAATCAATCGAGAAATTCGAGGCGGTGTCACATGAGGACGGTGATTTCGCTCGCCATTGCGTCTCTGCTCGCTGCGGCCCCGGCGTTCGCCGGATCCATTTACAAGTGCAATACGCAGGATGGCGTCGTATTCAGTCAGACGCCCTGCGCGCCGGACGCCATCAAGCTGAAATCCGGAAAATCGAAAAGGGCCACACAACCTACCAATGGCCAGGAAACACCAACTGCCGGAATGATCGATGTCTGACCGTTTGATAAAGTTGGCGCAAGGACCGCAGAGGCCATAGTCGAGCTCGTGGGACATCCGGCGGCGACGTATGTCCACAACGGTGACGATCATTGGCTGTATCCGAACGCTGCCAGAGTAGACGGCGGCAGGCGCCTTTGTCCGGAACTGTATCTGAGAGATGGCAGGGAATATCAGATCAGTTGGATTCCCGAAGACATCATGAGAAAGTCTGTTATCGCGGCACAAGGATTTTCGGACTGGAAGGAGCCTGGCAGTATCAGAAGAAAGACGTTCTCGGTAGGCGATACGGTCGTCATGGGTAAGAGCAAATCGCAAGTTGTCAGCAAGCTCGGGCAACCGGATGCCAAGAAGGTGTTCAACGGTCGCGAGATCTGGGAGTACAAGGAGGTGCAGTTTGCGGCGAATAATCCGCAGACTCTGACCATTTATCTCACTTTCGAGGGCGATATCGTAGCCAGCTCGGCCGGAAACTAGTAACGTATCTTCGATTGCTGCTGATATCGAGCTCGGTTTCCGAGCCACACCCGAAGCGCCACACGGAACTCGCTGCGTTATCCTATGGTCGAATCCTCAGTGGTCATGTCTGGTTGGCCCTGGAACCGCGAATGCCTGTCTCATCGACGTTACAGTGCTGGTGGAAAACGTGCCTGGCCCTTCTGGCCGTAGCGGTCCTGGCGGGTTGCGGCACTTCGCCCACCGGCCGCAGCCAACTGCTGGTTTTTCCGGCCGATCAGCTGGACGCCATGGGCGTGCAGGCTTTCGAAGAGATGCGCTCACAGCTGACCGTGGAAACGGACCCCGCGATCAATGACTACGTGCGCTGCGTCGCCACCGCCATCACCGACGAATTGCCGGACAAGAGTACCAATTGGGAGGTTGTCGTGTTCAAGGACGACAATCCCAATGCTTTCGCCCTGCCGGGCGGTAAGATGGGCGTCTACACGGGCATGCTGAAGGTTGCCGAGAATCAGGATCAGCTGGCTGCGGTACTGGCTCACGAGGTCGGCCATGTGCTTGCCCAGCACGGCAACGAGCGTATGTCCCAGCAGCAGCTCACCAATGTCGCTCTCGCCGCCGCGGCCGGATCGGGATATCTGGACACCGCGTCCATGCAGGCTCTGGGCCTCGGTGCGCAAATAGGCATTCTCCTGCCTTACAGCCGTGGTCACGAGTCCGAAGCAGATATCATCGGCCTCGATCTCATGGCCGACGCTGGTTTCGACCCCCGGCAGAGTGTTCAGCTTTGGAAGAATATGGAAAAGTCCGGCGGCGGGGCGCCGCCGGAGTTCCTGTCCACGCACCCCGCCGGCAGCACGCGCATCGACAATCTTCTGAGTCACATGGCCGATGCTCTGCACACTTACAACGCTGCGCGTGCAAAGGGTAACAAGCCGAGTTGCAACTGAACCCGCTCAGCGGGCGAACTTCATGGTGCCCGTATCGTACAAGAGGTCCAGATAAAGTTCGCCGTCGCGCAAGAACGCGATCCTGGCAGCGGCCAGATCCTTCATGAATTTCTGATCCAACGAGCCCGGTGGGCAGGCAGCCCTGGTCGTGTGGGTCAGCTTCAAGGTCAGTGAGCTGCCGTCCAGGGTATAGCGTCCGCCGCCGGTATTGCAGTCCAGTCGAACGCTGAGATGGCCTTCCGGCATCAGCACAATGGTATAGCGGGCCGGATCCGCAGGCACCATCGTGGTGTCGTTATTGTAAGCCGTGCGTTGCCACTTCCAGACGATCCCGCCGATCTTCGTTTGTCGGCCATCGCTGGAGGTCAAGGTCGCGGCCTGCAACGGCAGCAGGAGAAAGGCGAGTAGCAACGCGAACAGGCAGGAGTGAAAATTTCTCATGGCCGCGAGATTTTACCAGATCGTGCGGCCTTTTGAGTCGGCGCTGAAACGCATCAGCGCATATAGGCAACTGCCAATGCCCCCACGATGAGAAGCATGCCCGTACCGACCAGGATTTCCGGAACCCGGCTCGGGCGAACCATGTCGATACCCGCCGCCACGGGCGTCGGCTCGGTTGGCGGGACTTCCTCGAGTTCCTCGAGTTCCTCGACTGGCGCAACTTCCGTTACCGCCTCATGGTCGACGGCGGCAGCCTCTGTCGCCGGCGTGCCATAGGCGACCTCCGTGCCGGCAATCAGGTCGTGCAGGGCGAGTTTCTTCTTTTGAAATCCTGCCATGAGGAAACCGAGGCCGAAAGGAATCCAGGAGATGATGTATCCGACGAAACGCACCAGCGAGTGCCCGATCCAGACACGACCGCCGTCGCGCTTGCGCACGTAGATCCCCATGCTGCGCTTACCGTAAGTGCCCTGATGTTTCCCCGCCGTGAGCGCGACGAAGTAGCCTACGTACAGAATCAGTACCGCACCCTGGGCAAGAGCCAGAATGGGAGAAACTGCCATAAGAGCCATCGTCGGGTCAGGTGCCGTAAACATGCCGGTGTTGTACAGATACGCCATCAACGGCAGATAGATGAACACGAACTGAATCAGTCCCAGAAGCAGGCCGTCCACCATAAAGGCGGAACAGCGTACCCAAAAGCCTGCGTTGGGTTGTTCGGCATCGGGTTGGGACACGCTCAGGTCGTTACCCTGCTTGTCCTTGAGCCCACCTGTAACGATTCGGTAGAGATCCAAGGCCCACCAGATCACGAACCCGCCACCGGTAAGCAACATCAATATGCCGGTAATAAACTTCCCCAGGTAGAAACGGTGGACGCCAAGCACGCCGAGGAAATAGCAGAGTAAGAAGGTTGTCGGTTTTGACTTGTTGCTCACGGCCGTTCTCCTGTTCCGTGCCGAATTCCGCAAATATGCCGGGTAGACCTGGTCCGAGGCTCGTGGGAGGTTTGGCTCACGGATTCAAAGCCCCAATCAGCTTATTTAGCCCCTGGTAGCCGTTCACGCAATGCTGGGGCGATCCAATCCGCCATGTTGTGATCGAGGCCACAGCCTGATTACCGATTGCTTACAATTGGCAGTCCCCAGCGCGTCGGCTGGGGGCGGCGGATCAGGTACCGCTGGAGGAGCGAATCTGCCGCTCGGCAGCGGCGAGGTGGGTCAGATTGTCGAACTCCGCGGTGCACGGTCCGCTGTCCGCCGCAAGCCCCTCCACGCTCTCCAACAAGCGCGGCAGCGCGCGCACGACGTTGTCGACGATGGTGATGCTCGCGGCCCGGGACGTCCGCGACATGGGGTTGAGATCCACGGTGACCACGGCCTTGCCCATCTTGCGCAGTGCCAGGCAGCGGTCGCCGTCTTCCAGGGGTACGAATATGGCGTCCGCCCGGTAGATCCCGTCGGGGTGCACGAACTTGCGGTTTGAATCGATGAAATCGAGTTCGGCTTCCCGGGTCGGCATCAGCACTTCACCGGCGCCGTGTTCTTGCAGGTAGCTTCGAATGGCCTGTTCCCGCTGCTTCGATGCATGGAAAATGTTGACTTCCAGCGGTGCCTTCAGTGCTTCGCTCAATCGAACGAGATCCGCCGCCACCAGCGCCGCCACATTTCCGTTTACCGAGATTACCGGGTGATTGGCACGGGTCAGCAGGTGTGCGGCCGCGTCGATAGCCGCAAGAGCGAAATCGTGAGTGCGTTCGCCGAGCAGGTAGTCGAATGCCTCTCCGCGCCCATGGGCAATGAGGCCGTGTTCGGAAGTGACACCTTTTCTCACGCCCGCCACAATGGCTTCCCGCAATCGCAGGGATTCGTACCGAGGATGGCTTTTGGGGACGTCGGTCACCGAAGGATCGTTACACGGTGTTTAACCAGTCGCGTTGTTTTGGCGCTGGTGAACGAGACGTTACTGAAAACAGCATTACCCAACATGATCATGGAAGCAGCCCCGCCGCTCTCTTCGCACTCGTGAATAGCGTCTTTCACATCGTCGTCCAACAGCAGGCCACTCTGCAGCGAGAATTCCTTCGCGACCTCGATGTAACTGGCGAACTCCGACTCGCCCTGTTTCTCCAAGCGCGCCAATTCCGTCAGCGCCGTGTCCGCCGCTGCATTGATGCGTTGGCGTTGTTCCGGATTACCGATGACATCCCTGGTGTTGATGGGGCTGAAGTAGCGGTAATGGACGACCTGCTCGGGTACTGGAACAGATATCGCCGCCAGAGGGTCGCCGGGCACCAGCTTGACGAGACAGCCGCCGTTGAATTGCCCGGCCACGTCTCCCAGCCCGGTCAGGTGTTCCACTTCGGCGACATGCGCCACCATTCCCAGCCCATCCTCGGTAAGTCCCAGGCCCAGGAGCTCGTTGACGGCAAATGCGGTGGCCAGAGAGGAGGCCCCGCTCAATCCGAATCCGCCGCTCAACGGCAGATCGGTTTCGATATCGATACTTACGCATGCTCTGGTGAGTTTCGTAACAACCGTGCGAACGGTGGGAAACTCGATGGGGTTGGCATTGAAACGCACGCTGGTGGATTCGCTTTCCGCTACGGTAACAGTCACTCCGTCGGCGACCGTAAATCCCATGCCCAGAGAATGCATTTTCGCCGGATCCTCGTCGGCGATGATCTTGAAGACGCCGGAAACATTACCCGGCGCAAATGCCTTGACGGTGCTCATGGTGCGTTGGGCTCGTTACTCGACTGGCTGACCCGGCGTTCGACGGCCAGCATTATGGCAGCAGACAGTCACGCTTTCGATAGCAATTCCGGTGTACTATGCGGGCCAATCTCACCGAAGACCAACCACGGTCTCGCACCTGCTGGATGGCCATGCCCGAGAGTCTTCTCATCGACGTCGATGACTCCATATTGGTGCTTGTCGACGTGCAGGAGAATTTTCTCGGCAAGCTTCCCGAGGCTGAATCCGCCATTCTGCTGAAACGGATCTGCTGGCTGACAGGTGTGGCGCGCTGGGCAGGGGTTCCGCAGGTGGTGATGGCCGAGGACATTTCGCGCAGCGGCCCCGTGCACCCCGCTGTAGCCGAAAAGCTCACGCCAGGGACGCCGGTTCACGACAAGATGCATTTTGGCCTGGCTGCCGAGGAGAGCATTCTGCGGTCCTTACAGGACAGGAAACGCAACACGGCGATTCTGATTGGACTCGAAACCGACGTATGCGTCTGCCAGTCGGCGCTGGGTCTTCTAGAACAGGATTATCGTGTGGTCGTGGTGGCGGATGCCGTCGGCTCACCGGGGCCGGATCATGCCTATGGCCTGCAACGCATGCGTGCCGCGGGTGTGGGTCGTAGTGGGGGTTGAAGGGCTTGTTCTACGAATGGATGCGGACGGTGCAGCGCAGCGAGCAGTTTCACGCAGAGTGCGACCACACGCTGCCCCTTCCGCCGGAAGTACGATTGTGATGAGTCACAATTGTGGGGAACCTCACATAGACGCCGGCTTTCCCGTTGAAGCCCGGGCAGCACCTTTCCATACTGATCGGGTAGGCATGACCGGAGTGGAGTCCGGTGCAGATAAAGAATCACAAGCTGGCCGGACACTGGTACCGACTATCCAGAGACATCGGCGCCGAGTTGCATGCGCCGCGCTTCGTCGTCATGCACTACACCGCCGGCGGTGCCGGTGCCGCCTCCCGCGACTACATGCTGAAGTCACCCACCCAGAAGCAGCGCCTGCTGGGAGCCGCTCGAAAGATCTACGCTTCGGCACACGTTATCGTCGATCGCGACGGCAGCATCTGGCAAATTGTTCCGTTCAATCGCAAGGCGCGTCACGCGGGGCGCTCGCGCTGGAAGGGGCTCGAATCCCTTAACCGCTATGCCGTCGGCATCGAGATCGCCAATTACGGCTGGCTAGCCCGGCAGGGTGACGGCAGCTACAAGCGCTCCGACACGCCGCGCTTTGCCGCCGAGGAGGTCACCGTCGCGCCCATGCCGTCGGGCACTCGTACCATGGGCTGGGAAAACTATCCGACTCCCCAGCTCGATGCCCTCGAGCAGGTAACCCGCGCCCTCGTCGCAACCTATCCCTCCATTACCGAGATCCTCGGTCACCAGCAGATCGCGCCAAGGCGCAAGTTCGATCCGGGCCCCGCGTTTCCCATGGAATGTTTCAGCAATCTCGTCGATGATCGTGGAATCGGTGCGTTGGAAGGAGAATCGGACGACAGGGAGCGGCCGCGTGAACGCTATGTTGCGACCACGCGCTTGAACATCCGTGGCGGGACCGGGTGTCGAGTTTGAAAAGCTCGATGAGAGTCCGCTGGCGCCCGGCACCGTGCTCGAGCATCTGGATGACGACGGTGTGTGGACGAAAGTAAATCTGGAGGGTGCCGGCAAAGCGATCGGCTGGGTCCACGGGAGCTATCTGCGAATGATCTGAACCTTGGCTTTTTGGCCGGCCGGGCGGCGCCCGAACTTACTTGTCGAGCAGAAACTTGCCCGCGCCAGGCCGCATGCCCGGTGCACCCATGCCGCCCGGTCCCGGCGGGGCCGCGCCCGGAACGACGATCCGCGAGCTCTCCTCGCGGACCATCTCCTTGGCGCGTTCATTGAGGCGCTCCACGGCTTCCTTGACGCCCTGGGCGAACATGCCGAAGGCATCGCCCAGGGATTTGGCCTCGATGGGAAACTGAACCGGCAGCGGCCCCATCTGCGTCATCAGGTTGGTCTCGCCGATATAGATGACATCGCGGCCGCTATCCGCGCTGCCGTCGGCCTTTACCGGCGTCAGGCGCCGGATGGACGCAGCATGCAAATCGGTAAACACTTCCTCCCGGTGGAGGTTGTCCGTATCGACGGTGATCTCGGCCGCGCTCGGGCCTTGCTGGTCAGTCACTGCTTGTCTCTCCCGCGCTCAGGCTGGCGGGCCGTGCCGCAACCCTATGATCCTGTAACGGCTGGACTTTAGCACAATATTCGCCCCTCAGGCCGTGGATGGGCCGGCATAGGGAACCCTGAAAAGAATCGCGTAGAACACCGGCACCACGATCATCGTCAGCACCGTGGCGACCATCAGGCCGAAGATGACGGTCACCGCCATGGCGACGAAAAAGGCATCGAATACCAGCGGAATCATGCCCAGCGCCGTCGTCAGGGCGGCCATGGACACGGGCCGAAGCCTGCTCAAGCCGGAGTCGATGATCGCCTTCAAGACGTCGCTGGTCTGCGTTTTCTGAATTTCGATCTCATCGATGAGCACGATGGCATTCTTGATCAGCATGCCCGACAGGCTCATGAAGCCGAGCAGCGCCATGAAACCGAAAGGTTGCCGGGTGAGCAGCAACCCGGCCGTGACGCCGATGAGGGCCAGGGGTACGCACAGCCAGATCACCAGCGGTTGGCGCAGCGCGTTGAACAGGCCGATGACGACCAGCACCATGGACAACAAAAAGAACGGCAGGCTGGCGACGATGCCGGCCTGGGCGCGGGTGGAGTCTCTGTACTCGCCCCACCATTCGATCTCGTAGTCGGGCCCTTCTCCAGGGCTTCGACCTTGGGCCGAACACGGCCGAGCAGTGCGTTGGAGCTGCCGAACCTGGGATCCGCGTGCACCGTGATGGTGGACTTGCGGTTGAGGCGCTGGACGATCTCGTTCTCGAAGTCGGTGTCGAATCCGGAGACCACCTGGCGAAGCGGAATATTCTGTTGCGCGGCCGGGCTCCAGATCTGGATGTTCTGAATGCTCGCCACGTCGCTGCGTTCCTCTTCGGGTGCGCGGATGATGATGGGCAACAGCTCGTCCGTTCTCCCGGTAGACACTCACGGTTTGCCCCTGGAAACCCATGGCGACGGTCATGGCCACATCCGGGCGTGGCGACGCCGGCGTAGTTGGCTTCCTCCTCGGCGACGACCGGGCGCACGACCTTGACCTGCTGGCGCCAGTCGGTGCGAATGGCTTTGGCGTCGCCCGTCCTCGTACAGGATGTCCATGGTCTGGGTGGCCAGGGCGCGGAGCCGGTCCTGCGCCGGTCCGCTGAAGCGGATCTGAAGCTTACCGCCGGAGCCCGGGGCCCAGAATGAACTTGCGGCCGTAAACTTCCGCATCGGGGAACAGCTCGGGAAGCTCGACCTCCGCTTGCGCAATCAGATTGTCGATCAGCGTGTAGTTGTCCACGTCCACCAGGAACTGCAAATAGGCGCTGTTCAGCTTTTCGGGACTGTAGGTGAGCAGGAAAACCGCGGCCCGCCGGCGCCGCCCAGCGTGGTCACGTGATTGGCGCCGTCGAGCTCGAGCAGGTACTTCTCCACATCGGCTACGCTCCATGGTCTCGTCGATGTGCGTTCCCTGGGGCAGCCAGAAGTCGAGCATGAACTGCGGCCGCGTGGAGCTCGGGAAGAAGGTCTTGTCCACGTACTGAAATCCCCACAGGGAGAACGCGAACATGCCGAGGACCACC
>PVMK01140008.1_pt1 | contig 53509 bp, 41 predicted proteins | sample 1853481 | NCBI WGS metagenome assembly PVMK01 (sample SAMN08533507, study PRJNA380276) | Marine sediment metagenome, whole genome shotgun sequencing project.
TGCGCGAGCAACTGCGGCTGTCTAAGGCGGGGTATTTCGTCGACGACCGGTTTGTCGTCGTCGAGGTCGAAACCACCGATGCCGGCGCCGGAACTCTGAGTTATGCACACCTGCCGACGATTGAATTGGCCGGCCAGGAATTTCATACGCGCACCGCCTGCGTTGAGATTTCTCAGGCGGAGCTCGACGCGGGTGATGATCCGTTGCTCGAGTTTGTCGAGTCCCAGGGCTTCGACCTTCAGCCCGCTGTATACGCCCGGCAGTTATTGATCACCACCGACGACGGCAGCGGTGAAGGCATCATTCTTTATGCCCGGCGCGTGAACGATTGCGGCGACGTGACTGTGGAATTCGAGCAAGAGTTCGACGGCCAGTTCGAAAGATTTATCAAATCCATTCGTGACGCGAATCCGAAACGCTAGATCCAGATAATAAAGAAACCCGCTGGTGCGGGTTTCAAATATCGATTGTCAGGAACGGTTCAGGCTGCTTTCGTTCGCCTGATCCAGGCTAATAACACCAATGCGGAACCGAACAGCCATGCGGCCGCAGGGACCGGTACCGTCGTCACCGCAAATGGATCATGCAGGATGATGTCTAATAATAGTGAGATTGCTAAGGGTTCGATCGAACAGAACTTTTAAAGCCCCGCATCAAAAAATATTTCTATGTATCGGATTTTTATTGCCCGAGATGTTTTCTCTGGCCGCGATGTTGTGCGGGCGTTCCCGGTTCGACGTCGGGATTCATGCGATGGTTTTCGCCGAAGTCTTCGAGTTTGTGAAAGAACAGTGGAGAATCATTCTCGATACCGATCAGCCGCTGCCGGTATCGCTCCAATGTGGCCTGCCGGCCCTCATCTCCAATCCACGGCACGGCGTAGCCGATAAACGGTGGCAATACCTCGTAACCGCAAAGCGCCAGCACGCCGCCGTGAATGGGCCATAGGACCCGTTCCAGATCACCACTGCGCCCATCGGTCGCAAAAACGCCTTCCGGCGCGCCGGTCGTGAAAGACAGCATGGCCCGCCGGCCTTTCAGGATGCCCTTGTCCCAGGTTTGCCCGAAGTCGTAGGTCACTCCAAAGGCGAACACCCGATCGATCCAGCCTTTCATGATCGCCGGCATTGAAAACCACCACATCGGAAACTGGAGGATTAAAAAATCTGCTTCGAACAGGCGATCGATCTCTCCCTGAATTTCGTCGGAGAAGCATCCTTCCTTTGCGGCAAATGCCTGCTCTGCCCCAAGATCAAATCGTTCCGGATCGACTCGTTTCGTTACGTCGGCCGGGCCGGCCGCGGCTTGAAATCCTTCGGTGTAGAGATCTGAAACCACAACCGTGTGTCCTTCGGCAGTCAGTGTCTCGACAGCGAGATTTTTCATTGCGCCCGCAAATGAATCGGGTTCGGGGTGGGCAAATACGATGAGTACGTTCATGAATTTATCGTCGATGGATCAATTGTTCCAGGCCTCGGATTCCATGACGCTACGCAGATACGGGCGAAGTGTGACGACCGCGCAGATCACTGACAGCAAAGGTGCGATAAAACCGATAATCGCCATCGAGTACCGCAAGGCAGATTCGTCGCCAAAGATGTAGTCGGTAATAAATGCGACGCTGAACGGACCCAGCGTCAGGCCGGCGAGGCTGATAATAAAATAATAGGCCGCCGTCGTCTGGGCCCGCAATTGATTGGGTGTGATCAGCATTAACGCGGCGCCGCCCGCTGCAGTAATGCCGGCAGCGCCGAGAATATGGGGTACGAACATCAGTAGCGCCAGTTCCGGTGTTGGCATCAGGGGTAATGCCGTGGAGGAAATCAGCATTAAGGGCGCACTGTACATCATGACGCGAAGATGGGCGTCTTTGCGGCCTTGTTTGAACCAACGGTCTGCGAGCCAGCCGGCTCCATTCACGCCGATCGGGCCCGCGATCAGCAACACTGTGCCGAGCCCGGTTGCGATCTCGGGCACGGTCCAGTCCCAGGTTCTCAGGAACATGGAGGTAATCCATGACAGGAACCCATAGCCCAGGATCGTTGAGCCGGATACGATTAACGCGAGCCCGCCGTACGTGCGCCGGCGTTTTGCCAGGTAGTCTATCGCCTGGCGCAGCGAGATCTGATCGTTGGTAGCATCTGTATTGCTTTCGAGTTTGATTTTGCCGCGCCTGACCGGTTCGCGAACGGTGCTCATCAGTGCGGCAATCGCGAGGCCCGGCAGGCCGACGAAGAGAAATACGGTCTGCCAGGCATAGAGTTCTCCGATGAATGGCAGTGATATTGGCGGCGACGACGTGACAAAGCCAATGACCTGCCCGCCAACGATGAATGCGATTCCGGCACCGACCGAGACGCCCATGTTGTAGAACCCAACCGCTGCACCGAGCCGTTCTCGCGGGAAATAGTCGCTCAGAATCGACAATGCACTCGGCGTCAGAGTGGCTTCGCCCGCGCCGACGCCGATACGGGCGACAAAGAGCTGCCAGTAATTGCGAGCCATTCCGCACATCGCGGTCATCACGCACCAGACAGTCACGCCGACCGTGATAATTGCCGTGCGCTTGCCCCGATCGGCCAGGCGCCCGATCGGAATGGCCATGACGGTATAGAAAATGGCGAACGCGGCGCCCATGAGCAGGCTCATTTTTGTGTCGCTGATCGCGAGATCCCGTTTGATGGGTTCGACGAGCAAGGCGAGAACCTGCCGGTCCAGGAAAGAAACGATATGTGCGAGCGTCAGGACGGTGGCGACGTACCAGGCATAAGCCGGCACGGGGTTGGAATTTACCCCGTGCGGCTCATGTTCGGCACCGGAATTCAAACTGCCGACGATCCAGCAGCGAGTCAGTCCTTCGCAGGTGCGGGCGTTTGTTCTCTCGCGAAGTACTCAAGACTTGAGATACTTGGCCCGTAATCCTCGGTTGGCGCACTGAGCATGTTCGGATAACGCTCTTCGGCAAACGCCCGGACGTGATCCGGGACGATATCCCAGGAACTCGATCCCGTCATGAGGCCCACATAGAGACAGTGCCCGGGATCTTGGCCCTTGAGCATCCACGGGAGCCACGGCGTAATGCGACACCAGGTGCCGACGTAGGGCACGGCTGTCAGTTCAGGATTTTCGAGGTCGGCGATATCCATCCAATAGCGAAAAATCTCTGACACTCGTGACATTTTGCCGGCCGATTCACGCGGCCATTTGTCCGGCTGCAGGGCATTGGGGTAGTAAAGGTGCATGTCCGTCTGCAGCACGAGTTTGTCGCCGACCTGACGCCACGGAAATAACAACGGAATCTTACGCATTTTCGGTTTTGATCCGTCCGTCGGGAAATCCTCCGGTGCCAAAATTAGCCATTCGCTGATCGTGTAGTTGAACGGGTCATTTGCGACATGGACCACTTTCACCTCTTCATCGGTCCACGGGTTCGTCCAGCTATCGATCATCCGCCGGCTGCCCGGATCAGGGTTCAGGTCGGTATAAAAAATAACTTCTTTGTTCAGGCGCCGGATCGTTCCGTCCTCGTTGGGAATAAGTCTCGTGGCCAGGAAAGTCTCAAACCCGCAGAGCGGTTTCGTGGCCTGACCGGGCACAACGCCGAGCACGTCGCCTGCCGCGTAGCCAATGCGCTCGTTTTCGGGATTCAAATCACCCTGAATTCGTGCCCAGGCGTCCCGATTCCAGATCGGATTTTTAAAATCGATCGTTGTTTCAAATGGTGCTGCCATTTTTTCCTGTGGTGTTGCCATTGTTGTTGTCCTTTGAAGGTCTTCGAATTCTATATCCTGGCCCGAGTTGGACCAGATGTTTTCTTCTGAGAACGCACATTATGTGCCAGATTCGGGGCCGATGTCATGCTGCGATAGTGCCTGGGCAGCGCTACCGCCGTAGTAAAGCCAATCCTGAGGCCATGCGATGGAGAAATACAGGGGAATAAATGTCCGGAAACACTGGCCGCGCCGAAACCCTATCAATCTGGCATCCTAGTTGTCTGCGAGCACAAAAAAACCGGATGATCGACGGCTCGCCTTCGATACGTCCGGTTTTGCTGTACCCGCTTTAGATCTAAAAGTGGTATTCAAGCCCCATCGTCAGGCTCCACAAATCGGCGTTTTCGATGTCGTAATAATCCGCGCCGGTCCGAACGCCAAAGTTTTCACCGAGATTGAATATAGCGCCAATGCCCACGGTAAAACTGGTCGAGTGACCAAGAGAACCGGGAAGAGTGGAATTCGAAACGGTCTGATAAATGTCGATATCGAAATCGTAAGCGCCGATTTTTCCAAACAGATCAATATTGTTGTCATCACCGCCAATCGGTAAATAACCCACCGCCGAAATACTGAATCCATTTAACGACAATTCGGTGTCGCAGAAGTCCTGCACCTGGCAATCAGCGGGTTGCGTGTTTGGCGACAGGTCGGTTTCATATCCACCGCTATGGAAATAACTGACTTCAACCGCGAAATTAGTGCTCACCTGACCCTGCGCATAGAGCTGGAGTCCCAGGGACGAGTCAGCAACGGGAAAGGTAGAATCGCCGTCGTAATCCGAGAAATTGGCCAAAAAGCCCGCCCTGAATTTGGGATGGTCCTCGGCGTTGGCTGCGAACGCAATCAGGATCAATGCCGCAGCCAGTATTATTCGATTCATCGAAGAGTCTCCTTCAAATTCCCCGGCGCCAGATAGCACTCTCTAAAAACCAGTGGTTCGACGGCTCCGAGTGTACTCATACTCGCAACGCCAGGCACCAGTCGATGTGACTGAAGTATAAAGCCACCTCCGTTGGGGTCAACTTCAGGCAGGGATCGGTCAGGTCACTTGTCTGTCACCGGAAACCGCTTATCAACTGACGTCCAATTGAGCGTTAGGCCCTTGATGCAGTGGACAATTTTCACATGACTGGAATCGAGGTGCTTCTGATATAGTCTCACGGGATTGCTGGTTGAGGCAGTCTTTGCGCGGAAATATATATTTGGAATCTACTACTCATGATTAATACTCAGCGCGTTCAGCAATCTGGCGCCATTTTTAACCCGGCCAGGGACTTTTTTATCGCCCAGGACCAAAGGCCGATTGGCCTTGGAGATGTCGATCTGACAGATCTCAGTCCGTTGTTGCGCGCGTTGTTGGTGATCGATGGCACCGTTACGACGTTTCTCGAGGCCTACGCCATGGAATCGATAGAGATAGGGAGAATTAGCCAGGAATGCCATTCTCTCGCTGAAGATCATGGGTGGCTCAACGCCCGGACCGGAACGCCAATTGTTCATCGGCGAGTTATGTTGGTGGGTCGTGAGACGAAGCAAATGTACGCCTATGCCGAATCATTGATTGTTCGTGGCCGATTATCCTCATCAATACAACAAGGGCTGGAGCAGGAGCCCGGTGGATTGGGCAGGATATTAGTCGATAGCAAGTTGGAGTCTCGTCGTGAGGGACTATGGTATGGGCGTGAGCAGCTTGCGGATTTACCGGAGCCGGTCCATAAAAAATGTAATGGAGACTTTCTGACGCGGACCTATCGGTTGATCGTCGGTGGCGTGCCGCTGATGATGATTACAGAGCGCTTTCCAATTCCCGTTGGCGCCAATTCGGTCGAGCCGGTCGCGATGATTAGCTGATTACCCGGCACCAGGTGGCCAGAGTCAGTTTGACAATATGATTCATTTCAAATGACCATTGAGAGGCCTTAATGATCTCCAGACCGGAAGTTTATCGCCCATTTGTTTTCGCCGTGGCCGGCATCCTGCTTGGTGTGTCGGCTTTTTCGAGTGTGTTGGCACAAGGTTGGATGCACTACGGTGGTGACGAGGGCGGTACCCGGTTTTCGTCCCTGTCGCAGATCGATCGGGATACGGTGCAGGACCTCGAGTTGGCCTGGACCTATAGAACCGGGGCGGTTGCTGAAAATTCCAAGCTCCGGATGTTCATCGATTTCCAGGCGACACCGATTTTGTTATCCGAAGAAGCCGGCGGGCACCTGATCGTATGCACGCCATTCACAAAGGTCATCGCCCTCGATCCCGCGACCGGCGAGGAAAGGTGGTCCTTCGAACCCAAGTTCAGCAAGGTACCTTATGCCGGGCGCTTCAAGTGCCGGGGACTGGCCCAATGGCGTGACCCGAAGGCGAAAGTCGATGCAGCCTGTGCCACGCGCCTGTTTCTGCCGCTTCCGGATTTGAGCCTGCTCGCGATCGATGCGCGCGATGGGCAACTGTGTTCAGACTTTGGCGAAGGCGGTGTGGTGGATGTGAAACCGCTGATCGAAGCGATGGAGCCGGCCGAGGGCGTCATTGGAACGCAAATGCTATCTACGGCCGTCGTTGTGAGCGGGATCGTCGTCGTGACGACGACCTCGAACAAGTTCAAGAGCGCTCATTCCGTCAATGGTGCGATTCGCGGGTTCGATGCGCGAACCGGACGGCTGAAATGGACATTTGATCCACTGGTTCGGGTGGCGGCCGATGGAATGGAACCGACGCCGCAAAATATCGGTGGTGCGAATGTTTGGTCCATGATGTCCGCCGATAGCGAGCGTGACTTGCTATTTCTTCCGACGGCCAGTCCTGCGCCAAATTTCTGGGGCGTCCACCGGCCCGGTGACAATCGCTATGCGAATTCGATTGTGGCGCTGCGTGGGTCGACCGGAAAAGTAGTCTGGCATTTTCAGGTTGTGCATCACGACGTCTGGGATCGGGATATGCCGTCTCAGCCCATCGTCGCAGATATTCGAACGGATGGAGAAGTCATTCCGGCGGTAATACAGCTCAGTAAATCGGGAATGGCCTTTGTGTTTAACCGTGAAACTGGCGAGCCTTTATTTCCGATTGAAGAACGGCCGGTGCCGACGGACGGCGTACCCGGGGAGGTTCTATCGCCGACTCAGCCGTTCACGGTTAAGCCGCCGCCGCTGGTCAGGCAAACGCTTTCACCGGACGATGCGTGGGGATTCACGTTCTTCGACCGTAATTTCTGTCGTAAGCGCATCGAATCGCTGCGGCATGGGAGCATGTATGAACCGCCATCCTTGCAAGGCACGATCATGTATCCGCAGGTGGGCGGTGGCAGCAATTGGGGCGGCGGCGCGTTCGATCCTGAGCGCAATCTGCTCATTACGCCGGTGTCACAAATTCCGTATTTCGTTCGCCTGATTCCGAATGAGGAGGTCGACCCGAAAACCGCGAAGTTGCCCCAGGCCGGCGCCCCGATGCAGGTGCCCGGATATATCGGCGACACGCCGTACGCATTGGAGCAGGGGCCTTTGATGTCGCCGTTTTTCGCGCCCTGCACGGCGCCGCCCTGGAACATGCTTGTCGCGGTGGATATGGCGATGGGTGAGATCAAGTGGAAAGTACCGCTCGGCGTGCTGGACAAGCTTATGCCCGTTCCCATTCCCTTGAAGTGGGGCACACCGTCGGCGGGCGGGCCGATCGTCACCGCGGGGGGTCTGATATTTATTGCGGCGACGGCGGATTCACGCTTTCGCGCCTTTGACCTCGATACGGGTGAGGAGCTGTGGCAGGACCATATGCCGACATCGGGCATGGCGACACCGATGACCTATGAGGCCAACGGCCGGCAGTTTGTCGTTATCGCCGCCGGTGGGCACAGCTGGTATTACCCGCAGGGAGTCGATGATTACCTGCTGGCGTATGCTTTACCTGAATAGCGCATAAACCAAAGGAAAATCGTGGCGCCTGTTGGTGGGAACAGGTTTCTCGCCTCCGGAAAAGTCGGGTCGAAACCTGTTCCCACCACGGCGATCACCGTTCATGGGGTGTTCGACCTGAGCGATCCGAAATTGGTGTTGCGATTGCAGGCAATACAGTCGAGGTTCCTCGAAGGTTGTCTGGGGGCGAAAATTGTCGCTTTAATTTGGCGCGATATTTCTTTGGAGCCTGCGAATCCAAAATCGCGCGGAGTGTTGGTTTAATAACGACGCAGTATGGATCGCGCGGGATTTGGTCCCTACAAATTTCCGGTCGCCGTGGCGGGATTACGTTTCGCAGCGCCTTTTCCGGCGCGGAGAAACGTAATGCCGGCAACAGGCGCCACTGAATTCGGGTTCCGAGCGCACGCCCGGTAGTTTTTATGAGCTAGCTCGGTTTTGCGGTGAGCTTTTCGGGGTAGTGTTTTTCCATGAGGTCGAGCAGTTCCCGGGGGTAGTCTTCAACGCGATCGAGCTTGCGTGCCGGACCCGCCCAGACCGTGTGGCCGGGATGGTCCTGCATATCCATCCAGCTTAGCCACGGCGCGATAAACGTCGGCGTGGCTGTCGTGTAGACCTTGGGCACGGCCCGGTTCTGCAGTTCGGCGATCGAGCCGCGTATCAACTGGTGCTCACCCATCGGTAACCCGGCGGGGTAGGCGCGGCGCATTGTCAGCCAGATGTGCGGGCCTGATCGCTCCCATTTAAGACGGTCGGTAATTCGTCCGTCAGCGGGGAGTGGTCGTGGATCATCTGAACGCTTGAACCCGTTCGCGGCGTAAATGTAATGTGCCTTGACCGAAACTGAATTGGGGCGGACTTTGTTCGTCTTGCCGGTGATCGGGTTTTCAAATACGTCGATCAGCTTTCCGCTATACGTGTCCCTGAAAAAACTGACCGTCGCGCCGTAAGCATGATATGAGCCATCCGCCTGGCGCTCATAGTAATCGATTTCGGATCCTTCGAAATCGACCATTCGAACCGGTGCCGCACCGGGAAGAACGGCGTAGATGGTGCCGGAGTACCAATGGGGCACGTCCTCGGCGATGAGACTGCCGCGCATCTTCACCATGGCGGTCAGCGCGTCGGCGGGTTCGGCGAGGTTCAGGATATCGTTCGAGGATAGCGCCAGCCCCCGGGGGGGCAGCAATGCCGACATCCCCGCAGCCGCCATCGATACACAAAATACGCGGCGCGTGCCGGGCGGATTATTCATCATATTCTCCATCTTCTGTCGTGGCAGGATAACCGATACGGGCTTTAAGTCCGGGAGTTCGGCGAACTCGAAGTCGTCAGCAGGGCCGGTGATAGAACTGAGAACTGTGGCATGGCACCCGATGAACGACTGATCGTAAGCTCCAACCTTAAATCCCGAATTTCTGACGAGTTTATGTCAAATTTGTTGCAATCGCCGATGGTGCTGGGTGTCTCGGCTTTCATGGCCGGTTGGGTCATCGCTTATCTCAGCAGAATTCTCGGCGGAGACTTCGCGGGTAATGGCGAGGCTGATGCCAAACAAGGCCGTGCAAGCAGCGAGCACCGAATCCGTGCATTGGCAGCGGATCTGCGTGTAGTGCAAAAGGCGGTTGAAGAGGCGGAGGATGAGCGCACCACCGCAAAAGCCGAGCTCGGGAAAATGAATGAAGAGTCGGCTATCTTGCGCAAGACACTGGAGCGCCGGGATGCTCAGTTGGCGGAGGCAAAAAAGAGTATTTCCGAAGAATGCCTGAAAACTATGGAATTGCGAAGGGAGCTGACCGGAAGGGCCGAGGAAACGATTCGCGCGAACGTACAAATCAAGAACATCGAGACCGAACTTGATGTCATTCAGGCCGGCTCGGATGTGGTCGCCGAACAGTTTAAGTGTCTGACGGAAGAGCGGGAAGATCTGACGGACCGGCTGCGGGCGTTAAAGGAAGAAATGCCCGATGCCGCGGGGAATGAGCCGGACGAGGCGAAACGGCGGGAAGATCTGATTCTGGACAGCTAGCGCACCACACGGCTAGACTACATTCAGTCCCGTATCGCCCATAGATTTAGTGGGCGACTGCCCGCATCCCACAACAAAAAAGGCGCGCATTTAGTGAAACTGGGTTTCATGGCTGGGTATTCGCCTGCTCAGATTGATTTGCCGATGGCGGAAATCCTGGAGGCTGAACGCCTGGGCTTCGATTCCGTCTGGACATCCGAAGCCTATGGGTCGGATGCGGTCTCGGCGGCCGCGTGGATTCTCGCCCGCACATCGCGCATCACAGTCGGCACGGCCATCATGCAGATGGCGGCGCGCACCCCGACCTGTGCGGCGATGACGGCGATGACCCTGTACGCGATGTCCGGTGGCCGTTTTGTACTCGGGATCGGGCCGTCGGGTCCGGGCGTCATCGAGGGTTGGCATGGTGTTCCGTTCGGGCGTCCGTTGACCCGCACCCGGGAATACATCGCCATCATTCGCAAGATCCTCGAACGTAAGGAACGGCTGCAGCACTCGGGCTATCACTACCAGATTCCGTACACGGGTGAGGGGGCCAGCGGGCTTGGCAAGCCGATGAAAAGTATTCTTCATGGTGACCCGAACATGAAGATCTATACGGCCGCGGTAACCCCGAATGGGCTTCGTTGTGCCGCGGAAATCGCGGACGGCGTATTTCCGATATGGATGAATCCCGAACGGTTCGATTTATTGGAGCCCTATCTGCAAGAGGGTTTCGCCAAAACCGGGACGGACAAAGACCTGCGAAATTTCGACATCGCACCGTTGGTCAATGTCGTACTAGGCGATGATCTGGAAGCTTGCCGGCAGAAAGTCAGGGAATATCTTGCGCTGTATATTGGCGGCATGGGGCCGCGGGATCACAATTTTTACCACCAGTATGCAGGCCGCATGGGGTATGAGGCCGAGGCTCAGTCCATACAGGATCTTTATTTGTCCGGGGAAAAAGTCCGTGCCGCCGCGCAGGTGCCCGATCAACTGGTCGATGATATTGCGCTGGTAGGGCCTGCGGATCGCATCCGCGATCGATTACAGGCCTGGAAACAGGCGGGCCGCCACGGTCACGTGGGGTCTCTGTTGGTTGGCGGCGCGTCGACCGAGGCTCTTCGCCTGCTTGCCGAGGAGTTGTTATGACGATGACCAAGCCCCCCGAATTCGGAATCCCGGTACCGCAGGTATTTCTCGACGGCAAGGCGGACATGGATCTCGTGCGCTCGACATTGCGCCGCGCCGAAGAACTCGGGTTTCACAGTGCCTGGGTTCAGGATCAGGTCGCCAGCGAGGTGCCACTGCTCGAATCCATCAGTTTGCTTTGCTATGCGGCCGCCGTGACATCACGACTCAAGCTCGGTGTATCAGTGATCGTATTCCCAATTCGGAACGCCCCTCAGCTCGCCAAGGATATCGGCACGCTCGATCACATGAGTAATGGTCGCGTGATTCTCGGCATCGGCCTCGGGCCCGTGTTTGCGGGCGACCATTATTTTCAGATCTTCGGTACCCGCGCCGACGAGGCATTGCGACGTTTCAACGAGGGCCTGCAGATCATGAAGTCTTTGTGGACCGAGCCGGAAACGAACCTGGCGGGTGAATTCTATACCCTTGAAAAAGTCGCGATGGAGCCCAAGCCGATCCAGAAGCCACACCCGCCGGTCTGGTTTGGCGGGCAGCACCCGAAGGCTCTGCAGCGGGCGGTAAAACAGGCAAATGGCTATATGGGCGCGGGACCGACGACGACAAAGGATTTTGCCAAAAACGTCGGACACATCCGGAACTTTCTGGATCGTGAGGGCCGCGATCCGGCGACCTTCCCGATTTCGAAGCGCGTTTATCTCGCCGTCGATAACGATGCGGATCGGGCCAAGGCCGGTCTCGATAATTTTTTCCAGGCGCGGTATCCGTGGATGATCCAGAGTAATCCCGACTTTGTTGCCGATATTTGTGTCTGGGGCAGTGCCGAGCAAGTAGCCGAAGGGTTGGCGGACGTGCTCGATAGCGGTGCCGAAATGATCGTGTTGAATCCTCTGTGGGATTTTGTCGAGCAGATGGAAGTTCTGGCTGCGGAAGTCATCCCGCAGCTCCGGCAAGGATAACATTCGGCATGCAGGTCGATGTCATTCTCGATGCGCGCGCCCGCGCCAGCGAACTGGCCGAGCTAGGCCAGCTCGCCGAGCAACACGGTGTTCGCGGTGTCTGGGTTTCCAGTCTGCTGGACTCGCGGGATCCCTTCACTAATCTTTCGGTTCTGGCTACATCGACTACCCGAATTCTGTTGGGCCCGGTTGCGGTCAATCCGTTTGATACGCATCCGGTAAGGATTGCCTCGGCGTTCCTGACATTGAATGAGCTGTCTGCCGGCCGCGCGCGGATCGTCATCGGCGGCGGCGGGGAGGCACTCGAGGCGCTGGCCATCAAGCCTCTGCGCAGGGTTCGCGCGGTTGCGGAGTGCGTAGAAATTATCAGCGCCGCGGCGACGGGTCAGGTCGTGAATTACAGCGGGGAGATTTTCACGGTCAACAATCTTCACCTCGGATGGCTTGAGGCCGATGCGCCACCGGTATTTGTCGGTGCAAGTATGGCGCAAATGCTGCGGATGTCTGCACGCGTCGCAAACGGGATCATGATGAGCGACATGCCAGTCCACCTGGCTGCCAAGGCTATCGCTACGCTCGACCAGTCACTGAAAAAACAGGGCAGACGCCGCCCTGCGTTTCAGACAAATGCGTTTGCCGCGTGGCATGTCTATGCTGATCGGGAACAGGCGATGCAAGAGGCCCGTCAATGGCTGGTCCTCAGAGGTATTTTTCGCCCGTGGGTGCTCGGTGAGTTTCTGGATGAAAAAGAAGTCGAACTCGTGATGTCGAGCGGCGCGGCATTCTGGAATGCATTCCGCTCGCAGAGTCCGCTTGTCGAGGGGGTGCCTGATAGCGTGTTGGACAGAATGGTCGAGAACCTGACTTTCGTGGGCGGCATAACCGAAATAGAGAAAAAAGTAGATAAGCTCAGAGAGTTCGAAGCGGCCGGTTTGAATTCGATCGCCCTGCGCCTGTATCACGATCCGGCGGAGTCGATAAAATTATTGGGTCAACGTGTATTGCCCGCATTGCGCTGAGCAGATCTGCTGAGCCGACGAACGCTGGTCGTCTGCGCGGAAAACACTGATGTGTCTAGGAAGCGGCCTTGTACTCGCGCGCATGCCGGTTATGGACCGCGGTCAGCGGCGATGCCCCGTACGCGACTGCGATGCGCTCTTTGGCCGGGTCACCATAAAGAGTGGTGCGGTGCTTCGGCGTTCGCCCGATGGATTCAGCCAGGCGATCCATTTTCTCCGGCGCCAGTTCCTGGCCGTGATCTGCGCCGGCCGCGCGGGATATCGATTCGTTCATCAGGGTTCCACCGAGATCATTGGCGCCTGCCCGCAGGCAGTCCGCGGCTCCGGCTTCGCCGAGCTTGACCCAGGACGTTTGAATATTCGTGATCAGCGGGTTCAGAGCCAGCCGGGCAACGGCGTGCATGAGTAGCGTCTCCCTGTAGGTCGGACCACGCCGGGAACGGCCACGGTGAAACAGCGGAGCTTCCATGTGCACAAAAGGCAGTGGCACGAATTCGGAAATTCCACCCGTTTTCGCCTGCAGTTTTCGCAGTGCAAGCAAATGTCTCGCCCAATGACGCGGGGCCTCCAGGTGTCCGAACATGATCGTGCTTGTTGTCGGCATTCCGCGGCGATGGGCAGTTCCGATAACCGACAGCCATTCTTCCGTGGTCACTTTGTCGGGACAGATAATTTGGCGGATTTCGTCGTCCAGAATTTCGGCCGCCGTACCGGGCAGAGTCGACAATCCGGCATTTGCGAGCTCCCCGAGAAACGCATCTATCGATTTCCCGAGCGTCTGTGCGCCGTGGGTGACTTCAAGCGGAGAAAAGGCATGAATATGAATGTCCGGCGCGGCTTCCTTGACCGCATGGCAGATATCCAGGTAGGTCTGACCCGTGAAATCCGGGTGAATGCCGCCCTGCAGGCAGACTTCTGTCGCGCCCCGGGCCCAGGCCTCCTCCGTCCTGCGGCAAATCTCCTCCCGGTCGAGCACATACGGCGTGCCGCGCAGCTGCTCGCTCGTTTTGCCCTTCGAAAATGCACAGAACTGGCATTTATACAGGCAAAGATTGGTGTAATTGATATTGCGATTGACGACGTAAGTCACCGTATCGCCGCAGATCTCGTGCCGGAGTTGGTCCGCGGTTCTGCAGACTGATTCGAAATCGGAGTCCCTGGCATCGAACAGCGCGACGATCTGATCTTCGCTGAGCGTCTGACCATCCACAGCCTGGTCCAGAATCGATGCCAGTCTGTGGTCAACAAATGAACGATCATGCGCGGGCCGGTCTGGATTGCCCCGACTATTGGACAGACGAAGGGGCGGCTCCATTTGGGCGCCCGCCGACCAGAAATCGTCTCGAGCGAGGCCCTGACTATCTGCGTGAGCGAGAACCGGACCGACGAGTTGCGGATTCAGCCAGCGCTCGGTGTTTTGCGCATACTCGGGATAAATCGTCAGACGTTGGGTCAGGATCTTCCCGGATGCACGCGTCTGGGCGGCCAGGTTTCCGGTTTTTGGCCACGGTGATTCCGGATTGACGTGATCCGGCGTGACGGGCGAAACGCCACCCCAATCGTTGATTCCGGCTCCAATCAGTTCCGGCAACCGGTTCGGATTCAGGTTGGGGGGCGCCTGGATGTTCATCCGCGGGCCGAAGATCAGCCGTGCCATCGCCAGCGTCCAGAGCATTTCATCGAAGCCGGGTGGGGACGCGCTTCGCATCTTGGTGCCGGGTTTGGGTACGAAATTCTGGACGATGATTTCCTGAATATGTCCGTACTCATCATGCAAATCCCGAATCGCGAGCAGGCTGTCGATGCGTTCTTCGCGGGTTTCACCGATGCCGATCAGTATGCCGGTGGTCAGCGGCACCCGGGCTTCGCCAGCAGCACGGATTGACGCCAGGCGGGTCTCCGGTCGTTTGTCGGGAGAGCCATAATGTGGCCCTCCCGGTTCACACAAACGATTTGATGCGGATTCGAGCATGATGCCCATCGACGGTGAGACGGATCGCAGGGTTTCGTAATCAGCCCGGGTCAGGATGCCGGGATTTAAATGCGGCAGAAGGCCGGTTTCCTTCAGGACCAGGCCCGCCATTTGCTGCAGGTATTCCAGCGTCGACTCGCATCCCAGGGCCTGCAGCGCATCCCGGGCCGCGCGATAGCGCAGTTCCGGTTTGTCACCGAGCGTGAACAGCGCTTCGCGGCAGCCGGCCAATTTCCCGGCACGTGCAATCTTGAGCACTTGTGCCGGGGACAGGTAGACCTGTGAGACTCTGCGTGGCGTTTTGGCGTAAGTACAGTAATGACAAACATCCCGGCACAACTCGGTCAGAGGAATGAACACCTTTCGCGAGTAAGTCACGAGGGCGCCCTTACCCAGGTCACGCGATGTCGCTGCCTCGTGGAGCAGATCTTCAAGCGGCTGTTCGCGTCCGAGCTTCAGTGCGGCCGATCTGTCCAAAGATGTGGGTTGGGTTTGTGGCCTTTCTGTCTGCGCCGATTTGCGGCGCTTCGAGTCGATATCCGGAAATTCGACGAATGGAACGGTCATGCCGGCACCGTCTCTTCGGCATCGAGAATTTTTTTCCGAATGCCAGTGTGGTCCAGAAAGTTAGCCGTGTGTCCGCTGATCGCCTGCTTACAAAGCCATATCAGGTCGTCCGCGGTATCGATGTCTACCTTGAAGGCCGGGTGGCCGATGTCGTCGGTCGACAGTCCGGCCGCCTCGCCGGCTTCCAGATGGCGGCGCGCGCTGTGTTTTCCAAATTGAAACGCAAGCGCGCCCGGAGGGGTTAAGACCAGCGCGTTCGTGCCGCCGTCCCGTCCCGCGGTACACACGCTGAGATCGCTGTTCGTACGGTCGATCAACTGATCGATGTCCCGAGCGCGTAACGTCGGCAGGTCACCGGGAATAATGATCAGGGTTGCGACACCATGGGTGTCGAGCTGACGGGCGGCCAGGCCGAGGTTGCAGGACAAATCAACATCGTAAAATTCTTCCATGCAGTCGCAGTGCAGCTCATCGGCCAGTTTCTCGATATCAGGCCCGCTGCCAAGTAACGAAAGTCCATCGACAATGTCGGAGTCTATTGTCGCGGCGGCCACGTCACGCACCATGTTCAGTGCCAGGCCCGCGCATTCATCAGGACTCAGAACAGTGCGCAAACGGCTTTTGGCGCTGCCAAAATCCTTGACCGGTATCAGTGCCCAGATTGTTCCTTTCTTACGCACGCGACTCAATCCCTGTTGGCTGCCAGCGACGCGGCAAAATCCAGCGCTACCTGCGCCAAACGCACTTTGTCGTCTATCGATCTCATGATTGTGTCGCAAATAGTAACCTCAATGCCCAGACTTTTGACCTCTTCAGCCATGTCGCGGTCTGTCGTGTCCAATATGAATCCATCCAGCAGATCGTGGTAATGGCGGGCAATACTCAGCGCCGATACCTCGAGGCCCAGTTCAGCCATGATCTTGGCGGTCGGCCCCTTGATGGCGGCATTGCCGACAATTGGCGATACGGCGATGACGGGTGAGGCAGTGTCCCGGATGGCACCGCGTATCGAAGAGATCGCGAGAATCGGGTCGATGCTTAGATAAGGGTTCGACGGGGCGATGAAGACGGCTCGAATATCCGGGCCTTGAAGCGCATGCAATACGCCCGGGGAGGGTTCCGCGGTGTTGGCTCCGCGGTAGGTCAGGCCCGTAACCCGCGGCTGGGCGCGGTCGCGAACGAAGTAATGTTGAAAATCGAGTGGTCCCTCGCCGGTATCGACCCGGGTACGCACGGTGTCATTCGTCATCGGCAGAATTAGCGTTGTGACCCCGAGGCGATCGCACAATCGAGCCGTGATCTCTGTCAGGTTCTCTCCAGCGGCAAGTTGCTGTGTGCGCACAATGTGTGTGGCCAGGTCGCGATCGCCCAGCCGGAACCATGTGTCGCCATCCAGACTTTCCAGCGCGTCCATGAAACCCCAGGTTTCGTTTCGAAGACCCCAACCGGTTTCGGTGTTCACTTCCCCAGCCAGCGTATACATCAGCGTATCCAGGTCCGGTGAAATCGCGAGGCCCAGATGCACAAAGTCATCACCGGTATTTGCGACGACGGTCAGTTGGTCGCCTGGTAATAATTGCGCGAGGCCGAGCACCAGTTTGGCGCCGCCTACGCCCCCGGACAATACGGTGTATCGGTCAGCCATGATAATTCTGAATCAACCCAGGAGAATAAGTTCTAGCGAAATAAATCTTCTTCGATGGGGCGCAGCAGCGTCTTCGCGTTCTGAACGGCTTCTTCGCTCGCTCGGTCAACGACACCGGAACCGCTGATCAGGGCGACCGGAATGCCTTCCGCACCTTCTCCCATGATCAGCCCTGCTGCGCCGGCCAGGCAATCAGCAGCCGCCACTTCGGCGACCTGCAACACGCGGCCAAACAGGTCCTTGCTGCCGCGAAGATCCTGCAGCGCAATTATTCCGGCGCAACCGATCGCAATGCCGGTCGTACCGAGCCGCCACGGTCGGCCGATACTGTCAGTAATCACAACGCCCAGTCGAGCGCCGAGGTGACTTTCGAGCCCTGTCTTCAGGCGTGTGGCCGATGCATCCGGGTCTTCAGGCAGCAATAGCACGATGTTTTCATCGCCCGTGACATTGGATCGATCGATGCCGGCGTTCGCCAGGACGATGCCGAGACGGTGCTCGACGATGATGACGCCAGGCGACTCCCGGACAACCCGGTTCGATTCCTGCAGTATCAATTCGACGACTCGAGCATCCTTATCAGTCCTCTTGGCCAGCGCCGTTGCGCTCGGAGATGCTGTCACGTTGCGCAGGTCAATCGCGCGGTCTTCAGCTTTCGAAATAATTTTCTGGGCGACAACGAAAATGTCGCCATTCTGAGCTTCCAGCCCAGCTTCGCGAACGGCGCCCGAGATGACCGCGGCGAGATCCGCGCCGGGTCGAATCTGCGGCAGACCCGGGACAGGGTAAATGGAGAGTGACGGCGCCGCCATGACTAGTTCCGCAGGCGCAAATTACGCGCCGCTGATGCCGGTGACCCGGATACCGGCGTGGCTGCCGTCATAACGTTTATTCATGAAAATAAGCACGGATGTCAGGGCCTCCATCGCAGCGGAGTTTGCCAGCGGCCCGGCATGCCAGGCCTGGAATCCTGCCTGTTGCGCCAGCACAATGACCTTTTCCCTGCTGGCGGGTTTGTTCCCGGTGACCAGCACGTCGCATTCCAGGTTCTGATCGGTGGCCATCAGGTCCGCCGCAACATTCTGAAATGCCGAGACGACCTCGGTGTCGTCACCGACTATCTGTTGCGCTCGCACTGCTGCCGAGCCTTCAGGCGGCAATTGCACCCGGGCGACCTTCGGCGGCATCAGCGGGACAGTCGTATCGACGAGGATCTTTCCGGCCAGCCCGGGGCGAATGTCCTCCAGCGTCGCCCGATGGTGGGCGAACGGCACCGTGATGACGACGATATCTCCCGCCTGTGCGGCTTCAGCATTCAATTTGCCGGTGATCGAGCTGGAGGCAAGATCCTTGTTCATCTCATTGACCGCCGCGACAGCCTTGGCTTGGGTGCGTGAGCCGATGACGATCTGGTATCCGGCCCTTGCCCAGCGTCGCGCCAATCCGGAGCCCAGCGCGCCGGTTCCGCCGATAATACTTATAGTTTTTATATCTGGATGGTTTTCCATGTTCCTCGGTGTGTCCGTTCGAAGAGGCCAGATGGTATCGTGCGGGCTGCTACAGGTCCAAATGCTGAAGTCGACAGGTAATCACCGGGAATCATTGGCTTCGGGGGCCGGGTGTGTTGCAAAATAGCGCTGAAAAGAACGGCCGTCGATGCCGCCGGCACCTGCGTGAAAAACTTGTCAGGGGAACCCGTCTCGAGATGATCGAGCCTTTGATCACCTGATTGCGATAAATAAAGACCGGGTCAGTTTATGACACAGGGCTGGGGGTGGAGAAAAATATGGAGATATATAAGGAGTTCCGTTTCGAATCGGCCCACCGCCTGCCGAATGTGCCCGCAGGTCATAAGTGTAGCCGATTGCATGGGCATTCCTTTAAAGGCGTGATTTATGTCGAGGGTGAGATCGATGAGCGGGCCGGGTGGATCATGGATTACGGTGACATCAAGAAAGTGTTCAGACCGATTTATGAGCAGCTTGATCATAATTATCTGAACGATATCGACGGGCTCGAAAACCCGACCAGTGAGGTGCTGGCGAAATGGATCTGGGACCGCCTGAAACCTGATCTGCCGGGTTTGTCGCGAGTCGTAATCAATGAAACATGTACCACCGGTTGTATTTATCGTGGCGAAAAATGAGTGAGATCGCGGAACAACCCCTGACCGTGAGTAATGAGACCTATATGCGGCCCGCGCTCGATATTGCGCGGCGTGGGTTGCTGGCCGGGGAGCCGCCGATCGGTGCCTGCCTGGTTCGTAACGATAAGGTCATAGTCGTGCAGAACAATGCCGTGGTCGGCGAACTGGATGTTACTGCCCATGCCGAGATTCGGGTCATCAGAGAAGCCTGCCGTCAATTGCGAACGCTCAAATTATCCGATTGCCGATTGTTCGTCACGGTCGAGCCGTGTCCGATGTGTCTGAGCGCTTGTTATTACGCGGACATAGCGGAAATTATTTTTGCTGCCAGGCTGTCGGATATCAATGCCTTGACAGGAAACGAATTGATGGTCTCCGATTCCGGTTCCTTCAGCGATTTTTTCGCCGATCATGCGACGAAAATCGATATGACCGGAGATTGTCTACGCGAGGAGAGCCGGTCTCTTCTCGAGGAATGGGCTGGTCGTTTTCTGAAGGCGCAATAGATTCGATGAGCGCGCAGTACGACGATATTGCAGCACAATACCGCCAGGTGACGGAGTCGCCACTGCGGAGATTTATCGAGGCCTATACCCTCGAACAACTGGTCGGCGATGTGCGCGGGAAATCGGTGCTGGACCTGGGCTGCGGCGAAGGATTTTTCACGCGCCGATTCAGGCAGCTCGGCGCCAGGCGTGTAGTCGGCGTCGATATTTCATCGGCCATGATCAGCCTTGCCGAGGCAGAGGAGCGGGAGCATCCACTGGGTGTCGACTATATCTGTGCGGACGTCAGGGATCTGACCGATGTCGGCGAGTTCGATATTGTGGTTGCGGCCTATCTGCTGCATTACTCCAGGACTGAAGCTGAAATGCAGCAAATGTGTACGAGCATTGTCAGTCACCTGCCGGCCGGTGGTCGATTTATCACGCTGAATGAGAACCCGGATCAAACGGCGGAGGCCTATGCCGGCTACGAGCAATACGGTTTCAACAAAACCGTCGCAAGTCCGCGCCGCGAAGGCTCGGAGATTACTTATTGGATGGTGTCCGGCCGGGAACTGTTCAAATTTCACGCCTGGTATTTCTGTTGCCAGACGTATGAACGTGTTTTGCAGGGGGCCGGTTTCAATACGCTGACGTGGCACCCCCTGGCGCTGGATAAAGCCGGGATTGACACACACGGAGTCGAGTATTGGCAGGAATACCTGGCCAATCCGCCCGTAGTCGGCCTCGAGTGTAAGGTCTGACGCCGTGCGGCCGATTCACGGTTGGTTCGAACGACAGGCCGAGGCCCGCCCGAATTCCCTTCCCGTGATCTATCGTCAGACGCGTCTGACCTATTCCGAACTCAATATTCGCGCCAATCGGCTTGCGCACGCATTACGTCAGTGGGGCGTCGGTCCCGACATTCCCGTCGGTCTGTATCTTGAAGAGGGGCTGGATACGCTGGTCGGAATGTTGGCGATACTTAAAGCAGGCGGCGGATATGTACCGCTCGATCCCCAGCTGCCGCTAAATCGACTGGCACAGATTCTTGCGCAAGCGGAACCGCCCGTCGTGTTGACTCAGTCCGGACTGCCGGTCCTGACGGAGGCCGATGGCGGCCGAATGCTATGTATCGACACGGAGAAGGAATTTATTGAACGACAAAGTTCCGATAATCCGAATGTCTGCGTGGAGGGCGATGACCTGTGTTACGTGATGTTCACGTCCGGGTCCACGGGAATTCCCAAGGGCGTCATGGTGACCCATGGCAATCTTCAGCATCTGTTCGACGACATCGGGCAGCGTCTCTCATTCGGATCAACCGACGTCTGGACTCAGTTCCATAGCATTGGGTTCGGTTTTTCCGTCTGGGAAATATGGGGTGCGTTGCGACATGGGGGCCGATTGGTCATGGTTCCGCGCGACCAGCGCACCGACCCCAAACGATTGTTCGAATTGATTCGGAGCGAGGGCGTGACGATCGTCAGTCAGACACCCTCTGCATTTCGTCAGAACTTTCTGGCGCAGAGTTTTCACGGTGATCGCGAGGGCCTGGCGATCCGGTCGATCGTTTTAAGCGGTGAGGCGATCGTCGAGGTTGATTTGAGGCGCTGGTTCGAACGCAATGGATCGGCCGGCCCACGAATATTTAATACCTACGCCATCACCGAGACGGGCGGCCAGGTCGCGGTTCGCGAATATACGCAAACGGATCTGGATGCCGGTTCGACAAACGGTATCGGGTTGCCGTTAAGACACGTCGAGGCAGTGATTCTGGATCAGGATCGCCGGCCGGTGGCGCCCGGATCGGCCGGGGAGTTGTATGTCGGCGGGCCCGGGGTCGCGCGTGGTTATATCAATGATGCCGTGTTGACCGCGTCACACTTCTTCCATTTATCGTGCGACGAAAAAGATTTCGGTCGCGTCTATCGAACCGGGGATCAGGCCAGGTTCTCTGCAAACGGCCAACTTGAGTTTCTTGGCCGCGCGGACGACCAGGTCAAGGTGCGCGGATATCGCGTGGAGTTGGGCGACATCGAGTCGGCATTGCAGAGTCATCCCGGCGTGCGCGAAGCAGCCGTCAACGTTTATCAGGATGAAGGGAATCAACCTGCACTGGTCGGCTACGTCGTGCCTGAGGCGGCCGCGCTCGAGGGCGCCGAATCGCGCGAATTCGGTGGCGGCGAACCCGAGTTCTGGCCGTCGCTTGGCCCCTATCAGCTGTACGACGAATTCCTCTACGACCTGATGAGTTCGGAGGGCCGGCGCCTGGATCAGTATCGCAAGGCGTTCGAGCGATCCGTAACGGGCAAAATAGTTCTGGATATCGGCACGGGCGAGCACGCTTTGCTCGCACGAATGTGCGTAGAAGCCGGAGCGCGCCGTGTGTATGCGGTCGAGGTGCTGGACGACGCCTGTCGAAAAGCTCGCGAACTGGTCGAAAGCCTGGGGCTGAGTGAACGGATAATAGTCATGCAAGGTGACATGGCGTCGGTCGTTTTGCCGGAGCAGGTCGATGTGTGTACGCAGGGCATCATCGGTAACATCGGCAGTGCGGATGGCATCGTGCCGATCTGGAATTCGGCGCGGCGGTTTTTCGGCTCGGATTGTATTCCGGTGCCAGCGCGTTGCCGGACACTCATCGCGGCCGTGGAACTGCCTGAACAGCTGCGCTCGCCACCGGCATTCGGGCGCTTGGCCGAGGGATATGCGGAGCGGGCGTTTGCAAAACTCGGCCGGTCTTTTGATATCCGTCTTTGTGTCCGCAATTTTCCTGAGACCGGAGTGATTTCCGCTGCTCAATTGTTCGAGGATCTGGATTTTTCGGGTGAGCTGACTACTTCGTCGGCGGGCCAGGCAACTTTCGTTATCGATCGCGCGGCGCGCTTCGATGGATTTTTAGCCTGGACAGTCGTCACGACCTCGGGTGACGATGCCGTCGACTATTTACTGAATCAGCAGGCCTGGCTGCCGGTGTTTTTCCCGGTCACTGACTCGGGGTTGTCGGTGCGTTCCGGTGACACGGTCACGGCGAACTGGTCCGGCGAGATTGCGTCGGGAATTTGTCCCGATTACGCGATCGAGGCCACGATCTGTCGCTCCGGGGAGTTATCCCCGGTATTCAGTTATCGGACCCGTCACGAAGAAACTGCATTTGACAGCACGGCGATCCATCGGGCGCTGTGGACCAAGCGGACGGCCGCAGACATTTCGACGCATGAAATCAAAGCCTGGATGTCGGAGCGTTTGCCCGAATACATGGTGCCGTCAGCATGGGTGCGATTGACCGGGCTTCCACTGAACTCAAATGGAAAGCTGGATCGTGAGGCTTTGCCCGCACCGACGCGCGACCGGCTCGAACTCGGCACTGTGTTCGAGGCGCCGCGCAGCGCACTCGAACACGACCTTGCCGGCCTGTGGTCGGAAATACTTGCCGTCGACCGTATCGGCGTCAGCGATAATTTTTTCGATCTGGGTGGAGATTCCATCGCCGCGGTGCGATTGACGAGCGCGATGCAAAGGCTGCTCGATGATTCGGTCATGCTGGTCGCGCTCTTTGATCAGCCGACGATCGGCGGTCTAGCGAACTACCTGGCCGAGCATCACAGTTCTGCCGTCGAGGCGCGGTATGACAGCCAACCGCCCGTGCCGCAACCCGTGACCGAGACCGGCCCGGCCGGTGCGCCGCTGTCCTTTTCGCAACGTAGTTTCTGGTTTCTGGAGCAGCTTTATCCCGGGCGTACGGGTGGGAACGAGCAATTCGTTATTCCGCTGGACTGCGTGTCGGGCGACGTGCCTCTCGATACGGAGGTGCTGTCCGGTGCATGGAACGCGGTCATCGAACGCCATGAAATACTGCGCACCGTATTTCTGGAAATCGACGGTGAGGTCAGGCAGATTGTAAGACCTGCTGAACCGGCGCCGTTGCGGTCGACCGATCTGCGGCATTCAGACGCATTGAACAATGGCCGCGCCACGATGCTTGCAGTCGCGGAGACAACGATCCAGAAGCCGTATGACTTGCAGGCGGGGCCATTGATCAACGCCCGGTTATTTGTATTTTCAGATCAATCCGCCTGTCTCTTGATCAATGCCCACCACATTATTGCCGACGGTCTGTCGATTCGAATTATTCGCAACGAATTGGCTGAGTGCTATGACCGATTGATTTCCGGGAAGGAGGTCCGGCTCCCCGCTCCGGTATCTCAATACGCAATGTTTGCAGCAGAACAGCGAGCGGCCCCCGACACGGATCGCCTGCAGAAATCCCTGGCATTCTGGCGCGATCAACTTGGCGGTGCGCCGCAGGAAACTGCCCTGCCGACGCGGGCAATTTCCGCTGTGTCTCCACCGAACGGCGGGCGGCACCACCGCATCGGATTTGTTATAGAGGCAAAATTGGCCGATCGTGTCAGACGGCTCTCGCGTCAGGCTCATGCGACGATGTTCATGACATTGCTCGCCGCGTTTCGCGTGTTGCTGTTTCGTTACTCGAACCAGGCGGATATCTCGATCGGTTCGCCCGTGACCTGCCGTGATTCCGAAGCCTCGCAGTCGATGGTGGGCTGCCTCGTGAATAACGTCGTGTTTCGGACTGACCTCGGCGGAGATCCACAGTTTTCCGAATTGCTGCGCACTGAGCGGGCCAACGCGTTGGCGGCGTTCGAGCATCGGGATACGCCGTTCGAGAAAGTTGTCGAGGCGCTGAATCCGCAGCGACGGTTCGGTCGGCATCCGTTGTTTCAGGTGCTTTTTCTGTTCGAAAGCGTGCCGGAGCCCAGCGCGATCGGAGGCGATATCGCGTTCGGTCTGGACACCCTGGAATCCGAGCGGGCGTCCTACTGGGACCTGGAATTTTCCGTCACGGATGAAGGCGATGGGGAAGTGATTCGCGGATTCCTGGGTTATGACACGGGATTGTTCGACAAAAAATTTGCCGAACTCATGCCGGGTCACTTCAACAATTTGTTAGCCGAGATCATACGGAATCCAGACGCGCCGCTTTCCCGGCTCGATATCCTGAGTGCGGATCAGCGTAGCCGTATTCTTTTCGACTGGAATGCGACGGACGCGCCTTACCCTTCCCATGCCACGCTAACGAGTCTGTTTGATGCCCAGGCGCGCCGGGATCCGGACGCGACTGCGCTTATCTTTGGCGATCGCTGTCTGAGTTTTAGGGAACTGGAGCGCCGCGCGAACCGGCTCGCCCATACACTGCTTGAATATGATATTGGGCCCGGCGCGCTGGTCGGAATCGGTTTGGGCCGCTCGGTAGAGTTGGTCGTTGGTCTGCTCGCGACACTAAAAACCGGCGCAGCATACTTGCCACTCGACCCGACTTATCCCGCGACCCGCATTCGCTACATGGTGGAGGATTCTGGTGTACCGCTGATCCTCGGCGACGCCGGGTTTGATGCTGCGGTCGGCGCAACGACAGACTGCGAGTTGATACGCCTCGACGAATACGCGTGGCACGCGCCAGATCATGAGCCAGAGGCGGCGGTCGAGAACAGAGTGGGGCCGGACGATCCGGCCTATGTCCTGTACACGTCGGGATCGACGGGGAAGCCGAAATCTGCGATCGGGTTGCATCGTGGTGCGGTCAATCGCTGTCACTGGATGTGGCAGGCCTATGGGTTTCGCAGCAGCGATGTCTTTTGTTCGCGCACGAGCCTGAATTTTGTCGATTCGGTGTGGGAGATATTCGGCGCGCTCGCGCACGGGGCCTGTCTGAACATCATGCCCGATCAGATCGCGGGAGATCCCCAGCGCCTGATCGAATGGCTCGCGGAACCGACGCATGAAAAACCCGTCAGTCACCTCGTCGTCGTGCCCTCGCTGTTGCGGGCGATGCTGGAGGTCGAGCCGGATTTAGGTCGCCGGCTTGCGGAGATCGATACCTGGATCAGCAGTGGTGAACCGCTGACCCCGGAGTTGCTCGGAGATTTTCGTGCCGCCGTGCCCAGGGCGCGCCTGTTGAACACGTACGGAACATCGGAGATATGGGACGCGACGTGTTTCGATACGTCGGAGTGGAGGCCCGATCGGGACCGGGTGCCGATCGGCACACCGATCGCGAATACGAAGGTGCATGTCCTCGATCCGTATATGCGCCCGGTGCCGGTCGGTGTGACCGGAGAACTGTACGTCGGTGGTGTCGGACTCGGCGCCGGATACCATAACCGCCCGGAGCTGACTGCCGAGCGATTCGTCCCGGACCCATTCGTCCCCGAGTCCTTCGGCAACGGCAAAAATAAACCCGCCGTGCTTTATCGTACCGGAGACCTGGCCCGGTACAGATTCGACGGGCAACTGGAATGCCTCGGGCGCACCGATCGCCAGATAAAGCTGCGCGGCCTGCGCATGGAACCGGGCGAGATCGAATCGATAATGAATGCTTGTCCGGACATTGCTGAAGCCGCCATCGATTTACGCCGGGATCCGTCCGGCGAGAATCAATTGGTGGCCTGGTGTGTGTCGTCCGGCCTGAATCGTCAGTCTGTGCGCCGATTTTTGCAGGCCCGCTTGCCGATCGCGATGGTGCCGTCAATATTTGTCGAACTGACGGCGCTGCCGTTGACGCCGAGTGGCAAAATCGACCGCCAGGCATTGCCGGACCCGGAATGGGTCGGATCAGCGGATGCGGAATTTGTCGCACCGGAAACCGAGACGGAACGGTCGATCGCCGCGATTTGGGAGGACGTTCTCGGATTCGGGCCGACGGGTCTATCAATCGGCCTGCAGGATGATTTTTTTGAGCGTGGCGGTCACTCGTTGTCGGCGACACGTCTGCTGGCGAGAATACGGTCGGTCTTCAAAGTCGATGTCAGCCTGCAAGATATTTTCGACGAACCGACAATCTCGGCGCTTGCTGCGCGCGTCGATGCTTTATGTGGGTACGACGGCCCTTCCGGTCAATCCGTCGGTCACGATGAACCACTGCAGCGTATACCGCGTAACGGTAGCCTGCCGCTGTCATTTGGTCAGGAGCGCCTGTGGTTTCTTGATCAGTTGGACCCGTTGAGCCCGGCTTACAACATTGCGTTTACGGTCCGGCTGGCAGGGGACCTCGATACTGCGGTCCTGTGCTCGTCGGTCAACGCGATCATCGCCAGGCACGAAGCCCTTCGCGCCTGTTTTCCGTCATTAGACGGTAAGCCGGGCCAGCGGATACGGTCCGATGTTTCGATCCCGGTTGACTGCGAAGATGTTTCCGGCTTGGCCGAAACGGAGTTGCAGAAACGATTGGCAGCCGTCGCGGCAAAACCGTTCAATCTCGCATCCGGCCCGTTGTTGCGCGCACACCTTTTTCGCCGAGGACCGGCAGACCACCGGTTGCTGATCGCGATTCATCACATCGTCAGTGACGGCATTTCGAACGGGCTCTTCTTTGCCGAGCTTGCGACGCATTACGACGGACTGTTGTCGGGGGACAAAGTTAATTTGCCAGAGTTAGCACTGCAGCATGTCGATTTCGCGTGCTGGCAGCGCGAATACCTGGCGGGAGACCGGTTTGATTCTCAGCTCGCCTACTGGACGCGGCAATTGGCGGACGCGCCGGTTGCGCTGGAATTACCGACCGATCGGCCGCGGTCGGCGACCCGGCGTTTCCAGGGGGCATGGCTCTGGCGTCAGATCGATTCCGTGCGAGCGGATGCGCTGCGTGCGCTGGGACGTGCGCATGGCTGCACTTTATATATGGTGATGCTGAGTGTGTTCGACGTCTTGCTGCATCGTTATTCCGGCCAATCCGATATCCTGGTCGGAACACCGATCGCCGGGCGGAGTCGAGTCGAGCTTGAAGCGCTCATCGGTCTATTCATCAATACCGTCACGTTACGAGCTGACCTGTCCGGCGACCCGCTGTTCACTGAGCTGTTGGGCAGCGTACGCCAGACCACGCTCGATGCGCAGGCCAATCAGGATTTGCCTTTTGAAAAGCTCGTTGAGGCGTTGCAGCCGGATCGCACCCTGAGTCACTCGCCGGTGTTCCAGGTCATGTTTAACCTGACGCCGATGCCTGACCGCCGGATCACGGTGCGGGGGCTGGAAATTAACATGGAGCGGTTGCTGGATCATGGTGTATCGACTTTCGATTTGACACTGAGTATCGGTGAACATGCCGAAGGTCTGGAATTAATCTACGAATACGATAGCGACTTGTTCGATCGTGCGACGATCGAACGCATGGCCGGGCACTATGAAACGCTGCTTGTGGCGGTCCTTGACCGGGCCGATCGACGACTCTCCGAACTGCCCATGCTGACACGGCGTGAAGAGCAGGTGCTTCGAGATGAATGGAACCCCGTGGTCGTCGCGCCGGACTCGGGTTGGCGTCCCGCGTATCTCCAGTTCGAATCTCAGGTAGATCTTAAACCCGAAGCGGTAGCAGTGACCTGTGACGGTCACCGGCTGACTTACGCAGAGCTGGACACGCGCGCGAATCAATTGGCGCATCATCTGCGCGCTTGTGGCGTGGGTCCGGAACGCACAGTCGGAGGCTGCCTTGAACGATCGGTCGAGATGCTGGTTTGTGTGCTGGGTATTCACAAAGCAGGCGGCGCGTACGTGCCGCTGGATCCGGATCTTCCCGCGCTGCGCCTCGCGGAATTGATTTCGCTGACGGAACCGGCCGTTCTGATCGCGGAGTCGTCGGTCGAAGCACGACTTTTGGAGATGAAGGGGCCCGCGACGGAGACGACGGTCATCTGGCTGGATCGCGACCGGGAAAGCCTGTCGGCGCGGCCGGGGTCACGTCTGGTGGCAGTCGCTGCACCGGAGCATCTGGCCTATATCCTGTTCACATCGGGCTCCACGGGCCGGGCGAAGGGCTGCATGGTCACGCACTCGAATCTTGCCAGTGCGTTTGGGGCGTGGGACCGTGCCTATGCACTCGAGCCGTCTGACTGTCACCTGCAGATGGCGAATTTTTCGTTCGACGTATTTACGGGTGACTGGGTCCGCGCTCTTTGCTCCGGAGGCAGTCTCGTATTGTGTCCGCGCATGACGGTGCTGGAGCCAGACCGTTTATACGCATTGATCGTCGAGACGGGGGTCAATTGTGCCGAGTTCGTGCCGGCGGTCGTTCGTGAGCTCATGGCCTACCTCGAATACACCGGAACGGATTTATCCTTTATGCGTCTCGTCATCGTTGGTTCGGACGTTTGGTTCGGGCATGAGTTCGCCCAGCTCCGGAGGCTCTGTGGTAATCGGACCCGGCTCATCAATTCTTACGGCACCGCCGAAGCGACAATCGACAGCACTTTCTTCGAGGTCGCTGATAAGCAACGGGATGCGATCCACAATGACGCCGGCGGATCTGAGGTCATCCTGTCTTCCATCCCACTTCAGGGAATCGTGCCCATCGGCCGACCCTTTGCGAACAGTCGCCTGTATATATGTGATGATCACCTGCACCTCGTTCCCATCGGCGTCGCAGGCGAGTTGTTTATTGGCGGCGCCGGCGTGGCCCGTGGGTATCTGAATCAACCGGAACTGACCGCGGAACGATTTGTTGCGGACCCGTTTGCTGTTGATCCCGTTGTCATGGGTCGGGGGGCTGAAACCGGGCGCCTTTACCGCACCGGCGATCGTGCCCGCTACCTCGCGGACGGGACAATCCAGTTGCTCGGGCGCGTCGACCAGCAGGTCAAGATCAGGGGTTTCCGGATCGAGCTGGGCGAGATCGAAGCGGCGCTGGGCGATTCGGCACAGTTGGCGTCGAGTGCCGTAGTGGTGCATCGGGATGCGACGCGCGGCGATACGCTGGTGGCCTACGTCGTGCCGGTGCAGGCAGAGGCTCTGGATAGAGAACGATTGCGTGGCGAACTCAAAGCGCGTCTGCCGGATTACATGGTGCCGGCGTTGTTCGTCTGTATCGCATCATTGCCGTTGACGGCGAACGGTAAACTGGATCGCCGCAGTTTGCCGGCGCCGGACTGGGACGGTGAACTGTCCTCGCGTCGGGTTGCGCCACGCAGCCCGGTGGAGTCCGCGTTGTGCAGTCTGTACGGCGAGGTGCTGGCCCTGGGAGAGGTGGGTATTCACGATGACTTTTTTGCACTCGGCGGGCATTCGCTGCTCGCGACGCAGCTCGTGTCACGGATTCGTGATGCGCTCGATGTCGAGTTGCCCCTGCGCGCGTTGTTCGATTCGCCGACGCCGGGGAACTCGCGACGATGAGCACGACCACGATCAACAGGCCGGCAGCCGTGGCGACGTTGGCGGCCGGCCAGCGCCCTGCCGGCGTTATCATTCCGGCGTCATATGCGCAGCAGCGGCTCTGGTTTCTGGCTCAATTGGAACCGGCCAGCGCCGCCTATCATTTACATTGGTTGGTGCGTCTTCGCGGATCGTTGAATACGGTCGCATTAAAAAGAGCCGTCGAGGCTCTGGTACACCGTCACGAAGTATTGCGTACGACTTTTTCTGATCACGATGGCCAGCCCGTGCAAACGATTTCCAGTTTTGCCGACGCGCCGGTCGATGTTTCGATTGATGACGGCATGGACTGGCCGAGTGCGATCTGGAAACGATCGTCGGTCAGTGTGTCGCGCAACCCTTCGACTTGTGCACCGGTCCGCTGTTGCGGGTCAATGTATGGCAGGTGGCCGGGGACGAGCATGTGTTGTTGCTGGTCATGCACCACATCATTTCCGACGGGTGGTCGATGTCGGTGTTGTTCGATGAACTCGAACTGGCGTATCGCGCGTTTTGCCGCGATGAGTCGCCCCGCTGGCCGTCCTTGCCGGTGCAGTATGCCGACTACGCGCTGTGGCAGCGCGAGTGGCTGTCGGGCGGAGAACTCGAGACGCCAGGTCGACTACTGGCGCACGCAGCTCGCGGGCGCGCCGCCGCTGTTGCAGCTGCCGATCGACCGTGCGCGGCCCGCGGTTCAGACTCACCGGGGCGCACGTCGATCGCGCCGGTTTCCGCGTCGCTCAGCGTTGCAGTGCGGGCGTGCACGAACTCGGTCGCCGGGAAGGCTGCACGTTGTTCATGGTATTGCTGGCCGCGTTCGATATTGTCCTGGGCCGCAGTGCGGGTCAGCAGGATGTCGTGGTCGGCACGCCGATCGCCGGGCGGGGCCGCACGGAACTGGAAGGGCTGATCGGTTTTTTCGTCAACACGCTGGTGTTGCGCACAGACCTGACTGGCAACCCGAGCTTTCGCGAGTTACTGGCCCGGGTCAAGCGGGTCGCGCTCGACGCCTACGCGCACCAGGATCTGCCGTTCGAAAAACTCGTCGATGAGTTGAGCCCCGAGCGGAACCCGGGTTGCACCCCTGTTTTCCAGGTCATGTTTAATTTGCACAACGAGCCGGCGTTGGATCTCGACCTCGACGGTCTGGGGGTCGAACCGTTCGGCATCGATCGTGGCACATCTAAATTTGATCTAAGCGTTGGATTGACGGAATCAGCTACAGGTTTGTTCGCGAGCTTCGAGTACAACGCCGACCTGTTTGATAAGCAGACCATTGTGGAGATGGCGGCCTACTACGAGGCGGTTCTGACCGCGGTCGTGGCCGCGCCGGAGTTGCGCGTGGCCGAGCTGGGGCTGCCGTCTGCGCAGGTCGCACCCAAGGAGCAGGATGGCACGGTGGTAACGATTCCCATTTCTGCCGGCCGGGGCAATATCGTCGAGCGGTTCGCGGCGCGGGTGCGCGAGGACCCGAAGCGGGTGGCCATTTGGTCGACGGCGGGGTCGTCGCATTTGACCTGGAGTTACGGTGCACTGAACGCGCAGGCGAACCGGGTGGCGCATGAGCTGCTGTTCAACCGGGTGTGGGCGCGGCAGTCAGGCACTGGCGCGGCCGCGGATGCAGAAGTGCCGCGGATCGGTTTGATGGCGGGTCACGATGCACCGCTGGTGGCCGGGTTGCTGGGAATCCTCAAAGCCGGGGCGGCGTACGTGCCGCTGGATCCGGACCTGCCGGTGGCGGTGCTTGCCAGGCGCCTGGAAGATGCGGGTGTCACCGCGCTGGTGGCAGATGCGGCGCACCTGATGCTGCGCGCGGCCTGGTGTCAGACACCCAGCTGCCGGTCATCAATATAGAGGCCGCGGACGGGCAGATGACCGACCCGCTGGTGACGCTCGACCCGGACGGGCTGGCGTATATTTTGTACACGTCGGGGACGACGGGCGAACCGAAAGGTGTGATGCAGACCCACCGGGGCGTGGTGCAGCAGATCACGACCTACAGCCAGAGCCTGGGTGTTGCGGCCGGTGACCGGTTGAGCTGGTTGTCGGGCTATGGTTTTGATGCGGCGGTGCAGGATATTTTTGGCGCGCTGCTGAACGGAGCGATGCTGTGTCCGCTGCCGGTGCGTGAGACGGCGGGCAGTGAACTGATGGATACGTTACTGGCTGCCGGGGTCACGGTGTTGCACGCGACGCCGACGGTGTACCGGCACCTGCTCGGCGGCGAGTTGAACTGCGGGCATGATCTGTCCGCGATCCGGCTCGTGGTGCTGGGGGGTGAGACGGTGCGGCGCTCGGACTTCGAGCTTTACAAGGCCCGCTTTTCGCGCGGCACGGTGTTCGTCAACGGGCTGGGCCTGACGGAGTCGACCGTCGGCTTACAGTTTTTTGCGGACCATGACACGCGACTGCCGGGCCAGGTGGTGCCGGTCGGTGACGCGGTGGCGGGCATCGAGGTTGAGTTGCTGGATGCGAACGGCCGGCCCGGATGGTATGGGGAGATCACGCTCAAGGGGGTGGGCGTGGCGCGCGGCTACTGGCACCGGGATGCGCTGACGCGCGAGCGGTTCAAGGCCGTTGCGGGAGAGACGACCGACGGGGCGCGGGAGTATCGCACCGGGGATATTGGCTGGCGCCTGCCGGACGGGCGGATCGTTCATGTCGGCCGCCTGGACGACCAGGTGAAGGTGCGCGGTTATCGCATCGAGCTCGGTGAAATCGAGGCGGTGTTGAGCCGGCATGGGGAAGTGGCCGAGTGCGTGGCATCGTTTGACCGGCCGCCCGGGGGCGAGGCGCGGCTGGTGGCCTACGTGGTGGCGGAGGCCGGATCAGAGCCGTCAGACAGCGAATGGGCCAGTGCATTGCGGGCGCATCTCGCAGCCGGGTTACCGGACTATATGCTGCCGCAGGCGCTGGAGGTGTTGCCGTCATTGCCGCGGCTGGCGAACGGCAAGGTGGACCGGGCGCGGTTGCCGGCGCCGCACTGGGGCCGGGATGCGGAGCAGGCGTACGTGCCGGCGCGCACCGAACTGGAGGCCGTGCTGACGGAGATCTGGCTGGAGGTGCTGGAGGTCGATAAAGTGGGGGTGCACGATGACTTTTTCGCCCTCGGCGGCCATTCACTGCTGGCGACCCGGCTGATTTCCCGGGTCCGCGATCGCCTCGAACTGGAGGTGCCGTTGTTTAGTGTGTTTGAATGTCCTACGGTGGCCGGCCTGGCCGATACCATCGAGCACAATTCAGTCAGCAGCAAAGACCATTTTCCGCATCTTGGCCGCCGTACCCGGATCCAAAGTGCAGACCGGACCCTATAAATTATAATTCCGGACTATTGTTCCCCGGTAGCAGCGACATCAATGAAAGGATTATCCAGTGTCAGATAAGGACGCCAGCATCAAGCTGATGGAAGACCGCTTCCGTGACATCGTTACGGCGTTAGGCGAGGACGTGACCCGCGAGGGCCTGGTAGACACGCCCAGGCGTGCGGCCAAGGCGTTTCATTTCATCACCCAGGGGTATCGCCAGAACCTGGATGATTTGATTAATGGCGCGGTATTCAGCAGCGATACCGACGAGATGGTGATCGTCAAAAATATCGAAATGTATTCGCTGTGCGAACATCATATGCTGCCGTTTATCGGTAAATGTCATGTGGCCTACATTCCGCAGGGCAAAGTCCTCGGATTGTCGAAAATCGCGCGAATCGTCGATTATTTCGCACGGCGCCTGCAGATTCAGGAAAATCTCACCAAGGAAGTAGGCCAATGTGTTAATTCGGCGATTGATGCCCAGGGCGTCGGGGTGGTCATCGAGGCCCAGCACATGTGCATGATGATGCGTGGGGTACAAAAACAAAACTCGATCATGACGACCTCATGTATGTTGGGCACTTTCCGTTCGCAACCCCAGACCCGGGAAGAATTTCTCCGATTGTTAAAATAATCGCCGTAATTTCCGTCAGCTTGGGAAATTGTGGAAATTCCGCCGCAAGAAAAAATAGATATTATAAAAAATATTATATAAAACAGTAATTTAAATTTACTTTCTAAAATTTTGCTCGGAGCTGTCGATCGTATCGAAATTGCTCATGCGCCCGCATTCTCGTGAACAAGCATTTGATACTCAATCGTTTTATAGGTCGAAAAGTGCTATTTTGGCGGCGTTGCGGATCCTGTTGGGTATGAATTCGACGGGTGAAGCGGGGGGTAATGCCAATGCGAATGAACATTGGCGTGATTTTGCGTGAAGAGGTATGTATGTCAGGTCAAAGTGTTAACGGCACCGTTAAATGGTTCAACGATGAAAAGGGTTACGGCTTTATCGAGCAGGAAGGGGGCAAGGATGTATTCGTGCATTACAGTGCCATTAACGGTGAAGGTCGAAAGTCGCTCTATGAAGGCCAAAGCGTCACGATGGAAGTGACAGAAGGCAAGAAAGGACCGCAAGCAGAGAACGTGACACCGGCATAGGTTCGATTCCGGATAGAGATGCTCCAGCGTTTCTATTCGTCACTTTTTCTGATCGTCAGCTGCGCCGCCGGTTTCTCGGCAAGTGCCGCGGCGGGCGATACGCTCATAATTCGTGGTGGCACGTTAGTCGATCCCGGGCGTCCCGCAGCGCCCGGTCCCGATTCATCCCCCGAATCATTCAGTCGCGTGACAATCATCATCGAAGACGGCGTTATTGCGAATGTGAGTCCGGCAGGGGCCGCATCGGTGCCGGGTGATGCCCGCGTGATCGATGCCGATGGTCTGTTCGTGATGCCCGGCATTGCGGACATGCACAACCATTTGCGCAGCGGAACGTTTTTGCCCGGCGATGATCAAGCCGGAATACTTCGAAGTCTCCTGGAGTGGGGAGTCACGACGACGTTTGACCCGGGCGTTCCAGCAGAAAATTTTGAACAGCTGCGCTCTGACATCGAACAGGACCCGGCGGCGTTCCCGCGAGCGTTTCTGATCAAGGGGGTTTTTACGACCGAGGGCGGCTGGGGTAAAGGCTATAAACCCGCGACGGAAGAAGAAGCGCGTGCAACGGTGCGCGAATTGAAATCCGCCGGTTCCGCGGGCGTCAAATTGATGTATGACGACATGCGCTGGGCCACGACCCGTCCGTTTCCGATCATGGACCGGAAGATCATGGCAGCCATTATCGACGAAGCGCATCGGCAGGGCATGAAGGCCTTTGCTCATGCGCCGATTCTGGAGCTCGCGAAACAGGTTGTAGAGAGCGGAATCGATTGCCTGCTCCACGGCATCATCAGCGAACCCGTTGACGATGAATTCATCGAGCTGATGGCGAGCCGAGGGACTTTTTATATCTCGACCTTGTCGATGTTTAATACGAACGCCGGCTATTCGCAATGGGCGGACAAACTGGCGGCGTTCGATATCAACGAACGTCTCGATCAAAAGGCGCTGGATCTGTTTCATAAAGTCCCGACCGGGACGGCACGACTCGACAACACCGGGTGGGCAGCGGAGCGTCTGCCGATCCTGACCGCGAACCTGTTGACGATGCAACGGGCGGGAATTTCGATTGTGATCGGCACCGATACCGGTATACCGGGCGTGATGCCGGGTATCGCTGCACAAATGGAAATAGTGCTGCATGTCGAAGCGGGCCTGACGGTGACGCAAGCCTTACTGGCCGCAACCCGCAACGCGGCTCGAATGATGGATCAGGAGAACATTTTTGGCGGCATCAGCGCGGGCATGGCGGCGGACTTGTTAGTCCTCGAAGCCGATCCGCGAACGGAAATCCGTAATATTCGACGAATCCGCCATGTTATTCGTGCAGGTCATGTTGTCGCGGCGAGTCAGGACTGAGCCATTCCGGCGGTTCGGTTTCGGTCAGAAAATCTTCTGGTAGTACACTTCTATCGGTTCAGAGCCCTCGGATTCCCAGAATTTCTGTCCCTCTTTATTCGTCACATAGCAGTGGAGTTCACTTCCGCGCCGGGGATGAGTCTGAATGCAATCATCGGGCAGTATCCTCCTGTCGCCAGATTTTTACTCCGGGATCAACGTGAGATTCGAGCCGGCAACGGAAAGCCGACAGCGATGGTGCGGTCGCGGAATAGAAAAGGTGTGATGCGCAGCCACAGTCCGATGCGCCAAAGCGTGGAAACGGAACCCTCATCCCGCGAAATCTTCCAACTACCTCGGCCCACTGGTGCTCCTGAACCGCAGGGTAGCTGTCGAACCAGACCGCTTCCAGATCAGCGTGCTCCCGCAGGTAGTCGATATGCCAGTGTCGTTTTTTCGATCGTTTGATGTGGCGTGAAATCCGTGCATGGAGTCCGCCCGGACCGAACGCGCTGCCGACATAGATGTAATAGCCCGGACTCATCGTGAAATTGCCCAGGGCGCCAATCCGTAGCAAAAGAGATACGCGACTTCGCAGCATAAGCGCATACGTCCCACGATCCACCGGAATTTCCAACTCAGTCACTTTTCGATTTGTCACCCCATAGCCAAACGATACAACATCATTTTGGTCTATTGCGAAGGTGATTGTATTTATCGATAAATATGGTGGTCACGGATAACGCCGGAATCGGATAAACCGGGTATTTAAATTGAATTGGCAGTGAGGGGGCGTGATGCTGGATATTGAGTCCGTTAATCATGTCGGTATAAGAATAGTTGACCGCTCGCGATCGGTGCCGTTCTACGCGGGCCTTGGTTTTGAACTGATCGAAGACGCCGGTTTCGATGATGGTCACCCGATTATCATGAAGCATCCGAGTGGGGTCATTTTGAATTTACTGGGACCGGCGAACGTGGTCAATGATCAAAACATCCTGATGGATGTCGACGAAAAGTATCCGGGTTTCACGCATATCGCGTTGACGGTCAGTTCTCTTGCGGATGCGAAGGCGTTTATGGACAGCAATAATATCGAGATTACCGGCTCGTTTAGTTTCGGCAACATGTCGGCGATTTTCGTGCGCGACCCCGATCGCAATGTCATTGAGTTCGATGCATACGGCGAGGCCGGTGGCGCGCAAGGCGGGTATTCAGAGCACCCCTGAGACAGCCCTCGGATTCTTTCTGAATGCGTCACCGAGCAGTGCGATGTGCGATGCGTCGTGTGCGGTGGAAAGGAAACCCACTTCATAGGGGCTCGGCGGCAGGTAGATGCCCGCACTCAGCAAGGCCTGATAAAAAGCCGGGAACCATTGCCCGATGCTGTCCGGGAACCGTTTTCCGGAGCGGATAAGGTCTTGCCCGGCCCCCGGTTTTAACCAGAACATCGAGCCACAACGCTGGATAGCAAGACCTTCAAATTCGTCGACCATGGCATCGAGTTGTTGTCCGAGATTCTCGAGGCCCGAGTACACGGTGCCGTCGAGTAATTTTTGCAATGTGGTCAAACCGGCCGTCATCGCGATCGGATTCGCGCTCAGCGTGCCCGCCTGATACACGGGTCCCAGCGGGGCCATTTGATCCATCAACGTGCGTTTTGCGGCGAATGCACCGACCGGGAATCCGCCGCCGATGATCTTGCCCCAGGTCACAATGTCGGGCTGGATGGCGGAAATTTCCGCATAGCCGCCAAAGCTCAATCGGAATCCCGTGATGACTTCGTCGAAAATCAACAACGCACCGGATTGAAGGCACAGCGCTTCAATCCGGTGCAGGAAATCCGGTTCTTGCGGCAACAGTCCGTGATTCGCCGGAACGGGTTCGATAATCACCGCTGCGATTTCCCCACCATGCATGTCGAAAATGTTTTCCAGCGCCGGTTCGTCATCGAGGGGCGCAATCAGGGTCTCGGCACTGACCGAGTCCGGGACACCGGCGCTGTCCGGGCGCGCCGTTCCGGCCAGGCCGGAGCCCGCGCGGATCAGCATCGAATCGGCATGGCCGTGGTAACAGCCGTCAAATTTCAGCAATTTGTTCCTGCCTGTCGCCGCCCTCGCGAGACGAATGGCCGACATCACGGCTTCCGTGCCGGAATTGACGAAGCGGACCGAATCGATCCACGGGATATTTGCGCAGATCAGTTCCGCCAGCTCCAAGGAAACGGTTTCGGCCGTGCCGAAGCTCCAGCCTTTTTCCAGGGCCCGGGTCGTAGCTTCCCGCACATCCGGATCGGCGTGGCCAAAGATCAGCGGACCGAAGGCCATGCAGAAATCGACGAAGCTTCGGCCGTCGACGTCAGTCAGAGTCGCGCCTTGCGCTGATTCGATGAAAACCGGTTTGCCCCCGACTCCTTTAAACGCGCGAACCGGAGAATGCACGCCGCCGGGGATGACGCGGAGCGCCCGGGTGAACAGATCTTCTGAACCGGTCACCGGGGCAGGCAATCCCGTGCCCGGCGGGCGGCATAGGTGATGATCATGGAAGCGCCCGCGCGCACGAAGGCCGTCCAGGTTTCGCGCTGGGCCGCATCGCGGTGTAGCAGGTTCTGATCGGCCAGCATGTCGATCGCGGCCTGTTCGCCACTGGTTTGATAGACGGCCCACGGTTTCGGAATGCGCGCGGACAATTCCGCCAGCACATCCAGATACGGAAGGCCGGGCTTCACCATCAGTATGTCGGCGCCTTCGAGATCGTCGCGTTCCGAGCTGAGCAATGCATCGCGCGGCCGGCCCGGATCGATCTGATAGGTTGCCCGGTCTTTCAATCGAATATCTTCGGCCGGTGCGGAGTCCGCGGCCAAACGAAACGGTCCGTAAAAGCTGGAGTGGAACTTTGCCGAGTAACTCATGATAACGGTGCGATCGAGGCCGCCAGCCTCGAGGGCGTCGCGAATGGCCGCAACCCGGCCGTCCATCATGTCGCTCGGTGCGACGCAATCGGCGCCGGCCCGTGCATACGCAACAGAGGCGGCCGCGAGTTCCTCGACGGTTGCATCGTTAACCACGTGATCACCTGAATCGTTGAGTACCCCGCAATGGCCGTGCGTCGTATGAGAGCACAGGCAGACATCGGCGCCGAGCCAGAGCTCGGTACCGAAATGCTTCTTGATCGCTTCGATCTGGCTGGCGGTGAAGTCATAATTAAAGTTGGCTTGAGTTTTTTTGTCGGGTACGCCGAACAACAGAAATTTATTGATGCCACTTTCGATATCTTGCTCGATCTGGTGCAATAGGGTTTCCGGCGTATCCCGAAAAACAGCATGTAATCCAGGCACTGATTCACGCTGATCGATGCCGGCGACGACGAATAGCGGCTGAATCAGCTGCGCCTGACTGACGCGGGTCTCCTGGGTCAGTTCCCGGATATGTGGATTCAGTCGCGTGCGGCGCAGACTTAACGGAGCCATGTTTGCCATTCCTTGCGCGATGGAAATGCTTGCGGCTTATCGATCCCCAGTTTTCTGAGGGCGTCCCCCGTTTTGCCGGCACCGCAGGCATGGTGTGCATCGGCCGGAACCCAGGCTTTCATCGCGCGATATTCCCCGGCACTGCCCCAGAAAAAATGGGTCGCTTTGCTGACCGATTCCCGCAGACTGGCTGCATTCTTCGGTGGCGCCGGCACGTAGGTCGCAATCACCGGCCCGACACCGGTCTCACCCCAACTCGCCACGGCATCGCGATGGGTCAATACCGTCCAGTCCTTCAACGGGGGCAGGTCGAGCACCTCGCAGTCTAACGTTGAGACGATGTTGGAAAAGCCCAGGTTGTCGGCACACCCCTCTACCCATAACCCGCGCGCAGCCAGGCGTCGCCAGCTTTTTATGCCGCTGACCCAGATACGCGCCGCGCCATCGATGGAGATTGATTCAGTAACGGCATGCCAATGCGCGGCAAACACGGCGGCCGATGCCCGGACGCGAATTTTCATCGGGAGTCGCCGATGTTGTCCTTCGGCCGAAATTTGCCCGCCGTCCCAAGCCCGCGCATGACTCGGTGCCGGAGGTCGATCCCAGATCGCCCCGTTTGAACCCGCCTGCGGACCGTGGACATACATCAGCGGACCGAGCGCATCTGGTTTGAGTGCCGTGACACCCATTCCGGCGCCCTGGTTCGGCGGCAGGTCCCGAATGAAATCCAGTTCGCGCCGGACCAGCGTGGCCGTTTCGGCATCGTGCAATGAGCCGAGTAATGTCCGCGTCGTCGCGTCGTCGTGCCGGCATTCGAGAGCCAGCGCCCCCTGTCCCGGTGCGGCGGGGCAAACCGAGGGTGGCAGGACCATCCAGCGTACCTCGGCCAGAAATGGCGCCACGGCTTTTCGTCCGGCTGCGTCACGCCACAGGCGATTGAGTCCGGCGAGCGCCAGAACCACACCGTCCAGCGCATCAGGCTCATCGGCGGCACAGTGTATTCGAGTCAGACGCTTGTCGACCGGACCGCGAAGTGATGAAAACTGCAGGCAGGGTGTTTTCGTGAATTGTGGTAACGCATCGACAAGAAACTGTTCTACGTTGATTTTTCTGCGCGTCGAAGATGAACCGATGCGAACAGGTTGGCCTTGTCTGAGTCGCTCGATCACGTCGCCGCGAAAAACGATCACGTCGCGCGGATTTTCACGGGCCGGAACCGCGGCGCGAACAATCCCATTTGGACGCTCGATCCCAAGATCCTTGATCGAATGCACACAAAAATCGACGTCGTGATTTAACAATGCCGCGTCGAGTTCCGCAGAAAAGAAATTCGTATCCTTAACATCAGACAACGGGATACGCTGATCGCGATCACCGCGGGTCTCCAGGTCGATCAGGGCAATCTGCAGCCCGGGATGCTCGCGTCCCAGCGCGTTCGCAATGAGGCGACTCTGCGCCATCGCGAGCGCAGAGCCGCGCGTCCCGAGTCTCAGACTTTTGACGTGATGGGTTCGGGTCATCGGCCGTTCGCAGGTCCGCGACTCAGGCCGTCTTGAGGCAGCCAAACCTCATTCTGCGATCGTCGGGTATCAGGAGCGCTGCGCGTTTTCGGCATGCCGCACGTGCCTGTGCGAGTCGCGTCGAGCGCCGTTCGTCCTGCACCTGCCGTAATGCAATGACATCCTCGAGGTCATAGGTTTTGATTCGCGGATCCTGGCTGAGCGCCAAGAAGTGAGTGCCCCGGTTCAAAACCCCACGATAGCCCAGGTGTACGACTGTTCTGACGGGGGCATCGAACATCGCAGCAGTAATCCATTCGTGCCATAGCCCGTCATTAATCGAGTCGGGCGGTGTTGTCAGGATGACATGATCCGCCCAGCGAGCCGCACGGCGACCGTGTTCCGGTCGAAACGAATTTGCAACGGAATCCGGCAGTCTGTTTAAGGCGTGGCGGTTCCACAGTCCGACCTCAAGGTGCCTGAACAGCGGCAACATGGACTGCGCGAGATTGCCGGCACCGACGAAAAGAATCCGGTCCTCTGGTCGCGGCGCCAGGAGTCTGCGAACGAGGCTTCCATACGAGGCGCCGCCGATTCCGTGCAGATGCTCGGTTCGAATCGCTTTCGTATCGTTGATCAATCGGTGCATGAGTGGCGCGAGACGTGCGACCTCGGCCGGTTGCCCACAGGAGCGAAACGTGAGCCACGCATTCTTGAATTGCCCGAAGACATTGGTTTCTCCAGGCACGGCGCTGCGCAACCCGGTCGTAATCTCCAGGAGTAACTCATAGGCATCGGTGCCTGATCTGCGTTCCGCGGGGGCGTGCTGGCCGCCGAAAAGCGTGTCCGCGAGTGTTGCAGTCGGCAACAGATCGATATAAACCTGCCTCAGGCACGTATCGATAAAAAGTCCCGGCCCGGCATCACCCGGCAAATGGGTACGGGGCGACCAATGAGCGACCTGAAGATTCCGAATGTCAGCAGTGTTGTCCATGACTTCGTTATGCGACCGGGGCTACGGCGACTCAGGCCAAACTGGCGAGCCATTCATCATCGGACCCTTCAACGAGATCCTCGCACAGGTAAGTCGTGAGGTAGCGTTCGCCGGTATCCGGGAGCATCACGAGCAGTGTCGATCCCGGCTCGGCGCGTTCCGCAACCTGATAGGCGGCCGTCAGCGTGGCGCCGGCCGACAAGCCGACAAAAATACCTTCCTCCATCGCGAGGCGCTGTGCATTGGCTTTGCCGTCTTCGTCTGAAACCGGAATCAGTTCGTCATAGATGTCTTTATTCAAGACATCGGGGATAAAATCAGGTGTCCAGCCCTGAATTTTATGCGGTTGCCATTCCTTGCCACCGAGCAAGGACGCACCGACGGGTTCCGTGACGATGATTTTCACCTCCGGGTCTCGCGGCTTTGATGACTTCCCCGGCGCCGGTCAGCGTGCCGCCGGTTCCCCACCCCGTGACCCAGTAGTCGAGCCGCCGGTTCGCAAAATCACGCAGGATCTCGGGGCCGGTGGTCTGGCGGTGATATTCCGGGTTGGCCGGATTCTGGAATTGCCGCGCCAGAAACCAACCGTGTTCCTCTGCGAGTTCTTCCGCCCGTCGCACCATACCGCTGCCTCTTTCAGCCGCGGGCGTGAGGATAACTTTGGCGCCCATCGCCCGCATGATCTGGCGTCGCTCTACCGAAAAGGATTCTGCCATCGTGGCGACAAAGTTGTAGCCGCGTGCGGCGCAGACCATGGCCAGCGCAATGCCGGTGTTCCCGGATGTAGCCTCGACCACCGTTTGCCCGGGTTTCAGTTCGCCCCGGCGTTCGGCGTCGTTGATAATGGCCAGCGCGAGGCGGTCCTTGACCGAAGCCATCGGATTAAACGATTCGATCTTGACGAATATCTCGACATGCTCGGGTGCGATACGGTTTAACCGCACGACCGGTGTATTGCCGATGGTGTCCAGAATGCTGTTATAAATCATTTTTTTCTCCTGTTGACTCTGCCCGTGTTGAACCCTATCCCGGACGACTTTAGCCGCCTCAGAGGCCACCCGCTGCCCGTTCCGGGGTCATTTCTGCTGCGCTGGTTAACCAGTGCAGTTTATCAGCCCGATCCACGACCTCACCCACGATCAGCAATGTCGGTGAACTGATTTCAGCCGCGCCCGCAAGATTCGCGATGTTCTCGAGCGTGCCACCGATGACTCTTTGCTGCCGGGTTGTGCCGTGCTCGATCAGTGCCGCCGGCGTGCGCGGCGCGCGCCCGAAATGAATCAATTGCCCGCAAATATGCTCGAGTTGGCCGGCACCCATATAGATCACCAGTGTATGCCGATATGCCGCGAGACGCTCCCAGTCAGCATCACGATGCTCGGCTGAACGGTGCCCGGTCACGAGCGTGACGGCCCCGGATATGTCGCGATGAGTCAGAGGAATCCCGGACCCGGCGGCGCAACCGTTTGCGGCACTGATGCCGGGTACGACCTCGTAGGGCAGCCCGGCTTTCATCAGCGCATCGATTTCTTCGCCTCCGCGGCCAAATATAAAGGGATCGCCGCCCTTAAGCCGACAGACCCGTTTGCCTCGTTGCACCAGGTCGATTAATACCGCGTTGATATCGGCCTGCGGCGTAGACGGGCCGGACGCCTGTTTGCCGACGCAGACGAAATCGGCATCGCGTCGCGCCAGTTGCAGCAATTCATCGGCGACGAGCCGGTCGTGGACGACGACGTCGGCGCGCTGCAGAAGTTTCAGACCCGCGTCGCGTGATCAATTCCGGGTCGCCGGGACCCGCTCCGACGATCCACGCTTCGCCCTGTTCGACCGGGCTCGTTTCGATCGAAAGTTCGTGCTTCATGGCCTGTCCGGCGTCCGTCGACTGACCGGCAAGAACCTGCTCTGCAATAGGGCCGTCTAGTATCCGTTCCCAGAATCGCAGCCGCGTGTCCGGGGTCTGAAAACGCGCCTTTACTTTTGTCCGCCATCGGCCGGCCCAATCGGCGAGCGGGCCGATACGCGCCGGCAGCCACTCGTCGAGACGCTGCCTCAGAAGCCGGGCCAAAACCGGCGACTGGCCGCCGCTGCTGATCGCGACGATAACCGGCGATCGGTCGATTGTCGCGGGCATGATAAATCCGGACGTTTCACCATCGTCCACGACATTACACAGCCGGTTGGCCTGGCTGGCGGCTTCGGCGACTGCACGATTCACCTTCGCATCCGAAGTCGCGGCGATGATTAACAGGTGCTTATGGATAAGTTCGGGTTCGAAAGTGCTCGCGTAATGCTCGATGTCCCCAGCTGACGCAAGAGCGGACAGTTCGTCATTCAGATCCGGCGCATTCACCGTGACGCGGGCCCCGGAGTTTCGCAATGCCCTGACTTTCCGGCCGGCGACCGTACCGCCGCCCACGACAAGGCAACGCTTGTCGTCTAGCTTTGCAAATAGCGGGAAATAATCCATTTGATCGGGTTTCCGAGGTGCTGGCCGGTTACATTACTCCTGATGTAACTGTCTAAAAAATAATCAATTTATCTGCCCTTATTACGGCCGGCTATATAATCTCCGGGCATGAGGCGCGGCCGTTTGACTCCTCATGTAACTAATGGTTATATGGTGCAGAGGTCAACCACTCACTCAGTCGATCAATTTTCCCGTTCGGGCCCTGACCATGACTCTGCAGCAACTCCGATATCTTCTTGCCATTGCCGACAGCGGACTGAATATCACGTCTGCGGCGGAACGCCTTTATACCAGTCAGCCGGGCATCAGCAAGCAATTGAAACTGCTTGAGCAGGAGCTCAAAGTCCAGTTGTTCACGCGCAAGGGCAAGAGTCTTTCGGCGATAACACCGGCCGGCAACGAAGTGATTGGCAGGGCGCGCAAGATCATGCGCGAAGTGGACAATATTCGCAGTCTTGCGAGCAATTTGTCGGGTGAAGAGGAGGGAACGCTGTCTATCGCGACCACACACACCCAGGCGCGTTACGTTCTTCCCGAAATTATTCGCGAGTTTCGCGCGCGGTATCCCAAAATTAATCTCGAGTTGCATCAGGGTACGTCGGAGCAGATCGCCGAGCTCGTTGCCGGGAATCAGGTTGATTTTGCGATAGCGACGGGCTCCCGCCACCTGTTTCCGGGGCTGGTATTGCTGCCGTGTTATCACTGGGATCGGATCGTCCTGGTGCCAAAAGGGCACCCGCTGGCCGCCGAGAAGGAAAAGCTGAAGCTGCCTGTGGTGGCGGAATATCCGCTGGTCACTTATGTGTTCAGCCTGACCGGTGAGTCGTCGTTCAAGAAAGCATTTTCCGAGCAGGACCTCGTGCCGGACGTTGTGTTCACGGCCCGGGACGCTGACATCATTAAAACCTATGTCCGGATGGGAATGGGCGTCGGTGTCGTTGCGGCGATGGCCTATGAATGTCCGGACGAGGATGATCTGGTCGCGATATCGGCCGAGGGCCTGTTTCCTCGTTGCACAACCTGGCTGGGTTTTCGCCGGGACTCCGTTCTGCGCGGTTACATGGTTGAGTTCATTTCACTTTTCGCGCCGCATCTGACTTCAGAATTGACGCGTAAAGCGGTGGAATTGGAGAATCAGGCAGATGTCGACGCATTGTTGGCCGACATTGCGTTACCCATCCGTGGGGGTTGCGGCGATGAGATCGCCGACGCGGCGTGACTGCCGGGTCTCAGACCGCCGACAAGTCGATTTCGTGCAATCCGCACTCACGCTTCAGACCGAAGAAGCGGGTCTGATCAAGGTCATCGACATCATGCAGCGATCGGGTCGTGTGCACGTCGCCAATAGACACGTAGCCCTTTTCCCAGAGCGGATGGTAGGGCAGGTCGTGTTTTCGCAAATAGAGAAAAATATCGCGGTCTGACCAATCGGCAATCGGGTGCACCTTCCAGCGATCACCTGACCAGCTCAGAAACGGTACGTTGGCCCGGGTGGCAGACTGATCGCGCCGCACCCCTGCGAACCAGGTGCCGACCTCGAGTTCGCGCAATGCGCGTTCCATCGGTTCGACCTTGTTATCGCGGTTATAGGCGTCGATGCCTTTGATGCCCTGCCGCCATCGCTGCCCGTAGCGGGCTTCCTGCCAGGCCGGCGTAGTCTGGCTGCGATAGGGCTGCAGGTTGAGATCGAGCTTCCCGGCTAATAGATCAACGAACTGGTAGGTCTCCGGGAACAGATAACCCGTGTCGATAAACACGACCGGGATGTCGGGTTGTTGCCGGGTGACCATGTGCAGCGACAAGGCCGCCTGCGCGCCAAAACTGGACGTCAGAACATGTTGTCCAGGCAGGTTTTCAAGTGCCCAGGCCACCCGATCTTCTGCTGTCAGGTTGGCGAACAAATCGTTACAGTGATTCAGAGCGCGCTGGCGCGACTCTTTCTCATCGTAAGCGCCAACATTCTCCGGCAGGTCTATAATTTCGGCGGAACTTAACATGTGCGTTAACTTAAACGTATCGCCGTGCGGCGTGAACGTAGTAGTTGTTATCCTTGTATAACCATCGATTATAAGACTCCAACCGCCGGGCTAATCATCTTAAATCCTTGTTAATAAACATAATTATAGATTTCGGATTTCGCGTACCGCGCAAGGAATGACCGTGTTCGACCCGCCCAAAACAGCCGCACCGGAGCGTTCCCTGATCATCGGCATTGCGCTGATTTGTCTCGGTGCGATTTGCATGGTCGGCCTCGATGCGTCGGCCCGCATGTTGCTGGAAACCTATTCTTTGCCGCAGCTGGTTGTGCTGCGCTGCCTGTTCTCGATTTCGCTGATCGTCGCGTTCACGGCGGCGCGGTCCGAGCTTGCGGCGCTGCGAACGAAGCGGCCAGGCTGGCACGTGTTCCGCTCCTTTTTGATGGCCGGTTCGATGTTCGCCTTCTTCCACGCGCTTCGGCATATTCCACTGGCTGATGTCATTATCATCGCTTTCGCGGCGCCGTTGATTATCACGGCATTGTCGCGCCCGTTTCTGGGTGAACCGGTCGGGCCGTGGCGTTGGACGGCGGTTATCGTTGGCTTTATCGGTGTGCTGGTCGTCTTGCGGCCCGGGTCGGGCCTCATGCATCCGGCGGCGTTCATTGCCCTGGGTGGCTCGGTCACGTACGCCAGCCTTTCGTTGACCGCGCGTAAACTTCGCCACACCGAATCCACGGCAGCACTGAGCGTCTATCTGTTTGGCGTGCCCGGGGTCATCGGCGCGGTCGGTAGCTTCGGCCGTTGGACGGCGCCGGATGCTGAGGGGTGGATTCTTTTTGCTGTTTGCGGTTTTTTCGGTGGGTTGGCCTTCATATTCATCAATGCCGCCTATCGGCGGGCTCAGGCGGCGGTCATCGTGCCGTTCGAATATACCGGCCTGATCTGGGCGGCTGCGGCGGGGTACCTGTTCTGGGGGGAAGTTCCGGGCGCTAACACGTGGCTTGGCGCGGCAATCATTATCGCCAGCGGGCTGTTTATCCTGTTCCGGGAGACCGCGGTCCGGCGCCGTCCTCAGCCCCAGCTGGACTTCCCGATGCAGGAAGTCGCCTGCGTGACACCCGAGGAAGAATGAACGCCCTTGGGCCCCGCGGGATCGCCCGCCGCTATCCGCTTGGCGCCCTAGATAGGGTAGAATCCCCGCTCCCGGGCTGGCGGTTCCCGCTCGTCGGGCGGCCTGAATCACAAGAATTGGAATGATGACTGAAACCCTGAAGCTGATTTATCACACGGCAAAAGTGCGGCTCGGATTCCTGATCATGGCCTGCGCGCTCGCAGGGATCGCCATGAGTCCGGGCGAAGAGCTCGCACCGTGGCGAGTGCTCGTGCTCGGCTTGACCGTGCTCATGTCTTCGGCTGCCGCAGGCGCCTTCAACCAGTTATATGAGAGAGACCTCGACAGCCAGATGAAGCGGACGAAAACGCGCGCGTTCGTTACCGGACAGTTGCAGGCGAAATGGTATTGGCCCGTCGCCCTCGGTCTGGTCACGTTGGTTGCGCTGGTCATCGCTGCGTTGGTCACGAATGTCGAGGCGGCTGTCTATATTTTTCTCGGCGCATTTACCTACGGGATCGTTTATACGGTCTGGCTGAAGAAACGCACCTGGATGAACATCGTGATCGGCGGTTTGGCAGGCAGCTTTCGCGGTCATGGCCGGCGCCGCCGCCACTAATGCAACACTTGCGCCAGCGCCGCTGATTCTCGCGATTGTCTTGTTTTTGTGGACACCGCCGCATTTTTGGGCGCTCGCATTCGCGTGCAAGAAAGATTATGCGAGGGCCGGCGTCCCGATGCTACCGGTCGTTGTCAGTGAACCGGTCGCGACCGGTGCGATTCTGGGTCATGCGATTGTTCTTGTTGTGTTGTCTCTCGTACCGGTGTTCTACGGCATGCATTGGATTTATTTTACCGGTGCGCTGTCCGGCGGGCTGATATTCATCTACGCAAGCATAAAGCTTTGTTTAAAGCCCAGCATCCCGCAAGCCTGGCGCACGTTTGCGGCATCCATCGTTCAGCTCGGTTTGCTGCTGACAGCGGCCATCTTCGACAACCTTATTCTTGGCTAATCCAACGATGGATTTGAGTCGTTCCCGATGATCGTCCGATGCGTGTGCGTATTTTTCTTTCTGGTTTTACCGCTGTTAATCAGCGGCTGTGTGAAAACCGAGGTCACGCGCTATAGAAAAGTGACTGAATCATCGGTCGATTCGGCCTATGTCCAGCCGGGTGTCGATTTTTCTCGATACAGCCGGTTGCTGCCGGTGCCGCTTGAGATATATTTCGTCGAGGGTCGGGCCGCTCCGGAATCCGAGGATCTCGTCCGGATTCGGCAGATTTTTCGCACTGCATTCCTGGGTGAGATCGGCGATGATTTTCCAATCGTTCAGGAGCCGGGGCCCGACGTGCTGGGTGTGCGGGCATCGCTCGTTGATCTCGAATTGTCTTCCGAGACCGGCGACCTGCCGATTGGCAGTCCCGCTGCAGGTATCGTCGCGAGCGGCAAGCTGAGTTTCTTCATGGAGCTGACGGATTCCATGACCGGCGAGATATTGGCCCGCGCCGGGGACCAGGAAAAAACCGACTCCACGATTTCCACTGTGGCTGCGGAGCGAGACTGGGGGCGTGTCGAAACGGCGGCTCAGCATTGGGCTCGCCTGTTCAAAAATTTCCTCGACGAAAACCTGGGCCACTGACGCGGCGTTAGAGATTCAGGCTCTGACCCCTATTCAACAGGGGTCAGAGCCTGCAATTGATATTGAATTACTGACCCGCGCGTTCGAGTATCGAATCCCACGAGTCAAACATGGCCTGTGCGATGTACGGGCGATACCGATCGCCGGTCGGCACGCCAAGATATTCGATTTGCGTGCCGTCGATCTCGAAGTGTTTCGTATACGGGGTCTCCCACTCCGATTTCGGGTAATCGATGACGTTGTAGACGCTGTACCCAGGGAAATCCTCGTAGTTCACCATTGCGTGATAAAACAACGTGTCGGTATTTTCGTTGTAAAACTCGATCGGCAGGTTCAGCACGTAATCGAATCCGTCGCGGACGCCCTCCATATAAGCCCGGTTCGTCGCCAGGGATTTTTCCTCCGGATCCCAGTAATGGTCGGCAAAATGATCCTGGCTGATAGCGATTTCGGTCCGGCTGAAATCATATGCAGCCAGTAAGGTCTTCGACTCTTCTGCGAGTACATCGCGGTATGCGGGCGCAAGATCGAGCCATGGTTCGTTCGGAAACGCCCGCCAGGGCATGCCGTGGACCGACCAGACCATTTTGACGCTGGCGCCGGCCGGCAACGTATCCAGCCTGTCCTTCAGCATCAGCAAATAGCCGTCCCGCATCGGCTTGAAATTCCCCATCGACGGTGCGATGACGATATTAATGTTCCGACCGTTTTGCGCCTCCCATTCGTGGACATACTCGATGCTGTGCAGGAAGCCATTATTGAAATCCTCAAAGCCCGAATAGATCACCATCGGCGACGCCAGGACCAGCGTTTCGACCCCGCCGTCGAGCAGTTCAAATATTTCTGTTTGCCATTCATACGGGTTCATCGTGTCGGCCTGATGATAGGGAAGACCGGGGTATTTCTGTTCCAGTTGATCGAACGCGATATCGTAGATTTTGTTCTGTTGATACTCGGCGGGAATCTTTTTGCCGGTGATGCCGCGGCCCCAATACCAGAGGCGGGCATAACCGATCGTCTTTCCTGACGTGGTCGGGATACCGTCCTGGCGTCCCGTGTACACCCAGTAACCGGTGTCGAGATGAATCGATTCCTGGGGCGGGGTCCATTCGACGTCGCCGCGCCGGTAAAGCTCGACGTACGGTGTGCCGTCCATGTCGCGCGTGCTGCCGAAACGGTCGATGAGACTCGTGGGCTCGAACTTTTCCCGGGCGTAATCGTGGTCCGGATCCATCAGTGCGACGCCCCGGTCGGACAAAGCGGCGATGCGGAAAGGCCACGGAATTCGCGCGTGGGCGATATGCTGGAAAATGTTGTACCACCAGGTCGGGTCGAAATCTTCCGTCTGTGAAAGCCCGATCACGAACATGCCGGTCTTTGCCTTTCGGCACCGGGTCCTGGTTCAGGTACATCGCGTAGACATCGAGTTCCGGCGGCGCATTTTTGGCTTTGAACACCGTGTAGCCCCCGGCAACGACCGCAACGACGAGCACCAGCAGACCCAGCAAAAGTTTCTTCATTTTGTTACCTCCTGGTCACATTTTCACAATAACCGTGGGCCCGGGTCAAGAACAGATTTTGGACGCCTTGGTAAATCGGCTTTGCTTCGCCCGGTGGCCAGCCGCTATGCTGGCCCCGGGAAACGGCTATTTTGCTGATTAACAAGCGATTTACGGGGGGTAATGGCATGCGGGCAGCGGGTTTGGCGTTGATGGGGGTGGCCGGGTTGGGCTCGGTGTGCGGCATTGCGGGCGCGGGTGAGGCATCCATACGGTTCGACGACCGGGCGGGCGCGATGGGTGTTGCCGACCTGGCCGTGAACAGCACCGGACCAACCTTTGTCGATTACGACAACGATGGCGATCTGGATATTTATGTACCGACCGAGGCGCATCTGGAAGGCCATGGCAATCGCCTGTTCGAGAACGACGGCTCCGGAAAATTTACCGATGTCGCGGTTGAGCGGGGCATCGACAATGGTCTGGGGCTCGCGCGCGGTGCGTCGTGGGGCGACATCGACAACGACGGCGATATGGATGTGGCGATCTCGAATATGCCGACGAATACGCCTGGCCGCAAGCAGGTGCCCTTGACCGTTTACAAGAATCTGCTCATTGAAACCGGTGAACCGAATTTCGAGAACATCACGCGAAGCGCCGGATTTTTGCGCAAGGGAAACGCAAGGGACGCGGAGGTCGGTGGAGTCAGCGATACGGGCGCCGGTGTCGCCTGGGGTGATTACGACAACGATGGCTTCCTCGATTTGTACTGGAAGTGTCCCGATTACGAGATCGATAACGTTCTTTTTCGCAATAACGGCGACGGCAGTTTCACCGACGTGACCGAGGAAAGCGGCGCCGGGATTATCGGCCGGGTCAAGAAAGCGAATTCGCAGGGATCTCCGAACTGGACCGATGTCGACCAGGACGGTTTCATCGATTTGCTCGTGACCAATGAAGGCGAGCAGAAAGTTCTGCTGCACAACAAGGGCGACGGCACGTTCGAGGATATTACCCGCAGCCGCGAGCCGCCTTCAGGCCTGGTCTTTCTGAATCCCGGGAACGCCAATGGCGCCTGCATCGGTGACCTCGACAATGACGGCGATATGGATGTTTTCCTGCCGACCGCCGACCAGGCCAACCGGCTGCTGATCAGCAAACTGGCCGATACGGGCAAGCTGACCTACGAGGACGTCACGCTGACTTCCGGTATCGGCGACAGGGGAGGTGCGCGCGGTTGCACGATGGCGGATTTCGACAACGATGGTTTTCTCGATATTTACGTCAATAATGGCGGTTTGTCGGACGTGCTCGTGAACGATGTGCTGACGTCGATGCCGGTCTTCGTGCAGTTTTATATCGCCTGGGAACCGGCCTACAACAGGCTGTACCGGAATAATGGCGACCTGACGTTCGCCGATGTGACGGAGGGCTCGGGCGCGGAAGGCTATGGCATCGGCAGTGGCGTCGGGGCTGCAGACGTCAATGAAGACGGTTTTCCCGACCTGTTCGTGACCAACCGGACCTATTACAACATGGGTAAACTCGCGAACATCGAGCAGAAAAATGAACTGCTAATCAATTCAGGCAATGGCAACCATTGGGTCAGGGTTGCGTTGATCGGTACGAAAAGCAATCGCGATGCCTATGGTGCGCGCATCAAGCTGGTTGCCGGTGATCTCGTCCAGTACCGCGAGCACACGAGCGCGCATGGCTACAACTCGGCCAATGATCCGCGCGTGCTGTTCGCCTCGGCGACAACGATATCGTCGATTTCGATCGAGGTCACCTGGCCGAGGCGGTGTCGTGCAGCGAGTCGGGCTGTCGCCGCATCCGGGCGGCACGATCACGATCACGGAAATTAAAACAGGCGCACGGTAGCGCTTATTTCGATTGGCTCGTTTTCCGCGGCCGCGTTTCCGATCCGATGTATCGCTTGCGCCTCTGCAAGTCGGGCCAATCACCGAACGGGTTGTCCGCATCCAGGCGGACCGACGAGTTGGCCGGGCGCCAGCTTATGTTGAGCGAAGCTATTGCGGACCCTAGAATTGCGCTAGAATACAAAAGCGCAATTATCCTGAGTTTCGCTAACATTAAAAAATACAATAATCTTGGATCGATTTTTACAAGCGACCGGTGCACCTTATCCAGATTCGTTCGTCCAACGGCATGAAAATTCTTAAACTCTTTCTGACCGCGATTATCATCGCATATTTCGCACCGCCGGCCTTTGCGGGTCAGGCGGAGTCTGTGTATATCGCCTCGCCGGCGGACTCTCATCCCGGCCAGGCCCGAGGTCACAAAGCAGCGCGGATGGGTAAAGCCGGCAGCGCACTCGCCAGCGCCGTGTCAGAATTTCGGGCGCATGCCAAGCGGCGCAAGAAGGCGGAGTTCAGGCCGACGAATCGGTTCCTGCTATTTGACCGGGGGCATGTATTAGTCGACGTGAGGGCGGCCGCGGATGCCGAAGTGCTGCTGAATGAACTGAAACAGTTAGGCCTGGAGAATGGCAAGCGGTACGGCGATGTCATTTCGGGCATGCTGCCGATCGCCGCAGTTGAAGAGGCCGTTGCACTGGAACGCCTGCGCGCGATCTCCGCGACACCCCGGCCCATCAGTCGTTTCGGCTCCATCACCAGCCAGGGCGATATCGCGTTGCGCGCCGACGTCGCACGCCCGTTTTTTGGTGTTGACGGTACCGGTGTGACTGTAGGTGTGATCTCTGACAGCTACGACATGGACGGTTTCGCGGCCACGGACGCGGCCACGGACATCTTGAGCGGAGACCTGCCGCTATTGGGTGTGACGGTCATCGGTGGTGAATCCTCATGGTGCGCTACTCCGACTAACTGCATAGACGAAGGCCGCGCGGTAGCGCAGATCATCCATGATCTTGCGCCAGGTGCTACGATCCTTTTTAGTTCTGGAATGGATGGCAAGGCGGACTATGCGACTAAGATTATTGATCTGCAATTGCTGGGAGTCGATGTCATCATCGATGACCTGTTTTACGCGAACGAACCGATGTTTCAGGATGGGGTCATTGCCCAGGCGATCGATACCGTAACGACCAGCGGTGTGGTTTATTTCTCTGCCGCAGGCAATGAGAGTCGTCAAAGCTACGAAGCGCCCTTCTCGGATAGCGGAGTCATTTTTTGTCGCGGCGTATTGTTTCCGTCGATGGGTGACTGCGACACGTCCACACAG
>PVMK01158922.1_pt1 | contig 53495 bp, 55 predicted proteins | sample 1853481 | NCBI WGS metagenome assembly PVMK01 (sample SAMN08533507, study PRJNA380276) | Marine sediment metagenome, whole genome shotgun sequencing project.
AAAATTCGCGATCTTTGCGACTGCCTCATCGGCCTCCCGCATGGCACCGACGCTGCTCTGAAACAGGTGCCACATGCCGTCGAAGACCTCGAGCGTCACGTCGACCCCAGCCTGCTCGACACTTGTGGGCCAGCCCCGTCGAGTCGTCGAGCAGGACCTCGTCGGTTCCCGACTTGGATGAGTATCGGAGGCAGACCTTTGTGATCCGCGAAGAGGGGTGAGCACGCCGGATCATCCATGGGTCGGCCACCGAGGTAGAGAGCAGCACATCGCTGGCTCCAACTGGTGCGGATCATCGGGTCGATCTTCGCGTTGGCTGCGCGCGACGCCGAGTCGCAACTCAGGTCGGTCCACGGCGAGATCAGCACGACCGCCGCGGGTTGCGGCAAGCCTTCGTCTCGAATGGCAAGCGCCGTCACGAGCGCCAACCCACCGCCAGCGGAGTCCCCTGCAATCGAGATTCGCCTCAGGCGACAATTGATGGTCGAGCATCCATCGATACGCGCTGAGCCCGTCTTCGAGTGCCGCCGGGTGAGGATGCTCGGGTGCAAGGCGGTAGTCGGGTACGTACACCGAGACGTCCGCGGCTACGGCGAGATGCGTCACGAGGCCCTTGTGGGTCGACGGGCCGCCGATGCAATACCCGCCGCCGTGCAGGTACAACACAGACTGAGCGGGCTGTTCGCCTTTGGGTCGCGCCACCATCGCCCGAAGGCCGTCCCATAGAGATCCATTCCATCTCAGCGTGCGGCGATGGGGAATTGACCTTGGGCGACCAAGCGCAGCCATCCACGCTGAAACGCAACAGGCCAGGGGAGGGGCCGAGGAAGGGCTTCACGCCGTAGCGCGTTGCGGTACGAAGCACGGCCGGACGAGATTTTCTTGGGCATTTCCTTTTTTCGTTCAAAAAAGCTTTCGCCGTGCGTGTCATCGCGGCACTCGCTATCGTCCTCTCGTCATGAGCAGGTCCGGCCGAAATCACCTTCGAATCGTACTAACCGGCGGCCCGGGCGGCGGCAAGACCACCGCAGCGGACCTATTTCGGCGCGAGGTCGGCGAGCGTGTGGTCGTCGTGCCGGAAACGGCAACCATGCTCTTCGCGGGCGGTTTTCCGCGGGCGGACGAGGCCCAGGCCCGTTCGGCCACGCAAAGAGCGATCTTTCACACGCAGCGTGCCCTCGAGGACGTGCAGGGCGCGCTCTACCCTGGGCGCATCTTGCTTTGCGATCGCGGCACCATCGACGGGGCAGCCTACTGGCCACAAGACGCGCCGACCGGTTTCTTCGATACGCTCGGCACCACGTTGGAGGACGAGCTCGCCCGCTACGACGCTGTCCTCTTCTTCGAATCGGCAGCCGTGGGCGACATTCAGGTCGAAGGCGGGAATCCCACGCGCACCGAAGACAACGCCGAAGCCCGCCGCCTCGATGTTCGCCTCCGAGAGCTCTGGTCAAAACACCATGATTTCCGCTTCATTCCGCACTCGGTGTCGTTCTTTGCCAAGCTCCAGCGAGGCCTCGAGGAGCTCCAGAAGATCGTTGCCGTCAACGGGCTCCTTCAACCAGATTCTTAGTTGGCCAGACTAACCCATCTATACTACCTCTCGAAGTGATGGGGACATTCGGACTGATGAGCCGGTCGCACTGGCACCGTTGCAGCTGTGTTGGTGTTTGGGGGGTGGTACTTCCACTACTTCTGATCGGCTCCGCGCCGGGCTGTATCAGCCAGATGCAGGCAGACATCACGGCCAACCAGGAACGTCTCGACTCGCTCGAGGCCGATCTCGAGACGAAGCGCAAAGAGCTCGAAGAGACGCTCGAGGAAGCCAGCCGTATCTTGCGTCGCAACAGTGCCGATCAAGGGCTGCAGATCGAAGAGATCATCGACCGACTCGCGGTCATGGAAGGGGAGATCGCCGAGATTCGAATGGAGAGCAGCGGTGTGTCGCAGCAGCAGTTGGCAAGAAACGCAGAGCTTCAGCGCAAGCTCAGCGAGGTCGCGCGCGCCGCTGGCATGGATGTGCCGATCGAATCGAGCCAGATCCCGGACAACAAGAAGAAACACTACGAGGCGGCGGTCAAGGCTTATCGCATCAAGGATCATTCCTACGCGCGGGCGCTACTTCGCACTTACATCGAACGCTATCCCAACGACAGCAAGGCCGACGATGCGCAATACATGCTCGGCTCCAGCTACTTGAGGCAAGGCCAACCCGCGGCGGCTCTCGGTGAGTTTCGAAAAGTCATCTCGAAGTATCGCAAGGGCGACGTGCTCGACAAAACCCTCTACGACATGTCACGAGCATTCCTTCAGGTAAAGTCCTGCAACGACGCAGAGACCGCCCTCAAGGCGCTACTCAAGAACCACAAGAGGTCGTCGCTCGTTCCGAAGGCCAAGAAGCAACTTCGTAAGATCCGCGCGATGGGCGCTAGCGAGTGCGCTGATCGCTAGCTTGTCGTCTTCGTAGTCGTGATCGTGGTCGTGGTCGTTTTCGTTTTCGATCACGATCACGACTACGACTACGACCACGATCACGACCACGACCACGACCACGAGTATGGCTGGGCGCTTACTGGTCTACGGCAGCATTCGTCAAATAGATCGGGGAAGACCACGCGCGCTCCTCGTTCATGGTGAGGCAGTCGTCCTCCCAGTCGGTTTGGTAGCCCCCGAAGCACGGGTCGCACTTACCGTCTTTGCAACGCAGGTTCCCCGCGTTGACGGCCGGGGTCGGCTCCTGGATAGCACGCACATAGTAGAGTATCTGTCGCTTGGCCGCGCCAAAGTCCGGATCTTCGAACTCTACCTCGCAGACGTCGGCGTCTGGCGCGCAAGCAATCGTGAGCCACGGATCCTCGATGAGCTTTTCCACGGACTCCGACTCTGCCATCTGTCGACCGATCCGAATCACTTCGATGCGGGTGATCCGTCGGCGCTGGTCCGAAGGGTGGTAACATTCGCTGGCGCAGATGTGTTCAACGCGGTCAGCGCCAAGCGCCTCGACTACGCTATCCGGACAACCCGACTGCTGCCCGAAGGAGCCTGCAGCCCTCACGCGAAATTTGGGAGTGCCGTCGAAACCAAGCTGGCTCCCCATGGACACCCGCTGATCGCCGGCGTTGATGAGGTCGAACCACAACAGGATCCGATCGCCCGACGTGCCGTAGACCTCGCGATCCGAAAACGCCTTCCAGATCGCGTCTCGAGTGCGCTCCGGCGCGTGGACCGCCACCAAACCCCCGGTCAGGAAAAACGAAGCTTGGCGCTCGAGCCATACCGTTTGAAATGGGGGCATTGACGCAACGTCTTCCGGCGGGAGCGCTATGGACTCGATCGTCTTTTCGGGGGCGCCAAAGAGCAGTCGCTCATACTCCTCATCCACTGGTCCCCGGGCGTCGGTCATCTTACGGCGTTCGAGCTCTTTATAGCCAGTGCCCGGCCGCGCCGAGTGATTGTCACTCGACGCGATGAAACCGAGGGTCGTGTGCCGGGGCGAACCCGGTTCGTCGAAATTGCCTCGCGCGAGCATGTACTGGACTGCCCCGCCTGGTCGATAGAGGAAGCTCGGATTGAAACAGTCCGTGCACTGACCGCAATTGCCCCATTCGGCCAGGTCGGTCCCCGGCAATGTCACGTGTCCCGCGGTCCCGGCGTTCAGATAGTTGAGCCTCGCGGCGGCGACCCGGCCATCGCACTCCTCAGAAGAGGGCTCTTCGCACCGGCTTCGCACGATCTCGCCCGCCCTCCAGCAACACGCTTCGAACTCCTCCGTCGGGGCCGGGCAAACCGGACCTTTCGGGGTCTGCTCGACCGCACGGTACGAGCGGTATTCTTCAGAGTTGCCATGCCCGGAAAATACTTCGACGAGGCGTTGCCACCTCGGATCGTCTTGCGCGCGCGCCAACTGCTTGTCCCAGACGTAGCCGCGAGGCGTGTAGAAGCCCCAAGTCGTGCCGTGCGGAATGACCATCGACTCGAAGCCCCATTCGTCGAGCTTACGAAACAGCACCTCGGGTGTTTTCGCGAACTCACGGCAGTCCGGGGGAAGCTCTGGAGATGGGATCTCTTCGGGACAGTCCGGTACCGACGCGATCTCGCGAACATGGACGGTCACGTCGTTGTAGGGCTGCTGGTTTGGAAACGCACGAAAAGGAACTCGCCAGTTGACAAGAAGTGTCTTCCGGTCCTTGAAGGCGCGCGACGCCAGACCGGGGGCCGCGATCTGGCGCGCGGGCAGCTGGTCGTCGCCGGTCTCTCGGAAGATCACGTTCTTGTGCCCGTAATGCTCTTCCGGCGTGAGCCCAATCTGTGTCCACTCGAACCCCGTGAACGCGACGAGGTCGGGTTGCTCGCTATCGCCCACCGCGTTGCATTGCCGAATGGACTCTTTACCCATCGCCCAGGTGCGTGGCGTCAACGCCTCCGCGTGATCGGTGAGCGCGTAGAAATCGAGTTGCGAACAGAAACGGGCGAAGTCACAAGCGTCGGCCGGGGGGTGAACGCCCTCTCCACCCATGAGCGGCAAGCTCCATTGAAACGCATCGACTGACAAGGTCGTGTGGACGTGAAGGTCACCGAAGAGAATCCTTCCTTCGGCATCGCCGGAGTTGCGATCTCGAGCAGCAACGATGCTGGGGTCCAATGGTGATTGGGTGACCTCTCGGTCGACCTGTGGGTGACCACGCCCCAGGACGAACCACAACACGAAGGCGATCAACCCTACGATGATGATCGCGACCAAGGACGCGCGCTTGAGAATCGCCATGGAGCCCGGAGAATATGTCGCCTGGCACGCCCCGCCAAGGCCCTTGATGGTCCGAAACCTAGTGTGCGAGATATTTTTTCTTGTGGTCGAGCGCGCCCGCAGAAGCGTAGTGAGAGGCAGTCCGGAACGCCTTCGGCGGGCAATTGGTGCCGACCCACCGTCCCCACGCTATCGCCTACCTCGCAGCGGAGCGACGAGGACGTAAGCCGGCCACAAGGAAAAAGATCCGCACACTTAGCGCTGCCAGCGAACCGTCTCGGCGCCGCCCTTGATCACCTGGTTCTGGTCGAGCCCATCCTGGCCGGATAGGTAGACTCCCGAGCCGCCTCGGCGGTTCGAGGTAAAGGCGATGATCCGGCAGTCGGGCGAAAAAGCGGGATCTTTGTTGTCGCCCTGCCCCTGAGTGAGGCGTTTGTACTCCTGGGTCTCGACGTTGACCGTGAATACGTCGAAATTCGAATCGCGACCACTAAACGCGATCAGTGGCTGCTTCGGGTCCATGCACCAGACCGGAGTTTGGTTGTGGCTTCCGCGGAATGTCACCCGCTTCACGCCACTACCATCACGATTCATCGTGAAGACCTGTGGGCTCCCATGGCGGTTCGACACGAACGCCAACTTACTCCCAGGACCGCATGTCGGGCTCACGTCGATTCCGCGGCTCTTGGTCAGACGTCGTACGGCACTTCCATCGAGATTCGAACTGTAGATCTCGGCGTTCCCTTGGCGAGACGACGTGAAGTAGACTCGATCACCACAAATCGTGGGCGCCATGTTGATGCCCTTGCCACCGATCACGCGCCTTCCTCCCACGCGGGTGTTGGTGATGAACATTCCCTTACTCGAGAGCCGCGTGTACCAGATAGCGCCCGCACCAAACGACGGAAGCATAGACACCCCGCCGCCGCTCGAAACGCGACGAACGCCGTAGCCATCCATGCTGGCAGCGTAAACACTCTTCCGACCTGGCCCGAGCTTGCGCGCAAAGGTGATCTCGGTTCCAAACGGACCGCGGACCCCGGTGACGATGGCGATCACCTCATTGGCAAAGTCGTGCATCCACTTGCGGACCTCGCCGGGGCTGCCTCGGTAGGTCTTTCGCAGCGCTGCCGTGCCCGCGCCGGCCGACTGATAGAAGCGAAGCTCGATGCTGACGCTCGAGCGGCTTTCGGAGATCGTGCCCTTGATGACGCCGTTAGCGCCGAGCACGGACCAGGAGCCAAGATCGATGCCGATTCCCATGCTACCAGAGTCGTGGCGGATCGACCCAGGACCGATGACGCGGAAACCCGGCATCAAGCGGAAGTCGTTCCGGAGCACATCCGCACCGCCAACGGCATGGACCTTCGGATCCCCAATCAGGTCGGGAATGCCGATTCGGAAGACGTCTTCATCCCCGGCATCGATGTCCACGACGATCTTGTCCTCTGGAAGCGCCGGTGCATCCTCCTCACTGGCCGCGGGCATCGCTGCAAAGACGACTGGCGCAAGGACGAGCGCACAAAGCAGTCCCCCGCCAAACCCTCGATGTCCGAATGGTGTCAAAGCCATGCCTAGTCCCTCACTGAAAATGGCGTCCGAAGAAACGCAACGAGATCGTGTTTCCTAGAACTTGATGTGCGATCGACTCGGGCGGTGGTGGCAGAGCGGCACCCGCCGCATCATCCACCCTCCGACGAACGGCGGCGTCGAAGGATTCATTCCCACTCGGCCTGGTGATTTCGTAGTCTTCCACGCGCCCGTCCTCCGAGATCGAAAGCTCGAGGACACAGGTTAGTTTTTGGAGCTCTTCTTCGGAGATGCTCGTGGGGGTTCGAAAGCCCCGGCGGAAGTAGGAGTAGAGCTTACCGATGTAGATCTCCCGGTCGGTGCCGGTCGCTTTCGTGCCTTCCGCGATGCCGTCCGGGTCACCTTCGAGCTCGGGGCCTTTCGACAGGTCGGAAATGGCGCCCGCGCGCTCGCCGAGCTGAGAGAGGAGGTCTTCGTCGGGCTTGTTGCGCTTTTCTTTGGGCTTCGTCATGCCCTTGTCTGTCTTCCCCGCCGCCGTGGCCGCGACTGGATCGGACTGCGGGGCTTCGGGCACCGGAGCCTTCTGGGAAGCCTCCGGCATCTCCTTACTCGGAAGGGCCCTTGGCTGCTTCTTCTTACCGAGCCGAACGAAGTGCGTCTCGATCACTTCGATCGGTGGAGGTGGCAGCGCAGCAGTCGACGTGCCGAGGACCGATTGCAAGGCGCCGAGAAGAGATGCGCTCAGTAGCGCAAGGATGGGGATCGCCACGAAGGCGCCGAACGCAAACCCGATGCCGCCGGCGACTTCGATTAAGGTTGTCGGCTCGGTCTCCAAAAGACAGAGCGCCCGCCAATCGGCCGCCTTGGAGTTAGCCATCCTATCTTGGCCTCCGGGTTACTGGATCGGTAACGAGGCCCATCTTCCCGATCCCAGCCTGACGCACGAGAGCGAGGACCTGCACGACCGTGCCGTAGGGCACTTGCTCGTCGGCCTGCACGAAGACCTCGCCTGCACTTCGAACGCGTTCGTCGACCGTGAGCCGTTCTTTCAAGACGTCGAGCGAAACCTCTTCGTCGAAAAGGAAAATCCGCTGGTCACGTTGGACCGTGATGACCGGAACGTCTTCGTCGATGTTCATTCGGGGCGCGTCTGCCTTAGGAAGCTCCACATCGACACCGGTGGTGAGCATGGGCGCCGCAATCATGAAAATGATCAGCAAGACCAGCATGACGTCCACCAAGGGAGTCACGTTGATCTCACTGAGAGGGCTCCCAGACCCCCCGTTGTTGCTTGAAAACGACATGCCCTACTCCACCAGCAGATGTCTGCGGATGATGTTGAGGTAGTCACTCGCAAAAGCCGCCGTCTCGCTGTCGACGACACGGATGCGTCGAACGAAATAGTTGTATGCCATCACCGCGGGGATCGCAGCGGCAAGCCCGAGAGCGGTGGCGATGAGCGCTTCGGCGATACCAGGCGCTACGACGTCGAGCCCAGCACTTTTCTGGCCATGGATCTGAATGAAGGCATTCATCACGCCCCAGACCGTTCCGAAGAGGCCGATGAAAGGCGCCGTAGACGCCGTCGTCGCAAGGAAAGACACCTTATTCTCGAGGCGAGTGAGCTCAGCGCTCTGGGCCCGCCGAAGGGCGCGCTCCACATTGTCGACGTCGGCCTTCACGGGTCGCCCGGTCCTCGCAATACGCGCGAGCTCCCGGTATCCGGCACGAAACACCGTCGCGATGGGCGAACGCTCATACTGTGCAGAGCGTCCATGGATCTCGTTCAGTGATTTCGCATTCCAGTTGCGGGCTTTTTCCTCTGACCAGAACAGCTCGAGGAAGCTACGGCTCTGGTCGGTGACTTGCTTCAAACGGATCCACTTCGCGCCGATGATGTAGAGGCACATCACCGTCATGAAGACGAGGATCACCATGACGAGCTGCACGACCGGCGAGGCGCCGATCACGAGCTGCCATGGATTGAGTGTTTGGGATGCGCTCGCTTGCAGGAATACCGAAAGTATCAATGGTTACCCCCCACGAGCGACCCCGACGACTCAGTTCTCGTTAGCACTTACGTTGCGGTCTCGCGCCCATCCGGCCTCATCGGTGCCGGTCGCCATCTCCTCGCCAACCGACGTGACCGAGATCTGGTTCGAGCCCATTCCGAGCGAGACCAAGTAGCCACGAACCGCCCGACCACGCCGTTCCCCGAGGGCGATGTTGTACTCCTCCGTGCCACGCGGATCGGCGGCGCCGGTAAGAAGGATACCCACATCGGGATTTTGGCTGCGATAGCACTCGACCGCTTCTTGGATCGACGTGCGCGAGCTACTATCGAGATCGGCCGAATCGAACTCGAAGTAGACCGTTTCGAACGCACATGGCTCTTCGATGGGCTCAACTTCGATCGGTTCCGGCTCGGGCATTTCGGAGCCAGTCGTGTCTTCGACCTCGGGCTCCTCAGCATCCTTTTTGCAGCCAACCACAAGGACAGCGAAAAGCGTGAAGCATAGCAGGGCCGTCAGAGATGGATTCAGTTGTCTCTTCATGGAGTCTCTTCCCCTTCCCTCTGTGACGCAGAGGTTACGAGCGCCAGTCTAGTCGCCGGGCAAAACCGCGCAATTTTCGAGTGACTGCGTAGGGTTAAACGGCTCACTTTTTCTCGCTCTAAATACGCGAAGTCATTTGCCGCAGTCAAGGATGTCGCTAATTGTAATGCTCGCCCATAGGCCAACCCGAATGACCCTTCAAGCTATTCCCGCAATCGTCCTGCTGGCGGCCCTTGTTTCGGGTTGCGGGGGATCATCCTCGCAACCTTCGACCACTGCGCTCACGCCGGAGCCAAGGCACGGGCACTCGAGCGGCCCCCACGAAGGGCTGCCCGATCCTCAGACCTACGCCGCCAAAATGGACGCTAAAGAGCGCTACTGGTGGCAACGACCCGAACAGGTCGTCGAGCTCCTCGAGTGCATGCCCGGCCTGACCGTCGTCGATCTCGGCGCGGGCACGGGCTACTTTCTTCCCTATCTGTCGAGCGCCGTGGGGCGAAGTGGCCGCGTGCTGGCACTCGATGTCGAGCGTCCGATGGTCGATATCCTGTACCGACGCGTCAGGCGCGACCGCCTTTACAACGTCAGCCCTCGTGTAGTGCCCCCCGACGATCCTGTGCTCCCTCCGAGGTCGGTCGATCGCGTGCTAGTGGTGAATACGTGGCACCACCTCACCGATCGCGTGGCTTACGCCGAAAAGCTCCGGAGGGCTCTACGACCGGGCGGTCGCATCCTCATCGTCGACTTCGACGAAAATAGCCCCGAAGGGCCACCTGTGGAATTCAGGCTGCTCCCAAACACCGTGGTCGGAGAGCTCGAGTCGGCAGGGTTTGCCGCCGAAGTACTCAAAGAGTCGCTTCCCTATCAATACGCGATCGTCGGACGGGTCGACTAACTAGCCGGTTGCCCGGCGGATTGCATGCCCGACCTTGAAGCCTACCGCCGATGCGGCCACCCCGAGGCGGCTGCGTTGAGTCCGCAATCGGGTGGCGAGTGGTGCCCGCGCCGGAAGCGATATCCACAGTCGCAGCAAGTGCCTCTTTCGCTCGGACTCGGGGAAGTCCTCGTAGTCGGTTCGCGCATGAAGGACGGTGTGATTGGATAGCAACTGGATGTCCCCGGGTTGCAAGTCCATATCGAGGTAGAGGTCGGGTGAGCTGGCGATCTCATTGTAGAGGTCCAGCAGCACGCGGTCTTCCAAAGACAGCATGGACTCGCCACGGAAACCAACCGCGGAACGAAAGTAATCGGTATGATAGAAGGTTCGCAAATTGTCGCCGTCGTAACGGCACGGGCGAACCGGAAGATACCGCACGCCACCCTCTCCTTTGGTGTCCATCACAAACGGCCGATAGAAGCGGTCCACGGCTTCGGGCTGGCGATGAAGAAGCTCGTTGTACACCGATATCGAGCTGACGATGCGGCTCTGGCCGCCTCTCCTGGCTTTCTCGAGGCATAGAAGTCCGACGACGTCGGCCGCGTCGCAGTGGAAGTTGATGTTGACCCGGGTGCGGTAGTGACGAACCAAGTCCGGGCTCTCCCCGGTGTCGATCACGTGCCCCAGAAGATCGCCTTGCGGGTTTTGGGCTCCTGGGATGCCCAAGTGAAGACCTAAGCACCAAAAGAAGGTCTCGATCTCCTGCTCCGACCATCGTGTGACCGGCACACCGCTCAAAACTCGAAAGCCGCGCCCCGTTGCCACCTCGCGACGCCAGCGATCGATCTTGTGGGTCAGTGTTGGAAGCGGAAAGTCCTCCCGGGTGAGCTCGCCCATCGCTTTTTCGCTGCGCTTGGTGCTCGCGAGCGCCGCATCGAGCTCCTCGACGTCGGATTCGGTGAGGACCTCACGCCAGTCGTCACGCTCCGCCATCTCACTGCCTTTCCACGCAGCCGCGTTCGGCAACGGCTCGCGAAGCACACCGGCTTGGGGCCTCGCGAAATAGTGAATTGTCTGGGCAGTGAGGTTCTTGTACACGACGCGGCGGCGCCTATTGTACAGCTTCGATGCGGGCCGGCACATGCTTGTGCCACGGCGTTCCTGCGAGCCAGTCTCGATCTTCGGTCGCAGTGAGCTCATTGGGCGCGATTCCCGTCTGAACTCGTGCCCCCCCGCTCTCCACGTGGTCGACGCCTAGCCCGTTCGGAAGCGACACGTGACCCGGCTGCATCATCTTGGACACTTCGACCAGCACCTCGACCGACGCCCGCTTGGTCGTGAGTCGAACCCGATCGCCGTCGGTTACACCAAGTTGCGCCGCATCATGGGGGCTGACCCGGAGCAAACCTTCCGCGTCCTTCTTTCGCCAAGCTGGATCGCGAACGATCGTGTTCGCCGTAAACGAACGACGCTCGCCCGCGGACAATACGAACGGGAAAGCACGGTCACCCGTACCGGCCTCCTCCGTGCGAAGAGAGTCGAGCTCGTCCAGCAGCTCCGGAATGGCCGCATGAAATTTCCCGCCCGAGGTTTTGATACGCTTCCAACTCTCATCGAACTCATCAACAGAGTAGATGACCCCGGAAGGGTTCGCGAGGATGGCGTCGAAGAGTCTCTCCGGAGCCTCGAACCCCTCGCCTTCGAAGCCGGCGCGGCGGAGTGAATCTGGATACGCAGCGGCGAACTGATGGGCCAAACCCCAAACCACCGCTCCCGGCTGAAGTCCGTCAGGAAGATGAGGACCGAGCGTTCGATAGAGAATCACCGGAGCGTAGGGTGCCAGCTTCGGATTGGTGAGAACCGTACCGAAGAAGACGGGGATGAAAGCCTCCCGGCTCTCGGCAGCCGCCGCATGCAACGGAGCGAGGTCCTCCTCAGTATACGCACCGAGAGCCTCACAGAGGCGCGCATGAATTTCCGCCTCGGATAGGACCCCATCAGGCGGATCGAAAAGCGGCTGCCTCAGGTGAAAGTAGTTGGCGGGAAACTCGAAATTGAAGAAGGTGGCCTCGGCTTTCTCGAACTGGGTGGACGTCGGCAAGATATAATCCGCAAGTCGTGCCGTCTCGGTCATGGCAATGTCGATCACGACGAGAGTGTCGAGCGAGCTGAGCGCCTCACGCATACGGCGGCTGTCGGCCAACGAATGGGCCGGATTTGCGCTTTCGACGATCATCGCGCGATATCGTTTGGGATGATCGGTTAGGATCTCGTCGGCGATCACGTTGCAAGGGATCAATCCCGAAATGATGCGGGCGCCGACGACCGGTGTCACTTTGTCCTTCGACGCCGGTCCCGCGATCTTGTCGAGCCCGCCCGCGATGTTGACGAGCGGGGCGGGAATGTACTGCGCACCCTTCTTCCCGAAGTTCCCAGTGAGAAGCCAAAAGAGCTTGTTGAGGTAGCTGCTCAGTGTAGAGTGCCGGTTCATTTGGATGCCAAGGTCCTCGAAGACGGCCATGCTCTCTGCGTTGCCGATCAGCCGCGCCGCTTCCCGGACGAGCGACTCGGGGACACCGGACTTGTCGCAATACTCGGAGATCGGCACTTGGCGGAGCGCGGCCAACACAGGCTCATAGTCATCGACGTGGTCTTGTAGCCATTCCGACGCGATGAGATCCTCTTCAACGAGCACCGCTCCCAATGCCGCGAGGAGCCACGCGTCGGTCCCCGGTCGGACCGCAAGGTGGATATCCGCCATCTCCGCGGTCTCGGTACGACGTGGGTCGATCACGATCATCGACCGCTTCGGATCCTTGGCGATCGCTTTCAGCGTCACGCGGGCACGCGGGATACTGTGGGACTGCCAAGGGTTCTTTCCGATGAACAGAGCGAGCTCGCAGTGCTCGAAGTCGCCGCGGACGGCCGAGCCCATCATGCGGCCGTTGACCCAGAACTCGCCGGTCTTCTCCTGCGCGAGCGCGTTCGACCGATACCGCGAACCGAGGGCTCGCCGCGTTGCCGTGGAATACGCGCCCGGCAGGTGGTTCCCCTGCCCACCGCCGCCATAGTAAAAGATGGTCTCGCCACCGTGTTGATCGCGCACCGCCCCGAGCCTCTGGGCCACCTCTCGAATCGCGGTGTCCCAATCGATATCCTCGAACGTCCCGTCAGCCTTTCGTCGCAGCGGTGAGGTGATTCGGTCAGGGCCGTTTTGATAAAAGTCGAGTCGGTGCGCCTTCTCGCAAGCGTATCCCTGAGAAGCGGGGTGTGCCTTGTCGCCCCGAATGCGTGTGAAGTGCCTGCCGCCCTCCCCGCCCAGCTGAACTTCGAGACCGCAATTACACTCACACAGAATGCAGGCTGTTTTTTCCCAAGACCCGGACATAGGAAAACCTCGCTCGTCGCTAGATGACGTCGTCCGGATCATCCTAGTCCCGACGCTCATGAAGCGTAAGTGCCAATGCCCCTGCGATTTGACCGGGGCCGCTGCGAGCGCTCAGGTGGAAAGAGGGACGTCGAAGCGGCGGCGTGGTAGCACGCCCACTATGAGCATCGTAACGGGACGCTGGGTTCGTTGGGGGGTACCGCTCGCCCTGGCGATCGTCGCGGTCTGGATTGTGAGCAATCGGCAAGCCGGGAAAGCCCCGGGACCCCTGCCCCCCGCAGTCCTGGCCAAAGGGCCTCCTGCTTTCCGCCAATCGAAGACCGACCTCAATTTGAGCCCTCAGTCCATGCAGAGCATGTGGCCCGCGGGACACCGTGACAGCTCGAACACGGACTTCGTTCCAACCACTCTCCGCAGCGATTACGAGCTCGACAAGCGCCTGCTCGAAGGTCACCCGATCTTTTGGGCGCCGACGATCGGAATCGACGGGACCTCATATGTGGTCACTGGGGCGCCACCTGGGAACAGTCATCTCTTCGCGATCTCTGCGGATGGCGAAATCCTTTGGGCGGCCCCACCTCAGGAATCACTCGCAGACCTCGATTCGTTCGCGATCATGAACGCACCCGCAATCGATGCAGCAGGGGACTTGTACGTGGGGGACCGTAACCAACTTTGGGCGTTCAAGCCGAACGGCGATGTGAAGTGGGTCGTAGACCTCGAGCCGTACGGTGTCGATTGGGGCTTCATGACGGTCGTCATCAGTCGGCAAAACTACGTCGGGGGCGTGACGACTAACGGCAAGGTGTTGTTCTTCTGGTCGCACAACGGCGAGCTCGCAACGCCTCCGCTCGACCTTCCCGGAGGCCCAGGTCCTGCACCCGAAGACGAACCGCCCGATGGCCTGTGGAAGGGTCTGATGGATCCGGCCGTGATCCCTTTCCTGTTCAATCTGATTCAAGGTTGGGAGCTCGAGGTCGCAAACACACCCGCGCTCCACCCGGAGACCGGTCGCCTCTACATCACTGCCGCCGGAAAGTCTCCCGACATTGGGGTTCTCTATGGAATCGACATCACTGACGATGCGCTCACGATCGCGTTCCAAGCACCGATGGGTGGCGGAAGCGGGACGAGCCCCGCAATTTCTCACGACGGCAACTCGGTCTACGCGGTCGACGAATTCGGGAGAATGATCTCGATCGATGCGCACACCGGGAAACGGCAATGGCAGAGCAAGGAAGGTGGTGGCGGCTCAGCATCGCCGAGCATCGGCGCGGACGAAACGATTTACACCCCTTTTCAGGACCAAATCACGGCTTTCGCACAGGACGGATCGGTTCGGTGGGAAAAGAGCTACAACGACATCTGCAAGGAACGACTGCCAAAACCAGGGGGGGTCTGGAACTTCGTGTTGTCCGAACCGGTTGCGTTCATCGACAGCATCCTCACGGTTGGGCCGCATAGTGGATGGATGAACGTCGTCTGCGGCTATCACCTGCCGAGCATTCTGTCGAGGAGCGAACGAACCCGCGTACCGATCCCACGGGAATCGCTCTTCGTGACGTTCGACCTGGCTGACGGTACGATCGTCGGAGAGCCGATCCTCTTACCCGAGACGAGTGAGGGCTTCATCACGCCGCTGACCAATGGAAACGCCGTGGTGACGACCTCGGGCGCGATCAGCTCGATCTTTTACAACATGGTCAACCGAATCCTGCCGGAAAACCTCAAAGTCGCCGGGCCACCAAAGGCCGGACTTCTGCTGATGAAGCCGCCATGACTGAGCTTCCATCGCACCTGATCTTCTACGATGGCGTGTGTGCGATGTGCAACGGAATCGTCAAGTGGATGTTGCGTATCGACGACGCGCGGGTTTTTCGCTTCGCGGCGCTTCAAAGCGACACCGCCGACGAAGCCCGGAAGACTCATCCCGAGATCCCGAGCGAGCTCGCAACCATGGTGTACGTTCGTGATGGCGAGGTGTTCTTGCGATCGCGAGGCGCGTTCGAGGCAATGCGCGAGGTCCCCTACCCGTGGAAGGCCCTGTCCTGGCTTCGGGTCTTCCCGGTGTGGCTCACCGATTTCTTCTACGGAATCCTCGCCAAGAGTCGCTACCGGGTTTTCGGAAAGTACGACCAATGCCCGCTGCCCCCCCCTGAAGACCGCGGGCGCTTTCTTCCGTGAACGCCCCCCCAATGTAAGGATATGTGTCACCCATTTGGGCGTAGTGGCTCAAATTGCTACCTTGTTGGGGTATGGGGGCGTGGCGTACTTGGCTTTTCGCGGTCTTGGCGATCGCAATGGGGTGCGATGGCACGATCGGTGCCAAGGAGTTCACGGGCGCGTCCCGCTCGACAGACGCAGGAGTGCCCGCCCGGTGGATGGGCCGGACGGCAGCACGGAGCCGATGATGGACGGGCGGGAGTGATCGCTGACGGCGGACCCTGTGCGAACGGTCCCTTCGCAACGCCAATTCCAAACTGCCAACCGACCCCCGTTCCGAACACCGGGGACCCGCATGCGGATTGCGCCGCACGAATCAATCAGTTCCGATGGGAATGCCAGTGCTTGCCGCCGCTCGATCGGTGGGTCGAGGGAGAGACCTGTTCGGACGGAAATGCCGAGTACGACAGCGTGAACGGGGTGCATGCAAGCTTCGATGACCAGCCATGCGGCTCGGGCGGACGGGCGCAGAACGAGTGTCCGGATCGGAGCTCGAACGAGCAGATTATCGACCAATGCCTCCTGGTGATGTGGGATGAAGGCCCGGAGGACGGCGATCCCAACACCGTCAACGGCCACTATGTGAACATGTCGTCGACGTCCTATACGCGAGTCGCGTGCGGTTTCTACGAGACGCCGGGCGGCACGGTCTGGGGCGTTCAGAACTTCGATTGAGGAGAGAGCATGTTTTTCACGAGACCTTCACTACTTCTACTTTGTGCCCTGGCTGTGGCGTGCGGAGGCGACGTGTTCGGAGATGGCCGGGGCGGCACCGGAAATACTTCGGGTGGTACCGGAGGAGCAGGTGGCAGCCCGACCTTCGAGGCGGATTGCAGCAATGGGCCGCTTGCCACACCGGTCGCGAATTGCGCTCCCGAAACCTTGGAGAGCACCGGCGATCTGGCACAGGATTGCGTGAATCGCGTCAATCAACTTCGGTGGGAGTGTCAGTGCTTGCCGCCGCTTCAGCGCTGGAGCGAAGCAGAAGGGTGTGCGAACCAACATGCCGAGTACGACAGCACGCGAAGTCCACACGCGGGCTTCGTCGATAGAATCTGCTCCCCCAGCGGCTGGGCTCAGAACGAGTGCCCGGGCCGGCGCTCGGCGGCCCAAGTGGTCTCCGGTTGCCTGCAAGAAATGTGGGATGAAGGCCCAGGCGAGCCTTTCTCAGAGCACGGTCACTACATCAACATGACCAACTCGGACTACACTATGGTCGCCTGCGGCTTCTACGAGGTAAGCGAAGGCGACGTCTGGGCAGTCCAGAACTTCCAGTAACTACTCGGTCTCGGGGGTCCATGCGGTAGCGGCTTGGTCGCCTTCTTCGAGGCCAAGCCAAATCCGAAGCTGCTTCATCATGAACTCGGTGCCTTCCCGGGAGGAGAGGTCGACGCGGTATGTGTTGATGTAGCGAACGCTTTCTTGCAGCCACTGGTCCCAGCCCTCTTTCGAGACCTTCTCGTAGACGAGCTGACCGAGCTCGTTCGGAAATGGCGGCCGGGCAAGGCCAGGAAGCTCACGATCGAGCTTGACGCAGTGGACCAGGCGATTGGGATCAGCTTCAGGCATGGCTTCTCCGGCAGAACCTAGCACCGGCGCGCCCGGTGGCTACCCCAGAATCCGAAAGAAGGAACGCAACATCTGATAGGTGAGCCCCCACACGACGCGGCCATCGACGTCGTATGCCGGGAAGTCGATGTGGGTCCCGTGCCACTCGTACGGCCGCACCGTATCCACTTCGCCTCGATACAAGGGCAGGAGCGGCGTCCAAAGTGCCTCCGCGACCTCCCGATTGTCGACTTGCAGGGGAGACTCGCGGTGAACCTCGAACACGAACGGTCGAATCACGGTTTCCTGTGGCTTACCCCGGGCAATGGCCTGAAGGTCATCGAGCTGGCCGATGTGGTCGGCCCCAATGGCGAGGTCGAACCCCACCTCTTCGCGCGTTTCGCGTATCGCGGTCTCGAGTAACGACGCATCCTCGAACTGGTGCCGCCCCCCGGGGAAGGCCATGTGACCGGACCACGGATCACGAGGATGCTCCGCCCGCCTGATGAAAAATACCTCCGGTCCGGCTCCGGTTTCCCGCAGGAGCATCGCCACCGCAGCCCACTTGTCGTGCTCCGACAACTCCTTCGGCGCGCGTCCCCCGAGCACGCTCCGCACATCCGGCAACCCAAGAACCGTCACTGTGCTTCGCTAGCCTCACTCGACGCCTAGGTCAATAGCCCTCCCGCCCATCCTTCTCTTCGTCTTCGTGGTCGTGATCGTGATCGTGGTCGTTTTCGTAGTCGACACGACACGACCACGACCACGATCACTGACGGCCGGGGACAGCCCCCTTAGTCTACGATCTCGTACCGGAAATCTTCGATGACGGGGTTTGCCAAGAGTTTTTCGCACATTGATTGGATGTGGGATTCGGCGGACGCTCGGTCGTCGCCCCGGAGCTCCAGCTCGATGAACTTGCCAACGCGCGCGGACTTCACTTCTTCGAAACCAAGCGAGCCAAGCGAGCGGCGAACTGCATCGCCCTGTGGATCGAGGACCTCGCGCTTCAGCGTCACGTAGATGTTGGCCTTCATGCTGCCTCCAAACCGAGGTTCTTCGCGATACGGGGGAGTGGGTCGCTCATGTCCGGCTCGAATGCGACCCCGCGGATCTCGTCACAAGCTTGGATGTATCGACGCGACGCTTCGACGCGAATGTCATCGGGAATCGTCGGAACCGGGCCGTCGCCCTTGTAGCCCTTACCCACGAGCCAGCGGCGGACATACTCCTTGTCGAAGCTCTCGGGATCCTCGCCGGCTTCGAAGCGCGCCTGATAGCTATTCGCATACCAAAAACGGGACGAATCGGGGGTGTTGATCTCGTCGATGAGGACGATCTTACCTTCAGGCGTCTTGCCGAACTCGTACTTCGTATCGACGAGGATCAGACCACGCTCGGCGCAGACCTTCTGCCCGTGCGCAAATAACGCCATCGCGCGACCGGCTGCTTCGTCGAAATCGGCCTCGCTGATCCGATCCGTGGCCAAGATTTCTCCGCGCGAGACCGACACGTCGTGGTCGCCTTTTTTGGCCTTGGTGCTCGGGGTGAGAATGGGGTCCGGGAGTTTTTGGTGCTTCTTTAGACCGTCGGGTAGCTCGTGACCGCAAAACACGCGCGTCCCCTCACTGTAATGCGTCCAAATGCTCGTGGACGTCACGCCGGTGATGTAGGCGCGAACGACCATCTCGACCGGAAGCGGCTCACATTCGATTCCGACCATGACGTTCGGGTCGGGCACACCGAGGACGTGATTCGGCGCAATGCCCTCGGTCTCGTTGAACCACCAGGCGGCTAGCGAATTGAGCACCTGACCTTTATAGGGGAGCGTCCCGAGCACGCGGTCGAACGCGCTGATACGATCCGTCACGATGATCGTGCGCTTGCCGTCCTTGGTGTAGTTGTCGCGGACCTTGCCTTCATACCGGTGCCCGAGGGATTCGAAGTTCGTCCCGTCGAGGGTTCTCGAAAGTCCCTCCTGCAGGATCTCCGTCGATACGACCATCTCACGCTCCTCCCAACACGCGATCGATGATGGTGTCGACGTGCACTAAGGCGTGGTCCAAATCGAACTCTCTGCCGATCTCTTCGGCGGTGAGATACTTCCCGATCTCGGCATCGGCTTGCAGGAGCTCACGGAACTCGCCCTGCCCTTCGAATGCCTTCATGGCGTTGCGCTGGACGAGGACGTACGCGTCTTGCCGCCCGAGACCCTTATCGACGAGAGCCAAGAGAATGCCTTCACTCGCCCAAAGCCCTCCCGTCTGATCCAGGTTTCGCCGAAGCTGCTCCGGGTACACGACCAGATCGGCGACCACACCCCGGACCCGGTCGAGCATGAAGCCCAAGGTCGCGGTTGCATCGGGCAGGATCATCCGTTCGACCGACGAATGACTGATGTCGCGCTCGTGCCAAAGCGCTACGTCTTCGAGGCCCGGCACGACGGCAGCTCGCACCACTCGCCCGAGGCCGGACAAGTTCTCAGTCAATACCGGATTTCGCTTGTGCGGCATCGCACTCGATCCCTTTTGGCCCTTCTTGAAATGCTCTTCGGCCTCGCCAACTTCGGTCCGCTGCCAATGGCGAACGTTCGTGGCAAAGCGTTCGATGCCTGCTGCAATGACGCCCAACGCCGCAATGTATGCCGCATGGCGATCGCGGGCGACGACCTGCGTCGAGGCGGTCTCCGGGCGCAGGCCAAGCGACTCGAGCGCTTCGGCTTCAATGGCGGGAGTGAGGTGCGCGTAGGTCCCGACGGCGCCTGCGATCTTTCCGACGGCGATCTCTTCGCGCGCCACCACGAGCCGAGCCCGCCCTCGGTGAAGCTCGGCGTAGTGCCCTGCCAGGATGAGACCAAAGGTAACCGGCTCGGCATGAATCCCGTGTGAGCGCCCGATCGCAGGGGTCTTTCGATGCTCCTCGATGCGACCGCGAAGGGCCTCGAGGACGGCGTCCATACGGACGACGAGCATGTCGGTCGCTTCGACCAGCAAGAGCGCGAGTGCCGAATCGAGCACGTCCGACGATGTCATTCCGCGATGCAACCAGCGCGCGGGCTCTCCGGCCAACTCCTCAACGTGGGTCAAGAACGCGATGACGTCGTGCCGCGTGATCTTCTCGATCTCGTCGATCGCGGCGTGGTTCAGCTGGTCCCGAAAAGCGCCGACCTGATCGGCTGTTCCCGCGGGCACGACGCCGGCATTCTCCATAGCGCGGCAGGCGGCGATCTCGACGTCGAACCATGCCTCGTACTTGCGCTTCGAGGACCAAAGATCCTGGAAATCGGCGGGTGTGTAGCGGGGAATCATCTCGGCGCGGCGAAGCTAGCAGACCCCACTACCCGATTCCAACCAAACCATTGGCGATCCCCGCTAAATGCGGGACTGCAGCGCCAAACATCGATGCGCTCTCCGAGCTGGCGTTCCCTTGCAGGCTCCGTTTGTAAACACCTTGCGCGATCGCGGCCAAACGAAAGAGGGAGAATGCCTTGTAGTAAGCGAGGTCAGGCACGCCTCGTCGCCCGGTGAGCTCGCAGTAGCGCGCCACGAACGCCTCTTCCGTCGGGATGCCGCTCGTCTGGAAGTCTACGCCCAAGAGGCCGCCGATCTTCGGCAGCGCAACGTCGTACAGCATGCAAATGTAGGCCAAATCCGAAAGCGGATGACCGAGCGTAGACAGCTCCCAGTCGATCACGGCCAGAGCGCGGGGTTCCGTCGGGTGGAAGATGATGTTGTCGAGCCGATAGTCCCCGTGGACGAGGGTGGTAGCGTCAACAGCGGGAATGTTGGCCAACAGCCATTCGATCAGTCGATTCATGGCCTCGACATCGGTGGTCTGCGAAGCGATGTACTGCTTGGTCCACCGCTTCACCTGCCTTTCGACGTACCCGCCATGACGGCCGAACTCGGCAAGCCCCGTCTTCTCCAGATCCGCGCTGTGAATCGCGGCGAGCACTCGAATCAACTCTTCGTAGATCGCCCTCCGCTCGTCGGCACCGAGATCGTTTAGCTGCGCTTCCCAGAATATTCGCCCTTGCACGAATTCCATCACAAAAAACGCGGTCCCGATCACGGTGTCGTCCTCACAAAGCGCGTACATTTTGGCGGTCGGAACGTCCGTCCCGTCGAGCGCCCGCATCACGGTGAACTCCCGATCGACGGCGTGCGCCGACGGGAGAAGCTTGCCCGGAGGCTTCTTTCGAAGGACATATTGTCGCTCGCGATCGGCGAGCCAGTACGTTGGATTGGATTGACCGCCCTTGAACTGGCGCACCTGCAACGAGCCCGTGTACCCATCGACCTGCTCGGCGAGCCAGGTGTCGAGACGCGCTTCGTCGAATCGGTGGGCCTCGCGAACGGGTCCGGTGTTCTCGGGGGGCGTCTGCGCCATCGGTCCTCGCTTTGTCGAGGTTCGGAGCCTATCATGCCCAGCTCGAACCGGAGGCTCTCGATGGATTTCAGTACTGCGCCCGAGCTCGATGACCTTCTGCAGCGCGCAAGCGACTTCATGGACAGCGAGGTCTATCCGCTCGAAAGCACGATGCGCGAATCCTTCGAAGGGGTTTTGCCCGAGGCAAACGAAGCCAGGGAGCGCTGCAAGTCCGCAGGCCTTTGGGCGCCGCAAATGTCCTCCGAGTACGGCGGCATGGGGCTCGCGTTCCTTCCACACGCTCACATGAGCGAAGTGCTTGGTCGCAGTCCTCTCGGACACTACATTTTTGGCTGCCAGGCGCCCGACGCCGGGAATATGGAAATCCTCCACAAGTTTGGCAGCGAAGAACAGAAGGAACGCTGGCTCCGCCCGTTGGCCGCCGGGCAGATCCGAAGCTGCTTTTCCATGACCGAGCCCGATCGCGCCGGGTCCAACCCCACCTGGCTCGACACGACGGCCGTGCGAGACGGGGACGACTACGTCATCAATGGCAGGAAGTGGTTCACCACTGGCGGTCACTTGGCCGATGTGGCTATCGTCATGGCGGTCACCAATCCCGACGCCGCGCCGCACATGCGGGCAAGTCAGATCATCGTGCCCACGAGTAATCCCGGCTTCCACCACATTCGCCGCCTCTCGGTGATGGGGGAACAGGGGTACGGATGGAGCAGCCATTCCGAGATCGCGTACGAGGACTGCCGTGTGCCCGTCGGCAACCTTCTCGGACAAGAAGGGTTCGGCTTCATGATCGCCCAAGAGCGCCTCGGTCCGGGCCGAATTCACCATTGCATGCGCTGGCTCGGGATCTGCGAGCGCGCGTTCGACCTCATGTGTGGCAGAGCGGCACGGCGAATGGTGGCCCCAGACACGCGGCTCGGCTCGAGGCAGGCCGTCCAGCATTGGATTGCCGAGAGCCGCGCCGAGATCGACGCCGCGCGCTTGATGGTCTATCACGCGGCCTGGAAGATCGACCGTGAGGGCACACGCGCTGCGCGCAGTGAGATCTCATCGATCAAATTCTTCGCCGCGGGGGTTCTCCAACGGGTGCTCGACCGGGCGATCCAGGTGCACGGGGCACTGGGCATGACCGACGACACCCCTCTTGCGTGGTTCTTCCGACACGAACGGGCCGCCCGGATCTACGACGGGCCGGACGAGGTTCACAAGTCCGCCCTGGCCCGCGCGATCCTGAAGAATTACGGCATTGAGCTAGGGTCCCAAGGGAGCTAGGTTCATCTTCATGAGGTCGGTTCATGTCCCTCGATCGAGCTTTCGCGCCTTTATCGTCGCCAGCCTGCTCTTGTGCACGGCGCAGGTGACGCTTGGCCAGAAGCCGAGCACGACGGGCTACCGGCCAGCCCCCAGCGCCAACAAACCCAGCGATATTCAGGCACTCCCGCTCGAGTCGCCGCCGGGCAGCGAGGTGGTCGTCATCGGGATCGATCGCACGGTCGAGCTCGGGCTTGCGGCGTTCGTTCGACGTGCGATCGACACACACCCCGACGCCGTCGCCATCGTCCTCGACATCAACACATTGGGTGGGCGCGTCGATGCAGCGATTCAAATCCGTGACGCCCTGTTGGATGCCGCACCGCGAACGGTGGCCTACGTCCATCCCCGCGCGATCAGCGCGGGTGCACTGATCGCATTGGCATGTGACAACATCCTGATGAGCTCGGGCGCGACGATCGGCGCCGCAACGCCGGTTCAGGCGGGTGCCGGCGGACAGATGGAAGCCGCCGGCGAGAAGATGGTGTCGTACATGCGGGCCGAGATGCGCGCGACAGCCGAAGCGAACGGGCGTCGCGGCGACATCGCCGAGGCGATGGTCGACCGTGAGGTCGTCATCAAAGGGGTCATCAAAGAGGGCAAGCTCCTGACCCTCGACACCGACCAAGCGATCAAGCTCGGGATCGCCGACGGCGAAGCAGCCAACCTCGATGCCGTCATGGAGGCGCTGACCCTGAAAGACCCGAAGATCGAGCGCGTCGAGGTCAACTGGGGCGAAGAAGTCGCCCGCTGGCTAACCGAGCCCACCGTGAGCGGCTTACTCCTTTCGGTCGGCATGCTCGGTCTCATGATCGCGTTCTACACGCGTACCGTCGGGGCCTTCACCATCGCGGGCTTCCTCGCCCTCGCTTTGTTCTTTGGTGGGCACGCGGTGGTCCATCTCGTCGGGTGGGAAGAGGCCCTCCTCTTCATCGCCGGCGTCGTGCTGGTGGTCGTCGAGATCTTCTTCGTACCTGGCCTTGGTGTCCCAGGCGTACTCGGTTTGATTTTCGTCCTCGCGTCGCTGGTGCTCGCCCTGATCGGCATACCGATCGACGTGTCTTTCGAGACCGGTGTGCTTACCGACGCGATGACTCGCGTCATGGTGTCGTTATTGGGCTCCTTCGTTCTCGCGCTGGTGGTCGGGCGTCTGTTGTCACGCACGGCGATGGGGCAAGCCCTCGTCCTGCAGGAAGCCGAAACCGGTTTTCTTTCTGCTCCCACGGCATCGGATCTCATCGGACAAACCGGTGAGGCCCTCACCGACCTTCGCCCCACCGGCAAGGTCACAATCGAGGGGCAGCGTCACGAGGCCACCAGCGAGCGCGAGTTCGTCGCGCGAGGCTCGCGCATTCGGGTGATCGGCAAGGACGGGCCGGCGCTCGTGGTGCGTCCCGAGGACGAGTCGTGACCGCGGTTGCGATCGTTGCCGTTCTCGTGCTCGGGTTGCTGCTGCTGCTCGCGGAGGTCGCCATCGTCCCCGGGTTTGGCGTGGCAGGGGTGCTGGGGATGCTCGCCCTGGCTGCCGGAGCACTCGCTGCGTGGACGGAGCTCGGCCCGTTTTGGGGAACGGTCACGGGTGCAGTTTCGATCATCGCGGCTGGTGTGATGCTCTACGTAATCCCCAAGAGCAAAGCCGGGCGCCGGATGGTTCTCGAGCACAGTCAAGCGGAGGCTGTGTCTCAACGAGATCGCAGCGACCTCGTGGGGCGTCGCGGCATCACGGTTACTCCTCTTCGGCCCATTGGTCGTGTTCGCTTCGGACGCGACGAAGTCGATGTCATGAGCGAAGGCGAATACATCGAGCCCAATCAAGAAGTCGAAGTCATGACAGCGGAAGGCCCACGCATCGTCGTGCGCATCCCAGATACAACGTAGGAAGGAAGTTCCATGCCATTCACAATAGTCGGCCTCGTTTTCGTTTCAGTCATCATTCTGTTCTTCCTGTTCGTATGGGTCATCCCCGTGCGGCTCTTGATCGCGGCATGGTCGAGCGGCGCCTGGGTCGGGCCGGGGGAGCTGATCGGTATGCGGCTCCGTCGTGTGACTCCGAGCAAGGTCGTCAATCCCCGTATCGCCGCCGTGAAAGCGGGCCTCACCGTCGAGACCAACACATTGGAGTCTCACTACTTGGCGGGAGGAAACGTCGAGCGTGTCGTCACCGCATTGATCAGCGCCGACAAGGCCGGCATCAAGCTCGGCTTTCAACAAGCCGCCGCGATCGACCTCGCAGGTCGTGATGTGCTCGACGCGGTGCAAACCAGCGTCAATCCGCGCGTCATTACGACGCCCAAGATCACCGCAGTCGCCAAGGACGGCATTCAGCTGTTGGTGGTGACCCGGATCACGGTGCGGTCCAACATCGATCGATTGGTCGGCGGCGCGACTGAAGAAACCGTCGTCGCCCGCGTTGGCGAGGGCATTGTCTCCACGATTGGCTCGGCGCTAAACTACGCAGAGGTTCTCGAGAATCCCGACGCGATCTCGAAGAACGTGCTCGAGCGCGGCCTCGACAGCGGCACCGCATTCAACATCCTTTCGATCGATATCGCAGATGTCGATGTCGGCACCAACATCGGGGCGAAGTTGATGACCGAGCAGGCCGAGGCGGACAAGCAGGTCGCTCAGGCCCGCGCGGAGGGTCGAAGGGCCCTCGCCGTCGCGGCCGAGCAGGAGATGCGGGCCAAGGTCGAGGACAAGCGGGCCCAACTCGTCGAAGCCGAAGCGAAGATCCCCGCTGCCATGGCCGAGGCGCTCAGGGAAGGCAAGCTCGGGGTCATGGACTACTACAACCTACGCAACGTCGCGGCCGACACCGACATGAGGAACGCGATCAGCAAGTCGACCGAAGGTCCGGACGATGAGAACCAGCCCTAAGCCACCGCTTCCGTTGGGCGCGATGCTCGCGCGACCGCAGCAATTCGTTGCACGATTGGTGCTTGCGGAGTTGCTCGCCAAGCGTGGCGCGGGGCCTTTGGAACGGAAAGCGCTCCTCTACAGGAAGCGACCCAAGCGCTGAAAGCCGATGGAGGAGCTCCTCAAAGACTGGATCGGCGCGATCGCGGTGCTGGCCTACATCCTCTATCCGACACTGAAACGCTGGCTCGAACGGCGAAAGAAGAAGAGCGAACAACGTTCCGCGCCTCGAGAGGCCCCTGAGCCGCGCGCACCCTCGACAGCTTCGCGGCCAGAGCCTCCGGCTACTCCTCGACCGACAGCGACACCCCGCCCGCCCGAAGTCGACATCATCGCGTCAGCGCGGGCACAGGCAGATCGACTTCGGGACCAAGCAACCATCCTCCTTCGGCGCGCCGAAGCGAACCCACGTCTGGTCCGTTTGATCCCCGCGCTCCGCGACGATCTCCTCGGCCGTCTGGCGACAATCGACCGAGCTCTCGCAGGCAAGCCTACGGTGTCAACCGTTATGCAGGACACCACCGTGATTCGAGGCCTCGAGGAGCTGCTGCGCTATCTCGACTCGATGGCGGAGCAGCGGCTAGGCAGCTCTGCCTCGATCTTGGGCGATGCCGACGCGATGGCGGACGCTTGCTACGCGCCCATCCTCGAGTTCTCGCGCTCGCACGGCCTCGACCTGCGAACGAGCACCCCGGTGGCTGTGACCGGCGACTGGGCCTCGTCGATCGTTCCGCGTTTTGCGACCACCCGCGTGGCTCCGCTGCGCCTCCCGAGGGGTTTTGGTCGCAGCATCTGGGCCTGGCCGGCGATCGCCCACGAGGTCGCACATGACCTCTACTACAGCGTCGACGGTCTCGAGGCAGATCTTCATGCCCGCCTCGGCCTGCCACAAGGCGTTCCCGCGCCGAGCTCCGAGCGCGAGATCGACTCAGGATGGCTTCGCCAGCTTTTCGGCGCATGGCTATCGGAAGTATTCGCCGACACGATGGGCACGCTCATGCTCGGCCCCGCGTACGTCGAAACCATGCGGCGACGCTTCCGCGACCCAAGCTCTGCACAACGGACCGCCGCGATCTTCGCGGGCCAAGGCTGGATCGACGAGCACCCTCCGGCACGGCTGCGCCTCTACATGGCGACTCGCGTCTTGCATCACCTCGGCCGCCATGCGGAAGCCGACTCGCTCTGGGAGCGGTGGAACGCCGAGCACGCCGAGGTCAGCTTTTACTACTTGCCGCTCGGCGGCCAGTGGGTGGGTCTATCCGACGAATCGTTACATGCCCTTGCCGATTCGATGGTCGACGTTCTCCTCGAGCAGTCGTGGCCGGAGCTGGCTGACTACCGACTGATGAATATCCCTGGGCTCGCGTACTTGCACGGAGAGCACGCCGAGGTTGAGAGATTGGGCAGGACGCTGGCGCGGGGAGAGACCGTCCAGGGCGACGTCCGTTGGATCATGGCGGCCGCGGTCCTGGCCGCAGCAGAGCAGCCAACCCTGTACGATCAGATCCTCGAGGCGGCTCAGCGTTCGATCATCGGGATTGGCACCGAAGAACGACACGCCGAAGCCCCGAAGGTACGGCGACCCGCAACAGGCGCGATGGCCAAGACCCTCGTCGCCTCGCTGCGTCAGCCGGGCTCGATTCGCGAGGCAATTATTCTAGGCGAAGCGATTCGCCCTTATCATCAGCCCAGGTGGCGCTAAACACCACTAGCGCCCTTCGGCCGCCGCCACGTGCTCGGTGAGACCGAGTGGGATGAGATTCTCCGCGGTGAACCGATCGGCGATATCGACGATCAGTTCGAAATCACGGTTCGCTAGTCCGAGCCGACGATAACCGCGCGCGCGGCGAACGGGTCCAGGAACGGGCTCTTGCGAAGGTCGGACACCTCCTTGGCAGTGTAGCGCGGAGTGGGCGCCTTTCCGGTGAATCGCTGCAAGACCCAGTTCATGAGGGCCGCGAGCCGCTCGCTGGACAACGGCGCGTGCGCCACACCTGGGACTCGAATGAAATAGGCGCGTGCGCCGGCCTTGCTCATCAGCTCAGCCATATTGTGAAGCGACGGCACCGTGGCCGAACCTGACCCGCTCACTTGGTGGCAACCCGAACAGTTGAGAATGAAGTCGTGCTCTTCGAGCGTGCCCGCGGACACGCCTGAAGCGGCCACCGAGAACACAAACGCGGCGACGAGCGACTTCATTTCTCGGGCTGCGCCTCCTTGGCAACTTTCACCACTAGCGCCGTCGAGCAGCTGTAGGTTTGTAGCTTTGCGCCGCCACACCAGTTGATGTCGTTGTTGCGGTACCAGTGATAGAGCGGCCGCTCTCCTTCGTTGCGGTTACACATGCAGCGCCCGCAGACGGTCTTCCCGCAACAGTCGTTGTACGAAATGATGTAGTCCTTCCCGTCTTTCGGATTGCGGCACGTGCCTATCCAGGTGACCGGCGACATCTCGGTTCCCGGCGGGCACGCGGTATGGGATCCCCCGCAACAGGTGCAAAGGAACCCATCGATCGCGCAGTGCCGCCAGTACTCGCAGCGTGACGGATCGCCCTCGGGCCCGGCGATCCCGTCGGGTGAGGCCGCCCGCTCGGCTGCGCGCGCCACGGGTAGCAAGGGAACCGCGACGCTCCCCACCAAGACCGCCCCCAAGCGAGACACCCAGCTTCGTCGCGACAGACGCCGTGCCGACTCCCGGGTCACTCCCTCGAACCAACCATCGAGTCGACTCATTTGGCTTTCTCCTCAAAATAGTCCTGGATGGACGCGACTCCGTGGCGTTGCGCCTCGAACAAGCTCTCGAGATGCTCGCGCGTATTGACCAAGCCTTGTGCTGCAACGATACCCTGCCTGTCGATCAGTACGGCATACGGAAGCTTGCCGACACCATAGGTCATGCCGAGCTCGGTGGACAAGACGTATGGGATCTCCGCAGGCGCCTCGGCTTCGGCGAAAGCGAGGTGCTCCTCGAGGTCCCCGTCGCTCGCCAACACCACCCGCACCCGGGGCACCTCCGCGCGAGCGACCCGCTCGACCGTGGGAAGAAGGGTCTTGCAAACCGGACAAGTCGGGGAGAGAAAGAACAGGAGAGTCTGCGTGTCGTCCTTCGAGGCTCCGCCGATTCGTACGAGACGGTTCTGGAGATCGGTGAGTACCATCTCGGGAGCGGGCGTACCGACCTTGACCTTGGCGCGCGGTGAGAGCGCGCCGACTGGGGCGATGCGCTCGTGGAGCAAACCGATCTGACGGGTAAGTGCGAACACGGTCACAGCGAGGCCCGCGACGACTAGCCAAAGAATGATATTGGAGACGATCAGCGAATCGATCATCGGCCGCCCCCCTTGAGTATTGCTACTTCGTTCAACCGCCAGAACGAAATCCAGAGAAGCGCCGTCACCGCAACGGCCACGATGATGCTGAAGGCGTCCACCCAGACGAGGAGCCGAGTGCTGACTGGCAGGGCAACGAGGGCAGACGCCCCGATGAGCAGTACGTTCCGGGCCACCAAACCTCCGCTCAACGGCACGCCGGCCGCCGGGCCGAAGCAACCGCAGTCGATCTCGCGGCGCCCACGGGCGAGATTGATCGCGATCGCGACACTATAAAGGATGAGCAGCGCCACGGCTCCGAGGGCGGCCCATCGATACAGGGGCAACAGGAGCGAAATCGCAACCACCACCTCGGCGACTGGCAATGCCCTCGCCGCCGCCCCGCCCAGCCAAGGCGGAAGCAATCGGTAGGCCTCGAGCGTCGCGGTGAAACGACGCGAATCGGACGCCTTGTGCCACGCGGCCGTCGCGAAAAGAACCGCGAGCAGGCAACGAAGGGACACAGAAACGACCGGGTCGATCATGGCACCACCAACAATACGCCTGAGAGCCCCACCTCTTCGAGGTCGCGAAGGTGCTCGCCGCTGGTGGCGTCGAGGACGCCGACGGCGCCTAGCTCGGCATGCCGCACGAATAGAAGGGGCTGGTCGTCCTGGGTAACCGCGATGCTATGAACGCCTGCGTTCGGAAGGAGCGTCCGGAGCAACCAGTCGACGAAACCGCCAGCCTCGAATCCGGCTTGAGGACGAATGAAGGCCACGAGCACATTGGGCATCGAGAAGCTCGCCACCTTCTCCTTTGCGGAGGCGTCCCAGACCCAAACCTCGGTACCTGAGTCCTTGTGCGAGCCTGGGCCACCTTGGTGCACGATCGAGAAGAGACGCTTGGTGGGTCGATGATAGGCAAGGTATTGACCTCCGCCCGCGCGCCACCCCCTCTCGCGCTCCTTGTCGGTGAAGAGCGACCAAGGCGCAGCAGGTGCGGGGGCATCGCCGGAATAGTCGATCTCGTAGAGCTGGCCTCCAAACGTCGTGTAGAGCCAACTCGAACCGTTTCGAGTGCCCTTCTCAGAAACCGGGTCGACGACGACATCAAAAAACGGTTCACTTCTCGTGATTCGATCGAGCCCGCCCTGCTCCGTCAACATGACGGTCACCGCAGTCCCGTTCCCGCAAAGCATGCCGAAGCGCTGGGAACCCGCCGGATACACGCCCGCGCACCCCGCTGTCTGAATCTCGCCTACGAACTTTCGTCCCACGAGGTCAACGACGGAAACCGAGCTCCCCGGAGACTGGTTGAGGATGGCGAGAAAGCGTTCTCCATCGAGCATCCCCAGCAGAGCGATGCCAGTGCTCGTGTCCGCCACGCGTGGGGGAAGCTCGATCTCGCCCTTCACTTCCAAGGTGCGAGCGTCATAAATGAAGACGAAGTCCTTGCGCTCACCGTGGTGCCCGCGCGTGTAAATGGTATCGACGCCGTAGATCTCGCTACGCTTCTTCGACCACTGGGGGGCTTTGGGCGTGATCGTCATGCCGCTGTCGATCAATCCCAACATATCGCCGGTACCACCATCGAATAGAGCGGTTCGCCGTAGCGCTCGATCTGGAATCCAAACCCAGTGATCCCCGACCGCCTCCGGCAACGTGGCAACTTGTCCGCGTTCGTCTGGCGCAACGTCCGCCTGCGCGGTCGATACTAAGGAGAGCAGCAGCGCGGTGAGCCAGACCGGTCTCCAAGCCGTAACCCGAGAGGTCATTGGGCGGTGGTACCCGATCTGGCGTGCAGTTGGAAGCGCGGGGTTGGTGCCGAGCGCATATTGCGCCCGCAAGCCTTAACCGAACCTGTCGATCCGCGGCGGGAGCAAGTAAGCGTACGGCTTGCGCAAGATGTTGCGATAGACCCAGCGGTCGGCGCGACGGGCCGCTTGCATGAAGGCGTAAGTCTGCGCATCGCTTTTGTAGTGTGCTCGCACTTCCTGTTCGGTGATCTCTGGCGTCAGACCAAACACCTCGTTCGCGATCGGAATCAACGGCGGAAAGATGCTTCCGAGACCTTCCTTGATGAGGTTGCCGAGGAAATCCAGCGCTTGCCCGCGGCTGGAATGGTAGTTGTCGAGAATCCCTCGCAATAGAAAGCGATTCACGATCGCGCGCACCGGGGCTGGCAGTGCCCGCGTCTGCGAGGTGAAGTCAACGAGGTCGTTCCCTTTGTCATCCCGAAGGAACGGTGTGCCAACGTCGAGATAGCGCAGGCTGTCGCCTTCGATCGCCCAGTTCGACAACTGCCCGTCTGGAGCGAGCGATGGCGTCACCGAAGCCCGGATGTGCTCGAAGATCCGCCGGACGTATGGAACCGCTTCTTCCGCGGTCTTGTCGCGCAAAAAATCAGGGCCGAGCGTCCCGGGGGCGAGCAACGGTTGCAAGCAGTAGAGCACGTGACCTTCGGTCTGTTCCAAGATCGGCGTTTCCGTCTCGACGACGTCGATCCCGCAGGCCCCGAGCTGCTCGATGTACGATACAATGAGACCCGCCATGCGATCGGCGGCCTCGCGCGACGAGAACGGCACGAGCCGCTTGCACGCGAAATCCCCGTGCGGCGTCGCGAGCTTCACTGCAATGGTGACCTCACCGTACCCGATGACGTCGAGGTTCTCGGCGTGGCCCGTTCGCACTGCGTCTCCGAGCCGTTGCTCGAAGGCCTCGATCTGCGAGGTGGTCACCAGCGCCATCAAGCAAAGGCTTTCGTCATGCGGGCGATCAAATCCTCGGCCTCGTCGTCCGTGAGGATCAACGGCGGCAAGAACTGAAGCACACACCGGTCATTGGCGGCCGGGAAGCAGAAGATGCCCTGCTGCATGATCCGCAGAAGCGCGCCGAGCGCTTCCACGTCACTCGAAAAACGCAACCCCATGAAGAGACCCCTGCGTCGAAGCTCGAACGGAAGCGGATCGAGCGCGTCTGCGAATCTCTCAGACAACGCTTCGACATGCCCGAGAAATCCCGGCTCACCGACGATGTCGAGCACCGCCTGCGCGGCGACGCATCCGAGCTCGGCGCCCCCAAAGGTCGAGATGTGAACGAAAGGGTTGGCTTCCCTGTCGAGAACCTCGTGCATCTCGCGCGTCAGCAGCGTAGCCGAGATCGGATAGATCCCCCCGGACAGCCCTTTGCCCGTGATGATGGCGTCCGGAATCACCTCTTCGTGTTCAACTCCCCACCACCGCCCAGTGCGCCCGAGCCCGGTCTGCACTTCATCGACGAGCAAGAGTGCGCCACGATCGTCGCAAAGCTTCCGAATCGAGGTGAAGTATCCCGGCTCCGGGATCGGCATGCCCAGGGTAGCCGGTATCGCTTCGAGAATGACCGCGGCGGTCTGGTCGTCGATCGCAGCTTCCATCGCACCCACGTCATTGAATGGCACTTGAACGAAGCCGGGAAGGTTCGCACCAAACGGATCCCTAAAAGAAGCATCGCCTGCCGCCAAGGCAAGGCCGGTGTGACCGTGGTACCCCCCCTCTACGGAAACGATCTTGGGGCGAGCAGTCGTGCCTCGCGCAGCCTTGATCGCAAGATCGACTGCCTCTCCGCCCGACACGCCAAACACGACCCGAGGAAGCGCGTCGTCGAGCGTTGCGGACAATCGCGAGGCGAGCTGCGCACGCTGAGCGGACACGAAATGATGATTGCCGATGTCGAGCTTTCCAAGCGCCGCCGCAACGGCACCGGTCACGCGAGGATTGCAATGCCCGAGGCTGAAGACGCCACCGTTACCATGACAGTTGATGAGCCGAAGCTTCGTGTACGCATCTTCGAACCAAATGCCTTCACGCTTCCCAATCACGATCTGAAGGCCCATACGCTGGTAGTACGCGAGCTTGTTGGGCGCGATGTGCTCGCGAAACACATCGGCAAGCGCATCGAAAGTTTCGAAAGGCTGCGAGGCTGGATCCTGGGACATAGGCCGGAGTTTACACGACGTCATAGCGCCCTTCATCTGAAAGCCTGTGGACGAGGAACGTAAGGCCTACCGGCCGCGCTTCGCGGTGCTAGATATCGAGCCCATGCCCCTAGCCGGTTTTCACCCCGCCGTGGCTGCCTGGTTCGACCGCAAGTTCGGCCAGCCCACGCCGCCACAGGTAGAAGGTTGGCCGGCGATTCGCGAGGGGAAGCACACGCTGATCGCGTCGCCCACCGGATCGGGAAAGACCCTCGCAGCATTCCTCTGCGCGATCGACGATCTCGTCCGTCAGGGGTCTCGAAGAAGGATTACCCGATCGGGTGCAGATCCTCTACGTGTCTCCGCTCAAGGCCCTGAGCAACGACATCGAGCGCAACCTCCAGGCCCCGCTCGAGGGGATTCGCGGCAGGCTCGAGGAGATGGGTTACGGCGACGTCGACATTCGGACGGCAGTGCGCACGGGCGACACTCCGTCACACATGAGAACGAAGATGGTGAAGTCCCCACCGCACATCTTCGTGACGACACCGGAGTCTCTCTACATCTTGCTCACCAGTGAAGGTGGGCGACGGATGTTGTCGGATGTGAAGACGGTCATCGTCGATGAGATTCATGCGGTCGTCGCCAACAAGCGTGGTAGTCATTTGTCCTTGTCGCTCGAGCGGCTCGATGAGCTGGTCGGGCGCGACATCATCCGCATCGGCCTGTCCGCGACGCAAAACCCGATCGAGCAGGTGGCGCACTTCCTGGTCGGCGCAAAGGAGGGAGCCTCCGAGGACGAGCCCGCGTGCCGCATCGTGGATGTCGGGCACCAGCGGGAGATGGACGTGGCCGTCGAGGTGCCCGGCTCACCTCTCGAGACAGTGATGTCTCTCGAGACATGGGATGAAATCTACCAACGACTGGCTGTGCTCGTCGAAGCACACACCACGACGCTGATCTTCGTCAACACGAGGCGGCTCGCCGAACGAGTGACCCGACACCTGGCAGAGCTGCTCGGCGAAGACGCTGTGACCTCGCACCACGGCAGCCTTGCGCGCGGACACCGATTGGAAGCCGAGCGACGGCTGAAGTCCGGAGACCTCCGAGCCATCGTGGCGACGGCGTCACTCGAGCTCGGGATCGACGTGGGCGACATAGACCTCGTCTGCCAGCTTGGCTCGCCCCACTCGGTGGCAACGTTCCTGCAGCGCGTGGGTCGCTCCGGCCACTGGCACGGTGGAACACCCAAGGGCCGGCTGTTTCCGCTGAGTCGCGACGACCTCGTCGAGTGCGCCGCGCTCATGCGTTGCGTGCAACGCGGCGAGCTCGATCGCATCGAGATTCCCGAAGGCCCACTCGACATCCTGGCGCAGCAGATCGTTGCCAGCGCGGCCGCCAAACAGGAGTGGAGCGTGGAAGCGCTGCTCGCAATGATCCGGCGCGCCTGGCCCTACCGCAACCTCGACGAAGAGAGCTTTGCGCAAGTGCTTCACCTGCTGTCCGAGGGCTTCGCGACGAGCCGTGGCCGACGAGGGGCATTTCTGCACCACGACGAAGTGAACCGACGGATTCGTCCGCGACGAAGCGCGCGGCTCACTGCGATCACCAACGGAGGAGCGATCCCCGATACGTTCGACTACGAAGTACGGCTAGAGCCCGAGGGCCTTCGAGTCGGTACGTTGAACGAGGACTTTGCCATCGAGAGCATGTCGGGCGACATCTTCCAGTTGGGCAACACTTCGTACGAGATTCTGCGGGTCGAACCCGGCGTGGTCCGCGTCGCCGACGCGCGTGGGAAACCACCGAGCCTTCCGTTTTGGCTGGGCGAGGCGCCTTCCCGCAGCAATCTTCTGTCGATTTCGGTCAACGCCATCCGGGAGGGCGTCGAAGCACGCCATCACGACCTCCCCGCCGTCGTCGACTGGCTGCGGCAAGAAACCATGATCGGCGAATCCGCCGCAACACAGGTTGCCGAATACTTGGTGGCCTCGCGCGCGGCCCTCCGTGCCATGCCGACCCGCGACACGATCATCCTCGAACGCTTTTTCGACGAAACCGGGGCGATGCACCTCGTGGTCCACGCGCCGTTTGGCAGTCGGATCAATCGCGCCTGGGGGCTCTCGCTCCGCAAGCGCTTCTGTCGGAGCTTCAACGTCGAGCTCCAAGCGGCGGCCACCGAAGACGCGATCGTGCTTTCACTCGGACCGACTCACAGCTTCCCTCTAGAGGACGTATTTCGTTTCCTGCGTGCCGACAACGCGCGTGACGTTTTGATTCAGGCGATGCTCGACGCGCCGATGTTCCAGACCCGCTGGCGTTGGAACGCGACCCGCGCATTGGCGATTCTGCGATTCCGGGGCGGCAAGAAGGTACCGCCGCCTTTCCAGCGGATGCAGGCCGACGACCTGCTGGGTTTGTGCTTCCCCGACCAGGTGGCTTGCCTCGAGAACGTCGCCGGGGATCGAGAAGTCCCCGACCATCCCCCTAGTCCGACAAACGATCGAGGACTGTCTTCACGAGGCGATGGACATCGAAGGCCTCGAGGCGCTTCTTCAGCGATTGCAGGCCGGGGAGCTCACCCTGCTGGCCCGAGATCTCACCGAGCCCTCGCCCCTTGCGCAAGAGATCCTCAACGCGAATCCCTACGCGTTCCTCGACGATGCTCCACTCGAGGAGCGACGCACACAAGCCGTGATGTCGCGTCGCTGGCTCGATCCTTCCAAGGCATCGGATCTCGGAGCGCTCGATCGAGCAGCGATCGACCGCGTGCGAGGTGAAGCATGGCCCGAGCCTCGTGACGCCGACGAAATGCACGACGCGCTCTTGATGCACAACTGCATCACCGACGACGAAGCGGGGACGAGCGAATGGCACGCTTGGCTGCACGATCTCGAAGCATCGGGCCGAGCGACGCGTTTTACCGTGGCCGAGCGTAGGCTGTGGACAGCGGTCGAACGATTTCCGTTGGTGGAGGCCGCCTGGCCCGATCAACGAACTCCAACCGAGGTGCCGGTTCCGGAGCGGCATCGCCGTGAGGTGTGGGTTCGCCAAGACGCGATTCGCGAGGTCGTGCGGGGCCGTCTCCAAGCGTCGGGCCCGACTACCGCAAGCTCCCTCGCTCGGGTGCTTGGGCTCGAGCCGGGGTCGGTTGACGCCGCCCTAGCCGCGCTCGAGGGCGAGGGCTTCGTGCTTCGCGGAACGTTCTCGCCCGAGTCGACCGCAACCGAATGGTGCGAGCGTGGGCTACTCGCGCGGATCCACCGCTACACCCTCAACCGACTTCGAAAAGAGATCGAAGCCGTGACCGCCGCGAGCTTCATGCGCTTCCTCTTGGCATGGCAACACGCAACCCCGGATACTCGGACGGAAGGGCCCGAGGGCTTGGCCGTCCTCATCGAACAACTCGAAGGGCTCGAAGCTGGCGCCGCGGCTTGGGAGTCCGACATTCTGCCGGCGCGAATGGAAGGCTACGACCCGAGTTGGCTCGACAGCCTGTGCATCTCGGGACGCGTCACGTGGAGTCGTCGAACCCCACCCACGGGGAAGGCATCATGCCCTATCCGAACCAGCCCGGTAGCGTTTTCACGCCGTGAACACGCGCGCACCTGGCGGTTCCGCGCCGCGGTCGCGGAACCCATATCGAGTAACGGGGCGATTGCACTCGAGATGATGCGGCGATCTGGCGCGAGCTTCTTCGACGACATCGTGAGTGAAACGGGGCTTCTTCCAGCACAAGCGGAAGAAGCGCTCGGCGAGCTCGTTTCCCTAGGGCTCGTGACTTCCGACAGCTTCACCGGGCTCCGGGCCCTGTTGGCGCCGGCCCCGAAGCGACAACGGCGCGGCCGAAGAGCCGCGTACAGCATGGAGGCCGCCGGTCGGTGGACCGTATTGCCCGCCGCACCTGAAGAACACGATGTCGAGAGCGTCGCGTGGACCCTTCTCCGTCGGTGGGGCGTCGTTTTTCGACGAGTCCTCGATCGCGAGGGTGACCTGCCTCCATGGTACGCCCTCCTCCGCGTCTACCGTCGCCTCGAAGCGCAGGGGCGCATTCGGGGAGGCCGATTTGTGGCCGGTTTCGCAGGTGAGCAGTACGCCCTCCCCGAAGCCGTCACCGCGCTTCGCAAGTCCCGCCGTAAGTCCGAGTCCGGTGAGCTCACATCGATCAGCGCGGCCGACCCACTCAACCTGGTGGGCATCTTGACCCCAGGAAGCCGCGTGCCCTCAACGCCCAAGAACCGCATCCTTTTCCGAGACGGTATTCCGATCGCATTCCACGAAGGTAGCGAAACTCATTTCTTGGAGGACCCGGAAGATGATCGTTGGGCTCTTACGCAGGCGCTTCGCCGTCAGCCGGTCCCACGCGCCGTCCAAGCCTATCTCGGAAGCCGCCCCTAGCATCACTCTACCTCACATGACCGACCCTCTACGAAAGTGCTTCTCCGAAGCGAACATCAACGGCCTCACGTTGCGAAACCGCCTGCTCAAGGCGGCGACTTTCGAGGGCAAGTGCCCGGGAGGCGTACCGAGCGAGTCCCTGACCAAGTTTCACGAGCGGATCGGTCAAGGCGGTATCGGAATGACGACCATCGCTTACTGCGCTGCGGAGGCGGACGGTCGCATCCACGAGAACATGATGTACATGCACGAGGAGATTCGCCCGGAGCTCGAGCGCTTCATCCGTACTCTCCACGCCACCGGGGCAAAGGTTTCGGGTCAGCTCGGGCATGCCGGAGGCTTCACGAAAAACCGCGAGTTCCGAGGGAAGCGTCCGCTAGGCCCATCGAAAGGCATCAACGCACTGGGGCTCGCATATGGCCTCCCGCGCATCGACGCGATGACGAAGGAACAGATCGGCGAGCGCATCGACGTCTTCGGTCGTGCCGCCACCTTCATGAAGTCGGTCGGCTTTGATGCCATCGAGATCCATTTCGGGCACGGCTATGGCATCAGCCAGTTCATCAGCCCGAAGACCAACAGGCGCACGGATGAGTACGGTGGAGCTCTGGAAAACCGAATGCGGTTCGGCCTCGAGGTGTTGGCGGCCGTGCGAGAGGCGGTAGGCAATGATTATCCGCTCCTCGGCAAGATCAGCATGACAGACGGCGTGGCTGGCGGCGTCACCTATGAAGACTCCGTGGAGATCGCCACCATGCTCGAGGCGGGCGGTTTAGACGTCATCATTTGCAGCGGTGGCACCAGTAGCATGAACCCCATGCTCTTGTTCAGGGGCGACAGCCTCGTCCCAGGCCTGATCAAGCACGAAAAGAACTTGCTGATGAAGATCGGCATCAAGCTATCAGCACCCATGATGTTCAAGAACTACCCGTACGAGGAGACGTACTTCCTCGAGCACGCGCAACGGATCCGCGACCGGGTGCAGTGTGGGGTCTGCTACATCGGCGGGGTGTGCACCGGCGACAGCATTCGCCGTGTGATGGGCGCGGGCTTCGATTTCATCCAACTCGGCCGTGCCCTCATCTTCGACCCGGACTTTCCGAACCAGGCTCAGGAGCGCCCCCAATACCGGAACGGCTGCAGTCATTGCAACCAGTGCGCCACTCTGATCGAGGCCCCCGGCGGCATCTACTGCGTGGAGCGCCCCAACAACTTCGCGTAACCGACCCGCACCCGTACCCGTACCCATGCCCGTGCTCGTGCCCGTGCTCGTATTCGTCTGACGATTGGTCACAAGTTCTTGCATCGTTTCGACTACTTGCGCGCGTGTGGTCCAACACGCGCGGGTTCGGAGCAACCGCTCAAGCCCGAAGACGCCGTTACCCCTTGGTTCGCGTCTGCGGTCGGAGCTTAAGAGAGGAGGAAGGAGGGAAAGCCTCTCGGCCAGCAGGCCAAGCCCGGGAAGAGAGAGAAGGACCCTCGGTCGGTGTGCGCGGACACCTCTGACTCCTGCGCATCAGCCTCCCGGAACCTCATCGGTTCGCACGAGCCCGTGGCGCTTCCAGCCCGTCTGAGCGAGCCAGGTGCGGGGCTCCGCACATGGCGGTGGCCCCGTCGCCCGATAGACGTGGCCCACCGGGTCGCCCGAGCCAAACGGATCGACCCAGGTTGAAGCCGGCTGCGCCCGACCGAGCTTTCGAAGATGCCTTCGGCGGTTGTTGAGCACGTAGGCCATGGCGTTTCGAACCTGCCGCGGCGTCCGGAGCTGTTCGACGTGATACCGATCGGTGAAGACGGTGCCTCGCCGGCGCTCGAGCGCCTTGTTGAGCGCCTTGCTCATGCGAATCGAAAGCCCCTGCATCCCCCGCGAAAGCGAGCGCCGGTGCGTCGCCTCGACGATCAGGTGTAGGTGGCCGTGCTGCACCGACCAGTGAAGCACCCGCATCCCAAACCGCCCCTGCGCCCGCGCAATTGACCTCACGAGGGCCCGATAGAGCCGCCCGCTCCGAAGCCGAAGCCTTCGATCGACCCGAAGCGTCACATGCACCGGCACATAGTGCGGTAGCGCCTGCCGCGTCTCGTGGCCCACACACGTGCTGGTCTTCGGCCGACCGGCCCCTTCACGACGCCCCCCGTGCCTCAACCGGTCGAGGTGAAGCTGCGCCTGCCTTCGGCGTCGTCTCGGACGTCGTTTGGGCGAGCGTCCGGGCCTTTGCGTACCTGCCGCCATGCCTCTTGAATACCGCAGATATTATCCCGAAGCGGAGCCAATCGCGGTCACGTCCACACCCCTCGAGCTTCGCCGCTCTCTTTTGTGACTACTCATCAGTCGTGCTCGTGCTCGAATTGACGCGGTACCCTCTTCTCCGGGTGCCCTGTCATCCACCCCGCGCCCCTGCTACGGTGCGCGCCGCCCGATGAACAACCCCTTCACGAAACTCGTCACGACCCATCACACGATCCGCGGCATCGAGACCGATGCGACCTCGACGGTTGCCCCTGGCTGGATCTCGCGAATGCTCGAACGCGTGCGTTGGTCGGTGTTTGGCCTCGACACCTTCGTCCTTCGCAACCGGGTCGTCGGCGGCGTTGCGCGAGCGGGCGTATTCGAATATTCCGAACCCCTTCGGTTCGATGACGAGATCGAGATCGAGACGTGGCTCGCCCGAGTCGGAAACACGAGTTACGATTTCGGACACGCGATCAAGCGACTGAGCGACGGAGTGGTGGCCGTCAGAGCGAGGGTCACCGTCGTCCACATCGGACCGGATGGGCCGGCGCCGGTCGGTGCAGACCTGGCCTCCGCGGTTCTCGACGAGCCCGTGCCCGCGCGTGCCGTCTGGCCCGAGACCGAGCGTCGATCGTCGTGGACCCGACGGTGGATCGTTCGACCAAGCGACCAAGACAGCTTCCGCCACGTGAACCAGGCTCGTTACGTCGACTACATCGACGACACTCGACAACTCGCCTCGATGGCGGGAGAGGTAGCCGGGCCTCGATGGGCCTCTCGCATCACTTTCCGTCGAGTACCTCCGGGAAACACACGCAGGCCAGCTCGTTCAGATGGAAACCTGGGTGTCCGGGAATGGCGCCAGGGCCTTCGAGCTCACGAGGCCCGACACGGGCGAAGTGCATTCCCGTGGGCAAGTGCGCGCAGAGCCAACATCGTAGGCATCAATCTCGATCCTCGTCACAGCGCCCCATTGCGACTATTCTTCCCTCGATGTTTCCCTCGCCGGGTGGCGCTCATCCTCCGCCGGAAGAACTCTTCGCCGGGCGCTATGCGGTCGACGGTCAGTTGTCGTGGGGCGGGCTCGTGTCTTACTACCGTGCATCCGCAGAAGGAGCGCCTCTGATCATCTGCGTCTTTCCGATGGATGTGAATCGATCGGACCGCGCGAAGGTCGCGTTCTCACGGGTCACCCAGAGCCTCGGGCGGATTCAGTGCCCCTCGATCCCGCGCGTGCTCGACGCGGGCATCATCGATGGCGTCCCCTACCTCGCCTTTCAGGACACGCGGGGCACCCTCCTGTCCGACTTGTTGCGCGACCGTTCCCTGCACTCCGCTAGCGTGCTTCGGATCGCGAGCGGCGTGTTGCGCGCCGTGGAGGCTGCCCACGCGCAGGGGCTAGTGCACGGCGATCTCACGCCGCAGAACATCGTCATCACACGCCAACGCGACGGGGCGGTGGGGGCTCGCGTCATCGGAACGGGTGTCGTTCCCTTGCTCCGCGCATGCCCCGAGGCGAGCGCCCACTCTGCGCATACAGGGTCTGGAAAACACGCGGTGGCATACATGGCGCCTGAGCTGATCGGCACCGGAGCATTTCCATCTTCCGCAGACCTCTACTCGGTCGGCGCGTTGTTGCATCACATGGTGGTCGGCTCCCCACCGATCGGTTGGGAGACCGACGAAGGCTTCGAGGACATCCCAGGGCTCCCCGAAATCATTCATCGCGCGATGGCCAAACGTCCCGAGGGCCGCTATCCCGACGCCGCGTCCATGCTGGCGGCGCTCGAGTGGCTCGAGGTCGAGTCCTCCAAGCTCAACCCGCAGACCCAGGATATCGCGCCGTGGATGGAGTCGTCGCGGGTCGGGTCAATCCCCGTCCCGACCCTAGCCTCTTCGCTACCTCCTGCTCACGTCAGCAGCAACCATTCCGCTGGTACCGTGCTCAGTGTATCAGTCGCACGGCCAAGACCCCGAAAGCCCATAATCGTTCAGGACGCGACCTCGGAAGCCACCCGCCATTGGGTGCGCATCGCACTCTTGTTGTCGCTCTTGGGCACGCTGGTCTTCTCCGGGTACTGGTGGAAGGGGCAAAGGGAGCGCTAACCAAGAAGTCCCCTCCTACAACCTCGCCCCCGCCACAGAGCATGTCGACTAGTCCATCAGACCCACAATCCACCGACGAAGAGCTGATGGACGCTTACATCGATGGCAACGATGAGGCGTTCCGGCTGCTATTCGAGCGCTATGCGCCAATTCTTCTTCGGTTGACCCGTCGGCACCTGCGGTCGGACGAGCTCGCCGAAGAGATCGTCCAGCAGACGTTCTTTCGACTCCACGGAGCCCGCAACGACTTTCGTCGAGGCTCGAAGCTTCGGCCATGGGTCATGACCATCGCAATGAATCTAGTCCGCGAACACTGGCGGCGAAAGAAGCGCCGTAAAATGACCTCCCTGGAGGTCGAAACCCAAGCCGCACCCGAACCCGAATACTTGCCCCTCGAGCTTCGAGAGCGCTCGAAGCTCCTCCACGAAGCCCTCGGCAAGCTCCCGACGAGCCAGCGGGAGGTAGTCGAGCTCCACTGGTTTCAGGAGCGCCCCTACGCCGAGGTCGCGGTAATTGTGGGTACTTCCGAGGGTGCTGTACGCGTTCGCGCACATCGTGCGTATGCAACTTTGAAACAATTGTTGGTCTCAGAAATACGTGGTGATGAATGACTACAGGCAGCAATAGAGCGGGTCCGGACGCCGGCCTAAGCGAGCGCCTGCGTGAGCTCGAGCAGGAGGGCCAACTCGACAACACCGAGCTCATCGATCGCATGTTCCTCAATGTGAAGGACGAGTGCGACAAAAGCGACAAAACGATCGCGGGTTTTTTCCGAAGCCGGTCCACGATTGTTCGGCGGCTCATCGTCTTGGCCGCGTTTGCGGTTTTGGCTGTTGCAGGCTTGAATGCTTTCACCCTCGTCGACGAATCCGTACGCAACCCGCAGTGGGTTGCGACACTCGTCGTCTTTTGCGCCCTTCTGATCGTTGCCATGATGATGGTGACACGTCCCGTACATCGGCCGGAGCTCCCGCGTTGGCAGGTCGCTTGTCTCGCATGCGTCGCAGTTGGAGCCACGGTCCTCGCCGCCTTTTGGCCGAGCGCGGGCGCATACGCGGCCACGCACGAGCACACCAGCGGAATGATGGCCGGTGCATGCATGGGGTTCGGGCTCCTGCTTGGCGTTCCCGTCTATGCCTTGCTCCGATTGGTAGACCGAGGGAATGCCTTTGGCAGTCTGATCGCTGCGTCAGCCGCAGGGCTAGCGGGGAACTTCGTGCTCAAGGCGCATTGCGCCATCGAAACCACAGGGCACGTGCTTCTCGGCCACGCCTCGGTCGCCGTGTTGTTCGTCGTCGGTTTAGGGTTGGTTCACCGCTGGATTCCGTCTAAATAGGCGGTAATGCTCGCGGAGCGCTACCCGTACTACTTGGCAGGTTCTCCGGAACAACCGAACGCAGATCTCGCGGTTACCGACAAGTACACCGACGAGGTCGTCACACGAGTCGCTTTGGCCGACCGGAACGTCATCGACCAAGCGATCGTAGCCGCCGCGCAGACGTCCGGTGCGATGGCACGGTTCCCCGCTCACGCGCGGCGCGAGGTCCTCACCCACTGCGCCCGCCGTTTCTCGGAGCGCGCAGACGAGCTGGCGCATACTCTGTGCATCGAGGCGGGCAAGCCGATTCGCGACGCGCGCGGTGAAGTGGCCAGGCTTGTCGACACTTTTCGCATTGCCGCCGAAGAAGCGGGGCGCCTCTACGGCGAGGTCTTGCCAATGGACCTGAGCGCCCGTGGCGTCAATTACGACGGAATGTGGAAGCGCGTGCCGATCGGTGCGTGCTCTTTCATCACCCCGTTCAATTTTCCGCTCAATTTGGTCGCTCACAAGGTCGCTCCGGCGATTGCGTCGGGGTGCCCGTTCGTGCTCAAGCCGGCGAGCCTCACGCCTGTGGGCGCGCTGATTATCGCCGAGGTTCTCGCCGAAACCGACCTTCCCCGGGGCGCCTTCTCGGTTCTACCCTGCCGGCGGGCTGACGCTGAAATGTTCGCTACCGATCCGCGACTCGCACTGCTGAGCTTCACCGGGTCTCCGGCCGTCGGGTGGCAACTCAGGCGAGACGCCGGAAGAAAACGGGTCGTGCTCGAGCTGGGTGGCAATGCCGCCGTCGTGGTCGACCACGACGCCGATCTCGACGATGTGGTGCCGCGCATTCGCGTGGGCGCATTCTACCAATCGGGTCAAAGTTGCATCAGCGTGCAGCGGATCGTGATTCACGAATCGATCTACGACGATCTCAAGGATCGTCTGGTCGAAGACGCCCGTTCCTTAAAGATGGGCAACCCCCAAGACGAAGACACTTTCGTCGGGCCGATCATCTCTGACAAAGAGGCAACTCGCATCGCCGAGTGGATTGAGAGTGCGATCTCGGCGGGCGCTGAGCTCCTGTGTGGTGGCGGGCGCGAGGGCAGGATGATCGAGCCGACTCTGCTGCAGGGTGTCCCCAAAGACCAGCCGCTCTACGCGGCAGAAGCGTTCGGTCCGGTAGCTCTACTCGAGCCATTTCACGACTTCGACGAAGCTCTTAACATCGTGAATGAAAGCCGGTACGGGCTTCAAGCCGGTCTCTTCGTGCGGGATATCACGAAGATCCAAAAGGCATGGGACGAGCTCGATGTCGGCGGCGTCATCATTGGGGACGTGCCTTCGTGGCGTGTCGACCACATGCCCTATGGAGGCGTCAAAGACAGTGGCATTGGCCGAGAAGGCATTCGATTCGCGATGCAGGACATGACCGAGATTCGACTGCTCGCCATTCGAAACGCAAAACAGGCTATGCTTCGCGGCCCAAGGAGAGATCAGTGAGCGAACAGCTGCGGCGTGACTTCGACGACAAGGGCATCCGGAAGGTCAAAGTTGGCGGGTTCGACGTCGATGGAGTCCTTCGTGGCAAGTACATCAGCTTAGAGAAGTTCTGGTCGGCACTGGAGAAGGGCTTCGGGTTCTGCGACGTGATCTTCGGCTGGGACATCAACGACCAGCTGTACGACAACGCGAAGGTCACCGGCTGGGACACGGGATACCCGGACGCCCTCGCCCGCATCGACGCGTCCACGATGCGTGTCTTGCCCTACGCCCCGGACACCGCACATTTTCTGATCGACTTCTACACACAAGAGGGTCAGCCGCATCCAGCTTGCCCCCGAAGCTTGCTCAAATCGATCGACCAGCGAGCGGTCGACGCCGGCTTCCGCGCCAGGTTCTCGGCCGAGTTCGAGTTTTGGGTCTTCCAAGAAACCCCGGAGACGCTCCACGAGAAGGGGTTTCGGGACCTGCAGCCCCTGAGTCCGGGGATGTTCGGCTACTCCTGGCTGCGTGAGGGGCAGCACCAACTCTTGGTTGACGATATCTTGGATACCTGCGCGGCCTACGATATCGAAGTCGAGACCCTCCACACGGAGACGGGTCCGGGCGTCTGGGAAGTCGCTCTTCGATACGACGATGTCGTGACGGCTGCCGACAAGGCGGCACTCTTCAAGACCACGCTCAAACAAATCTGCGATCGCCATGGCTACTCGGTGACGTTCATGGCGAAATGGAACCCCGACTTGCCGGGGTCGAGCGGGCACCTCCATCAAAGCCTCTGGGACGTGGGCGGGCAGATCAACCTCTTCGCCGCAGCGGGGAGCGACACGCTGAGCGAAACCGGCCTGCACTATCTCGGCGGCTTGGTCACGTTGGCGCCGGAGCTCACAGCCCTTTATTCACCGTTCGTCAACAGCTACAAGCGGTATGTGCCCGGCGTCTGGGCGCCTCTCACAACGTCTTGGGGGATCGAAAACCGCACTTGCGGGGCCAGGGTAATCCTCGGACCAGGCGACCACGCCGCGCGTGTCGAGTTTCGCCAGACCGCGGCGGACATCAATCCATACATTGCCATCGCGACCTGTCTCGGCTCCGGGATTCACGGCGTCACGCAGGGAATCGCCCCACCCCCCATGACCTCGGGCGACGCGACCCACGACATCGATCCATCGCTAGCGCTCCCGCTCACACTCGAAGCTGCGGTCGCCCGCCTCCGGGAGAGTGAGTCCGCCCGCGACGTGCTTGGCGAAGACTTCATCGACCACTATATCCGCACCAGAGAGTGGGAGTGTCGCGAGTATCGAAAGTCGGTGAGCGAGTGGGAGCTCGAGCGGTACTTCGAGTCTGTATGAAGGACTAGTCGATGCTGAAACGCCTATTCTCAGAACGCCCTTTTCGCTTGCCTCACATCAGGCCGTACGTTCCACGCCCGAGCGATCCCTCGATCTTCTGGTTCAATAGCGAGCGCGGCGACGTCGTGTCGGATGTCGTCAATCGAATCTGCACTGCGCATGAGACCGACCGCACACAGCTCGAGATGGCCCTCAATGATGCGGCCTTTCACGAGATTCGGCGCCTCGAGCGGCAGCGTGATGATGAGGCGCGAGACCGGCTCGGGTATTGGCGGTCGATGATCCGACGCATCGGCAAGATGGACGACACCGAGCAGCGACGCGTGCTCCACACGATCGTGTCCAACATGGGGCACGACGTGGCGGGCAACTTCGATCCTCGCGTGTACCGTTTCGCTCGCCAAGCGATACCACGACTGGTCGCGGGGGTCATGGAGCCACGACGGCTCGCCCGCAGTTTCTCTACACCCCAGTTCGAGGTGCTCGGCCGGGTGTTGAAAGTGCAGGGAGACATCGAGCATCTCCAGCATCTTCAGTCCGAGGGAAGCCTCGTCTTCGTTCCCACCCACTCGTCCAATCTCGACTCCATGGTGCTGGCGCAAGCGCTCGAGGTTTCTGGGCTGCCGCCCGTCGTATACGGGGCCGGCAAGAACCTCTTCACCAACCCGATCATCAGCTTCTTCATGCACAATCTAGGCGCCTATCGGGTCGATCGCCGCGTCCGCGTTCAGCTCTACAAAGAAGTGCTGAAGCTCTACTCCCAAGTGATGATCGAACGAGGCTATCACTCCCTTTTCTTTCCTGGTGGGACACGAAGCCGGTCCGGCATGATCGAACGACATCTCAAGCTTGGGTTACTTGGCTCCGCGGTGGAAGCGTTCACGACGAATCGCGTGCGACGCGTCGATCGACCGGTGTGGTTCGTTCCGACAACGATCAACTATGCGCTGGTGCTCGAAGCAGAGACCCTCATCCGAGACTGGCTCACCGAAGAAGGCCAAGCTCGCTACATCATCGAAGACGACGAGTTCTCACGGATCGATCGTTGGTTCGCGTTCTTCCGCAAAGTGGTCGGAATGCGGAGCGCCTGCATCATTCGCTTCGGCGAGCCCATCGACCCGTTCGGAAACCTGATCGACGAGAAGGGAGTATCGCTCAGCCCCGCAGGCCAACGTATCGACGCTGGCGGCTACGTAGAGAGACGAGGGACGCCTGTCGTCGATGCGGCTCGAGACGCCGCGTACACCCGAGAGCTCGGAACCGTGCTCGCCGAGCGGTTCGAGCGGGATACCGTTTTGATGAGTACCCATGTGGTCGCACACGTCCTGTTTCGCCATCTCGTGCAGGCGACTCCCGGCGTGGATCTTTTCGCGCGTCTCCGGCTCCGGGGCGAGGTCAGCATCGATCGGGAGGTCGTTCGCAAAGACCTCGGCGATGCCCGGGATAGGCTAGTCGCGCTAGAATCAAAGGGCCAAGTCCGGATCAGCGACGCCGTCCGCGAAGACACGCCGGACCATCTACTCGAGCGAAGCCTCAAGTTCTGGAACGGTTACCACGACTCCACTGCGGCCAGCCTCCAGGACGACCGCGTACTGCTCGACGACCCGTCCCTGCTCCTCTACTACCAGAACAGGCTGGTGTCGTTCGCCGAGCGCATCGCCGACACTGAGCAGATGCCGGCAGCCTGCGAGATCGAAGCGCTGGGGGTTCATCGATGAGCCTCCAGGTCGGTGTGGTTGGCGCGGGTGGGTTTGGACGAGCGATCGCCCAAGCAAGCGCGCGCCACGGGCACGACGTCGTGTTGTGGAGCCGACAGGAACGATCACTTCCGGAGCCGATCCGCTCGACGACCGCAGTCGACGACATGAAGGATCGTGACCTGATCTTTCTTGCAGCGCCTGCGCGGCACGCCACGAGTCTCGCAGATCAGCTCGGCAAAGTCGTCGATGGACGGCACCTGATCGTGCACATCAGTCGAGGTCTCATCGGTGCGGAGCTCAAAACGATCACGACCGTGCTTCGCGAGCACACGGCTGCGCGGCGCCTTGGCGCCCTGGCCGGCCCCCTGGTCGCCGATGCGCTTTCAGAAGGACGACCGAGCGGCGCCGTCCTCGGAACCAGGTTTCCAGAGGTAGCCGACATGGTTCGCGAGGCCATCGGCGGATCCAAGCTCCAAATCTACGACACCAACGACGTGACCGGGGTGCAACTGGCTAGCGCCACGGTCGGCTTTCTGACGGTCGTGCTCGCCTACGCGCAAGCGACCGGCGTCGAGCCTAGCACCCTGGCGGTCTTGGCGACCCGCGGGATGGTCGAGATGTCACGTGTCGGTCGGGAACTCGGTGCGCGCGAGGAAACGTTCATGGGCCTTGCCGGCCTCGGGGACCTCCTCGCTGCGGTGGCCGGTGACCAGCGAGCCGAATCCCTCGTCGGTCGCGCAATGGCGCAGGGTGAGGGGTTGACGAAGGCGGTGGCCGAAGCGGGCGCATACGTCGAGGGGATCGAGGTCGCCCAGCATCTCCTGGAGTACGCCAACCGGCACGGATTAGAGACTCCGATCTCCTCGGCCTTCGTCGAGATCTCGATGGGCCGCATGACCCCCGACCAAGCGATTCGCGCCCTGATGGAGAGGCGCGTACACCAAGAATGACAGATACGCAGGACCTGGTTTTGTGGAGCTTCCCCACTCGGGTCCTCTTCGGGGAGGGCGCCGCCACGCAGTGCAGCGTCGAAGCACTCCGACTGGGGGGCAGACGGGCACTTTTGGTTGCCGACGAGGGTATCGAGGCCGCTGGGCTTCTCGGCTCGATTCGCGGCGCCCTCGATGCAGCTGGAGTCGTACACCAGTCAGCGCTCGACATTTCGTCCAACCCGCTCGAGTCCGAGGTGCTCAGCGCAGCACGTGCATACGATACCTTCAACGCAGACATCGTCATCGGTGTCGGGGGGGGAAGCGTCCTCGACGTTGCTAAGCTCGTCAGGCTCGCCACTACGCATCCGGCGCCGTTGGCGCAGTATGACGACGCCATCGGCGGAAGCAAAAGCATCTCAGGCCCGTTGCCACCCATGATTGCGATCCCGACGACGGCCGGCACTGGAAGCGAAGTCGGCCGAAGCGGGGTCGTCACGATCCAAGCGACCAACCGCAAGACCGTCATTTTCTCGCCGCTGCTTCTGCCCGACGTGGCGATCTTGGACGCCGAGATGACCCAGACGATGCCGCCGATGATGACAGCAGCGACGGGAATGGACGCTCTCACCCATTGTGTCGAGGCCTATTGCTCGGAGGGTGATCACCCGATGGCAGATGCGATCGCGTTGGGCGGGGTTCGCCTCAGCCACAGGTCACTTGAAATCGCAGTCGAGAATGGCGCGAACCTGAAAGCACGTGGGGAAATGCTGAAAGCCGGCATGATGGGGGCCGTCGCTTTCCAGAAGGGTCTTGGCGCTTGCCACTCGCTTGCGCACCCTCTCTCGACCGAATTCGGGATGCACCACGGTCTCGCTAACGCGATCTGTTTGCCCGCCGTGCTCGATTTCAACCGAAGTACCATTTCAGACCGTATCGCCGAGATTGCAAGGCAGCTCGGCGTACGAAGCGACGACGCCAACACGTTGTCTTTCGAGTGTGCCGGCGCGGTTCGAGCACTGCGAAGCGCGGTCGGGCTTCCGTCGGATCTGCGCTCCCAGGGCATCGAAGAGAACGACTTACCACGGCTCGCCGCGTTGGCTTTCGCGGACCCTTGCCACCAGCTAAACCCTCGGAGGTGCTCACAGGACGATTTGCTAGCGCTCTACAGGGCGTGCCTCGATGATGTATAGGCGCCGCAAAGGAAAGCTCGAAACTGTAGGGAAACTCCTCCAGGGGGTCTACCCGGCGCCCGAACAACTCGCAGCCGCGAAGGCGTTCGCATGGTGGAGTCGGTCCGTACCTCCACGCATCCTGGAGCACGCGCGGCCGGTCAAGCTTTCTCATGGTGTCTTGATCGTACACGTGAGCTCGTCGGTCTGGGCTAACGAGCTTCACTACCTTGCCGAAGATCTCCTTCAGCAGATTCGCAAGCACGCGCCCGACAGCGGGATCCAAAAGCTTCGGTTCAAGGTAGGCCCCCTGCCAGACCTCCCCAAGCGCGCGCGGGTGACGCCCCCGGCCCCGGCCCCGGAGCCCGTCCGTCTCGCTTCTCTTCCGGAGGAGCTCGGCCGCGCACTGAGCAAGATCCACGACGACGCCCTCCGACAAACCATCACCGAAGCGGCCGCTACCAGCCTCGCCCGCATCCGCAAAGAGTAGTGTGCGAGAGTTCGTTAGTGATGGAGCCTTGCGGAGCGGACCATTGCTTCCAAGATTGCCGAGGCGTCTTCGGACTCGAGGCGCGCGCAGATGTCCTCAGGAAGCGGAAGCGTGACAGCGCGAATGCGGGTTTCGGTCAGATGAGCGAGACTGACACGGAGCTCGTTGGCGATTCGGCGCATGAGGTCGACTCCCGGGTCGGCCACTTCGCCGCTTTCCAACCTAGCGATAGTCCTTCGAGACACGCCGACGCGCTCGGCTAGGTCGTGTTGACCGATGCGGTTGCGGAGCTCCCGGAGAATGGGCAGGTTGGCGGAAATGACATCGATGCTGGCCATGAAACGACAGTATCGTCATCTACACATCCCTACAAGGACACTATTGTCTGATGAGCCCTGTCGCGAGCTCGGCGACGAGCGCCCGCACCGCCGACACGGCCGCCTCTGAGCTTTCGGCATCCTCGATCGCGCGCACCACGGCGCTTCCCACGACGACCCCGGCCACATGCGGCGCCACGGTTGCGACATCTTCTTTGGTTTTGACCCCGAACCCGATCGCGACCGGCCGGCCGAGCTCCCGTTGCAGCGCCCCTGCTCGTTCTGAGGCACTTGCAAGGTCGGTAGCCTTCGAACCCGTTACTCCTGTCATGGATACATAGTAGATGAACGAGGTAGCCGCGGCGGCTGCCTTTGCGATACGGTCTCGGCCGCTGGTGGGCGCAATGAGTGGGACGAAGTCAAGATCCTTTTCGCTCGCGGGCAGTCGCAAACCGTCGCTCTCTTCAGGCGGCAGGTCGACTACGAGAAAGCCGTCGGCACCTCGCGCGGCAGCGTCTTCCACAACCTTCTGCTCTCCATACGAAAGAATCGGGTTGTAGTAGCCAAAGAGCAGAATCGGCACATCGGTGCGTAGACGAATCGCACCCACGGTGTCGAGCACCTTTGCAAGCGTCGTCCCAGCCGCAAGGGAACGCTCACTCGCTCGCTGAATGGCAGGCCCGTCCGCCGTAGGGTCGCTGAAAGGTACACCGAGCTCGATCACGTCGGCTCCCGATTCGGCAGCGGCAACAACGAGGTCCTCGGTCGTGCGCAGATCCGGATCTCCGGCACACAAATAGATTACCAGTGCCGCCCGATTCTCGTTCTTCGCGTTCGCGAACGCGTCGGCAATGCGGCCCACGAGGCTCAGTTCCTTTCCTTCAACTTTGCCAACACGGTATCGAGGTCTTTGTCGCCTCGCCCCGAGAGACATACCAAGATGTCCACGTCGTTACCCAACTCTTTGGCAACAGTCGGGAGATACGCAAAAGCATGGCTAGCCTCGAGCGCAGGGATGATGCCCTCGGTGCGGCAGAGTTGCTGGAACGCGTCGAGTGCTTGCTCATCGGTGACCGCCCCGTACGTCGCGCGCCCGATGTCTTTGAGCCATGCGTGCTCGGGACCAACACCAGGATAGTCGAGACCCGCACTGATCGAATGCGCTTCGACTATTTGTCCGTCGGCCGATTGGAGCACATAGCTCTTTGCGCCGTGGAGAACTCCGACCCCCCCGTCACAAAGCGGCGCCGCGTGGCGCCCCGTGGCAATGCCATCGCCCGCCGCTTCCACACCGAAGAGCCGCACCGACTCGTCGTCGATGAACCCCGCAAAGATCCCCATCGCGTTCGAGCCGCCGCCCACACAAGCGACGACCGCATCCGGAAGCTTGCCGGCTTGCTCCATCATCTGTGCGCGCGCCTCTTTTCCGATCACCGATTGGAAGTCACGGACGATCAAGGGGTACGGATGCGGGCCGGCGACGGACCCTACACAGTAGTGGGTCGTTCGTACGTTGGTGACCCAGTCTCGTAGTGCCTCGTTCATCGCGTCCTTGAGCGTTGCCGAGCCGGACTTCACAGGGTGAACCTGCGCGCCGAGCAACTCCATTCGCCGAACGTTGGGAGCTTGCCGTCGAACGTCCTCGGCTCCCATGTACACCTCGCAGGGAAGCCCCATCAGTGAGCACGCCGTGGCCGTGGCGACACCATGCTGGCCGGCCCCTGTCTCGGCAATGATGCGACTCTTCTTCATGCGCTTGGCGAGCAAAATCTGGCCGAGGGTGTTGTTCACCTTGTGGGCACCCGTATGGCACAAGTCCTCGCGCTTCAGCCAGATGCGGGGCCCCACCTCCTCGGTGAGCCGAGACGCAAAATACACGGGAGTCGCACGGCCTACGTAGTGATGAAGCAACGAATCGAGCTCGGCTTGAAACACTGGATCACGCTGCGACTCTTCGTAGGCGCGCGTAAGCTCGTCGAGCGCCGGCATGAGCGTCTCCGCCACATACCGTCCACCGTACGGCCCGTAACGCCCGGAAACTAGTTCGGAGGTCTGCATGAGGCGCGGAACCTAGCGCAGGAGCGGCCGGGACGCACACAGGTCAGCGACGCTGGCGCTGACACTGACGCTGTTACCCGCTATCCTCCACCAGTGGACGTCACTCCCCGCGCCCCCCAAACCTACTACGTCGCCGAAACGCCGGACGCTTCGGGAGACTCCGGTCTCCGATGCGGTGGAGCTGCCTCGCTTCCCCAAACGTCACGTGGACGGCTTGCCGGGCGATGGAGGGGCGGATGCAGGTGCGGGATACGTTGCAGCAGCTCCGGAACATGTACGAGTTCCTGCAGACGCGGCGGGAGCGATTCGGGCCGAACTTTGCACATGGGTATTTTGGCTTCGTCCCATTCGCGGTGGGAGAGCCCGAGCTGGTGCGCGAGATTCTGCTCGATCGGGGCTCGAATTTCTCGAGCCGCATGGGCTGGGACTTCTCGATCGGGAAGCTCTTCGAGGGGGGCTTGATGCTCCGCGACTTCGACGATCACCGCGCCCAGAGAAACATCATGCAATCGGCGTTCCGGCCCGCCGCCATGCGGGGCTACCTCGACATCATCAACCCGATCATCGACGAGGCCCTCACCAAGCAGTCCGCCGAGCTCACGTTTCGCTTCTACCCTGCCGCCAAGCAGCTCGGCTTGAGAGTGGCTGCGGAGCTTCTGCTCGGGAGTTTCGCTCAACGCTCGCCAGGGCCGCAAGATCGGCCGCGCTTTCATCAACGCGGTTCGCGCGACCGTAGCGGTCGTACGACGACCGGTTCCTCCAAATCTCTACTGGCGAGGAATGCGCGGACGCGCGTTCTTGAAACACTACTTCACGTCGCAGATCGAGGAACGTCGTCCGAGCCAGCGGATGGACTTGTTCTCGCAGCTCTGCCGCGCTACCGACGAGAACGGGGATCGCCTCACCGATGAAGAGATCGCGCAACATATGATCTTCGTCGTGCTTGCTGCACATGACACGACGGCAAGCGCCATCACGACATCGATCTGGGCGCTCGGGGGAGCACCCAGCGTGGCAGGACCGCATTCGCGCTGAAGTGATGGGGCACCCGAGCCCTGTGATGCGATACGAAGACCGTGATGCGCTCGTCGAGACCGAGTGGGTGTTCAAGGAAGCGATCCGCATGCAACCTCCCGTGTCGTTCATGATGCGCCGAACCGTTCGAGAGGTTCAGCTCGGCCCCTACGCGCTC
>PVMK01121542.1_pt1 | contig 53478 bp, 56 predicted proteins | sample 1853481 | NCBI WGS metagenome assembly PVMK01 (sample SAMN08533507, study PRJNA380276) | Marine sediment metagenome, whole genome shotgun sequencing project.
GGTGTCCCGGGGGGAAACATTTCTGATCACCAATGGCGGCCTGCACCACCACCTCGCCGTCTCCGGTAATTTCGGCCAGGTAATCCGCAAGAACTACCCGGTCTGTATCGGCAACCGGGTTTCCGCGGAAACGGCGGAGATCGCCAGCGTGGTCGGGCCCCTGTGCACTCCGCTGGATATTCTGGCAGACAAAATGAGCTTATCTCCAGCGAATATCGGCGATCTTGTCGTTATTTTTCAGTCAGGGGCGTACGGCTACTCCGCCAGCCCACACCACTTTCTCAGCCATCCCCCGCCGCGTGAAATACTCCTGTAACATTATTCAGCCAATCTCGTGATCCAGCTCACATCTTCATAAATATTCTCGGCAGGATTTGAAATCTTCTGCTACTTTAATTAGAGCATTGTGGATAAGTAGATTATTTCGCTGTGGATAAGTTTAATACCGTCGATTATCGATTGGCCCACTAATTCAGTGATGTAAAAGTAAACAGCCAGGATTTTGTGACTTTGCCACGGATTGGGCGTAATATGCCCGCCGCCAGCAGGGGCTCACGACTCCGAGGGGATAGGGATTTCGTCATGGCTACGGTTAGGGTTTTTAATCACCACGTACATTCGTCGTTCTACTGGCTAGCCCTGGTGGATGCGGTTCTGTTTGTATTGGCCTTCTATGCGGGCGCCTACCTCTATTTCTATGTTGAGCCAGGCAGTTTCCAGAATTACATCTCCCAGATACCTTCCCGTGCCCTGTTGTTCGCTGTAGTCACGGTGCTCTGCCTGTTCGCGATGGGTCTCTACGAGCCGCGCATGCGGGAAGGGGCGTCCGGCATCCTGTTGCGTACCGCGGGTGGGTTCGTCGCGGCCACTATGGTGATGGCAGTGATTTTCTACGTACTGCCAGAGCTCCACTTGTGGCGGGGCATTTACTTCTACACCGCGCTGGTGGCGATTACCGCCAATCTCATCAGCCGCTCCGCCTTCACCAGCCTGACCGACCTGGACCAGTTCAAAAGCCGGGTACTGGTTTACGGCTCTGGCGCGGCCGCCTGCACTATTACCAGTTCCATGCGCCGCAAAGCGGACCGGCAGGGTTTTACTATTGTAGGTTTTGTCCGGGTGGGCGGCGAAGAATCCAAAGTAGACGGCGAGCGCGTCATCAACTTACGCCAGCCCCTGGACGAATACGCCAAACAAACTGAAATCGACCAGATTGTGGTCGCCCTGGATGACAAGGGGGCGCAAACACCCGCAGAAGAGCTGTTCCAGTGCCGCCTGAACGGCGTGAAAGTACTGAATCTGGTCAACTTTTTTGAGCGGGAGGCGGGCAAGATCATGTTGGACTTTACCAGCCACAACTGGATGACCTTCGCCGATGGCTTCCGCAGCAGCGCAGCGTCAAAACTGGCCAAGCGCTGGTTTGATCTCGCCGCCAGCTTCCTGTTACTGATGTTCTCCTGGCCCGTCATGCTGCTGACGGCACTGGCCATCTGGCTGGAGGATGGCTTTGGTGCGCCGGTCTTCTTCCTCCAGGAACGGGTGGGCCTGCACGGCAAAATTTTCAAAGTCATCAAGTTCCGCAGCATGAGTGTGGACGCCGAAGGCGACGGCAAGGCGCGCTGGGCCACCAAGAATGACAGTCGCATCACCCGGGTTGGTAAATTTATCCGCGGAACGCGCATCGATGAGCTGCCCCAGATCCTCAATGTGCTGGCCGGCGATATGGCCTTTATCGGCCCCCGCCCGGAACGGCCCGAGTTCGTCAAGGACCTGGCGCAGCGTATCCCCTACTTCAACGCCAGGCACTGCGTAAAACCCGGTATCACCGGTTGGGCGCAGCTGTGTTACCCCTACGGCGCGTCTGAGGAAGACGCCCGCCAGAAGCTGCAGTTCGATCTCTATTACGTGAAAAACCACAGCATGTTTCTGGATTTTATGATCGCCCTGAACACGGTAGAAGTCGTGCTGTTCGGCAAGGGCGCCCGCTAGTCTGCAAGGGTTCTCTATGACCCAAAAGTGTCAATAAATTATACACTTCGCGGTTGTTGCAGCCGTGACCGCGCGTTAACATATCCCAAGCTACTGTAGAATAAGCGTAATAATTTTGGGCACGCTTTTTGCATTGTTCTTTGGAACAAGTTTTATAGCAAGCTTTGTATACAAGCCAAAGAACTCCGCTTAAGCGAATATTGGGGTCATAGCAAGCATGGATGTGGTACTCATCATCCTCGGCGTATTGGGTTTCGGCGCAATCGTCATAGCCGCGTATGTCTTTACTGTGGCGGCGCGCAAATATGTGTCTCCCGAAACGACAGACGGCGGCAGGGTCGTGTCCCGCCCGCTGGCAAGCGCCTGGTTGTGCGCAATGTCCAGGACCGGCGCAGTGGTAAACCGGTGGAATTCCCCCTTACTGTGAACGGTATTTTGATCCCCCAGGAGAGGCGGCACTCGCCCGAGCGGCGACTGGCGGCCTGAGGCCGGCTCTCGCAGCAACCAAAACCAAAAGGGTCAGAGGGCCTGCCCCGCTTTTTCGGGTGCTCGAATGGCACTGACTTAATGGTTCAAAGCCTAATCTCTCGACGAGTCATTCCCGCGAAGGCGGGAATCCAGCGGTCTGTAGGCCCCTTGGATCCCCGCCTTCGCGGGGATGACGGGCTTAAGTAAGTGCCATTCGGGTCAGACTCGATTGATCTTCGATCAATCGAGTCTGACCCTTTTGGTTTTGGTTATGTTGCAATATGTACGTTTGCACCGCTGGAGCCTGTCATGCTATTTTCCCATGAAGGGCGTGTTGTGGGCGTGTCCGTTATGGTGCAGGGACCAGGTGGCTGTCCGAGAATAGGGGCCGTAGCGAGGGAAAGCCATTTTGAGTCAGATTTTTCGATCATTTGAGGCGAATAGCGGGTTCTATTTAACGAGAATGATCGAACAATCTGGCCAAAATGGATTTTCCGCAGTAGGCATCCTATTCTCGGACAGCCACCTCGGACGACTACCGCAAAATAAGACAGGCATCCCCGTAAAGCTGTTCCCGGGAATTGGGGTGATATCGATGGCATCAAGCGGCCTTGTGGCCGGACCGTACACTGCCGTACATGGGAGGCAAACCCCATGACTGTGGCGGGCAAAATCAATGCGCTGGTGATACTGATAGCGACCGTGGCCGGCTGCCTGCTGACTGGGTACACCGTGCAGCGCGAGTACACTATCGCGCGCAACCATCTCATCGAACAATCCGCGGCCCGGGTCCAGAGCCAGCCGCAACTGCAGGTCGCCATTTATTACCGGGACAGTGCCGCCCTGGAAGAAGCCCTGAGTGGCTTTATCGCTTCATCACCGGCGGTGCGTTATGCCGTCATCCAGGGCCCGACAGGCAACCCGCTCAGCCGCCTGGAGCAGCCCTGACTCCCCGGGTTACACGCTACCCCCCCTTTGACAGAGTCCGGGGTAATATTTCTGTGGTGGATGAGGGGCTGACGTATCATCGCAGCGCCATTGTTCCCGCCGGTTTTGATTTAATGGCCACACTCGGGCTGAACGACCAGATCCAGAGCCTCACTATCCCGGTATTTTCGGTCATCAACCCGCTGGAAGACGATATTCAGCGCAGCGACTTTGGTTCCGCACTGACCGACCCGAACCTGGTCAACAGCCTGCATGTGATTGGCTATGTGCATCTGGGCATAAGCCGCAGCGTGTTGCTGGCCGGCATTCTGCCCTCTGCGGGTATCGCCATTGGTGTGGCCCTGGTGTTTATCCTGTTGTGCGCGATTTTCAGCCGCCACATGACCCGCAGAATTACCGCCCCATACGCTCGCCTGGTAAGCATCGCGGACGATCTGGCCGCAGGTAAGGTGGACCCTTCCATACGCCTGGAGGGCGGCGGTGAGGTCAAAGAGATATTCACGCTGGTCAACACCATCCTGGGCGACCTCGACAGCTACAAAACCAAGATGGATGTGGATCACCAGCTGCTTAGCATGAAGGTGGAGGAGCGCACATCACAACTCTCCAGGCGAAATGAGGAGCTGAACCAGGCGGTCAGGGAGGTCACTGAAACCAAGGATCGGCTGCGCCAATTGGCTTACTACGACAGCCTGACATCGCTGCCCAACCGCCGCCTGTTCACTGAGCAACTGGACCTGCTGCTGAGGTTGTCCAAGCGCAACAAGGAAATGATGGCGCTGCTGTTCCTGGATTTGGACAATTTCAAGCGCATCAATGACTCCCTGGGCCATAGCGCCGGCGATATCCTGCTGCGTGAAGTCGGAAAACGGCTGTCCAACTGTGTCAGGGACAGCGACGTCGTGGCCCACTATGTGGAATCCGGATCCGCCAGAATCGATGTTTCCCGCCTCGGCGGCGACGAGTTTACCGTGGTTCTCAACCAGCTCGACAGCACCGAATCAGCGGGGGTAGTGGCGCAGCGCCTGCTCAATGCCCTGACCCAACCGATGACGATTGAGGGACACGAACTGGTTGTCACACCCAGTATCGGCATCGCTATCTCCCCCGACGACTCCACTGATGTGGAGGGCCTGCTCAAGGCGGCGGACACCGCCATGTACCACGCAAAGAGCTCGGGCAAGAACCACTTTTTGTTCTACCACAGTGATATGGACGCTGCCGGTGTCGATCGGCTCAGGCTGGAAACCGACCTGCGCAAGGCTATCGAACGCGATGAACTGGTACTGCACTACCAGCCGCAGGTGGATACCCAGACCGGCTCGGTAGTGGGCGCCGAGGCCCTGATGCGCTGGCAGCACCCGGAGCAGGGGCTGGTGCCACCGTTCAAGTTCATCCCCCTGGCGGAAGAGATGGGGCTGATAGGCGCTCTGGGAGAATGGGGCCTGAAGGAGGCCTGCCGGCAGATGGTCGAGTTGCAGTCACTGAACCTGAATCTGCCGAAAATATCTGTCAATGTATCTGCGCTGCAATTCAACCCGGCTTTTATCAAGCGGGTAAACGAGGTATTGAAAGAGACGGGGCTGCGGCCCTCCAGGCTGCAACTGGAGCTCACTGAAGGCATTATGATGGGCGATACGGATGCCACCCTGCGTGCCCTGGACGACCTCAAGGAGCTGGGTGTCAGCCTCTCTATCGATGATTTTGGCACGGGCTACTCATCCCTGAGTTATCTCAGCCGTTTTCCCCTGGATGAACTCAAGATTGATCGCAGCTTTGTGATCGACTACGACAAGAGCGAAAACGATGCCAGCCTGATTATCGCCATCATCGCCATGGCCAGAAGTATGAAATTGAAGTTAGTGGCCGAGGGCGTCGAAACGCACGAGCAGTACCACTTCCTGCGGCAACACGGCGCCAATGTGATCCAGGGGTTTCTATTCAGCAAGCCTGTTCCGGCGGAAGAGCTCAAGCGGCTGCTGGCGCCCGGTTATTTCAAGGACCAGATCAGTGAAATCAATAAGCAGTGAGGCAGTATCCTGGCTGCAAGCAGTGAGACAGCATCCGGGCTGCGCTGATTTATCAGAGCCCGACCGGATGGGCACTAACTAACTGCCAGCCCGCTTCTCAGTGCGTATTTTCTTGGCTTCCTGTACCTGCTCGAGCTGCTGCTTGAATGACGCAGTCATCTGGCCTATGCCCTTTTCAGAAAGACGACCGTCGTTACCGGCGGCTGAAAAGGTGCCATAAACGGCCGCTGCAGTCATCAAACCGGCGGACACCACATTGATATTGATCCCCTCGTCCTTCATGGTGTTGCCAAGTTCAACAAAACGCTCCATACATTCCTGATGCACTTCTGAATCGGGCTTTGCCATGGGTAATCTCCTGTCCTGTGGGTTGATTAGGTAAAAGACGCAATTCTAGCAGAACCAAAAAGGTCAGACTCGGTTGATTTTGATGGCGGGTTAAGGGGTGCAGATAGGGTATACTGCGCCGCCATGAGCAATGCCAGCCAAATCCTTCAGTCGGTCTTCGGTTACGAGTCCTTCCGTCCTCCCCAGGACGCTATTATCGAGACCATGATCGACGGTGGCAATGCGCTGGTATTGATGCCCACCGGCGGCGGCAAATCCCTGTGTTACCAGATTCCCGCTCTGGCCAGGCCGGGCTGTGGCGTGGTGATTTCTCCTTTGATCGCCCTGATGCAGGACCAGGTGAGCGCCCTGCGCCAACTCGGCGTGCGGGCCAGCTTCCTGAATTCCACCCTGGATCCCACAACCGCCAGGCAGATAGAGGACAATCTGTTATCCGGCGAGCTGGACCTGCTGTACATCGCACCGGAACGCCTCACCCAGGAGCGTTGCCTGGACCTGCTCGACCGGGCGCCCATTGCACTGTTTGCCATCGACGAAGCTCACTGCGTGTCCCAGTGGGGGCACGATTTTCGCGCGGATTACCTGCAACTGAGTCTGCTGCACCAGCGTTTTCCGCATATCCCGCGGATAGCCCTCACCGCCACCGCCGATGCCCGTACCCGGGCGGAGATCATCACGCGGCTGGATCTGGGCCAGGCCGGGCAATTCATCGCCGGTTTCGACCGCCCCAATATCCGCTACCGCATTGCCCTCAAGCACAACCCCAAACAACAATTACTGCGCTTTTTGCAGGACGAACACCCACAGGACGCGGGCATTGTTTACTGCCTGTCGCGCAAAAAAACCGAGGATATCGCCTATTGGCTGCAAGAGCAGGGGTTTAACGCCCTGCCCTACCATGCCGGCCTGAGTGCGGGCATTCGTGCGGACCATCAGGCGCGCTTTCTGCGGGAAGAGGGTGTGATCATTGTCGCCACCATCGCCTTTGGCATGGGTATCGACAAACCCGATGTGCGCTTTGTGGCGCATATGGATATGCCCAAAACAGTGGAATCCTATTATCAGGAGACAGGCAGGGCCGGTCGCGACGGTGAACCGGCAGACGCCTGGATGATCTACGGCCTGCAGGATGTGATCAAACTGCGCCAGATGATGGCAGTCCTCCGACGGCAGCGAAGAGCACAAGCGCGCGGAGCAACACCGCCTGAACGCCATGCTGGGCCTGTGTGAGATCACTACCTGCCGCCGCCTGTCCCTGCTGAACTACTTTGGTGAGACCTTGGCGGCACCCTGTGGCAATTGCGACACCTGCCTGGAACCGGTAGACACCTGGGATGGCACTGAAGCCGCACGCATGGCATTAAGCGCTGTCTATCGCACCGGGCAACGCTTTGGCGTCAATCACCTGATCGACGTATTGCGCGGGGCCGAAAACGACAAGATATTTCAGTTCAACCACCAGCAACTGCCGACCTATGGTGTGGGCGCGGAGCTGGATAACAACCAGTGGCGCTCCGTGTTTCGGCAACTGGTGGCCCGGGGCTACCTCAGCGTGGACATGGAGCACTTCGGCTCCCTGCGCCTGGAAGAACAGTGCCGGCCTCTGCTAAGGGGTGAACAGCAGATAGAACTGCGCCGTGACCCCAAGCGCAAGGCGGCCAAAAAGCAGACCCGAAAGGCGCTACCCATGGATATCGACGTCGCCCTGTGGGAAGCACTGCGGGAACGGCGGCGGGAACTGGCGGAAGAACAGGGCGTTCCCCCCTACGTCATCTTCCACGACCGCACCCTGCAGGAAATGTGTACCACCCTGCCCCAGAACCTGGTGCAGTTCGGTCGCATTACCGGCGTGGGCGAGCGCAAGCTCGACAAGTACGGCGATACGTTCCTGCAGGTGATCAACGAGCATCTGGTTGCCTGTTAACCGCGAGAAAATGGACTAAGCTGTAAGGTACAGTCACGCCTGAGTTGCCGGTGGGGAACTATGGAAAACTGGGCGCACAAACAGACGGAAGAATCACTCGAGGAACGCGAGCTGCTGCGGCTGATCCTCGAGAATGCACCCGTGGGCATTCTTACTGTCGACCCGGATGGCAGGATTCACTCGGTCAACCCCTATCTGTGCAAGTTGCTGGGTTACAGCGCCGAAGAATTTCTAGCCATGGAATTCGAAGACGTGCTACACCCGGATGACCGGGAAGACGATGACACCCCGACCGAGCAGCTGCTGGCTGGCGAGATTTCCCACTTTGATGTGGAAGCCCGCCTCGTTCGCAAGGATGGCAGGGTGATCACTGCCGATATACATGTAAACCTGGTCCGCGATGCGCAGGGACAACCTCAACTTCTGGTAGGTCAGTTACAGGATATTACTGCCCGCAAGGAGGCGGAAGAAGAGCAGCACCGGCGCGGGGAACTGCTGCGCCTGACCTTTGACAATGCGCCCATAGGGCATGGCTATCACCGGCAAGGATCGCAGCATAATTCGCTGCAATACCGCTCATGGCTGCGATGCTGGGCTATACGCGCGCCGAGTTGGAGTCGTTGACAGCGCTGGAAACCACTCACCCCGATGACCGCCAGGAGACCGAGCGCTATCTGCACAGCATGTGGGAGGGTGCTATTGACCACCAGAGCGTGGAGAAGCGCTACCTGCGCAAGGATGGCAGCACGGTGACCTGCCAGTCCCATGTAAGCATGGTGCGCGATGACAACGGTAAACCGCTGCTGGTGATCGGCCAGATAGAGGACATCACCGAGCGATTACAGGCCACCCGCGACATGCGGCGCATGCGCATCCACCTGAAGAACATGATCGATTCCATGCCCTCCATGCTGGTGGCCGTGGATAAAGAAGGTGTTGTTACCCAGTGGAATAGCGTGGCGGAGAAGACCACCGGGCTGTCGGCCAAAGAGGCTATAGGACAAGTGGCCGGTGATTTGCTGCCCCTTAATGAAGCACAGGGGGAACAGATCGCCCAGGCCATCAGCAGTGGCCGGCCGGTGAAGGCGGAGCGCCTGTCCATCTCCCTCAAGGGACACAATCGTATTGTCGACGCCCTGGCGTATCCGCTGTTCTCCGATGAAGAAGTGTCCGGTGCGGTAATCCGCCTGGATGACGTCACGGACCAGGTGCGGATGCAGGAAATGATGGTGCAGACCGAGAAAATGCTGTCGGTGGGCGGCCTGGCCGCCGGCATGGCCCATGAAATCAACAATCCGCTGGGCGCCATTTTGCAGAGTTGCCAGAATATCCAGCGGCGGCTGTCAGAGGATTTACCGGCCAACCAGGCGGCGGCCGGGGAACTGGGTCTCGATCTGGGCGTCGTTCACCAATACATGGAGACGCGCAAGGTCCTGCAGTTTCTGGAGAGGATACAAGAGGCGGGCAGTCGCGCCGCCAAAATCGTGCGCGACATGCTCACCTTCAGCCGCCGCAGCGAGCTGCACTACGAGCCGATCGACCTGAAGGATTTGCTGCACACCGCCCTGCGCCTGGCCTCCAGCGATTTCGACCTGAACACAGACTACGATATAAAACAGGTGGAATTCGTATCCGACTTCGACCCAGAGCTGGGCCTTGTAGAGTGCGACAAGACCGAGATCGAACAGGTTATCCTCAACCTGATCGTCAACGCCGCGCATGCGATGGCAAAGCACCCGGATAAGGACAAACCGCCACAAATCACCCTGCGCACGCGCCGAGACGGGGAATATGCCCGCATCGAGGTGATAGACAACGGCCCCGGCATGGACGAAGAGACCCGGCGGCGTATTTTCGAACCGTTCTATACCACCAAGGAAGTGGGCGTGGGTACCGGGCTGGGACTATCCGTGTCCTATTTCATTGTCTACGACCAGCACAAGGGCAGCATGCAGGTCGTATCGGCACCGGGTGATGGCGCCAAATTCATTATTCGCCTGCCCCTGCGGCAGGGCTGAGGAGGCGGGATGCTTGCAGTACTGGTCGTGGACGACGAACAGGCAGTGCGGGAGAACCTGGCGGCCTACCTGGAGGACGAAGGTATGCTCGTTATCGAAGCGGAATCGGGGGAGCACGCGGTAGACCTGGCAGGCAAGGGCGAGCAGTTCGACCTGTGTATTATGGATATGCGCTTACCCGGGATGGATGGCAACGCCACCATTGTAGCCCTGCACCAGCTGCGACCCGACTTGATGTTCCTGGTACACACCGGCTCCGCCAATTACGCCCTGCCCCCGGAACTGCGCGCGCTTGGCATGACTGAGGAGCATGTATTCATGAAACCGCTGGCCAATATGGGCGTGTTGGCCGATGCCATCAGGGCGGCGAGTGAACAATGACAAATCGCGCCCTGACCATACTTGTCATCGATGATGAGGCCGGCATCAGGGAGAGTATTGGCGCTTATCTGGAGGATAGCGGCTACCTGACCCTGGAGGCGGAAAATGGCCAGGCCGGCATAGAGCTTCTCAGGCAGGAGAAGCCCGACCTGGTGCTTACCGATTTGCAGATGCCGGTGATGGGCGGGTTGCAAGTACTGGCGGCCATGGCCGCGGATTTCAGCGAAATACCGGTCATTATCGTCTCCGGACAGGGCGAACTCAGTGATGCCATACAGGCCCTCAAACTCGGTGCCTGGGACTACCTCACCAAACCGATACAGGATATGGCGGTGTTGGAGCACGCCGTGGAGCGATCGCTGGAGCGGGGCCGATTGCTACGGGAAAACAAGCAATACCAGGAGCGCCTGGAGGACACTGTGGCCAGGCTGCGAGAGACTCTGGATACCCTGCAGGAAGACGAGGAGACAGGTAAGCGTATCCAGTTTCAGCTGTTGCCGGATGAAGAAGTGGCCTTCGGCCCCATTCTTTTCCAACGGCGGCTGCTGCCCTCGGCGTCTCTCAGTGGGGATTTTGTCGATTATTTCAGGATCGATAACAAGCACCTGGGTTTTTATCTGGCGGATGTTTCCGGCCACGGCGTCTCCTCTGCGCTGATCACCGTAATTTTGCAAAATTCGATGAGCCATTACCTGATGGACTGCTGGCAGCACAAGAGCAGCCTGGTACTGGACCCCGCCGCGGTGCTGCAGGAACTCAACAATGTGCTGCTGGGCAAGGAACTTGAGAAACACCTGACCATGTTCTATGGGATCGTCGACCTGGAGGACAACCTCTTGCGCTTTGCCAATGCCGGCCAGTTTCCCTTTCCAATTTTATTCGACGGCGAGGAGGCCATAAGCATTGGTGACAAGAGTATGCCGGTGGGGTTGTTCAGGCATGCGCAATACAAAGTACGAAACCAGGCTTTGCCGGAGCGTTTTCTGCTGGTGCTGTGTTCGGACGGTGTACTGGAACTGATGCCGCAATTGCAAATCGAAGAGAAAGAGGCGGGGCTTGTTGCTATGGTTGCAGATCTGGGCCTGGAAATGGAACAGCTTATTTCTTCCCTGGGCCTTGTGGGGAGGCAGGACGACCTGCCCGATGATGTGACACTGCTAATGGTAAGGAGGTGAACCATGAGTGAAGGCCAGATTCTTTACGCTAAGGTCAGGGACACCTATGTACTGAAATTCTCCGGAGATGTTCGCTACACCGTCTGCGCGCCTCTGAGCGCCTTTATCAAACAATTGCAGGTGCAGGAAGGTTATGATGATATCCTGATCGACTTGACTGACGCAGAGGGTCTCGATAGCACCAACCTGGGACTGCTCGCCCGCATTGCCAATCTGGTACAGGATCGTTTCCATCACAAGACCACCCTGGTTTCAACCAATGCCAACGTGAATCGCACCCTGGAAACCATGGGCTTTTACGATGTCTTTAACGTCGACGATCAGTACGGCTCCATTGATGTCAGCGGCCGCGCGCTGCCGGCAGTTACAGAGCAGGAACGGGAAACAGCGGATGCAATCCTGCAGGCCCATCGGACCCTGAGTGAGCTGAACGACTCCAACCGGGAAATGTTCCACAATGTGGTTGAGGCTCTGGAAAGCGACCTGGCGGCACGACAGGAAAGCCCCACCCTGCACTGACAGGCAATTGGGAAACTAAAGGGTCAGAGGGCCTACCCCGCTTTATCGGGTACTCGATTGATTCGATTGACTTGCGTTGCGCAGGGGCAATCATCAAAATCAATCGAGTCTGACCCGAATGGCGCTTACTTAATGACTCAAAGCCCAATCTCTTTACGAGTCATTCCCGCTGAATTCAGAGCGGCCATCATCGGGCGGCAACCTGAGTTGGCATGAGCCAGGCACAAATAAGACTCTTCCCCTGAAAGCCTTCCTCCTGTAGGGTCGAATTCATTCGACCATCGGCCGGTGACCATTGACTGTTGGCCATTAGCTGTTGGCCGAGCTCAATCGACCAATACCGTTTGGTCGAATTCATTCGGCCATCGGCCGTTAGCTGTTGGCCGAATAAATTCGGCCCTACAATTCGAGGTATCGACAGTGAGCAAACGAATTCCCCGTTCCAGCGAAGACGATTACAGCGCTGAGATCGTGCAGCAACGCCAGGCCTTTATTGAGGAAAACACCGTGGCCACGCTGAATCACACCAAGCAGTTCTCTTTTGATCCGGCAGAGATGTCAGGCAATATCGAAAACCTGTTTGGCGTGGCGCAGGTTCCGATCGGCTTGTGCGGTCCCTTGCTGGTCAACGGCGAGCACGCCCAGGGTGAGTTCTACGTGCCGATGGCCACCATCGAGGGCACCATGCTGGCCAGCTACAACCGCGGCATGAGAGTGATTCGGGAAAGCGGTGGTGTGATTACCACGGTTTCCGGCGAGGCCATGCAGAGGGCGCCCGTATTTGTTTTCCCCAGCGCGCGGGAGGCGCGGGATTTTGGCCTGTGGCTGAAGGAGAACTTCGAGCGCATCAAGGCGGTCGCTGAGCGACGACCTCTATAGGCAAGCTCAATGAGATCGAGCAATACCACGCGCACAACATGATTTTCACCCGCTTTGACTACAGCACCGGCGACGCGGCCGGCCAGAACATGACCAGTAAGGCGACCTTCGTGGCCTGCGAGTGGATCAGGAAAGAGTTCGACAAGTTGTCGCACTACCTGCTGTCGGGCAACTTCGATACGGAGAAAAAAACTTCCTCCGTGAACCTGCTCAAAGGCCGGGGCAAAAGAGTCACCGCGGAAATTACCATTCCCCGGGATGTGATGATCGACAACCTGCGTATCACCCCCGAGCAAATGCATTACGGCCAGGGCATCAGCACCATGAGTGCCTTCCTGACCAACTCATCTAACAACGCCGCCCATCCGGCCAATGGCCTGGCGGCCCTGTACCTGGCAACCGGGCAGGACATCGCCAATATCGCGGAATCCAACCAGTGCACCACCTATAACAAGGTCACCCGCAACGGGGATTACCATTTCTCCATTACCTTCCCGGCACTGATCATGGCCACATACGGCGGTGGCACCGCTCTGCCCACCCAGCGCGAGTGCCTGGAGATCATGGATTGTTTTGGTCCGGGCAAAGCGCTAAAACTGGCGGAAATTGCCGCCGCGCTCGCCCTGTCGGGAGAACTCTCCCTGGGCGCAGCCTCACGGGTAGACCACAAGACCCGCAAGAATGAATGGGTGGATGCCCATGAAAAGCTGGGACGTAATCGTTAGTGTACCCAGTGTACTGAAGTGAATAATGCAATATTCAGAGGTTCCCAATACACTCGCCGTAAGGCGCTGCTCACAGGGAATGCAGCTATCTTTGCAAGAGTGCCAACGCGACAACGGGCGTATTATTGGGAGCATCCCTTCGGGCGAGCCGCCAATGCGCTGGCAGCAACCCCATGAACGATTTTGTGCTGCTTATCCTTATTCACCAAGTGCTGTTCCAGGGGATGTTCTTCGCAAAGAATTTCATCCTGAAGCACAAGCTGGGCAAGCCCATTCGGGGGTTCAACCTGGAGGCCAACCTGTCGATTAGTTTCTTCGTGTTGTTTATCGGGCTCTCCATATACCTGGCCATGTCGGGCGGCAATCCGGGCAAATTGAATCTGATGCCCGCCAGTGTGGCCCTGTTTATCGCCCTGCTTTTAATGCTGGCCAACCTGGCGGTAGGGCTGGCCTCGCTAAGAGACCTTGGGGATTCCTGGCGCGTCGGGGTTATCGAGGAGCAGCAGACCCAACTGATCGAAAGCGGCATCTACCGCTTTACCAGAAACCCGTATTTCGTCGCCTACCTGCTGATGTTCGCGGCTTACACGGTGCTTCTACAGAGCCTGATACTGTTGGTACTGTCTTTTATTGGTTTCGGCATGGTTCACGCGATGATCCTCAAGGAAGAAAAGTATCTTGCAAAAACACATGGAGAAGCCTATCAACAATACCGGGCGCGGGTGCCCAGGTATTTTCTGATATAAGGCATCACTCTCTGGAACCTCTAATTAGTGCCCATCCGGAAACTCACCTTATTGTCATCCCCGCGCAGGCGGGGACCCAGTAAGCCCTTAATTTTCATAGATTCCCGCCTGCGCGGGAATGACGATCCTGGAAAATATCGGCGTTTCCGGATGCTGCCAACTTTGCGGTCATTCCCGCGAAGGCGGGAACCCAGTAAACTCAAGGGATTAATGGATCCCCGCCTTCGCGAGGATGACTTTAATCAGAGGTTCCCTATTTCAGTACACGAAATTCAAATAGAATGGCGCCATGAAGCTGAAAATTTCCAATCAGGTGTGTATTGCGCTGGCGGAGGTCGATATACAGGCCATACGGGCACAGGGCGCGGGGGGCCAGAACGTCAACAAGGTCTCGTCGGCGATACACCTGCGCTTTGATATCAATGCCTCGTCACTGCCGGACATCTACAAAGAACGCCTGAAGGCACTCAGCGACCAGCGCATCACCAGTGAAGGCGTCATTGTCATCAAAGCCCAGCGTTTTCGCAGCCAGGATAAAAACCGCGATGACGCGCTAACCCGCTTGCAGGACTTGGTAAAAGGCGTTGCCGTAACCCGCAAAAAGCGCAGACCCACCAAACCATCCCGGAACTCCCAGAAAAAACGTGTGGATAGAAAAACCAAACACGGGCAGTTGAAATCATTGCGAGGCAGGGTGGAGCACTAGCAATATACCCTCTCGATCAGGAGAGGACCCACATAGTTAAACCGCTTACAAATATCTTCAACTGAGTCTCACAGGAGGATGCATTTCTATACCCCGGCGGTCGCACTCACGGCCCCCCTGGCTATGATGGATCAAACACTGCGAACACTCATAAGCGAGACGCATCATGAGCACAGGCAACACCGAATCCAACAAGGCCATTGTCACAGGGTTTTTCGAAGCATTGAACAGCGGCGATGTCGACGCCATCGTCAATACCTATGCCGTGGACGGCTGCGTACAAACTATGGGCGATACCTTGATATCCGGCACATTTTCCAGGGAGCAGATTGCCGCCTCAGCCGGAGGTATCTTTGATGTATTTCCAGACGGCCTGACCTTTACGGTGCTGGGAATGGCCGCCGAAGGTGACAAAGTTGCCGTGGAAGCCGCCAGTGAAGGAGAGCATATCTCCGGCCAGACCTACAGCAACGAATACCACTTCCTGTTTGAGTTCCGCGAGGGCAAATTGCTCAAGTTAAAGGAATACATGGATACCGAGCAGGTCACGGACGTACTCTGCGGGGGTCAACGGCCGCCCTTTGGAGCCTGATCGACTGTTCCAATTCCGCAATTCCGGGGACACCAATTCCGTGGACACAATACTTATCTCCTAATTCCGGGGAGATAAGTATGTCCCCGGAATTAGGAGTCTATTTCGCCCCGTCAAACCAATCCGCAAAACCCAGCGTGGACGATGGCCCGACATGCATCTGCTCCAGCACCCCGTGGCCCACCTTGTCGCCGCAGGTGGCTTTTACGATTTGCTGCACATGGAGGTTCTCCAGGGCCAGCGGGTCCAGGTCACTGTCTTTCCAGCTCTCGCCGGCGATAGCCAGCTCCCCATGCCACTTGCCATGTCCCCACTCGGGATGCTGGTAGCCCAGCCCCTTCATACGATGCACCAGCACCGGTTCCAGGTGGACCTCCATACTTTCACCGGATTTGTCGTGCATGGTAATCACCGCCGACTCTGCCCGCCGGGTTCCGGGGATCATGTTGATCCGGTGCTCCACCCGACCCTGCCACACCCGACTGCCGGGATCGTTGGTGCCCGGGATATCGTCCATGCCCGGATAATGGGGCAGAAAGCACTGGTCCGTATGCCACTGGTGACCGGTGTCATCCTCAAACCACCCCGCGAGGCTGCATTCATCTTCCCAGTGAATGGGCATCCAGCAAAAGTGAAAGGCCTGGTATTCGGCCAGGGGAGCACCACCGGTGTAGGCATCACCCACCGGGCGAATACCCCATGAGCGGTCCTTCAAGCCATAGGTGCTGCGGCCATCAACCTTCAATTCTTTTCCGTCATAACGAATCCAGCCGGACCAGAAACCGAACTGATCCAAACGGGTGGCATCCATCACTATATGCCGCTCGTTACGCAACGTCTGGCGACCCTCTTCGATGCAGGCGGTGCGAGGCGTAAACAGCAGGTCGCACTCGATACCGGTGTCATTGGCCTCGATCACCACCCGGTGCCGGCCCATGGGCTCCAGAATCTGCAGGGCGAAAGGCCCCACGGTGGTATCGGTGGGCTCATGTGGCGCGCGGCGGGAGCCGTGGAAAGCGTATTGGTGGCCGTCTATGGCCAGGCTCAGGCTACAATCGAGTATGCCCAGGTTGGCGTAGCGGCACATGGCCACGCCGAAATAGAAGCTGCCATCGCGGGCGTGGCCGTTGTACCAGTAGCGGTCGTACACAAAGCGATCACTGGACGCTGTATGAAAGACGGGTTCCGCCGTCTGGTGAATGGGGTAATCGTCAAATTTGGACAACATGGGTATCGGGCTCCCGGGTGGCTATTCGTACAAGCATGGACCACAAGCTGATCGGCGACAAGATGGGGGCACGAATCACCGTACAGATGGATAGTAAGTCAAACTCGGGGCACCACTGGAAAATAAAAAAAGGTAACCTGGATGGCACTTAGTTATGACGAAAGTGGATACGTCGCGCTGCATCCGGAAGTTTTTTGCCTTGCTCAGTTAGGATAAAGCATGCCTTTGCAAGGCAAAAAACTCCCGGAAGCAGCTACCTGCGTAGCATTCAATAGGCTTGAGTATGGCACCGTGCAGCGGGACTTACGCTACATACCTGACATTGCTTAAGTAAATGCCATTCAGGTCAACCCTTGATTGTTGGTTGCCGCTGGACTTTTGATCATAGCTCCTCTAACTTCGTCCCTAATCGCCGCGAGGTAACCACCCTATGTCCCAGGCCCTGCTAGGCATTCCGATTATTGTTCTGCTGGCCTGGCTGACCAGCAGCGATCGCCGCCGTTTTCCGCTGCGACTGGTTGTCACCGGGCTACTGGCCCAGCTGATACTGGCTCTGCTGTTCCTGAAAGTACCGCAGCTGCAGCAGCTACTGCTGGTGATAAATAAGATGGTGCTGGCCCTCGAAGCCGCTACCCGACAGGGCACCTCGATGGTATTCGGTTACCTGGGCGGTGGGCCCGGGCCTTTTGAGATTACCGCGGCGCAGCACAGTTTCATACTGGCCTTTCGCGCCCTGCCCATTGTCATCGTATTCGCCGCCCTGAGCGCCCTGCTCTGGCACTGGCGCGTGATCCCTCTTGTCATCAATGCCCTCGGCCGTGTGCTGGCCAGGTCCATGGGGCTCAGCGGCGCGGTCAGTATAGGTAGCGCCGCCTCCATTTTCGTAGGCATGGTGGAATCCCCCCTGCTGATCAAGCCCCACCTGCAAAAGATGACCAACAGCGACTTGTTTATGCTGATGACCTGCGGCATGGCCACCGTGGCCGGCACCGTGCTGGGCTTGTACGCGGGCATTCTCGCCGCCACGGTGCCCACCGCTCTGAGCCATATTCTGGTGGCGTCCCTGATCAGCGCCCCCGCGGCACTTATGCTGGCCGCGGTGATGATCCCGCCGGGGGAAAACACAGACAGCGCACCCATAGACCTGAGTTCCCCCTACAGCGGCAGCATGGATGCCCTGGTGACAGGCACGGGTGAGGGGCTGCGCCTGCTGGCCAATATCATTGGCATGCTGATTGTCTTCGTGGCGCTGGTATACCTGGTGAACATGGGGCTGGGCCTGCTGCCCAAAGAAGGAGAGCCCCTGACCCTGGTTGGAATAGGTGGCTGGGTCCTGGCGCCGCTGGCCTGGCTGATCGGCATCCCCTGGGTAGAAGCACATCTGGCAGGCGAGCTGCTGGCCACCAAGCTATTCATCAACGAGTTGGTCGCCTACCTGCAACTGGCGGCACTGGAGCCGGGCAACCTCAGTGCGCACAGCCGCATGATCATGACCTACGCCCTGTGCGGTTTCGCCAATTTCGGCAGCCTGGGTATCATGATCGGCGGCATGACCGCCATGTGCCCCAGCCGCAGTGCCGATATACTGCGCCTGGCCCCACGCGCGCTCTGGTCCGGCCTGCTGGCCACCTGCATGACCGGCGCCATTGTCGGCCTCATTATCTGAAGCAAAAAGGGCGTGCTCAGAAAAAGCCCAGCGGATTGATATCGTAGCTCACCAACAGGTTCTTGGTCTGCTGGTAGTGCTCCAGTGCCACTTTGTGGGTCTCGCGGCCTATTCCCGACTTTTTGTAGCCACCAAAGGCCGCGTGAGCGGGATAGGCGTGGTAACAGTTCATCCACACACGCCCGGCCTTGATGCCTCGGCCCATGCGGAAGGCGCGGTTGGTATCGCGGGTCCAGACGCCGGCGCCCAGGCCGTACTCTGTGGCGTTGGCGATGGCCAGGGCCTCCGCCTCGTCCTTGAAGGTGGTAACACCCAGGGTCGGCCCGAATATCTCCTCCTGGAATACGCGCATGTCGTTGGTGCCCTGCAGCAGGGTGGGCTCTACATAGTAACCACCGGCAATATCGCTGGCCACGGTCGCCTTGTTGCCCCCCATCAGGAAGTGCGCGCCGTCTTCGCGGGCAATATCCATATAACTCATGATCTTGTCGAACTGTTCCTGGGAGGCCTGGGCACCCACCATGGTTTCAGTGTCCAGCGGGTTGCCCTGCTTGATTTTTTTGGCCCGCTCCAGTACAAGCTCGATAAAATCACCGTAGATGCTCTCCTGCACCAGCGCCCGGGAAGGGCAGGTGCACACCTCGCCCTGATTGAAGAAACCCATCAATAGCCCCTCGACACACTTGCTGACAAACTCATCTTCCTGGGACATAACGTCCTCGAAAAAGATATTGGGCGACTTGCCCCCCAGCTCCACGGTAGAGGGAATCAGGGTTTTGGCGGCATTGGCCAGAATCAGGTGGCCCACCGCGGTTGAACCGGTGAAGGCGATCTTGGCAATGCGATCCGAGCTGGCCAGGGCATGGCCGATTTCCGCACCGTAACCGTTGAGGATATTCACCACGCCGGGGGGTAGCAGGTCGGCGATCATCTCCATCATGACGAGGATGGAGACCGGCGTTTGCTCCGCGGGCTTGAGCACCACACAGTTTCCCGCCGCCAGTGCCGGCGCCAGCTTCCAGCCGGCCATCAGCAGCGGGAAGTTCCACGGAATGATTTGCCCTACCACCCCCAGGGGTTCGTGAAAGTGGTAGCTGACCGTGTTTCCGTCGATATCACTGGCGCTGCCCTCCTGGGCGCGCAGGCATCCGGCAAAATAGCGGAAGTGATCCGCCAGCAGCGGAATATCCGCATTGAGGGTTTCGCGGATGCCCTTGCCGTTATCCCAGGTTTCCACGTAGGCCAGGGTCTCCAGGTTGGCCTCGATACGATCGGCGATTTTGAGCAGGGTGTTGGAACGCTCGGCTACAGCGGTCTTGCCCCAGGCATCGGCGGCGGCGTGGGCGGCATCCAGCGCCACACTGAGATCAGCCTCCGTGGAGCGCGGTATCTCACAAAAGACCGCGCCGGTTACCGGCGTGATATTGTCAAAGTAGTTTCCCTCGGCAGGTGCGACCCACTCACCTCCGATAAAATTTTCGTAACGGCTCTTGAAGGTAAACAGAGCATCATCTGAACCTGGCATGGCGTAAAGCATGGGGTAATCCTCTTCTGTGAGTTTTATTAACTAGTGCGCATCCGGATGGCCGGCCCCCGGAAACTCACATATTTGTCGTCCCCGCGCAGGCGGGGATCCAGCAAGCCCTTGATTTTACTGGGTTCCCGCCTGCGCGGGAATGACGGCGAAGTTGGCAGTGCGGCGTTTCCGGATGCGCACTAGCTAGTCACTATAGATCAAAATCAGGGTAAAGGAAAAATTGGCTAGAGGCTGGAGGCTACATCCAGCAAATATTCGTGGCTTTGTAGCTGGTCTGCACCGCTGACCCCGGAAAGGCCGCCCCTGGCAATCAGGTGGCTCATTCCCAGGCGGTCAACATATTCGCTAACTTTATCCCGGGCGTAATGGCGATCTCCGACAATGGCCCAGTCATCCACCCCCGCCGCCTTGTGTCGCATGGCAGGCGGCACTGAAAGCTCCAGTGCCGAGCGCACCTGCGCAGCCCGGCCTTCGTCATCTGTGATAAATAGTGTGCGCATCACAGGAATCGTACTGACTGGCTCCCGCTGCGCCTCGTTCACCAACCGGTGGTAGTTTTGATAGTTTTCCTCCAGCGTGGCCAGGGATTCTATGGGAGAGGCCAGATAGGGTAATCCCAGCCCGGCCACCTGCTTGAGTGCCAGCGGCCCGAAGGCGGCGACCCATATCGGCGGATACGGCCGCTGCACAGGCAAGGGCGCCAGGCAGATCGGCACACCGTCTTCGGCTTCCACAATCGCCTCTCCCCGCCAGGCCCGGCGCATGATCTCCAGGTTCGCCTGGAACAGTTTTCGCTTGTCACTGGCCGGCACATCAAAAGCCTTGAAAACAGCATCCTGAACACCCCGCCCCACCCCGAGAATCACCCGGCCATTCGATAGTTGATCGAGCACGGCCACTTCCTCCGCCGCCAGCAGCGGGTGACGAATAGGTAACAGGTAGGAGGTGGTGCCCAGCTTGATGCGCTCGGTGCGCGCCGCCACAGCGGCCAGCAGGGTCAATGGCGAGGGAATGGAACGATTGTCACCAAAGTGATTTTCAGGTAACCAGAAGGAGTGAAAGCCCATCGCCTCCGCCGCCTCGGCCTGGCGACACAGTGCATCCGCGCGCCAGCCGGAGCCCGCGGACCAGGCGGTGACGGCGATTTCAAGATTTCTACCCATAAGCACATCACATCATACGCCGAATGGCGCTCACAGATATTTAGCGTGAGTCCCGCTGCACGGTGCGGGCGAAGCCACTCTCGGTTAGAACCCCATGCCCTTGAGTGACTTCGCCCGCACCGCTCAGCTATTAAGTGCCATACTCAGGCTTGGTGAATATTGCCATAGGTAGTTGCACTAGTCGTTCAGGCGGAAGCCGACCTTCAGGGTGACCTGGTAATAACCCACCACGCCGTCCTGGATATCACCGCGAACTTCCTGTACCTCGAACCAGTCCAGGTGAGCCAGTGACTTCGACGCACTGGAGATCGCATTCTGGATGGCATCCTCCACACCGGTTTTGGATGAACCGACAAGCTCGATTTTCTTGTAAACATGATCAGACATGAGACAGCCTCTTTTTGGATTACCTGCCCCAAGTATAGTAGTAATCCTCTGATTAGCGCGTATCCGGAAACGCGCGCTGCTCTGCCAACGTTGCCGTCTTTCCCGCGCAAGCGGGAATCCAGCAAAATCAAGGGCTCACTGGTTCCCCGCCTGCGCGGGGATGACAACTACGCCTGTGCGAGGATGACAAATACGCCTGCGCGGGGATGACCAAAATGTGAGTTTCCAGATGCGCACTAATTAACCCGCACCACCAGCTTCCCGAAATTGGCCCCGGTAAACAGGCCGAGAAATGCCCGCGGTGCATTCTCCAGGCCCTCTACCATGTCCTCCCGGTATTTGATCTTGCCCTGGGCCAGCCAGCCCGTCATATCGCCGATAAAATCGGGGATGCGATTCCGGTAATTACTGACAATAAAGCCCTGCATCTTGATACTGCGCTGCAGGATCAGCCCCTGTAACAGGCTCATACGGTCCGGGCCAGCCGGCAACTCGGTCTGGTTGTAGTGGGCGATCAAGCCACACACCGGCACCCGGGCAAAGTTATTGAGCAGCGGCATTACCGCCTCCCAGGAACTGCCTCCCACGTTCTCGAAATAAACGTCGATACCATCGGGACAGGCCGCCGCCAATTGTTGCGCCATGTCGTCATCGTAGTGGCTGACGCAGGCATCGTAGCCCAACACGTCCACCGCGTACTGGCATTTTTTCGCTGCACCGGCGATACCAACCACACGACAACCCTTGAGTTTGGCTATTTGCCCCACAACCGAACCTACTGCACCAGTCGAGGCCGCCAGCACAACGGTATCGCCCGCCTTGGGCTGGCCGATATCCAGTAATCCGACATAGGCGGTCAGCCCCGGCATGCCCAATACACCCAGCGCATAAGACGGATGGGTGATACGCGGGTCGAGTTTCGTCAGGCCCGCACCATCGGACACTGCATAATCTTGCCAACCGGCATAAGCGGAGACCAGCTCGCCCTCGGCGAATGCGCTATTACGGGATTTCACCACTCGACTGACAGTGCCTCCCCCCATCACTTCATCCAGTTCCACGCGGGCCGCATAACTCTTGCCGGCGTTCATACGGCCGCGCATGTAGGGGTCCAGGGACAGGAATTGGGTCTGCAGCAGCACCTGGCCGTCGCCCACCTGCGGCACGGCTACTTTTTCCAGGCGGAAGTTGTCCAGGGTCGGTTTACCCCGGGGCCTGGAGGCGAGTACGATGCGGCGATTCACCGCGGGCTCCGCCGCCAGGGTCGGGTTCATCGCCAGGGCGCCCAGAGCGCCGAGAGAAGTCAGGGTAAAGTCGCGTCGATTCAGTGTCATATTGGAGGCCTTTGGTATTTTCTATAGATCTTCCCCGGATTAGAGCGGGTAGATTATCGTTGGGCCGAATTCATTGGGCCACAGCCGATGGTGGTCAGAAATTGGTCGAGCTAATTCGACCAATACCGTTTGGTCTCATTAATTCGACCCTACAGGTGGAATATGTCTTAGGGTGGTAATAATAGTAGACCAATATCCTGCCACGGTCTCTGATTCTCCCAATGGCGACTTCGACCCTTCAGGCCCCGTCAGGCAGTAACAGGTAGTCAAAGTTGAACCGCGACACGATTGTGGCGGCAGTTTACTTAACGTCACACGCGGGAGTTAAGTAAACTGTCCCCAGAATGACAAAAACTCCCGGGAGCAGCGGGACGTAGCCACCTTCACTTAACTGGCATCAGAGGAGTGAAGTACAATATCCGGGAAATCACTTTAAGAGGATGAGCACCATGTACGATCTGGTAATCCGCAATGCAACGATAGTGGACGGCACTGGCAGGCCAGCATTCACCGGCGACCTGGCGGTGCAAGACGGCAAAATTTCCGCTGTGGGGGAAGTCAGTGAGACGGGCAAAAAGGAAATCGACGCCCGGGGCAAACTCCTCACCCCCGGATGGGTGGATGTACATTCCCATATGGATGGCCAGGCCACCTGGGACCCCTTGTGCAGCCCCGCCGCCAACCACGGCATCACCACCCTGATCATGGGCAACTGCGGGATTGGCTTCGCCCCCTGCGAACCCAGTGACGAGGCCCACGACCGCCTGATCGCTGTGGTGGAGGATGTGGAGGACATTCCCGGCGCGGCGCTGCATGAAGGTGTGAAATGGACCTGGGAAAGTTTCCCTGAATATCTCGATAACCTGGAAAAATTCCCGCGGGCTATCGACGTGGGCGCCCAGGTGCCCCACTGCGCGGTACGCACCTATGTTATGGGCGAGCGCGGCACCAAAAACGAGCAGGCCACGGCAGAGGACGTGGCATCCATGGCCGCTATCGTCAAGGAGGGGATCGAGGTGGGCGCACTGGGTTTTACCACCTCCCGCACCGAGTTGCACACCACCCGCGAGGGCGCGGCCATGCCGGGCACCTATGCCGACGAGGCTGAGCTGTTAGGTATAGGCAAAGTGATCGGTGAATTGGGCGGCAAGGGTATCTACGGCGTGGTCTCCGATTTCAAGGACTGGGAACAGGAAATGGACTGGATGAAACGCCTGTCCGTAGACAACAATTGCCAGATCAATTTCGTACTGTTTTTTCGCGACGAAAAGGACTGGGAGCGGGTGCTGAAGCAACTGGACTACTGCCGTGCGGCCAACGCCGAGGGCGCACAGCTGATCCCCCACGTGGGCGCCCGACCGGTCAATATCCTGCTCAGTTGGGACGGCACTATCAACCCCTTCAGCTTCCACGCCAACTATGCCGCCCTGTCCATCATGTCCCACGAGGAGCGCCTGGCCGAACTGCGCAAACCGGCAGTGCGCGCGGCCATCCTGGCCGAGGACGATCCGCTGATGGGTGACGATTTCATGGACACCATTATCGCCGGCTGGGACAAGCTCTACGAGCTGGGCACACCGCCCAACTATGAACCCGGACCGCAGGACAGCATCGCCGCCAAAGCAGTCGGGGCAGGTGTGGCGCCACGTGAGTACTGCTACGACCTGATGATGAAAAACAACGGCAAGAACGTGGTCTACTTCCCCTGCTTCGGCTACGACACCAACGACCTGAGCCGTCAGGTAGAACTGCTGGAAGACGACACCACCGTATTGTCACTGGCCGACACCGGCGCCCACTGTGGCGTGCTGTGCGATGCCAGTGTGCCCACGCAGATGCTCAGTTTCTACGTGCGCGACCGGCAGCGCGGACACCGCTTCAAGCTGGAGGATGCGGTAAAAATGCAGACCCACGACACCGCCCGCTGCGTCGGCCTGGATGATAGAGGCACCCTGGAGGTGGGCATGAAGGCCGATCTCAACATTATCGACTTTGACGAGCTGCAACTGGAAGCGCCACAGATCATCTTCGACCTGCCGGCCGGCGGACGCCGTATGTTCCAGGGCGCCAGAGGTTATGTGGCGACCATCGTCAGCGGCGAGGTCATCATGGAGAACGGCGAGTATACGGGCGCAGTACCCGGCGCTTTGATACGCGGGCCACAAGCGGCATAGTCCTCCGGCAACCAGATCTTGTAGTAGCGCGTTTGGAGGAGGCGCTACAAGCTTGAGGCTGGCTCTCGCTAGTGAATCAGGCCTGGACTTCAGGCCCGTTTTTTAAGGTGTTGATAGCCCTGAATTTCGGCCAGGGCTTCCCTTTCACTCTCCTGAGCCTTATAGAGATCCCACCTCACCTGGAGGTTCAACCAGAAATCCGGGGATACACCAAAAAATCGCGCTAGCCTCAAGGCCGTGCTCGGTGTCACGCCACGCTTGCCGTTTACCAACTCATTAACCCGCTGGTAAGGGACGTGTAGCGCGTCGGCCAGTTCACGCTGAGTGATTTGCATCGGCGTGAGGAATTCCTCCACCAGCATTTCACCAGGGTGAGTGGGTGCTCTATTGGTAGGTATGCGAACCATAATATTCCTCTAGTGATAATCGGCGATTTCGACCGAGCCCGGCCCCGCATCCGTCCAAATGAAGCAAATGCGGAACTGACCATTAATTCTGATACTGTGCTGGCCCTTCCTGTCGCCAGTCAGCGGCTCCAGGCGGTTACCCGGTGGTACTTTAAGTTCCTCCAATGATGCCACGGAATCCAGTTGGTCAAGCTTGCGTACAGCCACCGGCCAAATGGCCTGCGGGCAGGCCTTCCGAGCTACTCTCGATGCTCTGCCATTGAAAATGTCTTCCGTTGCTTTACCTTTGAAAGAGACAATCATGGGATAACGGTATCACGGATATCATGCTATATCAATATAGGCATCATATAGGCATCAGTGGGTTGGCATCAGTGGGTGTTAGTAACACCGGCCTTCGCGGTAATGATCTTAATCAAAGACTCAAAGTGTCAATGACCCGCAGGATAGGCTAATCTATCCCGACTAGAACGCGCCCCGACTGAGGTCAACCATGCGACTTATATTATCGATAGTTATTGCCCTGTTGCCGGTACTCGCCGGCACTGTTAGCGCCGAAGGTAATGCCGATACCGGTAAGGAAATTTATAACACCTGCGCCGCCTGTCACGGCGCGGACGGAGCGGGCGCTGCGGCGATGAAAGCCGCGCCCCGGTTGACACACCTTGAGCCAGTGTATCAGGTCGCTCAATTGCAGAAGTTCAAAGCGGGTATCCGCGGGGGTGCCGGAGCCAGTAAAGTGGCGACGCAGATGGCTGCCATGGCTACTCCCCTGGCTGATGAACAGGCCATGCTGGATGTGGCAGCCTATATACAGACGCTGGACGGTGGGGTCTCTGCAGTCACTGTGGAGGGTGACCTTGCCGCCGGGGACGCCCATTTCAAGCAGTTTTGCGGGGCCTGTCACGGAGCGGCGGCCGAGGGTAACATGGCCATGAACGCGCCGCGCCTGGCCGGCGCTGACGATTGGTACCTGGTTGGCCAGTTACAGTCATTCCGCGAGGGTACCCGGGGCTCCCACCCGGAAGATGTTACCGGCATGCAAATGCGTGCCATGGCGGGTGTCCTGCCGGATGCGGCGGCGATTAATGATGTCTCCGCCTATATCCGCAGTATCGCCCAGTAGACAGATGATCCCTATGGGTTAGAACCCCAAACCCTCAACCACGGCGACTAAATCGGCAAACGATGCGGCTTCCAGTTTTTTAGCCAGGGTTTCCTTGTCCAGACCCTCCGCTTCAAAACTCGACAATCTTACATCGATAGCCATTTCCCTGATCTCGGAGGGAGCCATAAATCCGAAGTCGCATATTTTGGTCAAACAAGCGCGCTCCCCTTCAGTGAGCTCAATGCCATGGCCCTTCATGATCTCCAGATAGCGCTCGGCGGTTCGGTTTATCCGCCCGCTTATCTCCAGGGTGTTGTTTTCGTTCTGCGTAAGAATACTCAGGGGCGGCCCAAAATAGATTCTGGTTTTCTGGTTCATTCTCAGTACCGGGGTGAGGAAATTGGACAATTATGTCACGCATCGGAAAATTCAAGGTCAATTTTCTTGATCTCAATCAGAGTTATCTTATTAAGATCAAAACGCGGGGCCTTTATTGCGTAGTATGACTGCTTAATAAAAGAACAATTCGCCATGTATCGCCGGTTTTGGTCTGTGCTCTATTTGCAGTCCAGTTAGCATTTTGGTACCAGCGGTTTTGTTGGCGTTCTTGTGTATCCTGCTTTTTGGAGGACCACCGTGTCAGAAAATAAAATACCCCTTCTTGAACTATCGGATGATGAACTATCAGGCCAGCCATCACCCGGCAGTAACCCGGTCGATCAGTGGCATCCCACTGATCATCAGGAATACTCAGAATCCCGCAGGGAGTTTGTCAAAAATACGGCAACCATAAGCACCGCCGCGCTACTGGGCACCGCGGCATTGGTCACCGGGTCCGATGAGGCCCAGGCCAACGCCAGCTGGGCTGAGCACTTCCAGGGCAACTATCGCCTGATGACCGATGAAGAAAAAGCGGAAACCCTGGATCGCCTGGAAAAACGCTACTCCCTTGAGTATGACAAGAAAGTGACTGTTGATGGAACAGACGCCGAAGAGGGTGTGCTGTTTGGGTATGCACTCAATATTCAAAAATGCATAGGCTGCAGACGCTGCGTTAAAGCCTGCGTGGAGGAGAACAATCAATCCCGCGGTGACGAGCAGGAAATCGAATGGATCCGGGTTCTCAAAATGGAGAAAGGCGAATTTAGCCAGGAGAAACTTCAGGACGGTTACCCGGGGGACTTCGGTATTCAGGTGGGCGGCAATGCCTACGGCGCGGTGGGGGTGGTACTGGAAGGCGAGCACTACTATGAGCCCGAAGCGGTACCGGAGAAAGACTCATTCTATATGCCAATCGCCTGTATGCAATGTGAAAAACCGCCCTGTGTGAAGGTGTGCCCGGTCAGGACAACGTATCGTGAAGCCGACGGGCCGGTGGTGGTTGATTACAACTGGTGTATCGGCTGTCGTATGTGTATCGGCGCCTGCCCCTACTGGGCGCGCAGGTTCAACTGGGGTGAGCCGCAGTTGCCCAAGGAAGAAATGAACCCCGAAACCCATTACCTGGGCAACCGTCCACGGATGAAGGGTGTGGTGGAGAAATGCACTTTTTGTATCCAGCGAACGCGCCAGGGGCGTTACCCGGCATGCGTTGAGGTCTGCCCGGTGGGTGCGCGCAAGTTTGGCAACCTGCTGGACCCCGAGAGTGAGGTGAGAAGAGTCCTGGCGACCAAGCGGGTGTTCAGGCTTAAAGTCGAGGCGAATACCTACCCCAAATTTTTCTACTATATCGATTAGGGAGACACTGCATGAAAACAATGATTCAGTTCGTCATCGATTATGTCTCCTACATTTTCAAAGGCGGCGCACGGTTTTATCTCTGGATGGGTTTCCTGGCCCTGCTCCTTATTCCCTGGGCCTATGGCAACTACATGCAGTTCACCCGGGGCATGATTGTTACCGGGTTGACCGACCAGGTCAGCTGGGGGCTCTATCTCGCCAACTTCGTATTTCTGGTGGGAGTCGCGGCGGGAGCCGTAACCATTGTGTTCCCCGCCTATGTCTATAAGTATGAACCACTGCACAAGGTTGCGGTATTGGGAGAAATGCTGGCCGTCGCAGCGGTGGTCATGTGCATCCTGTTTGTTCTGTTACATATGGGCAGGCCGGACCGGCTCTGGCATATGGTGCCGGTGATAGGCATCTACAATTTTCCTAATTCCATGCTGACCTGGGACACCCTGGTATTGATTGTCTACTTCCTGCTTAACCTGATCGCAGGATTTTACTACCTGTACAAGAAGTACACCGGTAAGCCGCTGAACAACAAATTCTATTTGCCCCTCGTTTTTATTTCTATCGTCTGGGCACTGAGCATCCACACAATCACGGCTTTTTTGATCAACACCATGCCCGCCCGGCCCATGTGGCATCACGGCATGATGCCCATTCGATTTATCTCAACCGCATTCGCAGCGGGCCCCTCGCTCATTATCATCATCTTCCTGATCATCCGTAAAAACACCGCATTCTGGATCGAAGACAAGGCGATAGACATGTTGTCTACCATCGTCGTGGCCTGCCTCAGCATTGGACTCTTTCTGACCATGTCGGAAGTGGTCACTGAGCTGTACCACCCCACCGAACACTCTGCCGGCTTGCGCTATTTGATGTTTGGCCATCACGGCCTTAATAACCTCGTACCCTGGTTCTGGGGATCTTTGATCGCCATGCTCAGCGGTTGGTTTTTGCTGCTCATACCCCGGGTCAGGAAGAACTACACGGTGCTGCCCTTTATCTGTATCGCTATATTTTTGGGCATCTGGGTGGAAAAAGGAATGGGGCTGTTAATCCCGGGTTCAATACCCACCCCCATTGGCGAGTTCGCCCAGTATTCACCGACCCTGATAGAGATTATGAATTGCCTGGGTAACTGGGCGGTCGGTTTTATTATTCTCACCATCCTGTTGAAAGGCGCTATCGGTATTCTTCTGGGAGATGTGAGGTACGCAAGGTAATTGAAAATATAAAGTCATCCCGAGTCATCACGCCCCTGTAGTGCATTGGGGCGTAAAGAAGAGAGAAGGCAGCAATGAAAAAAACTCAAATCAGTGCGGTGATATTGATACTGTCGGCAGGCGCGCTGTCTGCGTTTGCTGAAGAAGAGACCGTGTGTTTTGAAAGCCGCAAAGGCGCCTCCGAGGTGACCCAAACGGAAGTTTCCCCGGGCCTGGTGAATGTCAAATGTTCGCCGAACACCGGTGCTGTGCTGTGGTGGGGAGCACCCTACGATGGCACCCAGCCCATGGGGGAAATGCCCATAGAAGCGGATTACTCCAGGGGTGAAGCCGTGGTCAAACCCAGAGAGCCCGAAAATAATTTAATGCCCCTTTGCGGTGTGGCCTGCCATAACGGCACCTTCCCACCCGTACCGCAGGATAAAAATCCCCGCGCACTCACCATGCACCAGGATATCGTTCCCGACGCCCTCAATCTGCAACACGGCAGGGGCGGACTGTGGTGCCTGGATTGCCACGACGTTGATACCCGTACAAAGCTGGTAGACAATTTTGGCAATAAAATCAGCTTTGATCAGCCGCAAATACTCTGCGGCAAGTGCCACGGCCCCGCCTACCGGGATTGGCGCGGTGGTGTGCACGGTAAGCGCATTGGCGAGTGGGCCTCAGATGGCAAAAAGCGCTGGTTTGTCTGCACGGAATGTCACAATCCACACGATGTGCAACAGGGAAGCAGGAATAGCGGATTTGCCCAACTGCATCCAGAGCCCGCCCCCATCCTGCCCAGGGGCGTGCACAATACCGACCATGAGCGTCATCAGGCTGGGGGCGACCACCCGGATGACAAGGCAACCGACCAACAGGATGCCGGGGCGGCACATTAGTGCTCCCGGCTTTTACGGCTCATGTTTGATATTGGCTTCACTGAGATAATACTGGTCGCTATTGTCGGCCTGCTGGTTGTGGGCCCGGAGCGACTACCCGAGGCCATTCGCACCAGCTCGAAGTGGCTGGCCAAATTGAAACGTGGCTACAACACGATCAAGGCGGATGTGGAACGGGAGCTTGGCGCCGATGAACTGCGCGCGCAGTTGCGGAGTGACGCCATTACCCAGAGCTTTGAAAAAGACAAGCAACAACTGGAGGCGCTGGACCAACAGGCCCGGAGTGCGAATATCCAGCTGTTGGATAGCCTGGCCGCATTTGAGGAGAAACCATCACAACCTGGCTCTTTCAATGGCGAATGAATCAACGGGCGATCAGGACGCTGTCACCCTCCAGCCGAACGCTATAGACCTCCACCTGCTCGGCGTCATCTTCCAGGCAGGCTCCCGTCTGTAAGTCGTAGTGTTGCTTGTACAGCGGTGAGGCCACCACCAGCCGGCCGGCAATATCACCGACCAGGCCGCGGGACAGCACGTTCGCCCCGCCTATCGGGTCGCGATTGGCCAGTGCGTATAGTGGCGGTTCCTCAGCGGGCAGATAAAACAAAGCCACTTGCTCCCCCGCCACCAGGGCGCAGACACCGGAACCGGCTACCAGGTCCTGGCGCTTACAAATTTCCTGCCAATTGTATTGCTGTGCTGCTGTCATTGCTTGTTCCCCTTGCTTTTTCTCCTTCAATCAGCCACTGCCACCAGGTGCAGGCGTTCCTCCGGCCTGGCCGGGCGAATCTGCTGTCGTTCCTGGACAAACACCACACCGCTGTCGGGCTCATCAGAATTGACGAACTGGCGGAAGCGCTGCAATTTTTTCGGGTCCTCCAGCGTCGCTTTCCATTCGCAGACATAGGTCTGGATGATGCGCTCCATCTGCGCCTCCAGCTCCGCCGCAATGCCCAGTTTGTCCTCTATCACCACCTCCCGCAGGTAATCGATACCGCCGGCCAGGTTGTCCATCCAGGTGGAGGTGCGCTGCAACCGGTCGGCGGTGCGTATATAGAACATCAGAAAACGATCGATAGTTTTGATCAGGGTCGCGTCGTCCAGGTCAGTGGCGAACAGGTCGCCATGGCGCGGCTTCATACCGCCGTTACCGCAGACATACAGGTTCCAGCCATGCTCCGTGGCGATAATACCGAAGTCCTTGGACTGGGCCTCCGCGCACTCGCGAGTACAACCGGAGACCGCCGATTTGATTTTGTGCGGGGCGCGCAAGCCCTTGTAGCGGTCCTCCAGGCGAATCGCCATGGCCACACTGTCCTGCACGCCGTAGCGGCACCAGGAGCTGCCGACACAGGACTTGATGGTGCGCAGGGACTTGCCATAGGCGTGGCCGGTTTCGAAGCCGGCTTCTATCAGTTCACGCCAGATATCCGGCAATTCGTTGAGCCTTGCACCGAACAGATCCACCCGCTGGCCACCGGTAATCTTGGTATACAGTCCGTATTTTTGCGCCACGCTACCCAGCACAATTAGCTTTTGTGGCGTGATTTCACCACCGGCGACACGGGGCACCACCGAGTAGGTGCCGTCTTTTTGCATATTGGCCATAAACGTATCGTTGGTGTCCTGCAGGCCCACATGCTGGAGATCCAGGATATGCTCGTTCCACAGGGATGCCATGATCGAGCCAATGGCGGGCTTGCAGATATCGCAGCCGCGACCCACGCCGTGGGCGGACAGCATGTCGTCGAAGCTCTTGACTTCACCGACCTGCGCCAGGTGGTAGAGATCCTGTCGGGTATAGGGAAAATGCTCGCAGATGCTCTTGTCCACGACCACACCGCGGGCGACCAACTCATCGTCCACCAGGTTTTTCAGCATGGCCGCGCAACCACCACAGCCGGTACTCGCTTTGGTCTCACCCTTCACGTCACCGACAGAACAACATCCCCCGTCAATGGCGGAGATAACATCACCCTTGGTGACGTTATGACAGGAGCAAATCGTCGCGGTCGCCGGCAGAGCCCCCATTCCCAGCAGCGGTTGTTCGCCGGCATCCGGTACAATCAGGCACTGGGGATCCGCGGGCAACTCGATGCCGTTCAAATAGTATTGCAACAGGGTATCGTAGTTATCGCAGTCCCCGACCAACACCGCCCCCAGCAGCTGCTTGCCGTCGGCACTGGTAACAATCCGTTTGTAGTACTCCTCGCGCTCGTCGCTGAACACGAAGGACAGGGAACCCTCGGCGCGCCCGTGAGCGTCGCCTACCGAGCCCACATCCATGCCCAGCAGTTTCAGTTTGGTGCTCATGTCCGCACCCTGAAACTGGGCCTCCTCGCCGGACAGTTGTTCGGCCACAGCTTCAGCCATGCGATAACCGGGTGCCACCAGCCCGTATATACGGCCACCGAACAGGGCGCACTCGCCAATGGCAAAGATGTCGGTATCGGTGGTCTTGCACTTTGTAGTCGATGACTATGCCGCCGCGCTCACCCACCGCCAGTTCGGATGCGCGGGCCAGGTTGTCTCGCGGACGTATGCCGGCGGAGAATACGATCATATCGGTTTCAAGGTGCTCGCCATCGGCGAATTCCATTTTCAGTGCGCGGTCTTTCGCGGCTTGCCAATATTTTTTGTGTTCTTGCCGGTATGTACCTGCACACCCAGGGCCCTCGACTTTACGCCGCAGCATGCGCGAGCCGCCTTCATCCAGCTGCACGCCCATCAAGCCCGGGGCGAACTCCACCACATGCGTCTCCAACCCGAGGTTGCGCAGGGCATTGGCGCACTCCAGGCCCAGCAAGCCGCCGCCTACCACAACACCCACTCCGACTGCCCTGCGCCTTGGCCCTTATCTCACCCAGGTCGTCGATGGTGCGGTACGTCAGGCAGCGTTTATGGTCAGAGCCCGGCACCGGGCGGGTACGAAAGGATAGGAACCTGTTGCCAGCACCAGTTTGTCGTAGCTGAACTTGCGGCCGTTCTCGGTAATAACCTGTTTCTTGCCGCGCTCAATACTGCTGACCGGATCTCCGAAGTGGGCATCCACCCCCCAGTCCCTGTAAGTATCCCTGGTGGCGAGAGCCAGATCTGACGGCTCACGCCCGGCGAACACATCCGACAGGTGCACCCGGTCGTAGGCGGGCCTGGGCTCCTCTCCGATAACGGTGATATGGTCATCCCCTGCCGGCGTTGACCAGGGTCTCCACAAAATGGTGGCCCACCATGCCGTTACCCACTACCAGTATCTTGCGTCTACTCATTCTGCTCCTCCGAATTGCCATGGCGGCGGTAGGCCTTATGCCGACTTGCGCCGCCAGGAATCCTCTGATTAAGGTCATCCCCGCGAAGGCGGGGATCTATAAGAATCAGTAGGCTATGGATCCCCGCTTTCGCGGGAATGACGAAAACCGACTTAATCAGAGGCTCCCCCGCCTTCCTTGCAAAGACGTTGCACCTTGCGCATTGCAAATGATGTGCCAACCTATTAAGGCGTGCAGTTTTGGGGCCTGATACCCATCCGGCAACAGCCCTGGGCAGCAATGAGGCACAGATTTAGGGGCGTTCGCACCAGCAACGTGCAACTCCGGAGACCCTTTCCTGTCCAGTCTGGTGCATGCGGCGATTTTTTCGCGCCAATTTAATGCCTGTGATCGAAAAGCGGGGCGAATAGAGAGGGTCAGACCATTGGCACGGTCATTGCTATCTCATTGCTGTAGTCATTACCAAATACTGCCTGACCCTACTGATCGAGCTGGCCCGACATGAACGCACCACAGCCTGTAACCGACAAACAGATGCACCTGCAGGGAAAATTCAAGCTCACTGTGGGGCAGTACAGCGTCGCGGGGCGTAAAGCGCAGAATGAAGACGCTATTGGCATTCGCATTCCCGATGGCAACCTGCTGAGCACCAAAGGTGCCGCGGCGGTCATCGCAGATGGCGTCAGTGCCGCCGAGGCGGGCAAGGAAGCCAGCCATACCTGTGTTTACAACTTTCTGTCCGACTATTTCTCCACCCCTGAATCCTGGAGCGTGAAGCAGTCCGGGCAACAGGTGTTGACAGCGCTGAACCGCTGGCTCTACAGCCGCGGCCAGGGCTTCAACGACAACAGCAAGGGCTATATCACCACCATGAGCACGCTAGTGTTCAAATCCCACACCGCACACATCTTTCATGTGGGGGACAGCCGGATATACCGGCTGCGCAAGGGTACGCTGGAGCAACTGACCACGGATCACAGCACGCCCGTATCACAAGATCATGCCTACCTCGCCAGGGCCATGGGTCTGGACGTCAGGCTGGATGTGGATTACCAGACCACTCCCCTGCAGACCGGCGATCTATTCCTGCAAACCACCGATGGCGTACACGATGTGCTTGGCGCGCCCGCCATACAGCGTATCCTGGAAACGCCGGGCATTACCCTGGACACTGTATGCGAGCAGCTGGTGGAGGTGGCCCTGAATAGGGGCAGCACTGACAACCTCAGCTGCCAGCTGCTGCGGGTGGACGAGCTGCCGGATGCCCAGGTAGACGATGTCATCAACCAGCTGACGCAACTGCAGCTCCCGCCCATGCTGGAAGCGGGCATGACCCTGGACGGCTATCGTATTGTGCGCGAGCTACCCGCCGGCACCCGCGGCCAGGTCTACCAGGTTGAAGACAAGGCAAGCGGCGCGCAATACTGCATGAAAACGCCGTCGGTAAATTTTGCCGACGACCCTGCCTACATCGAGCGTTTTGTCATGGAGAGCTGGATAGGATCGCGCATAAACAGCCCCTATGTGGTGAAAGTGGTGGAGCCACATCGCCCTAAAAGCTGCCTTTACTACCTCACCGAATACGTCCAGGGCATGACCCTGTCCCAGTGGATGCGGGAAAACCCCAGACCCGCCGTGGAAGAGGCGGTGTTCCTCATCGACCAGATCGCCAGGGGTATTCGCGCCCTGCACCGGCGAGAGACCCTGCACCAGGCTATCAGGCCAGACAATATATTGATCGACGGCAACGGCCAGGTGAAGATAGTGGACTTTGGCGCCTGCCATGTGGCGGGCATCGCCGAAACTGCCACCCCGGCGCAACGGCGCCTGACACCTGAAACCGCCAATTATTCCGCCCCCGAGTACACGCTGTACAATACAGCGAATTACCGGGCAGACCTGTTCTCGCTGGCGGTGATCAGTTACGAAATGCTCACCGGGCAGCTACCCTTTGGCGGGTGTGCTGGCGCACTGCAAAACCCAGCGCGACTTTCTCGCTACCCGTTACACCCAAAGCTACAAGCTGAACCCGCTGGTTCCTCACTGGATAGACTGTGCATTGAAAAAGGCGCTGCGCTTCCAGGAGGAGCGCCGTCACGGGGATGTGGCTGAATTTGTGTATGAACTGCAGCACCCCAACCCCAAATACCTGGAGTACCACCAACGACCACTGATGGACCGTGATCCGCTGCGAGCCTGGAAAATCATCGCCGGCATCCTGGCATTCACCCAGGTCGCCAGCCTGATATTGCTGCTCAGGTAAACAGCAGGTAACTACCCGTCAGCACCATCAGTCCGCCCGACCAACGGGCCACCTGGACGCCCCGGGGCAGGAGCTTTTCCAGCAGCACGAATATTGCGAGGCCGGCGATCCACACCAGATTCATGATGCCGCCCACAAACAACAGCAGCATCAGGAACCAGCAGCAACCCACGCAGTACAAGCCGTGTTCCAGGCCCATGCGCAGCGCACCCAGGGGACCCTTGCGCCAGTGTTGGGTCAGAAAGTTCGCGGGTCCGCGGCAGTGCGTCAGGCAAACGCTCTTGAGGGGTGAAAACTGGTAGATGCCGGCCGCCAGCAGAAAGGCGCCCGACAGCACGGGGCTGTTGCTCCACATCATCATGCCGTGTACCAGGCCCAGTTGCTCCAGCGCCCACTGCAAAGCCGTGGCCACCAGGCTGAATACCAACCAGGCCATCAGGTAACCCGTAAGGAATAGTGCCGTCGGGATGGTGCCGCCGGTAATCCCGTCGCGCTTTTGCGAGTGGCGTTTGACCCTGGCGTACAGCAGAATCATGGGGGCGGCGCTGGGCACCATCATGGCGATCATCATCACCCACCACATGACGATCATGATCCACCAGTACTGTACCGGCCAGTGGCCGGCGCCGGAACTGCCATACACGGGTGGCGGAAATTGCCAGGTGGTCATCGCCAGGGTGCTCATACCCGTGCCGGCGCCCGTTAGCAGGTAATACCAGCTCAACAGGCAGATGACGGCCAGACAGGCGGTGACAATCAGGCGATCGCGCCGCAGCAGTGCCTCAGTTGCGGTCACACCCGGATGAACCAAATGCTCAGGCCGCCTCGCTTTTCACCGTGCCGTGATTGCCGAGATGAATATGCGCAAATTGAGCGTAGCGATCCTCGAAGGACATGGGGATGGGACCGGTGGCCTTGAACGTCGAAGCGCCCATCTCGGCTACAGTGTATTCAAAGCCCTCCGGCAGGTTGATACGGGCACGGTGCTCGTCGCCTGTCACCGGGTTGCGAATGGGCTGCCCATGGCTCTCCACCAGTCCATCAACCAGCACATGACCAACCCGGGCTTCCACATCAATAGCCAGATCAATGGTCTCGAATACAGGGTCAAACACCTCGTCGAAAGTGGCGGAGAAAACATTCCAGATGGTGGCGCCCTCCTCGGTCTCACCGCCACTCAAAATGGTCAAAAGCGCTTCCCGCTGGGCCTCAGTCGCCCGCTCGTCGATAATGGTGAAGCACTTCCCCGCCCCCTCATGGATCGGTCCCGGCCACTGCATTACCGAGGCGAACCGCAGGCCATCCAGTTTTACGTCGCCGAAGTAGCCACTCTTGACCTGCATGCCTACCAGCGCTTCACAGTTGCCGTGGGTCGGCAGCGCGTTGAACTGGCAAGGGCAGCCGTAAGCACAGTTGCAGGACGAAAACTCGTCAGCCTGAATTTCCCATGGTGTCATTATTATATTCTCCTTCGGGGCCATCGCGCTCCCCGGTAATAGACAAAAACCTACCCGTTTACAACAAGGTAGACCAAAAATGCTTATCGTGCCAGTGATCTTAAGGTGCCAGAGACAAGCGTGTTGAATACTGCCGCAGGTAGCTGCTTCCTAGTGTTTTTTGCCTTGCAAAGGCATGCTTTATCCTAACTGAGCAAGGCAAAAAATACCGGGAAGCTGCGGAACATACCACTGATTTTCGGGAATCAATCTCAGATAACTATACTCTGACCCCGCGCCGGGATCTCCACTTTCAGTTGAGTGTCTTGCCACAGGCGATCAGCCAGAGCGTCCTGGGCCCGGGGTTCGCCGTGTACCAGCAGGGTTCTTGGCGGTGGCTCGAAAGCGCTTATCCACTCTATCAGTTCACGCTGACCCGCATGAGCAGAGAGGCCGCCGAGGGTCTCAATGGTGGCTTTTACCACGTACTCCTCACCGAACAACTTTATGGTTTTTGCCCCGTCTACCAGAACGCGTCCCAGCGTACCCCGCGCCTGAAAGCCGGTGAAGATAATCGTATTGCGGTCGTCCCATATGCGCTGTTTGAAGTGATGGCGTATACGGCCTCCCGTACACATGCCGCTGCCGGCGATAATAATGGCGCCGCCCTTGATACGATTGATCGCCATGGATTGTTCGGTAGTTTTGGTCAAATTGAGGGTGGGCAGGAAATTTTCCAGGGATGCTTTGTGGACATCACTGAGCTGTCGCACATCATCATCGAGCGTACCCAACCAGCGGTCGTAAACACGGGTGACGGCAATGGCCATGGGGCTGTCCAGAAAGATCTCCCAGTTGTCCAGCTCTCCCTGGTGATGCAGGCAGCCGAGATGGAACAGGATATCCTGGGTACGCCCCACCGCGAAGGAGGGGACCATCACGCTGCCGCCACGACGCCAGGTCTCCCGCAGTATGTCGCGCAGTTGCGCCATCGAGTCCTGCTCTCCCCTGTGCTCCCGGTCGCCGTAGGTACTTTCCACCAGGAGAACATCGGCCTTGTGCAAAATGCTGGGGGTATTCATCAGCACCGAATCCTGTTTTCCCAGGTCGCCGGAAAACACCAGGGTCTTTTCCTCTCCTTGCTCACGAATCGTAAGCTCGACGATAGAGGAGCCAAGAATATGCCCCGCATCGTGAAAGCGCACAGCAACACTCTCCCCCAGCGTCACGCTTTCACCGTAGGCGTGTCCTTCACACAACTTGAGCACACCTTGTACATCATCGAGGTCAAATACGGGCTCCAGCTGGGGTCGCCCCCGGCGGGAATTACGGATATTCGTTCGCTCCAGGTCGCGCAAATACAGCCCCACAGAATCATTGAGCATGATGTCCAATAATTCCGCCGTGGCGCGGGTACAAATCACCGGGCCGGCAAAGCCCTCGTGGAATAGCCGGGGCAACAACCCTGAGTGATCCAGGTGCGCATGTGACAGGATGACAGCATCGATATCCGCCGGATCAAACCTGAACTCTTCATCCTGAATACGTTTTACCGCATCACCGCCCTGGTGCATGCCACAGTCCAGTAATACACGGCCGCCACCCTGGGTTTCCAGCAGGTGACATGAACCGGTGACCTCCTGGGCGGCACCATGAAAAGTTATTGTTGCCATAAGACTCAGTATCTCAAAAGTTCGACCAGTTTATCCGTGGGGTGAAAATCATCAAACCCGGCTCATCAATCCGCTGCGCTGGGCGGCAACTAATTCACTCCGGCAGAGGTCTGGCTTGTTCTTCCAACCAACCAGTAAGCAATCCCCAGGGCCAGAACGACAGCGGCAATGGCAAAGACATAAATGGAGGTAGTATTTTGTAGATCGAGGACAATGACCTTCCGGGCAATCGCCATAAGCGCTGTACCAATCACCAGCTTGATCGGCAATGTGCTGGAACCCAGGTACAGCCTGATATTGATAAATATTTCGATGGCGATCAACACCACCATAAAGGCGCCGAATATCTTGAAAATATCGCTGACATTCAACAGGAAAATGGGGGGCGCACTCAGCCTCGCATAGAGCACATAGCACACATCCGCCACGCCCAATATGATCACCAGCACCATCAATAAGGCCAAAAATTTGACGCAGATTCTTATGACACCATGCAGCGACCTGATGAGTGGATCATGGTGTTCAGTGGAAAGTTCCTCATGGATATTCCGACCGCTTTGCTCGCCCTGACTCATAGCCTGACCCCGAATCTGGTAACAGTATGGTTGCCCAAATATAGAAAATACTGGGATTTGACGGCGCTAGCAAGGTAAAACCAAAATGGTCAGGCCCTCTGACCCATTTGGTTTTGGTTTTTTTAATCGTCTACCAGGCGTTGATAATGCTCGGGGCTAAAACCGCGATATTGCATAAAGCGTATGCGCCGGGCTTTCTCTTTTATATCCACCCTGCCAGGCTCACCAAACTTCTTGTGGAACGCTTCGGTGGCCAGCGCAAACCAGTCCAGCTCCACATGCTCGAAAGCACTGGCTATCTCGCCGTCAGAAAGCCCTCTCTCGCGCATTTCCTGGCGCAGGCGCAGTGGTCCATAACCGCGACCTGCGCGCTGCCAGGCATAGGCCTGGGCATAACGTTCATCACTCTGCAGATTTTCATCGGTCAGGCGTTGTAATTCTGTTGCCAGTAACTGCTCGTCGGGAAAGCGGCGGCGCAGTTTGCGCAGTAGTTCCCAGCGGGAGTGTTCACGGCGCGCCAGCAGGTTCATTGCCGCCAGACGAATATCGGCAGGATTGATGGGGGGAGCCGCCTCAGCAGCCTCACTGTCATCCAGGGTGTGTGAACCCGGTTCAGTCACGGGTAAAAAAGGCGCCGGGTGCGAGGGTGGGATAAGTGGGTACCCGGCGCCTGAGGGGAAAGTTCATAGAGGTTTACTCTACCAAACAGGGTTAGGGAACCTCTGATTTTTGTCATCCTCGCGTAGGCGGCGGTCCGACGTATCGGGATCTATAAGCCATTGAAAACAATGGACTCCGGAACGCCGGACCGCCGCCTACGCGGGAGAGACAAATAATGCATTAATCAGAGGTTCCTTAGTTCTACTCGACAATGGCCTCGGCCTTATCGGCCTTCTCTTTCTCGGCCGGCTTGTCCGCGCTGAGCATCTGCTCGCGAATCCGGGTTTCGATTTCATTGGCAACGGCCGGGTTATCCTCCAGGAACTTGGAGGCATTGGCCTTGCCCTGGCCGATCTTGTCGCCCTTATAGGAGTACCAGGCACCAGCCTTGTCTACCAGGTTTAGCTTCACACCCCAGTCGATGACCTCGCCCATATGATAAATTCCCTTGCCGTACATGATCTGGAACTCGGCCTGTTTAAAGGGCGGCGACACCTTGTTTTTCACCACCTTCACACGGGTTTCGTTACCTATCACCTCATCACCGTCCTTGACCGCACCAATACGGCGGATATCCAGGCGTACCGAGGAGTAGAACTTGAGGGCGTTACCCCCGGTGGTGGTTTCCGGGGAGCCGAACATAACACCGATTTTCATGCGGATCTGGTTGATGAATATCACCAGGCAATTGCTGTGCTTAATGGCACTGGTAAGCTTGCGCATAGCCTGGCTCATAAGGCGAGCCTGAAGTCCCACATGCGATGCGCCCATTTCACCTTCGATTTCAGCCTTGGGCGTCAATGCCGCCACCGAATCAACAACCAAAATATCTATGGCGCCAGAGCGTACCAGCATTTCGACCACTTCCAGGGCCTGCTCCCCGGTATCGGGCTGGGACATGATCAGGTCGTCCATCTTCACGCCCAGTTTCTCCGCGTAGGAGGGATCCAGGGCGTGTTCCGCGTCGATAAAGGCCGCAATACCACCGGCCTTCTGCGCCTCGGCGATAACCTGCAGGGTCAGGGTGGTCTTACCGGATGATTCCGGACCATAGATTTCGCAAATCCGGCCCCTGGGCAGACCGCCAATACCCAGCGCGATATCCAGGCCCAGGGACCCGGTAGAGATAGCGGGAATGGCAACGTGCTCCCGGTCTCCCATACGCATCACAGTGCCCTTGCCGAACTGCCGCTCGATCTGGGTCAGTGCCGCTTCCAGTGCTTTTTCTTTATTGGCATCCATGGTAGACCTCTCTTTTTTGCTCATTATTGGCTTGACTCTTTTTTCTCTGGTTATCAACTGGCTATTAGCTGGCTATTTGCCGGCTATCAGCCGCGTATTAGCCGGTTTAGTTATACAGTAAAAGTACTGTATATATACTCAGTGGTTTGAAAGCAGATTGCAAGCCCCAAAACTAATTAAATTCGGTCATTTTGAGGGGCGCAGGAAAAACCCGCCTGAAATGGCGACAGGTCGATGCCATATCGGCGGGATTGATCAGGGTCAGGTCAGCCCGAGATAATATGGCCTGCACAGGTCGTCGCAGTGCGCTTTATGTTCCAGCGCACTGCCGGCGCTTGCACGGCTACGCCAGCTCTGACTGCAACAGGTCCAGCGTAGCATCCAGGCCGCCACCGCCTGGCGCGATGATCGCCGCGTTAAAGTCGGTCACACCCACATCCCGCAAACGCGCGATGGCTGCACGCAGGATGGCCTCGTCTCCCACCACCGCCAGTTCCGCCGGGCCCGCTACGCCTTCCCGATCCAGCATGGCGCGGTAGGAGGGCAACATCCCGTACACCTGCAGCGTCTTGGCAATATGTTCCCTGGCCGCATCCGGGTCATCGGTAAGACAAACCGGCAAGCCACAGACAATCCGCGGCGTCGGTTTGCCGGCGGCAGACGCCGCCCCATTGATAATGGGTACAATATGCTCCTCGATGGTCCGGGGGCCGGTCATCCAGGTGCTGGTCCCGTCGGAATAGGTTCCCGCCAGTTTCAGCATCGCCGGGCCCAATGCCGCGACCAGCAATGGGACCGGCCCGGTATCGGGCATATCCAGCGCCAGCTTGGCGGTGAGCTGCACACCCTCAAAATCCGCGCCCTGGCCCTGCAGCAGCGGTGCGATGATCTGCAGGTACTCCTTCATATGCCGTGCCGGCTTGTCGTAGGACAATCCGTACATACCCTCTATTACCAACTGGTGAGATAAACCTATGCCCCAGCGCAAAGCGACCGTCGCAGGCCGCTTGCGTGGTCATGGCCTGCTGCGCCAGTGCCGCGGGGTGCCTGGGATAAGTAGGCGTAACCGCCGTACCCAGCTCGATACGATCGGTTTCCCAGCCGGCGATAGCGCAGGCTCCCACCGCATCCAAACCGAAGATATTGGGCAGCCACAATGTGTCGAAGCCCCGCGCCTCGAGATCCCGGGCAAAAGCCACAAGCTCCGCCAGTCCGAAGCTGGTATCCGGTGTCGTCCCGGCAAATAATCCTATGCGCATTCTACTAAAGGCTCCGTCAGTCAGTTGTCCAGCATCCCTGGTGTCACAAAAAAGTGTAGCACAGGACATTAGATTCACTGGTTTTTTACAAGGGGCCATTTCGCCTGAGCTTGCGTAAACCCAGTCATTGCAAAAACTTGCCAGGGACAATCATCCATGCCACTTTAGCGCACCTACAGGTATCGACAAGGGTTTTACGTGGACAGCGCCACCATTCAGCAATTACTTGCAGCGGCCCCCTGCGTCGACGACACGGAGCAGGCTACCCTGCGTGAAACCCATATTTCCTGGGTTATTCTCAGCGGCGACTTCGCCTACAAAATCAAGAAGCCGGTGAGCTTCGAGTTTCTCGATTTTTCCAGCCTGGAACTGCGCCGCCATTTTTGCGAAGAAGAGTTACGACTGAACCGGCGATTTTCTCCGGAGCTGTACCTGGCAGTAGTGCCCATCACCAGCACCGAGCAAGGGGCGCAGATAGATGGCAGCGGACCGACTATCGACTACGCGGTCAAGATGCGGCGCTTTGATGAAGAGCAGCTACTGGACAATATCGCGGCACGCGGAGGGTTGAGCCACAGCCTGCTGCGCGCACTGGGACGGGAGCTGGCCCAACTGCACAGCAGCTTGCCCGCCTGTCACCCGGACCCTGCCAGCGGTGAACCGGGCACGCCGGCGGCCCTGCTCGAGGCTATCGAGCAGAACTTCCAACTAATCTCAAATTACCCATTACCAGAAGTCCAAACGCGCCAGCTGCAGGCCGTCCGGCAGTGGTCTGTGCAACGCTACGGCGAATTGCAAGCGGTGTTGGCCCGGCGCGTACTCGAGGGCTGGGTCATCGACGGTCACGGCGATGCGCACCTGGGTAATATCGCCCTGGTGGATGGCGCGGTGCGCCTGTTTGACTGCATCGAATTCAATGCGTCTTTTCGCATTATGGACAGCGTGGCCGAGATCGCCTTCCTCACCATGGACCTGGATGCCCGCGGTTACCATAACGAGTCGCACCGCCTGCTGACGGATTACCTGGAATACCGCGGCGATTACGCCGGGCTCGCCCTGCTCGATCTCTATCGCAGTTATTTTGCCATGGTGCGGGCCAAGGTGAGCCTGCTGAGGGAGGCGCAGCAGCCTACTGCTCTTACAAACACCGACGGCTATCGGGAGTTCCTTCGTTATTTGGAGCTGGCACAGCGCTACACACAGCCAACCCAAATTTTTCTCGCCATCACTCACGGTGTCTCCGGCACCGGAAAATCCACCATTGCCGGCGAACTCGTGGCGGCAAGCGGTGCCGTACGCATCCGTTCCGATGTGGAGCGCAAGCGGCTGGCGGGCCTGTTGCCAGAACAGCGCAGCAAGCCGCAGGATGAGGCAGTGTTCTACGGTACCGCTATGAGCCGCAAGACCTTCTCCAGGCTGGAGGCATTGGCCGCGCTGTCTATCGAGGCCGGCTTCCCGGTCATTATCGACGCCACCTTCCTGCATCGCAGCGTCCGGGACACGTTCCGCACACTGGCCCACAAACTGTCTGTGCCCTTTGTCATCGTCGATTGTATAGCACCGCCTGAGCAACTTCGGCAGCGATTGATCGAGCGCGGCCGGCACAGGCAGGATGCTTCAGAGGCGGGTGTGGCGGTGATGGAACAGCAACTGGATGTTGACCAGGCACTCACAGGGGTAGAGATGGGCTATCGCCTGGAAGCGGATTCCAGTGAAGATAATGCGACGCTGTGGCAACGATTCCAAAACCAATGCTTTGCTTATCCGTAACATGAATGGCATAGCTAGTGCGCATCCGAAAACGCCGATATTTCCCAAGATCGTCATTCCCGCGCAGGCGGCGGTCCGGCGTTCCGGAATCCATGAAATTCAAGGGCTTACTGGATCCCCGCCTGCGCGGGGATGACAATAAAGTGAGTTTCCGGATGGGCACTAGTTAATGGCTCACTTAGCTAATGGCTCAAAGCCCAATCTCTCTACGCGTCATTCCCGCGCAGGCGGCGGTCCGACGTATCGGAATCCAGAGGGCTGTAGACCCACTGGATCCCCGCCTTAGCGGCGGTCCGGCGTTCCGGGATGACGGGCTTAACTAAGTGCCATTCATCCGTAACATACGGCTTTTATGTGCGGCTCAGCCAGTAGCCAGGTTTTCTGTGATTGTGCATGACCGCCACGACATAAATGGAATTACCCTTTGATCGATAAATTACAGAGAAGGGAAACTTACCAAGCAAAAATCTACGGAAATTCCGCTGGAACTTTGGCCAAGTATCGGGGAATTCTAATATTGCCTCATATGCGGATTCCAATTCAGATAGATAATCCTCTCCCAAACCCACTGCCTGTTCCTCATACCATTCATATGAGGCTTTGACCTCGAAAGCAACATCAGGATGAAAAACAATATCGGGCATTCTACCCTTTTACTACACTTCTAATTTCCTGCCATGAAGTGCCTGTTACAGCCCCGGATTCAAGCTCCAAATATCGCTTTTCCGCAAGTTCCACCCAGGCTTCATCTACACCGTCTTCCGGGGAGCCCTCTAGCGAAGAAATAAGACAATGTGCAACCAAAGCCTTTTCGTCAGACGAGAGTTCTCTAATACTTTCAATAACTTGCTTGAATATAGCTGACATGTGGCCTCCTCAGATCGAAATCACCATGAATCTTACCATGGCCACTGACTCGAAGGCATCTGGCCGAGGCCTCAGGCACAGATCGTAGAACCATCATCCGCCACCGCGTAAAAAAGGCAATCCGAGTAGGCGATCGCGGCGTTGTTGGTGATCATAAACAGCTTCAGGGGCTGCGCCGGGTAGAGTTCGCCGTCCTTTATCCGCACCAGCCGGGTGACCGCGCAGCGGCCACCGACATCCAGTGCCGTGAACAGACTGCGCTCGGGGCCACTGGCCCAGCCCAGTAGCGTATCCGGCGACACGCCGCCAAAGTTGTGGTGCTCGATATCGGTCTTGAGGGTTATATCGTAGTTGGCGGAGGGCTCATCGGCGTAGGTGAGGGTCACATGATCCAGCAGTTCCAACCGTATCGGGTCGCGCAACAGTTCCAGGCCCCAGTCCGTCTCTTCGTGGGCCAGCACCGTCTGGGCCTGGAAGTATCGACACATGCCCTCGTAGGCCAGCGCATGAGCTTCCTCATCGAGCCGCCCGCCGACCTCCACGGTAACGGTGGGATAGGAGTGCTCGCTAATTTCCATCAGGGCACCCAGCCCCAGGTTGGAGACAATCAGGCGCTGGGTGAACAGTGACACCAGGGCATCGTGCTGGCGATCCATGTGGGTACACACACCAAAGGACGGCCCCGAGCCGGAGGTGTTGTGCATATCTATCACCGCCTCCGGGTGGTGCATGTGCAGTATCTCCAGGATTTCCTCGGCCAGGGCGCCCTGGGCATCATCGAAGGGCGGGCGAAAGCAGCGATTGAGATCCCTGGCCCGGGGCAGCATGCGATGACTGAACAGCGACGGCTCCAGCGCCGCCGCCACCGAGGCGATGATGCAAACCACATTGACCGCGGGCCGCTCGCAGGATTTCAACCAGCGGAACAGGGCCATGGCGCCCGAGGGCTCATTACCGTGCAGCAGTGTCACCAGGGCGCGGGTGCGCGTGTCGTCCTCACCCGCCAGGAAAAAACAGGTGGGCCCGGCCAGCGAGCGCAGAAACTCCTCCACATTATTGCCAATGTCTGTCGCCAGGGGATTTCTGATAAAGTTGAATCGTCTCATAGCTGCCATTCCGCCACAGGCAGGTTCTCTGCGCTGTAAGCGATAAATACCTCCAGTAACTGGTGTAATGCCGCATCCAGTGGCATATTCTGTTTGAGCCTGGCCAGCATCTTCTGCTGCCATATCGCACCGGTCTGGCGCCGCTGCAGGCGCCGCGCTATCACACCCAGATAGCGCGCCGACTCATCGGCGGAAACACCGATGGCATCCAGCCCCTGTCTGGCAACGGGCAACAAGTGTTCGATAATGGAACAAATTGGCTGCTCGCGGTACGCGGACTGACCGAACTCGGGCCAGACCAGTTTTGCATCCAGACCATGCTGCGCCGCCCGGTAAAAGTTGTAATCGGCGATTCTGAAAGGAATTGCCGGCAGTAGTTCCTCGATGCGCGGACGGATGCCCTCGGCCAGGCCGATCAGGAAAGCGGCATTGGCTACCATATCTATCGCCGTCGGACCCGCCGGCAACGCCCGCATTTCGATGCGCAGGTGCCCCCCATCGGCGTCATCATAAATTGGCCTGTTCCACAGCCACACGGTGCTCTGGTGCAGGCGCAGTTCAGCCAGGGAGGGCGTTTGACCACGGCCTATTTCCCACGCCGGCTGATGCTCCGCGCAAATTGGCAGCAGGGGTGGGTAGATACGCGCCACTTCCTGGAACAACTCCCCTGCCCCGCGGCGCGCCCAACCCTGACCAAAGTTCACCCGGGCCGGTTCGTTCCAGTTGTAGCGATCCACATGCCGTGTATCGATGGACTGCTTAAACAGAGGAATGCGGGTTTCGTGCCAAAGGGAGTGACCAAACAGGGTCGGGGAGTTGGCGCCAATGGCTACCGCCAGCGGTGTCATCAACTGGATCGCGTTGAATGTGTCGGCATAGTCCCCGGGGTTTACCCGGTAGTGCACCTGAAAGGAAGTGTTGGCTCCCTCCAGCGTAATGTCCTCCATATCCAACTCGAGTGGATCCTGGCCATTGATATGGATGTTGAATTCACCGCCCCGGCGCTGGATCAGTTGGCTGACCAGGGCGTGATAGCGCCTGCGGTCAGTGATGCAATGTGGGCCAAAATCCGACTGGCGCAACGTCGGGAGAATGCCAATAGGCACGATACGTCCACCCACTGTGGCTGCTACTTTACCCAGGTGTTCCAGTTTGGCCAGGATTTCCCGTTCAGTAGCGGCAAAGGGGGCGGCGGAAAGCAGATAGGGCGAAAGATTGTATTCCAGGTTGTAGCGGTTCAGCTCCAGAGTCAATTGCGCATCATCCGCTGCGGCCAGTATCTCCTGGTTGGCATACAGGGGATTGCCGTCGCCGTCGACGATGTACATCTCCAACTCCGCTCCCAGTGAACGGGGACCACAACCGAAGCCCGGGTCGGCCAGCAACTGTTGTAGCACAGCCAGGTTTTTTTCCAGCCTGCCCTTGAATTTCAGGTAATCCTGATCGGCAAAACTGGTTCTGTTAATCTCTATACCCATAGTTGCCTATTGTGGGGAGTGTGACTCCCCCTGTTATTGATTTAGATCGTGTCTCCCTCTATTGATCAATGGCGAAGGAAACATTCACGGTTACTTTATAGGTATTCTCACCCGCGGCCACGGGTACCGCATCGGCTGAGCGGGCCATGGACATTTCAGCCCGTGCCATAGGCATGGGACGCGGATTGAAGGATTGCTCGGAAATTTCCAGTATCTTGCCGATTTTCACACCCGCGGCCTGTGCCAGGGTTTTGGCCTTGGCGGTGGCCTCCTGCACCGCCTCCACCCGCGCCTGGGTCATGGCGGCGGACGGGTCGTCGTTGGTGAAGAAAATACTGCCACCTTCATTGACTCCCAGAGTCACAGATTTATCGAGAACCGCACCGACCTTGCTGATATCCCGCACCCGCACACTCAAACTGTTGCGCACCGCATAGCCCACTATTTTAGGCGCTTCCATTTCTCCGGAGGACTTGCGCGGCCCCCGGGTATAGACAGGCCGGATCGAGAAGTTGGACGTTTGCAGGTCGCGTTCGGCAATACCCTGGGCCGCCATGGCACTGAGCACCTCGCCCATGGCGGTGGAATTGGCCGTTAGTGCGGCTCGCGCTGTATCGGCTTCCCTTGTTACCGTTAACACCAGTACAGCCATATCCGGTGCCACATCGACTGAGCCCTGTCCTGTGACCAGAATGCGCGGGGGCGGCTGGTTGTCACCAGAATGCACCAGGGCGCTTGAGGTGAGTAACACAATGCCGGCTGCGAGCAAGGCTGCGCGCTTTAAATTAAGTAACTTGTTCATTATCAGTAGATTCCCCTCTATTTAGTCTCATCCATCGATGCCATAGCGCGACAGACCACAGGACATAATTCCTCGCCATCAGCGTGCCAGAAATCCAGTAATTGCTCGCGCATCGCCCGGGTCCAGAACTTTTCAATGTGCTCGGAGGTTTTGGCGGCCACCGCTTCTTCATCGCCCCAGGCCGCCATATTCAGGGCTATCTGGTTAGCCATTTTTACCAGGTGATCAATCTGCCCGGCCGACATGGTCAGCTACCCCCCACTAGTTCGATGTCCGCTTTTGACCCTGACAACAGCGACTCTGTCAGCAGTGCCTCCGCCAACAGTTGCTGCTGCCGATGGTCGAATTTCCGCTGCCGCGCCTGCCATGCGGAGGGCTCAGTGACACGGGTGGCCTGCACCGCGGTAACCTTGTACTCGGGACAATTGGTCGCCCAGTCTGAGTTGTCGGTGGTAATAACATTGGCGCCGGACAGTGGATGATGGAAAGTCGTATAGACCACCCCCGGCTTCACCCGCTCGGATATCTGCGCGTGCAATACCGTATTGCCCGCCCGGCTCGCAATACCTACCCAGTCACCGTCGGCGATACCCCGCTCTTCCGCGTCAAAGGGATGAATCTCCAGGGTGTCCTCCTCATGCCAGGCACTATTGGCGGTGCGCCGGGTCTGGGCGCCCACATTGTATTGGCTGAGGATGCGCCCTGTGGTGAGCAGCAGTGGGAACTTGCGGTTGGCACGCTCGTCCGTGGCCACATATTCAGTCAGGGCGAAAAAGCCCTTGCCGCGCACAAACTCATCCACATGCATGGTCGGCGTGCCTGCGGGTGCCTGCTCATCGCAGGGCCATTGTATGCTGCCAAGGGCATCGATCTTGTCGTAGCTCACACCGTGAAACGTCGGGGTGAGCCTGGCGATTTCATCCATAATTTGTGCCGGATGCCGGTAGTTCATTGGAGAACCCATGGCGTTGGCCAGATCCATGGTGACCTCCCAGTCCTCCTTGCCACTGAGCGGGGGCATCACCTTGCGCACCGGTGAAATACGGCGCTCGGCGTTGATAAATGTCCCGTTCTTTTCCAGGAAAGAGGCGCCGGGCAGGAACACATGGGCGTACTTGGCCGTCTCGTTGAGGAATATATCCTGCACCACCAGGCACTCCAGCGACGCCAGCGCCGCCTGGATATGTTGCGTGTCGGGGTCGGACTGGGCCACGTCCTCGCCCTGGCAATACAGGCCCTTGAAATCGCCATCTATCGCCGCGTCGAACATATTGGGAATGCGCATACCGGGCTCCGGGTCCAGTGTCACATTCCACTCCCGTTCGAACAGGGCGCGGGTGACCTGGTCAGACAAATGGCGATAACCGGGGAGTTCATGGGGGAAAGACCCCATGTCGCAGGCGCCCTGCACATTATTCTGGCCGCGCATGGGGTTTACCCCGACGCCCTCGCGACCCAGATTGCCGGTCAGCATGGCGAGGTTGGCAATGCCCATCACCGCGGTGGAACCCTGGCTGTGCTCTGTCACCCCCAGCCCATAGTAGATGGCGCCATTGCCGGCACCGGCGTACAGGCGGGCAGCCGCACGCACCTGATCGGCCGGTACGCCTGTCGCTCCCGCCATCGCCTCCGGGGAGTGCCGCGCATCGCGCATGAATTCCATCCAGTGGGCAAAGGCTTCGACATCACAGCGCTGCTCGATAAATGCCGCATCGTGCAAACCCTCTGTCACGATCACATGGGCCAGGGCATTGAGCACCGCCACATTGGAGCCCGGATTGACCGCCAGGTGGTAGTCGGCATGAATATGCGGCGCGTTGACCAACTCGATACTGCGCGGGTCGATAACGATCAACTTCGCGCCCTCGCGCAGCCGCTTTTTAAGGCGTGAACCGAATACCGGGTGGGCCTCGGTCGGGTTGGAACCCATCACTATCACCACATCCGCTTTGTCCACGGAAGCGAAAGTCTGGGTACCGGCCGATTCCCCCAGGGTGGTTTTCAAACCGTAGCCTGTGGGGGAATGACAAACACGGGCACAGGTGTCGACATTGTTATTGCCGAAGCCGGACCGAACCAGCTTCTGTACCAGGTAAACTTCCTCGTTGGTACAGCGCGAGGAAGTAATCGCCCCGATGCTGTTGCGACCGTACCGACCCTGTATATCACGCAAACGCTGCGCGGTATAAGCAATAGCCTCCTCCCAGGACACCACGCGCCAGGCATCGTCGATGCTGTCCCGGATCATCGGTCGCGTGATGCGGTCTTTGTGGGTGGCATAGCCAAAAGCAAAACGGCCCTTGACGCAGGCGTGACCCTCGTTGGCCTTGCCATCCTTGTCGGGAATCATCCGCACCACGGTATTACCTTTCATTTCGGCGCGAAAGGAACAGCCGACGCCGCAGTAGGCGCAGGTCGTGACCACTGTATGCTCGGGTACGCCCAGTTCGATCAGGGTGTTTTCCGTGAGTGTCGCCGTGGGACAGGCGTTGACGCAGGCCCCGCAGGAAACACACTCGGAGTCCATAAACGCCTCACCCTGGCCGGCACTCACTTTGGAATCGAAGCCGCGCCCCTCTATGGTGAGCGCAAAAGTACCCTGCACTTCATCACAGGCGCGCACACAGCGGGAGCAGACAATGCACTTGGCCGGATCGAAGGTGAAATAAGGGTTGGAGAGATCCTTCTGTAGCGCAAGATGATTGGCGCCGGCTAAACCGTAGCGCACCTCGCGCAAACCCAGTTCCCCGGCGGTGTCCTGTAATTCACAATCACCATTGGTGGGACAGGTCAGGCAATCCAGCGGGTGGTCGGAGATGTACAGCTCCATCACGTTGCGCCGCAGCTTTTCCAGGGCCTCGGTCTGGGTGTGCACGATCATGCCGGGCACAACAGCTGTGGTGCAGGATGCCGGGCTTCCCCTGACCCCCTCGATCTCTACCAGGCAGACCCGGCAGGAACCAAAAGCCTCCAGGGAATCCGTGGCGCACAACTTCGGGACCTTGATACCAACCTCGGCAGCGGCACGCATCACCGAGGTACCGGCGGGCACGGTGACTTCCACGCCATCGATGGACAGGGTCACCGACTGATCGGAGCGTCTCTGCGGGGTGCCATAGTCTTTTTCAGGTTCGTAATACTGCAACATGGTACTTCCTCGGGCAGACCTCAGCCAAAGTCCTCGGGAAAATGGTTCAGCGCACTACGCACCGGCATTGGAGTGAGACCACCCATGGCGCACAGGGAACCCTGCTCCATGGTGTCACACAGATCCAGTAACAGCGCGCGGTTTGCCTCTGGGTCCTGCCTGCCAATGATTCTGTCGATGACTTCAACACCCCGGGTGGACCCGATGCGACAGGGTGTGCATTTGCCGCAGGACTCCACCGCGCAGAACTCCATGGCGAATCGGGCCTGGGCGCTCATATCCACCGTGTCATCGAATACCACTACACCGCCGTGGCCCAGCATGGCGCCCATCGCGGCAAATGCCTCGTAGTCCAGCGGTGTATCCCACATGGATGGCGGCAAATAGGCTCCCAGGGGGCCGCCCACCTGCACAGCCTTGATCGCACGACCGCTGTAGGATCCACCAGAGAATTCTTCCATCACCCGGCTTAGCTTAGCGCCGTAAGGCAGCTCCACCAGGCCACCGCGCCGTATATTACCGGCAAGTTGCAGCGTCAGGGTGCCGCGGGATCGCCCTACCCCGAAATCCTGGTAAAACGCCGCCCCTTTGGCCAACACCGTGGTGACAGCCGCGAGAGTCAGCACGTTGTGCACCAGGGTAGGCCGACCAAACAGGCCCTCTATGGCCGGCAGGGGCGGTTTGACCCGCACCATGCCGCGCTTGCCTTCCAGACTGTCCAGCAGCGCAGTTTCCTCGCCGCAGATATAAGCACCCGCGCCGACCCGCACCTCCAGATGAAAACTCTTGCCGCTGCCACAGATATCATCCCCCAGATAAGCATGCTCGCCGGCAGTGGCAATCGCGCCGTTGAGGACTTGCAGGGCTTTGGGGTACTCCGAGCGCAGATAGATGTAGCCGCGCGTGGCACCCACCGCCAAACCGGCGATAACCATGCCCTCGATTAACTGGTAGGGATCGGCCTCCAGATTGGCAGGTCGCGAAAGCCTGCTTGTTCGAGCAGAGCCGCCGCGACCTCATCGGCCCCCAGCGCCACTGCGGTAGTATCGCCAGGCAGGTAGACGCGCAAACTCATTGCGCCTCTCCCCCATCGGCAAGTGAAGCGATCAGTGCATCCAGTCTGGCCGCATCGACGCGGGCATGAATGCTGTCGTCAATACGCACAGAGGGAGAGCAGGCACAATTGCCCAGGCAGTACACCGGCTCCAGGCTTATGGCGCCGTCAGCGGTGGTACCCCCGTAATCGATACCCAGGGTATTTTTGGCATGCGCTTCCAGTTCGCGCGAGCCCATAGCCTGGCAGGCCTCCGCCCGGCAGATCTGCAGCACATGCCGGCCGGCCGGTTCGCTGCGAAAGTCATGGTAGAAACTGATCACGCCGTGCACTTCCGCCCGGGACAGGTTCAGGCCCCTGGCGATAGTCTCTACTGAGGTGGGCGGGATATAGCCGATATCATCCTGAATGGCGTGCAGCAGCGGCAGCAAACCACCGGGAACCTCACGGTACTCCAATACTCGCTGCTCAATGACTTGTTGAATAAGCAAGCTGTCCCGCCTTGTAGTGTGTGATACCCAAGCAGTATAGACCGATCCAGTGGCGCGGGGCGAGAGCATTCAGCTCATGCGAAATGGCGGCTTTC
>PVMK01131130.1_pt1 | contig 53458 bp, 47 predicted proteins | sample 1853481 | NCBI WGS metagenome assembly PVMK01 (sample SAMN08533507, study PRJNA380276) | Marine sediment metagenome, whole genome shotgun sequencing project.
CCGATCGGATAGTCAAAAGCGGGCCCCGTGCCGACTTCAGGGCTCGGTGGCTCCGGAGGTATCGCCATAGGATCACCGGGTATGGCATTAGCGTTGCTGATGACCGTGCGATCGCCGTTCGTCAGGCCAACGGCCATCAGTAGGTTATTCAGGGAATCCGTCACCAATGCACGGTTGTTCGCCGCATCCATCGTGACGCCTTCCGGTTGGAGCATATCCGGACCGGCGCCGCGAACACCGAAAGCCGAAACGACCGCCCGGTCACCGTTGGTCAGGTCTACGGACATGAGTTCATTTGACGCGTTATTGGTGACCAGGGCCAGCGTAGCGTCGACCACCGCCAGGCCAATTGGCCCAAAAAGACCTGGACCGGAGCCGACTTCCGGCGTGGGCGGCATCGCTGCAGGTTTGGCGTTAACGCTGACGACAGCGCGATTACCGCTGACCAGGTCCACGATCAATAATTCATCCGGAATATAGTTTGTGACGAGCGCCGCCGCGAGTCCGTTGACAAGGGCGGTGCCGCTGGGACCTGCAAAATCAGCGCCCGAGCCTTTCGCCGCGTTACTGATGATCAGGCTGTCACCCGTGGTTGTATCTACGGAAATCAGAGCGTCGTTGCTGAAATCGGTGACGAACGCTCGACCAGATGCCAGGGCGACTGCATAACCATCGGCAAATCGTACGCCATTGCCGGAAACATCCATGGCAACTACTACGGTTGCCACCGCCGCCGCTGGGTCGGTGATTCCCAGGGCGTCCACCGCAGATACTGTCAGTGTGTTCGAGCCCGCAAATAATGGCACCACAGCGCGCCAGGTTGCGAAGCCATCGTTCGTGGTTGCTGGAACGGCGTTGACCGATACATTGTCGACACCGGTCGCGTCACTCGCCGTACCCGTCACGGTCAGTGTGGTTCCGTTCGTCGACGAGACTGGCGGCGGAAACGTAATGGCCGCCACCGGCGGGCCACCACCTGCATCTACGATTACCGTGGCGGCCTCTAGGTCAGCGATCCCCAGGGTGTCTACGGCGGACGCGGTCAGCGTATTCAAGCCGGCTACCAATGGGATGTCTACGACCTGCCAGGTTGCGAAGCCATCGCTCGACGTAGCAAGAATTCCATTGACGCGAACTTCCGCGACGCCGGTCTCATCACTGGCCGTGCCTGTGACAGTCTGCGTTGCTGCATCCGTCGACGACATGGGTGGCGGACTGGTGATGGTCACTACCGGTGGAGTGCCGCCGGATCCGCCCGAACTGCCGGACCCGATCGTCGATGCGATCGCGATAACGGAGATCATCAGTGTGGCAAGGTACCGCCAGGTCTGTGAGATGGTCCGGGATTTAGTCAGCATGAAGGGCTCCTCGTCGAGTGGAATAGATCATAGTCAGATAGGCTGCGCCCGCGGCAATCATTATCGATACCAGGTCCAGCGGGTCAAATGACCGGCCACAAAATAATCCGCCACGTTATCCAGTAGTGGCCAATCAGCGAAACCATGCCGGCACATTGGCCGCGATTTTTGCGGCGATGATATCTCTCTGCGCAATCTCAAATAATGATTCGACCACGACCCACGCCACACATATTCCGAGCGCGGCCCTGCGCGTTGGAGACAGCACGACGCTGGTAAAAAGAATGAAAGCAAACGTATGCGCAAATGTGGGCAGATACCGGCCGAGCGCCCCGAAACATCGCGGGCGTCGCGGTTTGCCATCGACCATGAATCGGGCACAAAGTAAACGCTGCTGCTCGGGCGATCAAGAAGATAGACGAGGACACCGGCCGAGAGCACAGTAGCCGCCGCATAAAATTGTAACCATTCCGGTTTGATCCGAATATCCAGGTCCCCGATACCGGTAGCAATCTATCCGGCTCTGAGCGTGAATCATACCTAAATACAGGCTCCGGCAATATTTATTGATCAGCATATGTAGAATGGTGTTGTGTTAACGCGCGTTTATCTCGGATCGGGTGCGCCCCGTCGTCGCTAAGCGGCAGCACGTTTAAGGCGTTATCATCCCTATACTATGAGCCGGATCAACTTGTCTCGTGCCCTGCTGGCGCTAATCGTCGCGCCGTTTCTTATCGTGTCGGAGGGGCTGCCGAGCCATCGTCCGGCGATTCTCCCGATTATATTCCCGATGCAAGTTATTACCTGTTGATGGCCGAGATCGCCATTCAGCGCAAGGAATACCTGACTGCCGCGGAAGAGTATTCCAACGCCGCGGCTCAGAGTACCGATCCGGAGCTCGCCAGCCGTGCCACCGAGTTCGCATTGGAGTATGGCTACGATGCTTTTGCCCTGAACGGTGCACGGCGCTGGCTTGCTCTGGATCCCGAGGATCTGCTGGCGCATGAATATGCCGCCCGCCTGTATTTTCGACGAAATGAGCTCGATCGCGCTCTACAGCATTGGCGGATCTCGCTTGGCCCGGTGGCCGAGCGGTCGGACGAAGACTATTTTGGGTTGGCCACCGACCTGGCTGAGGAGGATAACGCGGCTGGTGTAACCATCTTGTTGACGCGCCTGACGACCGAAGCGCCGGAGTCTCCGGCGCTGCGCCTGGTATTGGGACAAGCGGCGCTCCGCTCCAGGGCGTTCGAACTGGCTTTGGGGTCGGCAGAACGGGCGGCAAAAGATGACCCGGAATGGATTGAGCCGCAAATCCTCAGAGCCCGGGCGCTATTGTCCTTGGGCGCTGAATATCAGGCGCTGGAAATTATGCAGGCACTGCTCACCGAGCAACCCTTCCTCGGTTTCGAGATGGAGTTCGTGCGCATGTTGGCGGCATCGGACCGCAGCACACGGGCCATGGACAGTCTCCGGGAGCTTGCAAAAAAATACGGTGTTCACCCTGAGTTGGTTCGTTTGCACGGTATTTTGAGTCTGGCCCGGGATGATCTGGACAGTGCAGAGCGAGATTTCGGAGAGTTGGCGAAGCGAGGCGACGATATCTATGAGTCCATTTTTTACCTCGGGCAAATCGCGTTAGCGCGCGGTAAATACCGCGAAGCCATCAGATTGCTAAACCGTATCCGGGGTGGGGCGTACCTGTTTCCGGCGCAGTTGAATATCAGTGGTGCCTATCATTCGCTGGGCCAACACCAGGCCGGAATCAATCATCTGAAAAAATTTGCCACCGATTTTCCACGATATGCAGTCGATAGTCTTAAGCTGCAGGCGCAGTTGCTGCAGCAAATGGGGCGGTTTGACGATGCACTGGCGACCTTTGATCTGTTGCTCAGACTCCAGCCGCGCAACGTCGACGTGATGATTCTCCGGGCCGTGTTGCTCGAAGAATCCGGACGTCTCAAAGAGGCAATTAGCGCGATGCGCCAGGTTCTCGAGATTGCACCGCTGAATCCGGCGGTGCTGAACACGCTGGGCTATACGCTGGCCAATCGTACCCGGCGCTATGCCGAAGGCTACCGCTTGATAAGACTTGCGCTCGAACTCGAGCCGGACAGTCCCGCCATCATCGATAGTATGGGCTGGGTGTTGTACCGGCAGGGGCAGTTAGAGGTCGCCCGCAGTTATCTCGAACTCGCGCATTCATTGCTGGACGACCCGGAACTGGTGGCGCATCTGGGCGAAGTGCTCTGGGTTACGGGTGAGCCGGAGCGCGCCACTGAACTCTGGGATTCCAGCCTGCTGAAAAACCCCGACAGCAAACCGTTAAAGGCCACCCGACAAAAGTATCTGCCGTGAATCCGGGCTTGTTTAATTGGGGTCTGTTTAATTGGTGTCAGACACCAATTAAGACACAATTTAAACGAAGTCTGTTGGTCGTACTTGTGTTAGCGGGTGGTTGTGCGCTGCAGCCCACAGTTTCGGGTACCAGTGTGGCATGGGACGAGCGGCAGGCGCAGTTGGCGGGGCTTGCGGAATGGCAGGCGCGTGGTCGTATCGCTGTGAAGTCGGCCGACGGTGGCGGGCAAGGCAATATTCAGTGGTTTCAGGCCGGTGCTGGTTCGCGGATTTTTTTGCGCGGCCCGTTCGGTGTCGGGGCCTATGAAATTTCATGGGATGCGGAAAGCATCGAGGTCGTCGGCAAATCCGGCGAGGTCCAGGTGGCCTATTCCGGTCCGAATGCGGCCGAGAAGTTCCTGCGGGACCAGCTGGGCTGGTCGTTCCCCGCCATGAGCTTGCGCTACTGGATGCTCGGCGTGCCGGACCCCGCGTTCGACAGCCATGAGCAATACGACACCGAAGGCTGGCTGGTCGGAATTGAGCAAAATGGCTGGTCCGTGGGTTACGAGGGATTCAAGGTCTGGAACGACATTTGGCTGCCGAAGCGCGTTGTCCTGAACCACGATAGCGCCCGCGTGAAGCTGGTTATCGATGATTGGGTCTTGTAGGTTTGACAGGTTCAACGGGCCAAATCACAATAGCCGCGCTCGTTACAGGAGAATCGGCAGAAACAGTTTTGGGGCTTGTGCTGCTGGGGCGTAGCCAAGTGGTAAGGCATCGGGTTTTGATCCCGTGTACCGCAGGTTCGAATCCTGCCGCCCCAGCCAACCTTATTAATCAGAGGTCCGCAGGTGAATACGGATAATCCGCTCGTCATCCCCAACATGATGATTTTTTCGGGGAACGCTAACCCGGGACTCGCCAAGCGCATCGCCGGGCATCTCCGGCTGCCGCTGAGCAAGATTCAGGCCTCGCGGTTCAGCGACGGCGAGATCAGCATCGAGATCATGGAAAACGTGCGCGGCCGGGATGTCTACATCGTCCAGTCCACGTGCCCCCCGGTCAACGACAACCTGATGGAATTACTGGTCATGGTGGACGCGCTCCGTCGTGCATCCGCTGCCCGCATCACTGCCGTGATTCCGTATTTTGGTTACGCCCGCCAGGACCGGCGGCCCCGGGCCGCGCGGGTACCGATCACGGCCCGGCTCGTGGCCGGAATGGTTTCGAACGCCGGCGTGGATAGGGTGTTGACCGTCGATCTGCACGCGGATCAGATCCAGGGATTCTTCTCGGTGCCGCTCGATAATGTATACGGGTCACCGGTGTTGCTCGGGGACATGTATAAACAGATGGACGACAAAATCGTAGCCGTGTCACCGGATATCGGCGGCGTCGTTCGCGCCCGGGCCTTCGCCAAACGTATGGACGATGCCGATCTGGCGATTATCGACAAACGGCGACCGCGGCCCAATGAAGCCAAGGTCATGAATGTCATCGGCCAGGTCGAAGGCCAGACCTGCGTGCTGATCGACGACATGGTCGACACGGCAGGAACATTGTGCCTCGCTGCCCAGGCGCTAAAGGAAAAAGGCGCTGTGCGTGTGCTCGCGTATATCACGCACCCGGTATTGTCCGGGCCGGCAGTCGGCCGGATCGCCGAGTCTCAGCTCGATGAACTCGTCGTCACTGACACGATTCCGTTGTCACCCGAGGCCGAGGCCTGTCCCAAGATTCGGCAGCTCGGCGTGGCGGAGTTGCTGGCCGAGACCATGCGACGCATCAGTCTCGATGAGTCAGTCAGCTCGCTTTATCTCGATTAAACTTTCATCGCACACGGGCTCACGCCTCCCGATGCCGTCTATTCTTCCGTGGTTCTGAGACCAGGCTGACCCGGTCTATCGGGCCGGAGGCGTGACCCCTCGAGACGATTTGTTCTGAGCCGAGAGGGGGTCAGGCCGCAAGCTGCGCCACGATCGTTGGGCTGGCGGCCCCGGATCGATTGGGTTATGATCGCCGCCCCGAAAAAGCAGTCTGGCGCCGGTCGCAGGAGCCAGCAGCGATCATCAACTTAAGGAGGCCATCATGGCTCAGGATTTTGATTTGATCGCGGAAACCCGAACAGACTCAGGGAAAGGTGCGAGCCGCCGCCTGCGTCGTAGTGATAAGGTCCCCGCGATTGTGTATGGCGCCGGCAAGCCGCCGCGTTCGGTCATGTTCGACCGTAATATGCTGATGCGAAAAATGGAGAACGAGTCATTTTTCTCGTCGGTGCTGACCGTGAAAATCGGTGATAAGTCGCAACCGGTCATTTTAAAGGACGTGCAAATGCATCCTGCGAAACCGGTCGCATTGCATCTCGATTTTCAGCGGATCGTCGCGGACGAAATAATTCGCATGACCATCCCGATTCACTTCCTGAACGAAGATATCGCGCTCGGAGTCAAGGACGGCGGTGGTACCGTCGCGCATTTGATCACGGAAGTCGAAGTCACGTGTCTGCCCGCGAACCTGCCCGAATATCTTGAGTTGGATATCGGCAAGCTCGAACTCGATGAGACGCTGTTTCTGTCGAACCTTCCGTTGCCGGAAGGTGTCGAAATGCCGGAACTCGCTCAGGGTCCGGAGAACGACCGCGGTGTTGTGTCGATTCACTTCATCAAGGAAATCGTCGAGGAAGAAGAGGAAGTTGCCGAAGGCGAAGAAATCGAAGGCGAGGAGGCCGTCGAGGGCGAGGAAGGCGCACCATCCGAGACACCGGCCGAAGGCGACGATCAGGCCACGCGGCGACTAATTTTGTGCATGGTCGCCGGGTTATCAGCCCGCGAAAAGCCGTGCAAATGCACGGCTTTTTTTTTGGTGTAATAATTGATCGTAATACCAGCCAACATCGGATTCATGAGCGATTTACCGTCCATCATCGTAGGTCTCGGGAACCCGGGTTCGGAGCACGAGCGCGATCGTCATAACGTCGGGTATTGGCTCGTCAATGACATTGCGTCGGGTGGGGGTACCCGGTTCAGTGGTGATCAGAAGTTGCTCGGTGAAACCTGCCAGGTGCAGCTCAAGTCACAGCCGGTTCGATTGATCAAGCCGACGACGTTCATGAACCGCAGCGGTCAATCTGTGCGCCGGATTCTGGACTATTACAAGATCTCCTCCGACCGGTTGCTTGTCGTGCACGATGACCTCGATTTGCTGCCGGGCATGGCCCGCCTGAAGCATAGTGGTGGCCACGGCGGCCATAACGGGATGCGCGATATCATTGCGCACTGCGGACGCGATTTCCTGAGGTTGAGAATCGGCATCGGGCATCCCGGCCGCAAGGAGCAGGTGGTCGGTTACGTGTTGCGGCCTCCGGGCAAAGACGAATTGGCCGAGATCGAGCATGCCCTGAACGAGGCACGGCGCGGCCTCGATGTGATGTTTTCCGATGGCATGGAAGCAGCGATGAAATTCCTGCACACGGCTACGCGCCGCGAGGATGTCACGAAAGATCTCGGGCCCGCAGGCTGAGGCGCTAAAAAGGAAAGCGGCCGTTTAACAGGATCGCGTCCGTGTGCTCGCTAAAGCGATACGACAGCCCCATCCTCTCGAACTTGAAACCGAGAAATTTGAATGCGGGTTCACCTGCAACCGCGATGCCGATCTCGTATTCATTGCGAATCTTGATTGTCCCTTGCGTCGGGCTGCGCACCTCGAGTTCGTTCAGAAACAGGTAGGCAATGCCGAAGGTGCCGATGAGGAGGTCTCGATCGCCAAGCGTCATGCCGGTCGGGAACAGGGCGTCGAGCCCCGCGCCGAAGCGGGTAATGAATCGCGACGGGCCATGTTCGGGGGTATAGCCGTTCGCAATGACGTTGGTGCCGAACGTCAGGCGCGGCTTTCGCGAGATTGAATTTATAGCGGCTGGACAGACCCGCGCCGTACAGAATAGAGCCGATGTTGTTGGTGATGTCCCGGCCGTAGCCCACGTAGACGGATGGGTCGAGGGCCCACCGCTCCTTGAGCAGGAAACTGAACTTGATTCCCCGGCATGACGCTGAGCGTTGCGAGATTGTCGAGGTCGAATTCCGGGATGCTTTGGAAGTCGTAATTTTGTACGCCAATCGCCATCGGAAGTTCCAAGCGCATTCCGAATTTTTCCTTTGTGGCCTCCCGCAGATCGAATCCGACCGGAAACTGCAGAATCGCGACCGAGCGACCGTCCAGTTCGTAAAAGCCGGTCCCGAACAACGTGCCATACGCATAGTTGACGAGGTTCTCGGCCTCGTTCGCCGTTATTGTCGTTTGCGCGAATCCAGCCCTCGCGGCCAGGAAAAGGCAAAGACCGATCAGGAGCGAGGCGCGCATCGAATCGGGCATGGTCTTCGGAGAATCTCGCCGGCGCCCGGTCGTGTGCTATTGATCTATTTCCATCAGCGGGATCTGGGACGCCAGCTGAAAATCCACGACCGCGTCGAGCTTGCTCTCGATTTGATAGAAGCGCACGACTTTGGCGATCGGCAATATACGCTTGAACTCTTTCAAGTACTTTCTTCCGGATCTTCAAGAAATCCGACTCGATATCGAAAGCCTCTTTCAAGGCACGGTCGGCAAACTCGTCCGAAATATTCGTGAAGTTCTGGCCGTATTCCGCGATCAGGTTGACCTTTCTGTCACCGACCGCGCGGAGTTCCGCCGCATACTCCATGTAAACCGGCCAGAAGGGCTTGGACTCCTCGCGTGTCAGGTCCAACTCCGTCGCGTGCACCACAACGTGCCATACGCATAGTTGACGAGGTTCTCGGCCTCGTTCGCCGTTATTGTCGTTTGCGCGAATCCAGCCCTCGCGGCCAGGAAAAGGCAAAGACCGATCAGGAGCGAGGCGCGCATCGAATCGGGCATGGTCTTCGGAGAATCTCGCCGGCGCCCGGTCGTGTGCTATTGATCTATTTCCATCAGCGGGATCTGGGACGCCAGCTGAAAATCCACGACCGCGTCGAGCTTGCTCTCGATTTGATAGAAGCGCACGACTTTGGCGATCGGCAATATACGCTTGAACTCTTTCAAGTACTTCTTCCGGATCTTCAAGAAATCCGACTCGATATCGAAAGCCTCTTTCAAGGCACGGTCGGCAAACTCGTCCGAAATATTCGTGAAGTTCTGGCCGTATTCCGCGATCAGGTTGACCTTTCTGTCACCGACCGCGCGGAGTTCCGCCGCATACTCCATGTAAACCGGCCAGAAGGGCTTGGATTCCTCGCGTGTCAGGTCCAACTCCGTCGCGTGCACCAGCCGCCGCTCGGTGCGCATGAGTTTTCGGGCGGCCTCCATCTGTGCTTCGAAGTCAACGAGAGGCGCCTGTTGCTGTGCGTCTCCGGGCGCAGGTAGGAGAGCAAGCAGAAAAAGGCTGATTAAAATTTTGATCAAGAGACGCATTGGTTTTCCCTCGTATAAAGTCGCCACAGTGTGGCGTTCGTCGTGAAGATCAATCATCGACGTTTCGTTGCTTTAAATAAAGTCCTACAGTCGCGCCGACCAGGATCGCGATATAAAACTGACCGGCGACCGCGCCGAAGTAGGCCAGTGCCTTCGCGAGCGGTCCCACCGGCGAAATGTCTCCATAGCCGAGTGTCGTCATCGTCACGAAACTGTAGTAGATGATGTCTAGCCCCCGCTCGCCATTAACATTCCCGGTGATACCGCTAAAGGAATCGGGAATCAGCTCGTAGACGAACATATTCAGCAGGGCCAGAAGCACGCCGAGCAGCAGGTAGACGCAGATCGCGCCGATGATCCGGTTGCCGTCGATACGGTTGCCGGTGAACATGTGGCGCAATGCAAATACGAGACTCAGCGCGCAAAACGCGATGGCCATGCACAGGCTCAGATAATGGAGGATCGGTAGCGGACGAATGGCATGGCCGATCGAAATCACGATCTCCGCTACCGCGAGGATGACGCCGATCCTGAACCAGGCTTTGGATTCGAGGAGGCTCCAGATTCCGATGACCAGCGTCCCGGTGAAGGCTATCGAAATGATCAGGCTCGGTGACTGATTCGTGAACTCCAGGCTGACCGGTCCCGCGAGCAGGGTGATCATGAGCCCGAGCAAGAGGTAGGTGAAATTGGCTTCTCTTCGTTCGCTCACTGGTCGGAGTCTTTCTTCCGGCGCAGCGGCGCGAACTGCCAGGTCTTGTCCTCAGCACGGCAGAGCCGGTAGGTGCCGGCGCCTTTCCGTCCCGCCCGCCTCGGTGGCCGTGCGTATCGTGTGGCAGGTCGTGCCGTAGTCCTCGTGGGTATCCAGAACCGTAATCGTGCCGCTTGCTTCCGTGTCCGGGTTGCGCCATTCGACAACGCCGCCGTCGGGCGTATCGTCAAGTGCCTCGTCGAAGGCGGCGCTGAGCATGGCCTGATCGACCTCATTCATTTGTGCAATCGGCGCCCTGCTCAGGAAGCCGAGGTTCTGTGCCAGCGCAGCCGTTCCGGCCCAACCCGAAAGCGAGATCAACAGGATGAGCGTGATTTTGACGTGATACATATCCGACAGTCCGGGGGGGTCGGGCAGATCATAACGCAGGTTGTCCCGCCGCGGGGTACTCCGGTCAACGGTCAGTTGCCGAGGAGCGAGACGATCCACCCGGCGCCGACAAAGGTACCGACACTGCTGCCGAGATTCGCGAGAATAACGACCAGCAGGATTTTCGTGACTCGATTATTCCAGACACCCTTGACCGAGGTCAGGTCTTCGCCGACCTTCTCGAGGTCGAGGACGCGCGGCTTGCGCAGGTAGGCTTCAACGAGGCCGCAGACCCAGCCGGCAGCGATCGTCGGATTCAGCGATGTAATCGGCGCGGCGATAAATGCCGTGACGATCGTCAGTGGATGAGCAAGGGCGATTATCGTGCCGATCGATGCTGCTATACCATTCGCCAGCACCCAGGCGATGACCATCTGTTCGGTCGTTTCGCGGCCCGACGTGATAAATCCCACGACAATAAGGCCGAGGATCACGAGCGGAATGCCCCAGCCGATAATCTTGAATAGCTTGTTCGGCGGTGGCGTTTCTTCGAGCGCCGCAAGGTCGACGTCGGATCCGAATACGCGCTTGATGCCCGGCACGTGGGCGGCACCGACGACCGCGACGAGCGTTTTCCCCGGTGAAGCCAGGATCTTTGCAGCGAGATACTGGTCCCGTTCGTCGATCAGCGCTATTTTGACGCCGGGTAGCACGCCGGAAAACTCATCGATGACCATTGAGAGTTGGTCGCCGTCTTTGAGTTTTTCAATATCTTCCTCGGAGATCTCCTTTGCCGCAAACATCGACGCCAGCAGCGAGGCCATGATTTTTATCAGCGACCAGAAGCCGGCGTTCGCCCAGGCCCTTTTCAGCGTGATACGCACCTCACGGTCCACGAGCGACAAATCAGTATCGGTATCATGGGACACCTCCATCGCCCGGTGCATTTCCTCGCCCGGGCGCACGCCGAACTCCTCGGCGAGTTTTTTCTGGAATGACGACAGCGCCATCTGTGCCATCAGCACATAAGCACGACCGGACTTGATGACCGAGTAGATGTCGGTCTGCTTCCAGCGCTCCGGGTTCGAAAGGGTTTCATAGCGCGAATCGCAGAGCTCCAGGCACACCGTGTCCGGCTTCTTTTCGCGAATGATTTTCTCGACGAGATCGGCGCTGCTCTTGCTGACATGGGCCGTGCCGACGATATAAAACGCCCGGCCGTCCGTCTCGATCAGGTCGACATTGGGTTCGACTTCTGTGATTTCGGGCATGTGGTTGAAACGCTTACAGGGTGCTGCGTACGATCGCAGCCCCGGCCGAGAGGCTGTGTAGTTTGCCGAGCGCAATATCGTACGGAATCGGTGTCATGCCGCAGTTCGTGCACGGCAGGATGCGCTCCGGGTCGACGTACTCTATCGCCGAGCGAATCGTCGCGGCGACCTCCTCGGGCGTTTCGACCTTGTCCGGTGTCACGGCCACGGCGCCGACCATGACCATCTTGTCTTTCAATATACCCATGACCGAATGGGGTACGTGCGAATCCGCGCATTCGAGAGAGATCTGGTCGATCTTGCTTTCGTTCAATGCCGGAAAGATTTTTTCGTACTGCCGCCACTCGTCACCGAGCGTCTCTTTCCATTTCAGATTCTCTTCGATACCGTAGCCGTAGCAAATATGCACCGCGGTCGTGCAGGTAAGGCCTTCGATCGCGCGGTGCAGTGTATCGATGCCCCACTCGTTGACGTCGTCGAAGAAGACGTTAAACGCCGGCTCGTCGAACTGGATGATATCGGCGCCGGCCGCTTCGAGTTCTTTCGCCTCGGCGTTCAGCAGCTCGGCAAATGCCATCGCCATTTTCGGGCGGCTGCCGTAATGTGCATCGGCGATCGTGTCGCAGATCGTCATCGGTCCGGGCAAAGTGAATTTGAGTGTACGGTCGGTCAGCGAGCGAACGAACTTGAAGTCGTCGACATGTACCGATTTCGGCCGTGACAAGGGGCCGGTCACGGTCGGCACCTCGAGGTCATAGCGGTTATCTCGAATGCCCATCAGGGTTTTCTTGTCCTGATCGATGCCATCGATGCCCTCGAGAAACGCGTGCACGAAATGCGTGCGGAAGACTTCGCCGTCGGTCAGGATGTCGATGTTCGCCTCTTCCTGGTGCGCAATCCACTCGGTCGCCGCCTGGCGTTTACCGTCTTCGAGCGCTTCTCCACTCAATTTCCACGCGCCCTTCAGCGCTTCCGGCTCCGCCAGCCAGACTGGCCTTGGCAGGCTGCCGGCGATCGTCGTTCTCAATAAATCTGACACTTCAGGCTCTCAACTGTTTAGAATTCCCGCCCTTATGGCTATTCGATGCGGAATTGTAGGGCTGCCGAACGTCGGCAAGTCCACCCTGTTTAACGCGCTCACGGCGGCTGAGATCGCGGCCGAGAACTATCCATTTTGCACTATCGACCCGAACGTGGGAATCGTCCCGGTGCCCGACCCGCGTCTTGACCAGTTGGCGGCGATCGTCAAGCCGCCGAAGATATTGCCGACGACCGTCGAATTCGTCGATATCGCGGGGCTCGTGGCCGGGGCATCGAAGGGCGAGGGGCTCGGCAATAAGTTTCTTGCCAATATTCGTGAGACCCACGCGATTGCGCACGTCGTGCGCTGTTTCGAGGATACTGACGTCGTGCATGTCTCGGGTGATGTCGACCCGCTCCGCGATATCGGGGTCATCAATACCGAATTGGTGCTTGCCGATCTCGAGACCATCGATCGCGCATTGCGCAAGGCTGAAAAACAGGCCAATACGGGCCGCAAGGAAGACATCGTGCAGCGCGATCTGGTGGCCCGGATGCATGCACATCTCGACGCCGAAAAACCGGCTCGGACTTTCGACTACGGCCACAACGGGCGCGCCCTGTTCAGGGAATATTTCTTACTGACGGATAAGCCGGTCATGTTTGTTGCCAATGTCGACGAGGCCGGACTTTCCCCAGACAACTCGTTCGTCGAGAAAGTCAAAGCGCTGGCAGCCGAAGAACAAGCTGCGGTCGTTGTGATCTGTGCGGCACTCGAAGGTGAAATCGCACAACTCGACGATGACGACAAGCAGGAGTTCATGCGCGAGCTCGGTCTCGAAGAGCCGGGTCTGAATCGAGTCATCACGGCCGCGTATCGTTTGCTGGATTTGCAGACGTTCTTTACCGCGAGTGAAAAGGAAGTCCGCGCCTGGACAGTAAAAGCAGGCGCAACCGCGCCCCGGGCCGCGGGCGAGATCCACACCGATTTCGAGAAGGGCTTCATCCGCGCCGAGACGATCGCTTTCGACGATTACATTGCCGGCAACGGTGAGCAAGGCGCCCGCGAAGCGGGCAAACTCAGGGCGGAAGGTAAGGAATACGTGATGTGCGAGGGTGACGTCGTGCACTTTCTGTTCAACGTCTGAGCGATTTTCCGACTCTTCTATATATAAGGGTTAGAATATCGATCCTTGACAGCAGCGGGACCGGCACAGAAAATGCCCGTCCCGTCCGGCGGTGATGTAGCTCAGCTGGTTAGAGCGCGGCACTCATAATGCTGAGGTCGGTGGTTCAAGTCCACCCATCACCACCATTTAAATCAATAAGTTAAATGATAATTGCTGATTTAATTAATCGACAAAATAGCCTGTAAGTGCACCATAAGCACAAACAGTAATTCTGGGCAATATGCCAGTGGTGCGTTTCAATATTAGCGGGACCAAAATATTTTTTCGGCAGCATTCGGAAGGCCCTCGGAACCAGGTAGTAAACGTCTGCTTTCTGCCCAATAGCGGACCCTCGACATGCTGTCTTTCAAGACTTTTAAAAAGGTCTGCTAACGGCCAGAAGCGGACCGATGCACTGCAATAAAAAACCCGCCGAAGCGGGTTCTTGATGTTAATTTACCGAAAGCGGTTACGCTGTTTTACGACGCATCCATCCCAGCAGACCCAAAGCGGAACCGAACAACCAGACGGCAGCAGGGATCGGGACGACCTGCTGCAAAACACCTGAAGTCATGTCCCGGATCACAAGATCTCCCATCAGAAAGTCACAGGGAGCAAAAGCGCACACCGCCTCCCCGGAAGGAGTAATGCCGGAAATAAGGGACACGGTGCCCCCTAAATCAAGTGAAGTGCCATATGCCCAATCCATGGCGTTATCACCCGGATTGTCAAACCAATTCGGCGCGGCCGATGACAAATCAAGATTAAATGCATCTCCACCAATAATATTAGCGTCGGAATATGAAAACCCGGGATGCGTGGTGCCCACCGTAGTCGTAATATTCAGCGACGAATAGGTTTGACTAATGGTATCGTAAACGAATCCGCCACTGGCGGTGCCACCATCGTCGAACACGACACCGCTAAGTTGATAAGTTATGGTCGCACCCCACGCCCCAGCCACCATCAACAGCGCAGCAAGCGCACCGATACATCGAAGAAAAATAATTCTCATGGTATTTCCCCTTATATTCCGAACGTACCGGGACGACGCCCCGAGAACGGATAATTGTTTTTCGCTGAATCCCCTTACCGACCAAATTATTCATTGGTCACCAACTACGCCGGTACAGAACAAGGTACACCTCGATTGATTCCCTGTAATCACCCGAATGGATGAAAAAAATGTCACGAAAATGGCATCAAAATAATGATCAATCTATCGCGTCGCCAATGTCCGCTTCGGGTCGGAAGCAGACCCCCAGCTAGGATCGCTCAGAATCAGGTGTTTAGGGTCTGCTAACGGCCAATAGCGGTCATTCGCGGAAACGGATTCGGGTGGTTACCACTCGTGACGTTCTGATCCAAGTTCTCGTACCATCTTAATTGCTCGCGATATCGGTGACGATAATTTCCAGTGCGTAGTCGGAGATCATGTGACCAACGAAGGTATCGTCAAGCGCGATATCCAGAGACCCGCCAATGCTTACCAACTGCGTCTGCAAGAACATTTTGAACGTATTCGAATAGGTACCGGCAAAACAACATTCATCGAAGACGTTGTAGACTAGCAGTTGCCGTCGGCCCGCAGCACCGAGCAGATACAGTTCTAGATAGGACGCGTGCTGGTAAAAGTCCAGATTGGTCTGTTCAAAATCGCCGATGGTACTGCCGCCGATCTGCGATTGCAGGTAAAAAGGGTAGGACCCCGCAACTGGGTAGCTGGCGGAAATGCGCGGATCGATAGCTGTATAGATTACCGTGGTCCAGCCGCCGCCGGAAATACCAACCATGTATATGTCGTTGAAACCACGAATCGTAGTCAGGTAATTCAGTGCCACCGAGACCTGTTCGAAAAAAAACCGCATCGGCCGATCGAGCCACGCAATGTCTTCATGGGACAAGCCGAACGGCGGGTGGTAGATCGGTTTCCAGTTGTAGCCTTGCATCGGCATCGAAACGTCGAGGACTGTGTAGCCTTCGAACAGAAAACGCTCGATTACCGGCTTGCTCTCATTAGTGACCCCGCGATGACCTTGGTGGTAGATAATCAGTTTGCCGTTGGGTGTCGCCGGAGAAAACAGGCGCATGTTGAAATTGGCGACAAAAAAGATATCGCCGGGGTCGATAATCAACTTCTCAGCCCGAACTGCGTTGGGCGGGCGGTACTCGGTGGACGTCGAATCGAGGTCCGTGATACTGAGCGGCAGCTGCGCCGGCAGGGTATCGATGCCCCAGATCTCGGAAATCAGCGTCGTGCGCAGGGTCTCGGCGTCGGCGGTAGTCTTAAGGTCGGTCAGATTCCGTAGGTCGGGTACCGTGATGCAATCACCAGCATCGCAATAGATGCCGACCTGCACCCCGTCGGAGTAGACCGGCCCGGCGCCGTAGGTAAACACCGAGTAATAAGCCATCTCCCCCAAACCGCCGACCGGCATGAAAAAGTCAGTGGCAGTCTGTTGGCCGACCGGCACCTGCATGACCAGCACCCCGTCGCTCGGGTCTTGTGGATAATTCCCGTCGTCGCGGCGGCGGATTTCGATACCCTCAACATGCCCGCTGGGCGGCGCCGACCACGTCAGCGTGACAATACCCGAATTAAAATCCGCAGAGAGGTCGGTCACATTCGCAACCCCACTCGGCCCGGGCGGCTGACCAATGCCCAGGCGAATCAGCAAGAAGTCTTGCGCATCCACCGTACCGTTGCCATTGAGATCCTGGTCCGGGGCAGTGGAACTACCAATATTCTGCCGCATAATCAGGAAATCCTGCGCATCCACCACGCCATCGTTATTGAAATCCGGGTCGCGCATGTTGCCGTATCCGTCCCCGTCAGTATCGCGCTGATTCGGGTTATTCACCTGCGTACAGTTGTCCTGGACATTGGGTACGCCATCACCATCGTCGTCCGGTGCGGCCACCGTGATGATGTCGTCGACATTAAACAGAAACGCGGTGTTGCCCGCCGTATTCAGGCTGTCAGCGGTGGCGCTGTCAAAATCGACCGTGCTCGACGCGCCCGGCAGGGCCGTGACAAACGTCGCCTGGTCGGTATAAACCTGTGGGGCAGCCTGGACGAGACCGGACAGTAAACAACCGGCGATGGCCAGAATAATCTTTCGGTTTGGAATTGCGGATAACAACGCTTGCTCCCCCTTTGGCAACAGTGCCGCCAGAGTCGACGCATCCCGGTTGTCGTCCATGACTGCCAAGATCACGCAGACCGGCAGTGCGATGCCTGTATTGCAACAGATTTATCTTCAAGAAGATGCCAAGGTACGCCAACCATGTTTGTCGAGCAAGTTGACATAAAGCGGCGCAGCGAAATTCAGAACAGGGGCACGCTCTATGTCCGCTATGGGTCGGAAGCAGACCTACCGTTGCAGATCAGCAATCATGGGGCCTGAGCGTCCGCTATAAGAAGTAAAGCAGACGTTCGGATACGTTTGGAACGGCCCAAAAAAATGCCCCACGGGAGCGGGGCATGTACTTCTAGGGTCGGTGGTTGGTTAAGGGGGAGCAACCACACAATCTTCCCTTAATCAAATTATGGACCCGTTAGCCACTGTCGCAATACGCACAAATACCTAAATTTGCGCTGTCTTTGGGCAACGCTTCATTGATGGTCTGGCGGCGTAACGTCAATCACTTCTCGCTGGCGTTCCTTGGCAATCTTCTCAAACTTCTTGGCAAGGGCCTCTAAACTATTGTCAGAGGTGGCCCGAATAGAGGTCGGCAGGTTTAGGCTCAATCTCAGCTTGTCGTAGCCGATCGCAGCGACCATCGTAGCGTCTTTCGCAGAGATAGGAACACGATGCTGGCTATAACCATCCTTGGTTTTAACCAGCTTCACATCACCATGCTCAAGACGATCCTCTATCTGCTCGATAGCGGCATCCACGATGCGGCTGAACCCGGCTTGGAACTCGCCTTCTTTTTCTGCACGGACCTCGTCGGCCAAATGGTCCCACCACTCCTCATTACGCCAATCTCGTAAAGTAGTTTTGGGAATCCCGGTGGTCTCTGACACCTTATTAATAGTGCCGTGGATCAGATACCCTGCCACGGCTCGGATTCGTTCCTGGTGACCGTACTTACTGCCCTGGAAACTGTATTCGCTGAGGGTATTACTTTGAGCGACCAAAACATCCTTGTTCTTGGGCATCTTCAAAAGTTCCCCTTTAGACTGTGGGGATATTGTGGGGATCAGTTATCATCGGTTATCACAAGTTATTAATTGCCAACGGACGTACACACTTTTCAGATTAATAAAAACAATAACTTATAAACTAACGATGTCCTCATAATGCTGAGGTCGGTGGTTCAAGTCCACCCATCACCACCATCTTCTATATGGTCCATTCCGGTCACATGGTTTACATCTTATTCCGGACACATAGTTAACACTTTGTCCGGGGCGAATGGATTAGGGCCGGGTTCGACCCGGTCCTGTTCCTTATCAAAGTATCCTAAATCATAATCCATGAAGCTGACCAGCCAGACTTGGTTGTCGACCTCACGGATGCCGACGAGTTGGCCTGCTGTAAGCCTCTGTAAACCTCCCCTGATTAGTCCCAGGCTAGATTAGAGAAGCGGTCATTGGGTTGAGCGTTGACATATATGCTGATCGCCATTGTTATCGCTAGACCTTCCGGGTTACAAATAGCGCATGGAGCGCGAGGAATATCAGCACAAAGGAGACAATCTCCCGCGACCGGGCGAACACAGCGAGGAGGTGCTGAGTGAAGCCACCGTGCATCGCTACTGGCGCGCAAACCTGCGTCTCGTCCTGGGCCTGATGCTCCTCTGGTTCTTGGTGTCATTCGGCTTCGGAATTCTTCTGGTCGAACCCCTGAATCGCATCCCGTTTTTCGGTTTCAAGCTCGGATTCTGGTGGGCCCAGCAGGGCGCGATTTACGTCTTCGTCGTGATCATTTTTGTGTATGTGATTCTCGTCGGCCGGATCGATCGGAAATTCGGTGTTGACGACAACGAGCCGCCGCCGGATTGACAACCCAGACGTTAACTTATCTCTTTGTGGGCCTGACCTTCGGGGTCTACATTGCCATCGCGATATGGTCTCGCGCTGTTTCGACAAAGGATTTCTACGTCGCCGGGGGCGGTGTACATCCGATCGTCAATGGCATGGCGACGGCTGCCGACTGGATGAGCGCCGCATCGTTTATTTCTATGGCCGGCATCATCGCGTTCATGGGCTACGACGGGTCGGTCTATCTAATGGGTTGGACCGGCGGATACGTACTTCTGGCCCTGTTAATTGCGCCCTATCTGCGCAAGTTCGGCCAGTTCACCGTGCCCGATTTCATCGGTGAACGATACTACTCGCAAGTCGCGAGGGTCGTGGCCGTTGTCTGCCTGATCTTCGTTTCCTTTACCTATGTGGCCGGACAAATGCGTGGTGTCGGTATCGTCTTCTCACGCTTCCTGGAAGTCGATATTAATCTGGGTGTCCTGATCGGCATGGCAGTGGTTTTCATCTACGCAGTGCTCGGCGGAATGAAGGGAATTACGTACACCCAGGTCGCCCAGTATTGTGTTTTGATGTTCGCCTACCTTGTTCCGGCCATTTTCACTTCCTTCCTCCTGACCGGGATACCTATTCCGCAGCTTGGTCTCGGCGCGGAGATCGCCGATGGATCAGGCATGGCCGTGCTGGAAAAACTGGATTTCACCTTGCAGGAGCTCGGATTCGGGCCGTACACCTCCGGCAACAAATCGGCGATCGATGTCTTCGCGATCACACTTGCGCTGATGGTCGGTACCGCGGGCCTGCCGCATGTCATCGTGCGGTTCTTTACGGTTCCGAAAGTATCCGACGCGCGCCTGTCCGCGGGTTATGCACTCGTTTTTATTGCCCTGCTTTACACCACCGCTCCGGCCGTCGGCGCCTTCGCAAGACTCAATTTCGTCGAAACCATTCACGAGACCCGTTACGAAGACGCGCCCGCGTGGTTTCGCAATTGGGAAAATATTGGGCTGATCGGTTGGCTGGACAAGAACGGGGACGGTGCGATTCAGTACGGGCCCGGTGCTCCTTTTGAGGGTCGCCCGACCTTCAACGATGGCGAGGGAGATAGCGGCGAGCGCCTCATCAGCAGCGAACCCACCACGGTTCGCAATGAAGTGTATGTGGATCGAGATATCATGGTGCTGGCGAGCCCGGAAATTGCCAACCTTCCCGGATGGGTAATCGCGCTGATAGCCGCTGGCGGACTGGCCGCGGCATTGTCGACCGCCGCAGGGCTGCTGCTGGTGATCTCAACTTCGGTCAGCCATGACTTGCTGAAAAAAAACTTTCTACCTGACATCAGCGAAAAACAGGAGCTGCTCTATGCTCGTCTGTCGGCCGCGACAGCAATTGTTGTAGCCGGTTACCTGGGCATCAATCCGCCGGGCTTCGTCGCTCAGGTCGTGGCGTTCGCGTTTGGTCTCGCCGCGTCCTCACTGTTTCCGGCGATCTTCATGGGGATCTTTTCCCGCCGCATGAACACACTCGGCGCGGTCGCCGGCATGTGTGCCGGACTATTGTTCACGAGTACCTACATCGTGTATTTCAAATTCGTCCGGCCGGACCTCAACAATGCGGACCATTGGTTGCTCGGTATTTCACCGGAAGGCATTGGCGCACTCGGTATGTTGCTCAACATTGGCGTCGCCTTGAGCCTGTGCCGCCTGCAAGCGCCGCCGCCTTTTGAGATTCAGGAGCTCATCGATGACATCCGGATGCCGGCCGGCGCCCGCGTGGCCCGCGAACACTAACGGAGCCTCGTGCCTCGGGCACCTATGGCGCGGGTTCGTCCGAATGTCCGCTATGGGTGGGTGATCTCAATCGGTCGCCACAACACATGCGTTAAATCTCTACTGATTGGTACTCCTTCTCCTCTAGCCAAAATGAACTGGTCCAAATCCAACGCCGCGCTTTTTTCGGGATGTAAAACAGCGGTACCATTGTCGATCTCGCCTCGGTCCAAAAGCTTCAAACTTAACGTCCACAATGAGATGTGCTCGACTAGCTGCAATTGACCTGGCCCCCTGTAGCCGGGCCAAGTCACTATTCACGTATTTTACGTGCTTGAATAGCTACGACCCTAAATTGCCGGGTTTATTCGCCTGTTAAAAACTTACCCGCCTACCTAAGAATATCAAGCGTCTTTGGATCATGCTTGTCTTCAAAATACTTGGTAAGGGCGTCCTCAAAGAGCTGGTTATCTTGAGTCGCTTGGGAAAACAAGGTCATACAAGATCGGAACTTGAGGTAATCCGGGTAGCCGAAAATTTCCTGGGCCAGTTTTCCGTCCACCTCCATGACAAGCTGGGTGCACTCCTTTAGTCGACCGCCCAAGATGGGATGCTCGACGTAAGCCGTGGCCTCGTCGATCGACGAGATCGAATAACGCTCCGAAATCTCACTGATCCCAAGACCTTTAATCTGGGGAAATATGTACCACATCCAGTGTCCAGTCTTGCTTCCCCGCTTTAGCTCAGCAATGACCTCCTCGTAGACGCCCTCTTGCGCCTCTACAAAGCGCTCCAGGTCATAGGATTCTTTCATCTGTGTGTGTCGGGAGATCTAGCAATCACATCGAAAATCAGGTCATTAGTATAAGCGGCCGTTCGCGGCCGATCACATAGATAGGTGCTTTATTGGGCACACTTTCTACCACTTTTTAACACTTTCTAACACTATGAAAACTGGCGCCAACTCTAGCGATGCCAGAAAAATCAACGACTTATGGAGATAGTTTCAGACCCGAATGAACCGGCTTGTTCAGTTTGAAAACATCCGCGGGCTTCAATTCGGCCATCGCATAATCAGAAGCCGCATTAGGTGAGAAAAGCTTGGGCGCTTGATATTGGGCTGAAAAATTGCTCGGCATTTCACGCGTATGGCGCCCTCATCGATTCAGACTCTCTAAGCCGCTCACGACCAGCGTAACGGCAAGCTCCTTTCCACGATTCGGCGCATGGGTTGCTTGCACGGCAAGCCTGCAGTCGTTGGAGACACTCTTTTGCAAAACATTACGCGCTTCATTGAATTCGCCGACCGTAGTGTCGGATCCGTACATATTCATCAGAACCCCGCGAGCGTTCGCAAGATCAATATACCTAAGCTGCGGGTGAGACAGCGCGGTCAGAATGACCCGTTGTGCGCGATCAGCTCCGGAGGCGCATCCGCGGGCAACGACACTCAAGCCTGGCCCCGCCATGATGGCACGAACGTCAGCAATGCTTGCGCAAACGAGGCCCTCGTCCATGAAAAAATCGCATATCCCTGTTACAGCGCAGAACTGGAGCTCTTTAATGGCCACGGAAAGCGCTCGCTCCACACAGGCGTCCTGATCATCGCCAAACATGACTCGGTTTGGACTGATAGCGATCACTGAATCTACGTAGCCAGCTATTTTATACAGATCATCTTTCGATCGAACGTATCGGTCTTGGCCGCCGGGAAAGGGAGTAGTTACGATGGCGCATTTGAAGGCATTGCAGCTATTGGCGGACTCAAGGACGGGTAACGCCCTATGAAGATCGTCCCCAATGTCGAGATCGGCGATAAAAAATATCGCATCTATATCGGACAGCGTTACGTCGTTCGTCTCATCGTCAAGTGCATTGACATTGTCAATAATCTCGATCCCATCGGTTCTCTCAAGCCCCATCTGCCGCATATTGTCAGTCGTTGACCGACCGCCGTCGCCGACCCCAATGACCCTAGCTCGCGGACTCCAGTAGTGCGCATCCATTAATTCAAACATCGATATTAGATCGTGACCCTGTGCCAAATCGTTTGTCCGATTTTAAAGAGACGGATGCAAGCACAACAGGGTAAACGGCGATTAGCAATCAAACTTGCGATGGCTCAGGAAGCGTTGCTAAGTGCTTGAAAATAATCCTGGGAACTAGTTATTGAGCGGATTTCAGTAGTGTTAAAAAGTGGGAGAAAATGGTTTAAATGATGAGGATTGCCGCTGGATCCATTACTGGTGAAATGTGGGAGAAAATGGTGTCTGATGGTATTTACGGGCCCAAATGCCCACAGGTAAGGCCATTTCAAAGCGTTGCATGGGCGCAACCGTATCGCTGAGGGAAGTCGCTCCGGCTCAGAATCCTGTAATTGGAGCAACGCGGTGGGGCGCGGTTCAGGTATCCAGTTTCGATGTATCAAGGACGAAGAAGCTGCTTTTCGGCGGAAGGCTTCCGGATGGGCTGTTTAGTAGGGTCTTAATCATTACGCCATCGCGTTCAAGGAGTTCATCGGCCAGTCGGACCATCCACGGATTGGGGTCAATGTATGGCGCCTGTCTACGCATCGACGCGAACAGCGAGCACTCTCTGCCAGGATAACGTGCCGATGCAAGGATATAGGCTGCTGCGGGAGAGCGCCGATGTCCTTGAGTACAGTTGATCAATAGGGGATGTGTGCCATCCCAATCTCGTCCAATCGAGATTATTTTTTCAATATCTTTTTGCTTGGCGGCATATTGAAGATTGCGAGATGTCGGGTCGTCAATGTCTGCAAAATTGAGTTTGTGGTGGTGGCCTGGACCCATATATGGAGGCGTGTCAGGTATGGCTGAAATTGATATCAAATGCTCCGGACGATATTCAATAGCCAACTCAGCAACTTTCCACACGCAAGAAACGATAATTAATCCCATACCTAAGCTGTCTCGGCGTCATTTCGAGATTGAGAACACGATCTTATTGAGCCTCCGGGTCCTCCGCTGCACTTTCGTGCTGAGAATCGTTCAGACATTCGTAACGGCCATTGACGACCTGCCAGCGTTGCCAGGACAGAACTTTCTTGTCCGCAACCTCACGCATATCCCGAGTCGCTTTGGACCTGGTCCGCGATTGGGCCTGCGTAATAGTGGTCTGAATCTGGTTGATCAGGATCGGCTGCACATCTTTCTTGCCTTTCGGCCTATGCGTACGAAACCGGTAAGGTCCGAGGGGTTCGGTGATGAGCCTGTCAGCCAGGCATTCCGCGATCGCGAGCGTTGCCGGCGCGTATATACCGAGCAGGACCAACCGCAGATGGCTCAGCCAATACTGAGCAATGACCAGATTCAGACTTTCGCCCTCGGGTGGTGCGGGATGCAACTTATCGCCGATCAGTACGGCGCGGGTGTTCGGCCCGAGTGCAGCAAACTGATCCGGATAGTGGTCTTCAAGTTCTTTACGTGTGACCGCGAAAGCGCTATGGGAAGTCCCGCTATTGTCCGGCCAGTATAGATAGAACGGCAATCTGTTCTCCTCGCGGTACTCGTGGCGTTTAAAAGGTGTCAGCTCGAACATGCGGCACAACAGTTTTTCGGTCGCGTAACAGGAAAAGGGTGAACCGATCGAAATAAATGCATTTCGCTCCCTGACCCGCTCGTACCATGCTTCCTCGCGAATCTTTTTTTTCCAGCTTGCTTGGGCTGGAATAATCTGTGCCGTGATGAAACACATCCTGCAGCGAGACGCGCAGGCTGGAAATCTCGGGGGTCCGCATCAGCGCTTCGAAAGCACGCACGTCGTACCGGGAAGCGCCCTCAGTGCTGGCAGGGGCCAGAAATCCCGAAGGGTAGAAGATGGTGATCGCCTTTTCACCGTGCAGCGCGTCCATCAGGCTGCCCGGGGCCCGAAACATGAAATTTTCCTGTAGCTGAACATAGTTTAGGTCTACGAAGTACTCCTGCAGGACCCGCAGGTCTCCGATGGTCAAAGTAACCTTTTGATCGGCTTCCGCTATCTTCTGGAGCTTGCGCCGGTCAACCCCCTCGCCGGCGCTGTTGCGATCCTTTATGTCCTTCATGAACTGCTTCCAGTTGCGCAGTTCCTCCCAACGTCTATAGACCAGCGATTGAAGGTGAAAATCGAGCTGCATGCCTAGTCTCCTGTACCGTTTCCCACAAGTCCGAATCAGACTTTCATGTCATTTGCGCAACCACAGCGGATTCGTTGTGACTGTTTTGGACTCGTTTGTCTGATTCGGTCATTAGTGAATATATTGAAAATACTTCTAAAAAATATTGTTTAAAAACAATAGCGAATTAGAATAAAAAAATCGAACACGGTTTGCCTGAAACCGTAATTATACGCTGATTGCAATTCGTAATGTCCGATGTAGTCTTACGTATAGATTTTTAGCACAGAGTCAAGGACAGCGCAATCCGTCGCCGGCTCGTGCAAACCGTGGCGCAAGGAGGGGATATGGCCAGCTTCTGGATTCAGACTACAACCAACAAAGATTCGTGGGCAAAGTCCGTCATGCAAGGTGAAATCGTCGAGCTCACCGGTGCCCCGCCCGAGCCCACCGCCGTCGCGGCGGGAACTGCGCTCCGCTCCACGGTCCCGGTCGTGCGGCGTTGTTTGGTTTCGGGTACCGAGTCGTGGATTCTAATCGTTCCGGCCGGCATGTCGATATACGTCAACGGCAATGCCGTCAAAACCCATGCTCGCCTGTTACGCGACCGCGATGCCATCTGGTGGTGTGGCATCTCGACCCTGTATTTCTCAACCGAACGCGAGGTTTGGCCGGAGCTGTTTCCAGGCCACGATCTGCCCGTGTATTGCGCCCGCTGTAAACTGGAGCTTGCGAAAAATCAGCTCGCCGTCGAGTGCCCCGCGTGCGGGCTGTTCCACCATGAAGACCCTACCGCGAAACTGGAGTGTTGGTCCTACACGGACGTTTGTGCGGGTTGCGACCGACAGACCGGGTTGGACGCGGTCTCCTGGTCCCCGAACTGCGACTGAGAGCCTTGGCCATGCCCGGTAGCGATCATAAAAAGTCCGTCGTCATCATCGGCCTTGGCAATGTCGGCTCACAGGCTGCACCGCTGATCGCGAGAAACAAGGCAGTGGGCCACCTGTGCCTGATCGATGCGGACTGCTATGCCGATTCGAACCTGTCGTCACAGAATATTCTGCCGGCCGATACCGGCATGCCGAAAGTCCAGGCTGTCGCGCGGCGGCTTCACGCGATGCGGCCGGATCTGGAGATCCGCCAGTACGCAAAGCCCGTGGCCGCGATGCCGCTCGGCAAGTTGCGCGCGGATGTCATCGTCTGTTGTGTAGACAATCGCGCGGGGCGCCAGCGTATAAACGAAGCAGCATGGCGACTCGGCGTGCCGTGGATCGATACCGGCGTCGACGGCGACAACTGGTTGGTGCGTGTGGCGGTTTTTGTGCCCGGCAACGACTCAGTTTGCGGGGAATGCGGTTGGACCGACGATGATTACGCGTTACTGGAGTCGGGCTACCCGTGCCAGGGCGAAGCCGAATCCTATGCGACAAACGCGACGCCGGAATTGGGAGCCCTGGCTGGATCCCTGGCGGCGGGCGAAGTTCGCAAACTGTTGGACGGCGATACCCGGCGCGTCCTGGCGGGCCGGCAGTTGCTCCTCGATGCTCGCCACCATCGTCACTATGTCGCGACCCTGCCCTACACCATCACCTGCCGCTTCAGTCATGCCGTATGGCAGATTGAAGCGCTGGCGCAGTCGGCGCAGCACCTGACCATCGCTGAGGCACTCGCGTTGGGTCCGGGCGACGGCGATGCGGCGCTGACACAGGACGGCCAGTTCTTTGTCTCGCGTTTGACCTGCGTGGCCTGCGGCTGGCGCAGCGAGCCGGGCTGGACACTGTCGGAGCGAATTAGCACGCACCAGCGGATCTGCCGGCAGTGCGGCGGGCGGGCATTGCCGGCGGCATTTGACCAGGAGGCCGAGCTTGATGCCGAAGTTTTATCCGAATCCTGGCGAGGCCGAAGTCTGTCGCGGCTCGGGTATCGCAACGGTGATGTCTTCTCCCTCACGACGGGGGAGCACGTGATTCATTTGGAACTGGAGGGGTGAGATGAGAGACCAGATTTTGCAGGCATTCCTGCAGCGGCAATTTGATGAGGGTATGGAATTGGCCGCGGCCAGCGACATCCTGAATCTGGTGCCGGTACGGGGTGAGCCGCCGAGCCGTTACATCATGGAATTCCATTGCACCGGTTTGATTCGCGTTGACGGTACCGTCGGCGAGGCCGCCATGTTCGTCGTCGGTTTGAACTTCCCGGCAGACTATCTGCGTCGGGTTGCGAATGCCGCACATATCCTGATGTGGATTCATCCGCCGTCGGTGTTCCATCCAAATATATCAGACCGATTTATCTGCGTAGGCGATATCAAGCCGGGCACCGGTATCGCGGATATCGCGCATCGCGTATACGAAATTATTTCGTACCAAAATTTCACTCCCAATGAGAGCGATGCGCTGTCCGCGGAGGCCTGTGTCTGGACCCGCCAGCGAATGCAATGTTTCCCGGTCGATGCGCGTCCGCTTAAACGCCGGCCCGGTCTGCAGGAGTGCGCGTGATGAAGCCGGCGCTCGATACCCAGAACGCACTGGAACAAAACGTACTCGCCGTATTTGCCGATCACGCAATCGGGGCGGTGCAGAGCAGCCCAACTACGTCAAGCGTGACGTTTACCCAGGGAAGGCACACCGGTGTCGCCCATTACAGCGCCGACTGGTTCGCACTCGACGTTGCGTTGTCGCGGAGTTCCAGGGGCGTGCCGTCCAATAAGCGCCTGTGGTCGCTGCTGGACGAAAACCGGTCACTGGCCAGTGCAAAGTTTGTCATTCCAGTGGGCCCATTGACACTTGTGGCGCGTGCGGAGTTTCCGCTGACCGATATCGTCATCGGCGGGGTCGGCGAATTGCGCTTGCGCACTGCTACCGCATGCACCGCAATTGCCAGTGCATTGCTCGCAAAGCGTGCGCCGGCTAAACAAGTCTTGTCTTCCGGTGATATGGGGATCGACGAGCCCGGGGCCTGGTTGCAAGAGCGCCTGGCCGAGACCGGCTGGCAGTGGCGGTCCAGCAACGGTAAACGGCTGCTGATCGATCTCGAGGCTCCCGGCAGCTTTCACCAGGCTGTCATTGAACAGAGAGCCGATTCGATCTGCATATCGGTTGATGCATTGGATGGGGATATACCGACTGACGCGATTTGTCGCCGCGCACTGGCGATATTTTTACTGCGCTGTGCCGGCGCCTCACGCATGGTAAGCGCGGTGACCGCGTCTTGCGAAGACAGGACGATACCGCTCTTTCAGGTTCTATTGCCGACGGCTGCTCAACCCGCGTTATTGGCCCACGCATTGTCCGCCATAAACGTGGTCTGCGGATTGTGCGCCGGGGAAGCAGATGCATTGAGCCAGGACCGGAATTTGGCGCAGGACTATCTGGCGCTGCAGGCGTTTGATGGCCTGCAGTGATGTGAACGCTCCGAATGGGGCACTTGTAAATGGAGAAATAGCTATGAACTCACCAATGACTCTGGATCTGAACCTGACTGCCCGGGATGTAAGCGGGCAACGGGCCTTTTCACTGCGGCGTTATGCCGGTGACGGCACGATAGCCGAGCTGGTGCGCAAGCTGGTTTCGCGCATGGGCCTGGCCACCGAGGACTCTAGCGGTCGGCCACACCTGTACCGGGCATTTCTGGATCGCGAAGCGCGTCATCTGCACGGCAGCGAACTTGTGGGTGACAGTCTGAAGGAAAACGATGAGTTGGTCCTTCAGCCCGAGGTGCAAGCGGGTCGCGATTAACCGGCGTGAAAGGTGCGATAACAGTGGCCACCCAATATCGCTTTCAGGCAGAGGTGACGTCCGCATCCGGGGTGCCGCTCGGCGCATTGCCGATTAGTCCGGACTGGGGCCCGGCACTGGAATGGTGTCGCTGGCAGGGTGTCAGGCGGGGGCGGAGTGTCCCCGCTGCCCCGCCGGATTCGGCTTCGGTTGAACCGGTGTGGCATCGCGAGGCCGGTGCTCCGTTCGTCGATCAGGTACGAATTAGTGTGCCCGACGACTGTGGTGATTCGGTGTCGTGTGAAATTCCAAATGAGTTCTTTCGTACGGCTGTCGAGAAACGTGCTGAGGATCTCGTCCAATCCGGTGCGCTAGAGGTTGGCGAGCGATTTACCTTTCGTGTCTGTGCGTTTGCATCGCCAAATTCGGTTCCGGTCCCGGCCGCTGATGTCGATGACCTCGAAGGCGAGGCGCTGAACAGCGAACTCGTGATTCAGGCCAGGCCAATTGGTTTGCTTAGGGCCGCGGGACAGGTGTGCGGGGTTCAATCGGCGCCAGAAAATGAAGTTCCGGTCTTTATTCCGGCCCGTGTCATCGAAGAATTCAAGGCGTTAGCAATTGCGTCGCCTGAAGTCGAGACCGGTGTGATTCTCGTCGGTCATTTATGTCGCGACCCTGAGTCGTCGGAGTTGTTTCTCGAGGTAACTGCCGGAATTCCCGCGCGGCACACGATTGCCGCGCGCGCCAGCCTGACGTTTACGCCGAAAACCTGGGCCGCCGTTGCTGCGGCGATCCGGTTACGCAACGGTGGCGAAATTATCGTCGGCTGGGCGCACAGTCATCCGTGGTTTTGCCGGAACTGTGATGATGAATCGCAACGTGTTTGTCCACTCGGCAAGCCGATGTTTTCTGTATCGGATCGGAATTTGCACCAGACAGTTTTTGGCTTGGGTTACCAGGTCGCTTTGTTGTTGAGTCTGTACGGGGACGAGACCGAGCCCGGTTGCGACCTGTTCGGCTGGATTCTCGGCGGCATCCAGGCACGCGGATTTTATATATTTTGAAACGGCCGTGCGGCATTTTTCGGCAGGGCAAAAATAAGGAGGCGAAACATGGCTGATAACGAAAAATTTGATCTCGATAGCATCATCCGGGGATTGCGTGACCGCAATGTTCGCGTAAGCCGTGTCGTGGAGATGATCGGTGCAGTGCGCGGGCGCAGCGCCGAGAACAGAAAGGCCATCGATGCGATGCTGGTTTCGGAGTACCGGAGCCTATGTACCAGTTGCGAGGAGATAGGGGCTGCGCACGAACAGCTGAAAGAACTGTTGGAAAAGGCGATGTCGCCGCCGTACCACCCCGCTGTTTTCCTTGGGATCATGGAGACACCGCGCGGCGATTTCGGACGGGTTTCCCGGGAAGACGGCGAATCCTTCCTGGAGTTCGGTGATACCGTCGATCCGCGGGATCTGCAACGCGGCGATCACGTCTTGCTGAACGAAACGCGCAACGTGATCGTACTGAAAGTGCCGCCGGGTGAGCGGGTCAACGGCAGTATCGCTACGATCGCAAGATGCTTGCCGGATGGTCGCCTGGTTATCACGGACCGGGATATCGAGTATGTCGTTGCCAAAGCGGAGTGGCTCGCCGACGAGAAACTGCAGGCGGGCGATAGTGTTCGCTGGTCACAGCAGGTCATGCTGATACTCGAAAAGCTGCCGGCCGCCGATCAGGGCAGTCGCTTTTTGCTGGAGGACGTTGCGGATACGCCGCCACAGAGTATCGGTGGCCTCGACGAACTCCGTGACCAGACGATTCGCCGTTTCGTTCTGAGTATCTCCAGGCCCGAGCTGGCTTCGCTCTACGGACTCACAAAAAAGAACCGGCGATTATTACTGGAGGGGCCGCCTGGCACCGGTAAGACGTTGCTGGCGCGCATCATCGCGTCAGAAATCAAGCGTGAATCCGGCAGGGCGTGCCGACTCGCAGTCGTATCGGGTTCTGAACTCTATGACCCCTATGTTGGTGCGACCGAGGCCAATATCACCAGCCTGCTCCGCGTGCCACCTGATTTCGATGGTATTTCCGTCGTGTTCCTTGATGAGATTGATGCAATCGGCAGCGTGCGCGGTCGATCCGGCAACAACCATGCAGACCGGTTTCTTGCCACGCTGCTCGGTGTACTCGACGGGTTCGATCAACGCAGCGATGTCGTCGTTATTGCCGCAACGAATCGTCGCGACGTGCTGGATCCCGCCCTGCTCGAGCGTTTTGCCTGGATCACCGAGGTGAAGCGGCCGAAAAAATCAGCGGCCCGCGATATTTTCAATGTCCATTTTCCGGATTCACTGCCACTGAGTCCGAATGGTGCCGAGCGTGCAAGCACACATGAAACGATGGTCGAGTTAGTCGTCTCCCGACTCTACGATCCCAACGGCGACAACCAGATCGCGGTCCTGAAGTTCCGAGACGGTAAGACGCGGACCGTATTCGCAAGTGAACTCGTCAGTGGCCGTCTGCTCGAGCAGATTGCCGTGGCGGCAAGAGAAAGTGGGTTTCAGCGCCACGCGGTGGGCGGGGATTCCGGGATCGTTCTGGGAGATGTACAAAAGGCCGTGTTCGAGTGTATCGAGCGCCTCGCTGCGACGCTGAGTGTACGCAATGTGCACAGCATGTTGCCGGATTTGCCTAAAGACATCGATGTACTCGACGTCGAGCCGGTGCGTCGCAAGGTACATGGCGATCACTACCTGAATTGATGCGGAGGAATCGGAGAGAAGATGTCTGATACAGCTAAAACGGTGTCGCGATACACGCCAGGCAACAACGTTCCGTTGCCGAAGCTCATCGGCTCCGATGTCGAACTCGGCAATATTATTGTCGGTCAATCCGCTAGCGGGCTCCAAACTGGCTACCACGCGTCGCGCAAACTATTGCGGGCGGTAAACGGCATCGCCAGTGGCTGGCAGAGCGCCTGGTACGGCAACTGGTCACACTCGTCCGGTGGTTCCGGCTCTCAGGACTGGGGGCGCAAGTATCTTGCCAGCAATGGCGGGTGTGCCTACGTGGACCTCGATCATTTTGAAATCTGTACCCCCGAGGTTACGAGTGCGCGCGACTACGTCGCGGCCTGGGGTGCGATGCTGATGATTGCCCAACAGGCCAAAGCGGACGCCGATCTAATGTTGCCTGAAGGGCAGAGCATTTTTGCGACGGTCAACAACAGCGACCGAAACGGCTCGTCGTGGGGCGGGCATCTGAGCCTGCTGATTACCCGGGAGTTATTCGATGCGTTGTGCGTGACCCATAGCGATTTGCCGTTGTCATACCTGATGGCGTATCAGTGTTCGAGCATCCTGTTCACCGGTGCCGGTAAAGTGGGCAGTGAGAACGGACGGCCCGAGGTCGAGTTTCAGATATCACAGCGAGCAGATTTCTTCGAGAGCCTCATTGGACAACAGACGACCCACAGGCGACCGCTGGTAAATACCCGCGACGAGCCGCTGTGTGGGCGCGGCGACTTCGGGGTTGATGACGCACCGGCCGATACGATGGCGCGCCTGCATGTGATCTTCTATGACTCGACACTAGCGGCGGTGAGTACCTATCTCAAGGTGGGCGTATTGCAGATCATTCTGGCGATGTCTGAAGCCAGTTATCTCCGGTCGCATGTTCTGCTGGCCAATCCGTTGGCTGCGCTCAATACCTGGAGTCACGATCCGGAGCTCAATTCTCGCGCACGCTTGCGCAATGGCACGGATCTGACTGCGGTCGAGCATCAAATGCTGTTTCTGGAAGAGGCAAAGGCATTCGTCAATGCCGGAGGCTGCGATTCCTGCGTGCCAGAGGCAGAAAAGATTATCGCGGTATGGGAAGACACGCTGCGGAAGCTCGGAGATCGCGACTGGGTCGCACTGATGTCGCGCCTGGACTGGGTGGCCAAGCGGATCGTGATTTCGGAAGCGGTTGAGCGGGGAGATATGAGTTGGAACTCGGCCCCGGCCCGGCACCTCGATATATTGTTCAGCAGCCTGGACCCGGATGACGGTGTGCACTGGTCGCTGGTGCGCGCAGGTTTGATCGAAGCGGTCGTAACCGAAGAAGAGACCCGGCACTTCGTGACCCATTCGCCGGTTGACTCAAGGGCGTGGACGCGAGCCATGCTATTGCGACGGGCCGGGGAGCACGCGATCTGCAGCATTAATTGGGATGAAGTACGCCTGCGGATTTCGGCTACGAATAGGCCGCCCGTCTTTCGGACGGTTCGGCTGGACAACCCGTTGGCACATACGAGGGCAGATACCGAGCACTTGTTCGCGGCGAATCTGGACCTGCTGGCCCTGGTCGACAGCCTGGGTGCCCGCGATACCGAAGTTACGACGACCGGCGGCATGATCCCGTCGCGGATTAATACCGGCTGGCCGACCATCAACTAGAAGCAACTCTTATATATAGGGAGAACACGACATGTCACAACACCAACGATCGCGTCAGCAACACGGCACGGCGCCACAGCGTTCCGGCCCGGGCGGCAGTACCGGCCTGGATGCGGTCCGTGCCGACGTAAACCGCTTATACGATGTCGTCGACAAGGCGTATGCGCAGATTCGTTCGCTCGACAGCGAGGAGTACTTGCGCCAGAACCGGCAAGCAGGAGGGCAGTAGCGTGGCCGGTACGGCAATGGCGGGCATGGAAATCGAGTTCGGCTTTGCCGCGTTCGACCGGCAAGGCCAGCGAATTGACGGGGAGGTCCTGAGCCGGTTTCTGCAGTCGACACGTAATCACGTGGCTACCCTGCCCGGCGGAGGTACGCGCCTGTTTCTGGAAAACGGTGGTCTGCTGTATGTCGATGTCGGTAACCACCTGGAATGGGCGACGCCAGAAAGCACGTCGCCGACCGACATCGTGACTTATATGCGCTCGGGCGAACGCCTGATCGCAAAAATCGTCAGCGAGCTTGAGTCCATAGATCCGTGTGCCGAGGTGCGCGTATGGAAAGGAAATGTGGACTATATCCAGACCGAATCGACCTGGGGTTGTCACGAGTCATACCTGTATACGAGCTCGGGGGCCAAGATCTCGGAGCAACTGGTTCCGTTTCTGGTCTCGCGAATTATATTTACCGGTAGCGGCGGATTGAATATCGCATCACGTGGCATCGAGTTCAGCCTCTCGCCGCGCGTCGCACATATCAGACATGTCGTCTCCAACAGTTCGACCTGCAAGCGCGGCGTAATTCATACAAAAAATGAGACGCTGAATGCGAAGGGGTACAACCGTTTGCACGTCATCTGTGGAGAAAGTAATTGCTCACAGTTTCAGACCTGGCTCAAGACCGGCACGATGATGATCATCATGGCGATACTCGACGCGGGCAAACGTCCCGGAGATATACTGAAGCTGAAACAGGCGGTGAGGGCGATGCGAGTGATTGCCGAGGACCCGGCCTGTGCCGCAATGTTTGAGTGCAAGGACGGAAAACTTACGAGTGCGCTGAAGATTCAGCGGTTCTATCTTGAGATGGCAGAAGGCCTGCTCGACGAGCCTTTTATGCCGGAGTGGGCTGGGGAAATCTGTCGGGCATGGCGGCAGACCCTGGATGCACTGGCCGAGAATCCATCCCTGCTCGCGGGTAAACTCGACTGGGTATTGAAAAAGAAGTTGTTCGATCGCCAAATCGATCGTCACCCGACGATATCCGGGGATGATATCCCGCTCTGGAATTCAGTGGCTACCGAACTCGATCGTTGTCTGCGCGGTCGTTTTGACTCGGATTCCAGGTTGACTAGCCAGTTTGTGTTGCGCAAGGCGCGCATTTCTGGGCCTGTGGGACGTACGATCAGGAAATTGACCACGGAACTCGAACAACACGGGTTGGCCTGGGAACAATTTGATTCATTCATTAAGCTGCGATTCGCACTGTGTGAATTTGATATGCGATTCTCGGAACTCGGACAGAGAGGAATATTCGAATCGCTTGATAAAGCCGGGGTGCTCGACCACCGCATCGTTCCGGATGAAGAATGCGATCGAGCGATAAAACGACCGCAGGCACACGGACTCGCGAGGATTCGAGGGACTTGTATCAGCAGACTTGCGGAGGAAAATCGACAGGGGTACCTGTGCGCCTGGGACCGCATTGTCGGGCCGACTGAGAGCCTGAATCTCGGCGATCCGTTCGAAACCGAGGAACACTGGCACGACGTGCCTGGAGAAGTGCCTGCGGAAGAGAGAGATCCGAACTTCGACTTATTCGAACTTCAGGTATTTTCGCGCCGCCAGCGTGACTGAGGCAAAGATGCCTTAATTGCCTAAAAATAATCAAGGCTGCCTTAGCTGCCAGCCTCCTTCCAGAGGAATAGCCAGATGAAAAAAAACGTAGCCGCCCAAGCTTCTCGCAACATCGAAAACTACCAGCAGGTCCAGATAGCCGGCAAGGCATTTCGGCTCCCGCCCAAGGCAAGACCCAGGGCATCACGCCTGGTCGGGTACGAGTCGATCGTCGACAAGGTTCTCGCCGCATGGACGCCGATCGACGGGCATCCGATGAGTCCGCGAATCTTCGGTCCGCCCGGCGTCGGCAAAACCGAGTTCGCCAATCATCTGGCGCAGCTCACCGGCCAGGACCTCTACGTGATGAACGGTCAGGAAGATATGACCGCCGAGGATATCTCGGTCACCGCGACCATTACGGCGACCAGCGCGGTGGAATACGTGGCCAGCCCATTGTTCGTTGCGTTGCTGACGGGGGGAATCTGCTTCTTTGATGAAATCGGTAAAACCCCGCCGGGTGCCTTGGCCAGCCTCAGTTCGGTGCTGGATGTGCGGCGGGAGCTGACCAGCGTGTTGGCTGGCGTCTGTCTGCCGGCACATCCGGAGTTTCGCTTCATTTGCGCGTTGAACGAAGCGGAGGAACAGGCGGTCGGGTTGCCCGACTATATCCAGGAGCGAACTCTGCCGGCAATTCGGATCGAGTATCCACCCTTTGCGGCGCTCGAGCCGATGTTGCGTTCACATTTACATGGGCCGGCCGGCGAGCCGTACATCGAAGCTTTCCTGGCAGAGTTCCACGCTACGGAAATATCACCGCGTCGAGCGACGATGCTTATTAAATATGCGATGCAGCTGGCCATTACCCAGCAGCAGGTCGGGTCGCCGGACGTCGAATCGATCCGCGGGATGCTCCGTCAACTGGGTGAAGAAACGGGCTTCGTGCCGCCTGAAAGTGACGACCGAGCAGAAGAAAGATCAGATACGGACGCCAGCCAGAGGAATCAACACGATGTCATCGATCTCTTCGACATACCCGCGCTCAATTGATTTCCCAGGTGCGGGCCGGCTCAGCGTCCTGCCGTACCGTCGGGCCCGGCTGGCCTTTGCCCGGATCGCAGCGCGCAGCGTTGCTGGTGGTCAATATGATGCTGCGGCCATTGATCTGCCAGGCTTTCTTCAGGGTGTCCTGGACCAGTCCATCGGTCGATTTCCAAAAGTCAGTTCGTTGGTAATTCGTAACGCTGATGGCAGCTCGATCAATTTTCCGTTTACGCCTGCCGATGCGCCTTATGCGGCGTTGGCGGTCGCCCGAGGATTGATGCGGCGAGGTAGACCGGCGCCATCCATTCATCTTGTCGACGACAGTCGTACCCTCCTTTATCGGGACTACCTGGTGTATCCGGAACCGGAGACATGGCCCGATGACGAATGTCTAAGTGCGGATTCGTTAGACGACTACTGGCGTGATACCGCGAACTTTCTCGAGCATGCCTGGCCCGAACTGGACCCGGCGATTCGCTGGCATCTTGAATATCGCGCACAAGAGGTCGCGATCCGGCTCTGGGAAGTCATGTCGTCGCACCGTCATACGCTGTTGGTCTGTGAAATGCGATTGTGGTGGCGGGTGCAACAGCTTTTGAGCAGCGGTCCACCTTTTGGGGATGCACATTTGATTCACCCTTGGTCTCCGGTCTCCGCGGCACTCGTGTTCGAGCACCCACTCGATTACTGGAGCTTGGGTCTGCTCGATGATTTTCCGGCAGTGACCGCGGCATTCGCGGATCAGCTTTCTAACTACTCGCCGAATCGCGATTTGGACCCTGTAGTCAACTTCGAATCGCTGCTATGGAAGAGCTTGGCCGGTCGCGAGCGACTGATTGCGTCGGGTCGTCGTGTCCAGGGTTTGGTTCGCTACCTTAAGCTCAGGCATTTGCTTCAAGGTCGTCGAATGCCGCGTCCGGTCATCGAGTTTTATGATGCGGCACGCGCATGTCTGAGTGAGGCCGGGGCAGATCTCGTCATGGGCCGTCTGTTGCGGTATCCCGAGGACGCTACCACATCGCCGCCAGACTATTTCGTGGTTTCACAAAACGCCATGCGCCGGGTTCAGGAAGATTTTGAGATTCCTGACCTGTTTCAGCGAAGCGGCCTCACGCGCGGTGTCATGCCGGCCTGGTGTCGCGCCGAGCACCTGTCACGAGTGCGTCTGAGTAACCGGATTGCGCGCCGCATTCGAGAAGTTGAACTGGCGGCGCTCGGTTCGCGTAACGGCGTCACCTGGGCCATCGAGGCCGATTACCGCATCCACGAACAGGCCTGTGGCCAAGCCCGCAGGCTGGCCGACCAAATGCGTTGCGGTCACCGCAATCAAACTTTGCCGAGTCACGGGAGCATTGAAGGTGGGGTGGATATGAAGGCGACTATCGCCTCCATGGCGCGAGGGCAGCCACGAATCCATATTCGGCGTAGGCGTTCCGGAGACAGCCCGAGTGGCGCGTTCGATTTTGGTACCCCGGTGGCATTCCTGTTCCGTACCGATCTGGAAGGGCATGCGGGTAACATGGTCCATGACAGCAATCCAGTCCAGAGGCAGATCGAACGCGGCGAGCGTGGATGGCGTTCCAAGGATGGCGCCCAGACGGACTTCGTTAACTCGGTTTTCATGACGTCTGTCGAGCGCGTCTCGACGTGCTCCGGTCACCTGGAACTGCGGGAACTTTCATCCTTGATCCTGCTGTATACGAAGTTCATGGGTGTCCAGCGATATAACGCGATTACGGCGCGGCCGGAAAAATATCATTGCCGGCAGGTTCTGGGCGCGGAACCGGAACTGCGCCACTTTGCCGAATCGCATAAAGGTATTGCCTGGGCGATCAAGTATGCAGAGCACACGGTCATCGTCGTGGCACCGTCCGGGTGGCAAACACCGGATTCCATTGAGGCTTACGCACGGCAGCGAAACGTACAGTTGCTGGTATTGCGGTTGAGTGATTTTGCACCGGATTTCATCAAGCGAATGCAGACGATGCACTTCATCACCACGCCGCTGAAGAAGCATCGTGGACGAGACGAGATCGTGCGGCGCTTTCTGCCCTGATTGCAGGTCGCATGGATGAGCTTATGAAGAACGTGCAGACAAAACTGACCGTGCGTTGCGCGTTGTGCCATCAATCATGCAACTCCTCCTAGACTCTACCGAGCTCACCGCGGATGGCTGCCTGAAAGTTGTGGCCGGGATGATGTTCAACACTTATGTGATCGATCCCTGGGCACATGGGATGCAGGCCTATCGCCTGAGTTGTGGTCAACCGCAGCCGAGCTCGATGTGGACCGTGCCTTTGATCGTCGCGGATGTCCGTCCCGAAGTCAGTCCGGCACTCTACCGTTTCTGTCATGCGATCCCCGATTCTGTCAGGTGCGCGGTACGTCGGTTTGAGTTCGGACAGGTGATGCTGCTCAGGCTTGCGGCCCAGGCCCCGGAAACGAGGGACCTGCTAACGAGTAACTCGCTGCTGCTGTGGCTCCTGATGCTGGCGGTTTACGAGGGCCGTATCGAGTTCGAGCACCTGCCGGACTATTGTCGCTGGAGGCAGCGGCGGCTGTTGGCCACGATCGGTGGTCCGGCGGCCGTGTCGGCCCAAAGCCTGCTGCAAAAGATTGAGCTCGAGGACGGCACGCTGGGTGAGGCCGAGCTCATCAAGTCGGCAATAGAAGACCCGGAGATCGTGGAAGAAGTTCGACATTTACCAATGATCCCAGTCACGCTGCTGGCCATCCTGGTCCAACATCCAAGGCTGGTGGGCAAAGGTTTGGTCCGGTTGCTGGCGAATCAACCGGTGCGGGGTCATGCGGCAGCCGTCAAATATGGTTTTGAAGTCGATGGGCTGCTCGCCGGTCTTGAACAATTGGGGCGGCATCTGGCGATCGACCAACCGCACCGGGCACTCAGGGATTGTCGGTCTTTGGAGGCGGCGCGGGCGCTAAGGCGCCGTTGGGCGGTTCGGGCGCGGCAGCGCGGCTTGATCACTCGCACCCAGCTTGAGGGTTACGAAAGTCGAACCCGCGCCGCACCGGTCGCGAGTCGGGCACACGCGATTTCTTTCCCGTCAATTCCGCGGCGGGACGAGACTCTGCCACCACCGCCGTTGTCTGACAGTCCGGATATCATTGCGCTGCGTACCTTGGAGGACATAGCGGAGGAGGGATTTGTCCAGCGCCACTGCCTGACCAGCCGCACCCGGTCAGTAAGGACCGGTCAGGCCTATATATATAAGGTGTTAGCGCCGCAACGTGGGACCCTGGAGATCCTGATGGTCGACGGTCGACCCGCCATCGGGCTATTCAAGCTATCGTGCAACCGGGAGCCCGGCGAACGCGCCTGGCGGGCTGTGCGGAAATGGTTTGCGGCCGGGTTGAGCGTGACATCCGAGTCACGTTGAACTAGCAATATCTCTTGGAGTTCATCTGAAGGTGTACCCGGCTTTCATTATTTTCGATCTTGGGCTGCTGGTCATTGTAGTGCTGGCCGAGTGGGTCTACTATTTTTGGGCGGCACTAAGGTATGCAAGGCGTCAATTACAGCGAGTCATTTTGTCACTGCTGCTATACATCGGCACTTACGTCGCCTTGTCGTTAAACGGCAGCTATATGTTAGCGAACCATGGCGGTGCGCACTGGACCAAGTCCTGGACACCGCCACTGGTCGTTGAAAGCTTCATCACCATTAATACCCACATTCGTCCTGGTCCTCTCGCAGCAGTTTATTGGCCACTTTTTGTGCTGGATATCTGGTTATGGCACCCCTCTATTGAACCGATGGAAGGGTACTACGCCTATTGGTGCGCCCCGGAAGATATCGGTCAGTGCGGGCGCTAGGCCGCAAACGGAGCGTGAAATGTAGTTTGACTATCGAGAGGTGTATCCCGAGTGACCTGGTTAAGGTTTTAGGACTAGGTGGCTCATCCACCATTTCCTCTGGGATCCGCTTCGGGAGTTTTGCGGGACTTAGTTATGCACCGTTGTGCACAGTACTGCAGATTGCAACGAACGCCCTTTGGCAGTTATCAATTAAAACAATTACTTACAACTGAGCAGTCGCTCTCATAAGACTCCGGTCGTTTTCTTCTGCGAATCGCAATAACTTTGCAATCAAAAGCCTACCTCCCTCCAACAAGACTTCGCGCTGTGACTGTGGGAGTTTTGTGGGGATTGAATTTACTTCCGCATATATCCCGCAGTTTTTCTTTGAGTGGCAGTCGGAAGCCGACATTCAAAGAATCTAAAACTGGCGTCCGAGTAAGCCGCCTGCGGACGGCCTTTCGCATTGACCTGATGCGACCCGAATCTGACCCACTGCAGCAAAGGCTGGCAGCTTTATGTCAAACCCGCCCAACCTGTGCCAAGTTGCGCGGGTTGCCGGCACGGGTCTCGGGGCGTGGATCCTTGACATTTACTATTATTGTTCCTAAAGTCCTCAATAATGGTTGATACTTTAAGGATGAGTGTGCTGGCAGCCTGTCGCGGCGTATTGCGCCCGCTGGTCCGGATGCTGCTCAAACACGGCGTGATGCATAAAGAGTTTGTAGAGCTAAGCAAGGAAATCTACGTCGATGTTGCGCGGCGCGAGTACGGCATTCGTGGCCGACCCACGAATGTGTCGCGTGTGGTGTTGCTGACCGGTCTGGGCCGTAAAGAGGTGACTCGTCTCCGGGACCAGCTTGAACAAGACTCGCCCGTCGATGAGCAATCGGCAAGCCATGGCAAACAAAACCGCATCGCTCGCCTCCTGTCCGGTTGGCACCAGGATCCCGATTACCTTGATTCCACGGGCAAGCCTCGCATCCTGCCACTCGAAGGGCCGGCGCCGAGTTACGAGGCGTTGGTCAGACGTTACGGCGGCGATGTACCGGGCGTCACGATTCTGCGCGAACTCAAACGCACGGGTGCAATCCGGGTCGGCGAGGGCGATACGGCAGAAGCCCTGCGCCGCAATTACCGGCTGGACACAGCCGAGCCCGAGGCCCTGGACCGCGCGGGCAGCGTGCTGGCTGATCTCGGCCAAACGGTGACTCACAACTTGTACCGCGATGACGATGAAGCCAGTCGTTTTGAAGCGCGGGCCACCAACACGAACATTGCGGCGGCGGCCATGCCGGCCTATCGCGAATTCATTTACCGCGAAAGCCAGGCTTTTCTCGAGTCCGTGGATGAGTGGTTGTCCCGTCATGAACTGACCGATGCCGACTCGAAAAAGACTCCGGTGCAACGCGTCGGTCTCGGGATGTACTGGATTCAATCGGACACGGGGAGCGAGTTGCAGTGATGATCGCGAGTCATGATTTCAAAAGTTTTGTCGGGCCTGTTTGGTGCGTTCGCGCTGTATTGTCTGGCTGGCTGCGGCATCGATCAGGGCGGTTATTCGGACCCGCAACCAGCTACAGCGGCTCAAACCTTTGTAATGTCGGGACCCATCGCGACCAACGGCGGCCTGACCGTCAACGGCACAACATTGGAGACCGGCACCGCGTCCGTGGTGGTGAACGGCAATCCCCGCCACGGAAGCAGACCTGCGCGCAGGCCAGGTGATCCGCGTAATTGCTCAGCAGGACGGTGCTACGACGACCGCCTTGTTCATCGAATTCCGGAAAAATCTCAGCGGCAACATCGAGAGTCTTGATTTGGCAGCTGGTTCATTGACCGCGTTGGGTCAGAAGATTGTGACGGCCGCGGTCACGCGCTTCGATATCCCGGGTGTTACCCGCCTTGCGGACCTGCAGGTGGGTGATCGCATCATGGTGAGCGGGCATTCCAACGCCGACCGGCGAGATCTTCGCCACCTACATCGGACCGGACGATGCCGCCGCACCCTTTGAAGTCACCGCCGTGATCGCCGCTGCGGACCAGCCCAGTCTGAGTTTCGATCTGGGGTCACTGACTGTCGACTTCTCCCAGGCAAGTTTGCTGGACGTGGCCGCGGGTATGCCCCAGTCGGGCAGCATCGTGCGGGTTATCGGCAGCAGCTTAGCGAGCGATGTGCTGGTCGCCACCCGGGTTCGGGAGGTTGCGCATTTGCCGGGCGCTTTCGGTGCGACCGCAACGCAGATTTCTGATGGTGAGCTGGCAGTGGTTGGTGCGGCGCCGGCGAACGCCGAGCGCACCGCCAATTTTGTGGGCTTTGTCACTGCCACGAGCTTGCCTGACGCCATCGCCGTCGACGACGTCGATGTGCAGCTGGATGCTGGCACAGTCGTGGTCGCTGGCATAAAACGTGACCTACAACCGGGACAGCGTGTCCAAGTGGAAGGTCGGATTCTGGAGGTCGGCAGAGTACTCGCATCAGTCATCACGATTTTGTAATGCGCGTGCGTACCGGCCACCAATAAGGGAGTTGTAATCATGAATAGAGATAGACGAATGCTGAATATTCTGCCGCTGTTGTTGATGGCCGGTTTGTCGGCCTGTGGTGGTGGCCGTGGTGAGGTTGGCGGGGATGGCGACGTGCCGGTGGGTGGGCTGCTCGACACGCCGACGGAAATGCTTGAACTGCAGCAGCCAGCGAGTTGCGATGCCTTGCAGTCCTACATTGGCGAGTCCGTTGCTGAACTGGTGTTGAATGACGGTTTCGTGGACTGCATCGACTGCGTCGTCACGCTTGCAGGTGGTGCGCCGCTGGAGGCTGGGATGGGCACCGATGCTGCGTCTTTCGAAACCTTCACGGGCACCAACAACCAGGAGCGCGGCGTCGACGAGCTGGATATCGTCGAGGCCGATGAGAACGGTAACTTCTATCTGATCGACGGCAACCGCCTGGTCGTCGCCAATGGGTTGCCGCCGGCAGATCTTCGCGAGATCGCGAACCTCGACTTGAGCAATGCCGGTCGGCCAGAAGGCGTGGTGCTGGACCCGGTGAACCAGCGCCTGGTGGTGCTGCTGTCGGAAATCGCCTGGTTCGATCCGGTCCCGCTGTTTGCGCCGACGCAATTTCCCACGGATCCGGTAACCCGGCTGCTGTTCGTTGACGTCCGCGACCCGGCCAATCCGGTCATCGATCGTCGGCTTAAAATCAAGGGCTTCAAGATCGCCGTGCGACGCATCGGTGACCGGGTGCACGTGGTGTCGCATTACACACCGGTGATGCCGCCCATTCTGTCCACGGATGTGCAGCTGGTAGATCTGAAACGGCAGTACTGGGATGCGATTGCCGCCGGCGACGACAGTGACGATATTGCGAACGACATTCGCACGCACGTGAACACCCTGGTGGCCAGCACGAATATCGCCGATTACCTGCCCAGCCTGATGGCCAAAGAAGAGGGTGGGGAGTACACGGACTTGACGGCGCCCAACTGCGCCGACGTGGCCTATCCCGATGTGCCCATGCGCATCGCGCTGACCACCGTCACGAGCCTGGACAGCGACGGAAAAAACGTGGAAGCGTTGACGATTGCGAACAATGCCTGGAACGTTTACGCGAGTCAGAACAACCTGTACCTGCTGCAGACCAGTGACGGATGGTGGTTTCGGCCGGAGCGCCAGCGCCAACAAACGGCTATCTACAAGATCGCCATCGGTGATGGTGCACCCAAACCCCGCGCAGTCGGGCGGGTAAACGGTTGGGTGCGGTCGAGCTTCCAGCTCAGCGAATACGATGGCTTCCTGCGGGTGGTCACCCATCGCAACGAATTCGAGCCTACGGATGCACGTGTGCTCCAGTACAACAATCTCTATGTCCTGCAGGACGACGACGCGCGCCGGCTGCGCGTTGTCGGCTCGGTGCGGGCTTTCGGCAAGAACGAGCGCATTTTCAGTACGCGACTGCTCGGTGAGCGCGGCTATGTCGTGACCTTCCGGCAGATCGACCCACTGTTTACGTTTGATCTTTCAAACCCGCGCGACCCGCGCCTCGCGGGCGAGGTCGAAATTAAGGGTGTCAGCACCTACATCCATCCGCTGGATGATGCGCACCTGCTGACCATTGGTTTCGATGGTGACGAGAACCGCCTGAACGGCGACTTCCGGCTGCAGATCTTCGATGTGCGTAACCTCGAGGATCCGCGCCTGATTCACAGCTTCGTGCCGTTTTTCGATGCCCCCGGGCACGCGTGGACGCCGGCCACCTACGACCACCTGGCGTTCAACTACTTCGCGAAGGCCGGCACCCTGACAGTGCCGGTACAGTACTGGTCCAGCGTCGTGGACCGGCACTTCAGCGGTTTCGTGGCCTTCTCCGTGAGTATCGCCGACGGCTTTGGAGTACTCGGCCGGCTGGACCACAGCGATCTGGCCAGAGACCGGTTCTGCAAAGATTCGGGTACCGGGATTCCAGACATCTGCGTGTCGGGCGCGTATTTCGAGTCAGCCAACCCGAGGCGCACGGTGACGGCTCTGTTCGCCGGTGATACCTATATGTACACGTTGTCGAACGCGGGCATGAAGGTTAGCCCCGCAACCAACTTTGGCAATGCAGTGGGCGTCCTGCCGTTACCCTATCGCAACTACTACGACTGGCTGTAGATTTCGTTAGCTCACATTTGACGAATGTAGTGTGTTCGTTGTGCTCGCTAGGCTGCAAGGATGCGTCACCTCCCTGTATCAGCTGGTCCAGATCTAAGTTCGTAACAGCCAGTGATCATTGGTTTCCGGGCTCGGGATTAAAGATGCGCCGCTTGGTGGCTCATAGGCCTTTTTCGTCTGAATCGACTGCGGGAGTTTTGCGGGACCTGGTTGTGCATCGTTGTGCACAGTACTGCAAATTGCAACGGACGCCCTTTGGCAGTTATCAATAAATACAATTAGTTACAACTGAGCAGTCGCTCTCATAAGACTCGGGTCGTCTTCTTTTGCTAATCGCAATAACTTTGCAATCAAAAGCTTACCTCCTTCCAACAAGACTTCGCGCAGTGACTGTGGGAGTTTTGTGGGGACTGATTTGCTCCCGCATATTTCCCGCAGTTTTTCTTTCGGTGGCGGGAGATGGCCTAGTAGCACGAGGCTAAGATACCGAGCATGGCATTCATACTGCCGCGATCAGCAGGATTTGCCAGGTGGCTACGATGATGGATTTGAGCCAGTCCGAACGTCCGCTCTATCCCCCAAATCAGACACTCGCCGGGCTAGGTCAGCAGGTCACTGGGGGAAAATAATATGTATCATACTTCGCATACTTTGGAATTTTATACCCCGCTGTTATTGATCCAGGTTGTTATCGAACTAAGCGTAACATGCCTATGGAACGTGTTGAGAGTTATGGGGAGTTTGAGATTGTTTACTTAAAGAGGACCTATCATGGATACTTCACTCATTGTAATTCTCGTTATTGTCATCGCGGTTGTGGCCTATATCATTGCCATATTCAACCGTCTGGTGGCGTTAAAGAACCGATACACAAATGCATTTGCACAGATCGAGGTGCAGTTAAAACGACGCTATGACCTGATACCGACTTTGATCGAAACGGCAAAAGGCTATCTCAAGCATGAGAGGGAAACACTCGAAGCGGTCATCTCCGCGCGCAATTCTGCGGCGAATAGCCTGGCCGCTGCCGCCGCAGATCCGGGCAACGCGGATACGATGAAATCTCTGGTCGGTGCCGAGGGCGCATTGTCAGGGGCAATGGGTAAACTGAATATCGTGATGGAGGCCTATCCCGACCTGCAAGCTAATCAGAACATGATGCAACTCAGTGAGGAGTTGATCTCGACAGAAAATAAGGTCGGTTTTGCACGGCAAGGGTTTAATGATCAGGTCATGGCCTATAACACCTATAAACAAAGTTTCCCACAGATCATCCTTGCAGCTACCTTTGGCCACGGTCCGGACGCAAGCTTGCTTGAGTTTGAAGATAGCGAGCAAATCCAGGCTGCTCCCAAAGTATCTTTTTGATCGATGGATTTTTTCCAGGCACAGGACTCGGCACGGCGCAATACCACTCGCCTGGTTATTTTTTTCACCCTGGCGGTACTCAGCCTGATAGTATTCACGAACCTGCTGGTAATGGTGCTGTTTGGTTTTGTTGAACCCGGTGAACAAGGCGTCACGTTAACCGCAATAGTAACCCAGTTCGATTGGCAAGTGTTTCTTGTTACGACCGCGAGTGTCTTAATAGTGATTGTCGGAGGTAGCGCCTATAAAACGATGGCCCTGTCAGGTGGTGGCGCGGCGGTGGCCGAATCACTGGGAGGCCGCTTGATCAGTCACAGTACAAACGATTTGCACGAACGTAAGGCCCTTAACGTCGTAGAGGAAATGGCCATTGCCTCGGGGACACCGGTGCCGCCCGTTTACCTGCTTGAGCGTGAACAAGGCATCAATGCCTTTGCCGCTGGATTTACACCTGGTGATGCGGTCATTGGGCTGACCCGGGGCACCATTACCTACCTGACACGTGAAGAGCTGCAGGGGGTGATTGCCCATGAATTCAGCCATATCCTGCACGGCGACATGCGTTTGAATATCCGGCTGATCGGTATCCTGCACGGAGTTCTGCTTATCGGTTTGATCGGATATATCGTCTTGAGATCGGTACGCGGCGGTTCGAATAAAAATACGGGCGCGATAATGGGTTTGGGTGTGGGATTATTGGTCATCGGATTTACCGGTACTTTTTTTGGAAATTTGATCAAGGCTTCGGTCAGTCGGCAACGAGAATTCCTGGCGGATGCCTCGGCTGTCCAGTTCACGAGGAACAATATTGGCATTGCCGGCGCGCTAAAAAAGATCGGTGGTTACACACCGGGATCGGAGCTGGACACCCCGGAAGCACCGACCATGAGTCATGCGTATTTCAGTAGTGGCGTGAGTTCATTCATGCAATCGATATTTGCCACTCACCCCCCGTTGGACGTCCGCATCAAACGAATTGACCCGAATTGGGATGGCGACTTCGCGCCAGTGACCAGGGAAGTCAGCGAAGATCAGCGGACTTCAGAACAACCAAAACAGGCATCAAAAACAGGAGCGATGAAAACTTCGGCAGCGAGCGTAGTCATCGCCAGTCAAATACTCAAAAGCGTCGGTCAGACCAGTCCAGAACAGCTGGACTATGCAGTTTCTTTGGTGAATGACATCCCAACAGAAATTCGTGATGCGGTGCATGACCCTTATAGTGCGCGTGCAATCATTTATTGCCTGGTCATCGATGATAAACAGGCGAATATCCGCGATAAGCAGATACATAGAATCAGGGAGATGGGTGACGCGGGCATTTTTGAACTTGTCAGAAAGTTGCTTGGCGCAGTGCAAGCGCTGGATATTCGGTTCAGATTGCCACTTATAGATATGACCCTGCCTTCGCTGCGTCTGTTGTCTAAAGAACAATATCTACTTTTTAAAAAAAATCTGCTATTCCTGATACAGGCCGATAACAGGATTGATTTGTTTGAGTGGTCACTTCAGAAAATTCTTTTCCATCATCTGGACCCTGAGTTCGACCGACCGGGCAAGAAAGTTGCAAAATTTCGGTCATACAAAGTCGTGAAGAAACACATTGATGTGCTGATCAGTATGCTGGTTTATGCCACCGTGCAGGATAAAACCGAGATCAAAGTGACCTTTTCGCATGCCGAACAGGAACTCGGACTAACCAATCTTGTCTTGTTGTCACGTCAAGAGATCAATATTAAAAATCTCGATTTGGCGGTCGAAAATCTGGCGTTGTTGAAACCACTGCTAAAACCTCGCCTGCTGAAAGCTTGCCTAATAGTCATAACACAGGATCAAAAATATTCGCCCGATGAGATGGAGCTGATACGGGCTATTGGCGATGTGCTTGACTGCCCGGTGCCGCCCTACTTGGGTTAGGCTGACGTGCCCACATTAACTGGTCCAGGTTTAGAGTTAGTTTACGCAGCTTTTGGTTGATTTTGTAATGCCTCGATTGGCACCCGTGTTTCCGGAGCAGGTGGACGGTAATTCAGTGAGCTGTGTGGTCGGATCGTATTGTAGTGAACGCGCCATTGCTCGATCAGCACCTGCGCTTCTCGCCGGGTGTAAAACAGCTCACCGTTCAGTAATTCATCATGCATCTTGCCGTTGAATGACTCGCAGTCACCATTCTCTCAGGGACTGCCCGGTGTGATGTAGAGGGTCTGGGAAAAAATGGGGTCGAACCGCATTTTTTGCGATGTTGCCGCCTGGCCGATATTTTCTCGTCTCAACCACAGCCACTTTAGGAAATCTAGCGCGAGATATGGATTTGTACTCTCGGAGTTCGGGAGAAACATGCTACGCACGGTGGCTCATCGACCAAATCGACTCAAAATCACTGCGGGAGTTTTGCGGGACCTAGTTGTGCATCGTTATGCACAGTCATGCACTTAGCAACGAACGCCCCTTGGCAGTCATTAATTAAAACAAGTAGTTACAATTGAGTAGTCGCTCTCATAATGCTGAGGTCGGTGGTTCAAGTCCACCCATCACCACCATTTCCCCAAGCCTATTCAGGCGACCGTTATACTCGAGCCTTGCAGGTCGAAAGCCTTTATAAGTCATGGCTTTCACACTGCTGTGACCCCTGGAATGCTGGCGAGGGCCAGAATGACGATTTTGAGCCAGTCCGAATGTCCGCTGTTTCCCACAAAGCAGACATCATATTGATCTCAAGAAGGGCCTCCGCCTAGCGTCTGCTTCCGACCCACAGCGGACATTGAGGTTGCGGTCAATTGTGAGACGATATGCTCCTACATCATGAGCATGTGCACTAAATTAAGCTGTTAGGCGGCTGCGATGAGTCACAAACGCGTACGAATTAAGCACTCGGGATCAAACACCCTGATCGCTGATGGGCCAATCGGTTGGGGAATTACCCCCTTCGAAGGAAACTTCTACATTGGCGAGAAGAATCTCGTAACGGATGGCTTTCGAATCAGCTATTTGCCGGGACTATGCATATACAAGTTTCTATATGTGTGGCTTGATTTTGTTGCGCCGGACGGCACAGTAACGAAGAATCTTGGGTGGAAGTATTGGTTGCCAAATCCACTGTTGCCGTTCATCTGGTTTCGTGTTGCGGTTCCAAGAGAACATCCAGAATTACGGATTGAGGAATATGAGTCCGCCGCCTAACCAGTGCACGTTGCGTTAATCGGCCCGAGAAACGGAAACGCTTATGGCTGGCGAAGAACTTCAAAATATCCTCGCGATGCTGTCCTCGCCACGCAAACCGTCCAGAACAATGCGTATTTTCTCCTCCGCACCGTACTGCTTACGCGTGTTGCGTTTGATGTCTTTAATTATGTGTTCTGACGACGATGGTCGTCCTGCTGGTTTCTGTCTCATCTCAACTCCTCAGGTTAGGATGAACAAAAACACTCTCTTAAACCAGAACTAATTCTGTTCCATAGGTGCTGACGTCATACAGCCAGAGACATATACATTTCGGCACTTTGGGGCTGTTTTTATTGTTCTTCGGAAATCCCTTACTATCTATTTCGCGGTCCTTACTGACATACTATTAACAAGGCCTATGTATAAGGTAGAGAATATTGACTGTACTCAAAATTTCTTTGGAAATTCCATCATCAGTGGCTTTTCGTAGTTTTCACTCCTCTTTGCCGCACTTTGTACTGCTCTGTACCTTTGTTGCGATCTCGCTCGTCGGCTGTGAAGGCGATAACAACACCGTAACAACATTTCCTGACGCGAGTCATCCGCGGCTCATCAGCGCTGTGTCTACCGGCAACACCAGCATCCTGATCAGCTTCAGTCAGCCTATGAATACCAGTAGCGTTAGAGATGTTAGTCACTACCGCATTACGGCGAATCAATCCGGTGAGAGCGACAATGTTGGCGCCCAGGTCATCGTGACCGCGGTAAGCCTGGCAAGCCTGGCCTATCAGACCGCCACCAGCTTTCGGCTGACGACGCTGGCACAATCAGATATTGAATATCGACTGACGGTCAGCAACGTTCTAAGCGCTAATAACTTACCGATCGCATCGGGCATCTGGCCCGACGATCCGGCTTCGGTTGTGTTTGTTGGCACCGGGCCGGACGGCACGCAGCAGACCGACTCGGATAACGACGGGCTCAGCGACGCAGCCGAGCAGCGCGGCTGGACCGTTAGCGTTTGGACGGCCAGTGGCGATGAACCGACCGTGATACACGTGACCAGCGACCCGTTCTTAAGTGATACAGACGGCGACGGCATAGGCGATGCGGCCGAACGCAATTTCGGTACGAATCCACGCGCGGGCGACACTGACGGAGACGAGCTGTCGGACTATATCGAGCTCACGGATATCTTCAGTAGCCCGGTGCACCAGGACAGTGACGGTGACTCGCTGCAGGATGGGCTGGAGTTCACGTTTTTCCGGACGTCGCCGCTGTTGTCCGATACTGACGGTGATCAACTACCCGACTTCGAGGAAGTCATCGCGGGCAACCGGAATCCACTGATCTCAGATCTGCCGCAGCCACGGATCCGGGTCGGCAACGTCGATTTACAGCTCGACCTGCGTTTCGCCTTCACGGACCAGGAGGGCCAGGAGCGGACCTCGTCGGAGAGCGTTAGCACCAGACTCGTGCAGAGTGAGGACGAAACCTTTACAACAAGTGACGAGAGTTCGACGAAATCTACGCTGGAGGTCAGCAGAACGCTCGAAGCAGAAGTCAGCTTCCCGAAGGGTGGCGGTGTTAAATCATCGCTTGGCATTACGGCAGGTATGGAGCGCGGAAGCACCAGCGCATTCGGCACGGAATCGTCGGAGAGTTCCGAGGAAGCTTATGAAGAATCGCTGAGTACGTCCGAGACCGTCGATATCAGCAAATCGGTGACGCGCACCGTGGAGGGCGCAAGTCTCAAGACGGAGATTACGATCGAGAACGTCAGCGATATCCCGTTCACGATCAGCAACTTTGAACTGTCGGTACAGACGCAGGATCCGCGGAATCGCCGCCGCCTGATCCCGGTGGCCTCGCTGGTCCCGGAGAATCCTTCGTTCGATTCCATCAATATCGGCGCACTCGGTGATCCGGGCCGTGGCCCGTTCGTGTTTTCGGCGCTGGCCGACTCGGTCTTTCCACAACAGATCGAGCGTTTGTTGAAGAGCCCGCGCGGCATGGTCGTCAATCTGGCTAACTTCGACATTACCGATGAAGCAGGCCGTAACTTCGTGTTCGCGTCGCAGGATGTCCTCGACCGTACGGCCGGCATCAACATCGATTTCGGCGATGGCCGGCTTGATACCTATCGCGTCGCAACGAACAGCACTCATGACGCCACCGGCAGACCGCGTGGCATCACGATGGCGTACGCGCTGGACGGGATCATTGGACTGAGCCGTTATCCGACGATCAATGACGGCGGTAACGGGCGCGTCGATAGCGAGGCGCAAGGCGACGATGAACAGGTTGTCGCTGTCGGCGACACGGTCGAGCCGGGTGGTGTCGTTATTCGGGCTGGCGACAACGGAGTGCTTGAGACGACGGTCGGTGGGGACGATGCCATGGAGCAGGCCGGTTACGCGACCACCTCGGTCATGCGCGACACCGATGGCGACGGCACGGATGACCGCCCGGTCGACATCCTGACGCGCGTGCGTGACGTCGAGACCGGGGCGTCAGACAGCAACCCGAACGATAATCTTGATGATCGTCAGATGTTCTGGGTTGTGTATTCATCGCAGGACTTGGACCCGCGCGTGAGCTTCAACGATCTGGTGATTCGCGCAGGTGACCAGTTCAATCTCGCGTATGTGCGCGACCGTGATCAGGATGGTGTTTGGGCGCGCGAGGAATACCTCCACGGCAGTTCGGACCTTCGGCCCGATAGCGATTTCGACGGCTTGACCGACAAGGAAGAAATTCAGGAAGGCTGGCTCGTGCAGATTCGCGGCGCGAACCAGGCGACGCAGACCTATCCGAATCCGGTCACAGACGACTCCGACCGCGACCGGTTGCTCGATATCGAGGAGCGCGACTGCCGGCTCGACCCGCGGCAGCGCGATACCGATCTCGACGGCCTGAGTGACTGGGAGGAACTGATGGGCCTGCGGGTGCAGGGCACGGGTTCGTCGAGCATGGTGATTCGAGACCGATTCACGGGCGAGTTCATTGCCCTTGTGCCGAGATATGAAGGCGAGGCGATTATTGACGGCGGTGACGGCGTCGATGATTCAACGCTGGCCGGCGACGACGAGTTGGTTGGCCCGTCGTTACAAGGCGCGGTCATAATCACGGCGGGACCCGACGGGATCCTCCAGTCTTCGACCGGTGGCGATGACTTCGTGGCGGCGACGCACGAGGCTTTCGCGCTGTGCAACGCGGCGCTCGCCATCAACGGTTTTGCCACCGATCCGCTCAACGACGACACCGACGGCGACATGATTCTGGACGGGGCCGAGCTGCAGCTTGGTATCAACCCGAATAACCCGGCAGACGGCCCCCTGTTGCTCGACGACGACGGCGACGGCGTCCCCAACCTGATCGAGGACAATGGTTTTGACGCCATCATCAACGGAGTGGTCACACGGGTCAACTCGAGCACTTCGAACCCGGACAGTGATAATGATGGGCTGCCGGATTTGCTGGAACACCTCCTGGGCAGCAATCCGCAGACCCGCGACACCGATGGTGATGGCATACTCGATGCCGATGAATACCGCAATGGCGTGACCTGCCTGACGAAGACGCGCACGCAGGTTGACCCGTGTACGTTATTCGAGTCCCGGCAATTCGACAACTACCAGGACTTCCTGCAGCGTTGCGACGAAGCGGATGTCTGTTTCAGCGACCCGGAGGATTTCGCGAATAATCCGGGCACGAACCTGAATGAAATCGATTCCGACTACGACGGCGTCAATGATCCGGAAGAACTCACGAGTCGCCAGATAGCGGTCAACGGTGCGATAGTCACACTGGCGGCGCCGGTCTCCGACCCGCTGCTTGCGAATACGGACACTGACGGCTGGGACGATGGTCAGGAACGCGGCTTCGGCACCGACCCGCGCGCGGCGGACACGGACGAGGACGGAACCCCCGATTCGACGGAGCCGATTATCGGCACAAACCCGGTGCAGGCGGACCAAAAGGTCAAGTTCGAGTATACGAGCATCGTCGTGGCGGGGTGCAAGGACGGCAACGGCAGTAACCCGGAGATTACCGGTACGTGGCGCATTACTAAATCCGGTGAGCCATCGTTCATAGTCCATTCCGAAAACAACAACGAATCGGGGTTCGGCGAAAACCTGATTAAGGTGCCGACGTTCCGCGAGTTCCTGCTGCTGCCGGGCGACAGCGTCATCACCAACAGCTCGGGGACGTTTGAAGTTGACACACCGCCGTTGGATGGCCACGATGAAATCACCGAGTTCTCCGAAACATTCACGTTCCCCGTCAAGAGTGAGGTAAAGCTATTTGAGCAGAGGCATGGCAGTGACGTATGCCTGGACGTGACACTTTCCGTCGTCGTCGCCGGGGCGGTAGAGCCGCTGTTTGCAGTCACCGACAGCGTGACGGTAGCGGAGGATGGCTCGATCGATATCCCGGTGACCGCCAATGACCTGCTCGGAGTGCCGCCGACAACGATCAACTTCGTCAGCGCGGCAACCAACGGCGCCACGTCAATTTTCGATCCGGTGAGTACGGTTCGCTATGTGCCGGACCTAGATTTCAACGGCTTTGACCAATTCGTGTACACGCTGGGAGATTCGACCGGTGGCACGAGCACGGCATCGATCTTCATCACGGTAACATCAGTTGATGACGGTACACCGCTCGCCGTCGACGACCCGGGTGCTGCAATGACTACCCAGAATACGCCGGTCAATACGATCGATGTGCTGGCGAACGATGTATTGGTCGACAACACGGTCATCTGGGACTTCGACAGTAACAGCACGAACGGCGGCACGTTGACATTCAACGGCGACGGCACGTTCCTGTACGAGCCACCGCCCGGGTTTACCGGGGTGGACAGCTTCCAATACACGTTGAGAGAT